>WNGQ01008565.1_pt1 | contig 14127 bp, 9 predicted proteins | sample 5407661 | NCBI WGS metagenome assembly WNGQ01 (sample SAMN13153382, study PRJNA577476) | soil metagenome | isolation source: 60 cm soil or saprolite under Garry oak tree replicate 2 | place: USA:California | collected 2016-06-15 | reverse complement strand
CTCGGAGATGGGGAAGGTCATCGCCGAAGGCCGCGGCGACGTCCAGGAGGTGATCGACTTCTACGAGTACGCGGCGGGCGAGGGCCGGCGGATGTTCGGCGAGACGGTGCCGTCGGAGCTGCCGAGCAAGATGTGCCTGACGATTCGCCTGCCCGTCGGTCCGGTCGGACTCATCACCCCGTGGAACTTCCCGATGGCGATCCCCGGGTGGAAGAGCGGGGCCGCGTTGATCGCCGGCTGTCCGTTCGTGCTGAAGCCGTCGAGCCTCACGCCGCTGTGCGCTGCCAAGTTCGTCGAGGTCCTCGACGATGCGGGATTTCCCCCGGGCGTGGTTAACATGTTAACCGGAAGTGGGTCGGTGGTCGGGGACGGCCTCGTGGCCCATCCCGACATCCGCGCGATCTCTTTCACGGGCGGCGTCGAGACCGGGAAACACGTGTACGAGAGCGCGGCGAAGAAGATGATCAAGGTCGGCCTCGAGCTCGGCGGGAAGAACGCGATCATCGCGATGGACGACGCGAACGTCGAGCTCTTGATGGACGGCGTCCTCTTCGGCGCGTTCGGGACCGCCGGGCAGCGGTGCACGGCGACGTCCCGGCTAATCGTCCACGAAGCGATCTACGACCGTGTCGTCGACGAGCTCGTCGCGCGCGCAGAAAAGCTGCGGGTCGGCAACCCGATCGACGAGGCGACGGACATGGGCCCCGTGGCTTCGTCAGACCAGGAGGCGAAGGTGCTCGAGTACATCGAGATTGGGAAGAAGGAAGGCGACAAACTGCTGACCGGCGGGAAGAAACTGGGGGGCGGCGCCTACGACCGCGGGTTCTACATCGCCCCGACGGTCTTCGCGGTCGACCGAAAGAAGCGCCTCGCGCAGGAGGAGATCTTCGGGCCGGTCCTGAGCGTCCTCAAGGCGCGGGACTACGAGGACGCGGTCGCGATCGCGAACTCCGTGAAGTACGGCCTGAGCTCCTCGATCTACACGAACGACCTGCGGTGGTCCTTCCGCGCGATGCAGGACCTGGAGGCGGGCATCACGTACGTGAATGCGCCGACGATTGGCGCGGAGGTTCAGCTTCCGTTCGGGGGCGTGAAGGAGACCGGCCCCACGGACACGCGAGAAGCCGGCACGACCGCGCTCGAGGAGTTCACGTACTGGAAGACGGTCTACGTCGACTATTCCGGGCGGCTCCAACGGGCCCAAATCGACACGGAAAAGCTCGCGGGCAGCTAGGCCTACGGCGACTCAACGCCGGGCCCTGGTGCCACGTTCCGCCTGTGCTCCCAGGGAGCCGCACTCCTCGCGAATACGCCACGCGCGGGAGGTTGAAGTCGTTTGTGGGGGCGTACTCGCCTGGAAGTCCGCGGCACGGGCTTGTGGGATCGGCACCGCGTCAGACGTGTGTTGATTCCACGGCGGTGAAAATCGCGGTCATGGAACTCGCGCAGCTCTGCCACCAGCGGATCGCTGGCATCGATCCGGGATGGCTCGGCGGTGGTTTACCACGGTACCGGGCCAACCATATCGTTTTTGTCGCGTTCATACCACCTGTTCTTCAGGACGGGGACGAATCGAACGTCACCTATCGTCCATTGATTCTCGCTTCATCGACCGGCACCAACCTTTCGGTCTGAACCTCCGGCCTCTGGCGAGCGTTTAACGTGTCCGGGGAACCCACGGCCACGAGTCTGCTGGGCTCGAGGTTGACAGCGGCGTTGTGGTCCCTGTTGTCCACGAACCCACATGCCAGGCACTCATACACGCGAACGTGCGGCGTCATTGGCTTTCGACACCCGCAGTTCGAGCACAGTTGAGAGGAAGGATAGAACTGGTCCGCAATACTAATCCGGCTTCCGTACAATCGGGTTTTGTATTCGAGTTGCCGACGAACCTCCCCTAATGATGCGTCTCCGAGACTCCTGGCCAGATTACCCCGCATTAGCCCCTTGACGTTCAGGTCTTCCATACCGATGACGGAATAGCCTCTCGAAATCTTCGTGGTCATCTTGTGGATGAAATCCTTACGGCTGTTTGCAATCCTGAGATGTGCGCGGGAAAGCCTTTGAACGGCCTTCCGGCGGTTGTTACAACCTTTCTTCTTGCGGCTCACCGCCCGTTGAAGGCGCTCCAACTTACGCCCGTGCCGAGCGAGCGCCTTGGGGTTCTCGAATGTCGTCCGATCGGACAGCGTGGCGAGGGTTGAAAGGCCGAGGTCCATTCCGACCTCGGGTCCGTCATTGGAAGGAACCTCGATGTCTTGTTCCACGTTGACCGAGACAAACCACCGTCCCGCCCGCTCGGAGATTGTCGCATTCAGGATCCTAACGTCTTCCCACGGAATGTAGCCGCGTTCCTTCAGGCGGACGAGACCCAGCGTCTGAATCTGAATTCGGTCGGCATAGACTCTGACGCGGCTTCCATCGATGCGGAAAGAACCCAGACCACGCCTGCGACTCCTGAAACTCGGAGCGCCAAAGTGGCGTCCGAAACGCATCGCGTTGCACTCCTTGCAGAATCGTGCCATTGAGATCCCAAGCTTCGGATCGCCCTTCAGGTGTCGGAAGAACTTCTTGTATGCCTCATCCAAGTCCCAGAGGGCCTCCTCCGAAACACACTTACTAGCCTCGTACATCCAAGGGAACTCCTCTCGCTTGCGACGATTTAGTTCATTCTTGATCGACAAAACGGTTCGGTTCAGGTTGCGCTCCCGGAAGCCCGCCTCCTTCCGGTGCAAGGCCCAATTGTAGGCGAATCGGGCGATGCCACAAGCCTTCGCGAAGCCCGGGACCTGCTCGTTGGTGGGGTCCAGTTCGACTTTGTAACCCCTTTGGATAATCACGCGACCCCTCCCATCGGGTCAAGCGCAGAGCCAAACCTCAGATCAACCATGCCTGGCCCAAGGGTGTCGTTCCATGGTTTCCGATGAACAAGGACTCAACGGGCCTTCGGCTTTTCGATGGGAGGTGCCCGAAACTACTCCCGGCCAGCCGATCGTGGCCAGTCTGACCATTCGTCGGTGTATTCGTCCCGCCTTAATCGTCAGCTAGAGCCGCCTGGTGCGTGGGGCTTCGCGGTGTTCCCGGTGGCAGGAACTTGGAGACGGGCGCCCGCATCTCCCGGAAGGCCTCTTCGCGCACTAACTCGTCCATGCGCGTATGAAGACGGGTCTTGATGATCACGACGACTCCCTGTGGGCCTCTTAGGCGCCGGTACGTCACCCGCCCCCGCCCCCGAGCATGTCCTTGCTCGGGGACGTCAGGTGCCTCGGGTCCAATACCTTTTCCGCTTCCTCCGGGCTCAGGATCCCCTTCTCGATCACGAGCTGCTTGACCGTCTTCCCGGTCTTCCCCGCCTCCTTCGCGATCTCCGCGGCCTTTTCGTAGCCGATGATCGGGTTCAGCCTCGCCGCGATCGCGGGGCTCGATTCCGCGTACCGCTGCAGGACGTCGATGTTCGCGCTGATGCCGTCGACGCACTTGTGCGCGAACACGCGCGCCACGTTCGCGAGGAGCTCGACGTTCTGCTGCAGCCGCTGCGACATCACCGGCATCATCGTCGACAGGTCGAGGTTCGAATGGGTGTTCGCGACCGCGATCGCGACGTCGTTCCCGATTACCGTGACGGCGACCTGCATGACCGCCTCCGGGATGACGGGGTTCACCTTGCCCGGCATGATCGACGACCCCGGCTGCACCGCCGGGAGGTTCAGCTCCCGGAGCCCCGTGTGTGGGCCGGAGCCTAGCCAGCGCAGGTCGTTCGCGATCTTCATCATCGACACCGCGACCGTCCGGATCGCCCCGCTCGCCTCGACGAGCGCGTCCCGGGCGCCCTGCGCCTCGAAGTAGTTCTCCGCAACGCGGAACCTCGTGTTCGTGGCGGCGCTGATCTTCTCGACAACCCGGCCCGGCATGTCCGGATGCGCGTTGATCCCCGTCCCGACCGCGGTCCCGCCGATGGCGAGCTCCGCGAGGGCCGCGCGCGCGGCGCTGATCCGGCGGATGCCATGGTCGATCTGCGACTGGTAGCCGGAGAACTCCTGCCCCAGCCGGATCGGGGTCGCGTCCATCAGGTGGGTCCGGCCGGCCTTCACGATCGGGTCGAACTCCTTCGCCTTCTTCGCGAGGCTGTCCTCCAGTTCGCGGAGCGCCGGGAGGAGATTCTGGTCGACCTCGATCAGGGCGGCCACGTGGATGGCGGTCGGGATGACGTCGTTCGAGGACTGCCCCATGTTCACGTGGTCGTTCGGGTGAACGGCGCCCTTCTCGCCGAGCGGTGTGCCGAGGATCTCGTTCGCGCGGTTCGCGATCACCTCGTTCGCGTTCATGTTCGTCGAGGTGCCGCTGCCCGTCTGGAAGATGTCGAGCGGGAACTGGGAGTCGAGCTTGCCCTCCATTCGCCTTGCCGATCTTCGAGTCGAGGAGGCCCAGCTCCATGTTCGTCTCTGCCGCGGCTTTCTTGATGAGCCCGAGCGCGTAGATGAAGCGCCGGCCGAAGCGGATCCCGCTGATCGGGAAGTTCTCGATGGCCCGCTGGGTCTGGGCGCCCCAGTACGCATCTTTCGGGACCTTGAGCTCCCCCAGGAAGTCTTTCTCGATGCGATAGTCCGTCATGCGAACTCGCCGTCGGACGAGAGAGCGGGGGGGACATTAACCTTGCCAACATTCGGTTCTGTGACAAGTCGGGTGGTCATCCGGCACAGTTTTCCGAATAGGTCCCACGATGGCCGAGCTCGCATCGAAGGTCAAGTCGAAGGCAGATCCGTTCGGATTTTCACTTTCACCGACCTCCTCCCTTTACGACCATAGCCACGGCCAGCCATGCGTGAATTACCAAGACCTCCGGTGGAAGACCACCGTCGAGCGGCCCGTCCGGCATGACGCGCCCTGCGCAGAACACGGACAGACCCGGGGTGCGACGATGGCGTCGCATCTCGGAGGAGCGACGGCCCATTCGTGGGCCGACTAGACCCGGCCTCCCACGAGGAGGCCAAGGGGTGTACGGTTCCACCCCGGTGCCCTCCGCCGTGATGTGATGATTCCCCTCTACGACCTCCCAGGGCTCCTGGGCGGCGCACGGGAGGAGCGGATGCGGAGCGGAGTTCGTTGCGGTCGCGATGGTGCGAGAGGAGCCATCACCCGCAAACGTTGCAGAACCCCAACATTCCGTACGGACGTGCGCTCGTCTGGACACCCGTGACCCGGGGACCCCGTCGACGAGGCCTTGGACGACCGTCCGCGCGGTCCGGATTCCCGCTATCTCCAGCCCGTCACTGGCGTTTAGGACGTCCTTCGTCCTGACGACCTCCTTCTGCTCCCGGCCCAGGAGGTGGCCCTGAAAGTGTCACACGCCACGATGACAAGGTATAATATAAACGCGTTATATTTGGTGTATTCAGTCCCACCGGGAGCGATCGGGAGGGTCCCATGCCGACAACGGCGCCGGCAGATCCGATCGTCGAGGAGGATCGGTTCTGTCCCGAATGCGGGAGCGAGCACCTCGTGCGCGACTACGCGCGCGGCGAGCTCGTCTGCGATTCCTGCGGCCTCGTGATCAGTGAGAGCGCCATCGACGAAGGACCGGAGTGGGCGGCGTATTCCGTCGAGGAAAACGATCGCCTCGCGCGGACGGGAGCTCCCCGCAGCTACGTCGCCGGCGCCTCCGGCCTCACGACGGTCATCCCGCTCGCGAACAAGGACGCCCGGGGGAACACGATCCCGCTCCGGGAGCGCGAGAAGTTCTACCGCATGCGGAAACTGCAGCGCCACTCGGGCCACTCCCGGCCGGGAGAGCGAAGCCTGCCCGAGACGATCCGCTCGCTCGACCGCGTCGCATCGCTCATGGGGCTCCCACGACCCGTCAAGGACGAGGCCGGATTCATCTCCAGGAAGGCCCTCGAGAGGGGCCTCGTCCGCGGCCGCTCGATCGAGGCGATCGTCGCGGCGGCGGTCTATGCCGCCTGCCGGATCGACGGCGTCCCGCGGACGCTCGACGAGTTACAACAGGTGACGGGCGTCCGCAAGAAGACGATCGGCAAGGCGTACGGCGCGCTCCTCCGGACATTGACCCTACGGGTGCCGCCATCCCGGCCCTCGGACTACGTGAGTCGATTCTGCTCTCGCCTCGGGCTGAGCAACACCGTCGAGGCCGAGGCCCACAAGATCCTGAAGGAACTGGAGAAGATCGAAAGCTCGATGTCCCTGTCCCCCGCCGGGACCGCGGCGGCGGCAATCTACCTCGCCTCCCTCGCGCGCGGCGAGCGCCGGCCGCAGAAGGCGATCGCGAAGATCGCGGGCGTGAGCGAGGTGACCCTCCGCAACCGCTTCCAATTCATGGAGGGGTTCATGCAACAGCTGGTCCTGCCGCGCGGTCGTGCGCCGAAACTCAGCGGCCCGGCGGGGCCGGCCGACTGAACGCCGCGACCCTGGAATTCACATCGGGCGCGAATCGGAGGAAAGGTTTGATATGGGGCGCTTGCGTGCCACGAGTGGAGCCGAACGGATGTCTGGAAACGAAAGGGTGAACGCACGCCGGTCCAGACGTTCGACCGATTCGTTCAAAGGGGCTCGATACGAATTGGTAAACTCCCAAGAAGGCCCTCGCCTTGGGGCGTAGGGGCGACATCGCATGGGCGCGGCGACCGTGAGGCGGAACGACGTCTCCTGGATGATCGGAGGGCCCCAGGGCAGCGGCGTCGATTCCTCGGCGAATGTCTTCGCGCGCGCGTGCGCCGCGGGCGGCCTCCATGTGTTCGGCAAGCGGGAGTTCTATTCGAACATCATGGGCGAGCATTCGTACTTCCACCTTCGCGCGCACACGAACCTCGTGCGGTCGCACATCGATTCGGTGAACGTCCTCGCGACGTTCGAGGCGGAGACCCTCTTCCGCCACGCCCGCGAGGTCACGGACGATGGCGCGATCGTGTACGATCCGTCCCTCGGGAAGACTCGCCTCTCCGACGTCCCAACGATCGAGAAGCGCCTGTACGCCGATCTCAAGACCTACCTGATTTCTCGCGGCGTCGGCGAGACGCTCGACGACCTGCTCGCCGCGTCGAAGCAACGAGGGGTGACGCTCCTGCCGATCCCGTTCAAGGATCTCCTCGAACAGATCGCCGACGAGTTCAAGGTCGACCAGCTCAGCAAGATCTCCCGGGTCGTCAACATGCTCGCGGTCGGCGCGTCGTTCGGCGTCCTGGGGTTCGATTTCTCGACGATGGAATCGGCCCTCGCGGACGTGTTCCGCAACAAGGCCAAGATCGTGAGCATGAACGCGTCGGGCGCGCGGAAGGCGTACGAGCTGGCGGGGTCCCTCGCGCCGGACTTCGGCTACCGACTCGAGCGGATCGCCCGGAAGGAGCCGCGGCTCTTCTTGACCGGGAGCCAGGCGACGGCGCTCGGCAAGCTGTACGGCGGCATGCGCTTCCAGACGTACTACCCGATCACCCCCGCGTCGGACGAGAGCGAGTTCCTCGAGGAGAACGAGGTCCTCGAGCTGAACGGTCACGGCCTCGCCCCGGATGCGGCGGAGGCCGCGTCCGCGAAGGAGAAGGGCGCCTCGATCCTCGTCGTGCAGACGGAGGACGAGATCGCCGCGGTGACGATGGCGACGGGCGCCGCGTTGACGGGCGCGCGGTCGGCGACCGCCACGTCGGGCCCGGGCTTCTCCCTCATGATGGAGGGGATCGGGTGGGCCTCGATCAACGAGGTGCCCCTCGTCATCACGCTCTACCAGAGGGCCGGCCCGAGCACCGGCATGCCGACCCGTCACGAGCAGGGGGACCTTCGCTTCGCGCTCCATGCGGGCCACGGCGAGGCGCCGCGGATCCTCCTCGCCTCGGGCGACTTCGAGGAGTGCATCCGCGACGGCTTCCTCGCCTTCAACTACGCGGAGCGGTACCAGATGCCGGTGATCCACCTCGTCGACAAGGCGCTCGCGAACAGTTACGCGACGGTCGGTGTGCCGGACCTCTCCGACCTGAGGGTGGACCGAGGTGCGACCGCCCCTGCGAACGACGGATATTCGAAGGACAATCCGTACAAGCGGTTCGACCTCGGGAACGGGCCGGTGTCGCCGCGGGCGTTCCTCGGTCAGGAAGGCACGATCTTCTGGAACACGGGCGACGAACACGACGAGTTCGGCCACATCACGGAAGATCCGGTGGTGCGGGACGCGATGATGGAGAAGCGGTTCGCGAAGCTCGACCTCGCGGCCCGCGAGATCCCGTCCGAGGAGAAAGTCAAGTACTTCGGGCCGAAGGGGGCGCCGACCGTGATCGTCTCCTGGGGCTCGACGAAGGGAGCCCTCCTGGACGCGCTCGACCGCCTCTGGGCGGAGGGCGCGAAGGTCGGCTACCTGCACGTCCGGCTGATCAACCCCTTCCCGGTCGACGAGGTCCTCGCGCACCTCGCGAAGGCGAAGCGCCGGGTCGGGGTGGAGATGAACTTCGGCGCGCAGCTCGCCGGGATCGTCCGCGAGCGGACGGGGATCGAGATGACCCATTTCATCCAGAAGTACAACGGACGGCCGATGTCGAACACGGAGCTGTACGACGCGGTCCAGGCGATCCTCCGCGGGAAGGCGGAGAAGCGGACGGTGTTGACCCATGGCTCTTGAGCAGGTGATGAAGCCGTCGGACTTCGCGACCGAAGTGCACAACGACTGGTGCCCGGGCTGCGGCGACTTCGGCATCCTGCGGACGATCCAGATGGCGCTCGCGGAACTCCGGATGGAGCCGCACCGCGTGACGATCGTGTCGGGGATTGGGTGCTCCGCGAAGACGATCCACTACGTGCGTACGTACGGCGTGCACACGCTCCACGGCCGCGCCCTCCCGTACGCGACCGGCGTCAAGCTCGCGAACCCCCAGCTCAAGGTCCTCTGCCTCAGCGGTGACGGCGACGGGCTCGGGATCGGCGGCGGCCACTTCGTCAACGCCGGCCGGAGGAATCTCGACATGCTGTACATCATCTACGACAACGGCGTCTACGGCCTGACGAAGGGCCAGGCCGCGCCGACCCTCAAGCTGGGCGTCCAGACGAAGTCCCTCGCCCACCCGAACATCAACGACGCCGTGAACCCGATTTGGCTCGCCCTCGCGGCCGGCGCGACGTGGGTCGGCCGTGGATACTCGTACGACATCAAGCACCTCGTCTCGCTGATCAAGCAAGGGATCGACCACAAGGGCTACGCCTTCCTGGACGTCCTCCAGCCGTGCCCGACGTACAACGACATCAACACGAAGGAGTGGTACGGCGGCGAGGATCGGAAAGACCCGACGTCGGGCCGCGCGCTGCCGCGCGTATACAAGCTCGAGGACGAGGGATTCGATCCCGTCGTCCACGAACCGGCCGAGATCGAGAAGAAGGCCACGCAGGCGCTCGAGAAGGCGCTCGAGTGGGGCGACCACATCCCGATCGGCGTGTTCTACAAGAACGAGCACATCCCGACGTTCGAGGAGCGCATCACGCAACGCGTGCCGACGTACCTCGACAACCCTCCGGCCCTGCAGCCGATCGCCGGCGCGCACGGCGAACCGAGGACCGACCTCACGAAGCTCCTTCAGCGGCTTACGTTCAACTCGTCGTGAGGGCGGCGCGTTTCGCGCCTCGGGGGTTCTCGAGCATCTCCGCGGCCGGCTTGCCCATCTCCCAGATCCGTTCGGACATCTCGGACATCGCATTCGCAATCGCGGGATCGTCCGTCCAGATTGCGATGTCGTCCCCGCGGTACGAGGAATCGTCGTCCGGGATCGGGTGGCTCATGAGGAACTCGACCCCGTCGAAGACGTGCATGTACACGGGCATCATGAAGTCGATGTGGCGGACCTCCGCGTGGCGCAGGAGCGTCCGCACGTCCTCTCGGTTCTCCGGTGTGAAGCAGAACGCGTACTTCAGGCGGACGCCCTGCTTCGATTTCTCGACGAGTTCCGGTGAAAAGGCGCCGAGGATCCGACCCGGGCTCTTCGTCGTGCCGATGCCGATCACCTCACGGGTCGAGGAGTCGTACATCTTCAGCAGACGTTCCCGCACATTCTTCCGGCCGTAGATCGCCTCGAACCGTCCGCGGGACTCCGGCTCCTGGCGCGCGCTGATCGCGAACTCCCGTGCGAGCGACTCGAGGCCCGCGTCGAGCTGATTCGCGCGAGACCGCAAGTCGTCCGCCAAGGTCCTCAGGTATGCGGCAAAGGGGACCGCCTTGTAGCGGAGCGGTGTCTCCGGGAGGATCTGCACGAGCCCCTTCTCATGGAGCTGCTGCATCGTCGAGTAGATGCGCGTCCGAGGGACCTTCGACATCGGCGGCACTTGGCTCGCGGTCGCCGTGCCGAGGTCGAGGAGTGTCAGGTAGACTCGGGCCTGATACTCGGTGAGCCCGTGGTCCATGAGCTTCCGGACGCGGTCCGGGTTGATGGGCACGAGTCCCTTCGAAGGCGATGGCCCGCATAAACGTTGTTACCCACCTCGATGACACGGCGATCCCGAAAAGGGGAACTAGCCCGCGGTCGATGGCCGCCGCCCGATGGCGGGACCCGGCGCGGACGACGGCGCGCTGCGCCGCAGCCTCGAGGAGAGCCTCGGCCGCGAGAACGTCTTCATGGACGAGCGGACCCGCCATTCGTACGCGACCGATGCGAGTCCGTGCGTCGTCGAGCCGCGGGCCGTCGTGGCGGTGCGGTCCGAGGAGGAGGTGTTGCGCATCCTCGCCGTCTGCCGCGATGCGCGGGTGCCGCTCACGCCCCGGGCGTCCGGCACGTCGCTCTCCGGCGCGGCCGTTGGGCCTGGCGTGATCCTCGACACGACCGGGTTCCACCGGATCCTCGAATTCAGCGCGGCCCGCGGCTGGGTCCGCGTCGAACCCGGCATCCTGCTGTCGGAGCTGAATGCGTTCCTCCGAGAGAAGGGCGTTCGCTTCGCCCCGGACCCGGGCAGCCAGGAGCTCTGCCGGATCGGCGGCATGATCGGTCACAACGCATCGGGCTACCGGACGGTGAAGTACGGCCAGACCAAGGACCACGTGCTCGCGTTGCGCGTCGCGCTCGCCGACGGAACCGTGCTCGACGCTCGGGATGTCGCGATCGGGAGTCCGCAGTGGGAGGACCTGCTCGAGCGGGCCCCGGCGCTCGAAACCGTCCGCGGAACGATCGAGACGCATCGAGGCGAGATCTTCGCGGCCCGGCGACCAATCCGGAAGCACGCCTGCGGATACGACGTCTTCACGGTCGCCGAGTCTCTGGAGCGGGGTGTGTTCCCCCTCGCGTCCCTCTTCGTCGGGAGTGAGGGCACGCTCGGGGTCGTGACGCAGGCGACCCTGCGCGTCCTGCCGATCCCCCATCGGCGGCTCACCCTCCTGGTGTACCTCGATCGGTTCGAGGAGCTCGGTGCCTTCGTCGGGGAGATTGCGGCGCTCGGTCCGAGCGCGATGGAGGCCGTCAATGGGGAGTCGCTGCGCCTCCTCCCGTGGGATGCCCTCGGCGTTCCGGAATCCGCCGGGGCGATGCTGCTCGTCGAGTTCGACGAGGGCGATCTGGACGGGATCGCGAAGGCCGTCGTCGAGCGAATCGCGCCGCGATTCCGCCTCAGTCGAGGCGTCGAGGTCGCCGACGATCCGGAGCGGCAAGCGATCCTCTGGAAGGTCCGACGGTCCCTGCTCCCGACGATCAGCCAGCGGCCGGGCCCCCGCAAGGCGTGGGGCTTCGTCGAGGACCCGATCGTCCCACGGGACCGCGTTCCCGAATTCATCGCGTTCCTCGTCGACCTGGCGAGGCGGCACGACACGGTCGCGGGGATCTACGGCCACATTGGCGATGGGAACACGCACTACCGCCCGCTCTTCGACCCGACAGACCCCCTCGACTTCGAACGGATGCGGGCGTTGCGCACGGAGTTCGACGACGCGGTCCTCGAGCGGTTCCGCGGCGCTCCGTCCGCGGAACACGGGATCGGCCGGATCCGCGCCGAGACGCTCCCGAGGGTCTGGGGTCCCGCCGTGTACGACGTCATGCGGCGAATCAAGCGGGCGCTCGATCCTGGCGGACTCCTCAATCCGGGCGTCCTCCTCTCGGACGAGCCGTGGTGGGCGACGTGGGGCGGCCTCGAGGCGCGGAGCCCGATGTGACTGCACCTACCGAACCTTTAAGCCGGCCGCCTCGTACATTTCACCGGGGGAATCGATCACGCCCAGCTCTCGTTTCCATCCGTACACCGCCAGGGACGAAGGGTTAAGAGCGACTCGGCCATTCGAGGCGACCGGCCGCAGGCGACCCACCCACCAACGGAGGCGATAAGCCCATGATCCAGCGCGCGGAACAGGCGAACATCGTCGGCCTGAGGTCGAAGGATTTCGTCGAGTGGGTCGAGGCGAACATCGACGCGCCGATGAAACGGGGGCCCGGCGGCGCGCTCCTCGAACGACTGAAAGGCGGCATCGTTGGCGAGTTCTTCAACTGGGCCAAGCGGAACTCGACCTGGCCGTTGCACTTCGGCATCATGTGCTGCGCGATCGAGATGGCGGCGACCTCGGACCCGCGGTACGACGTCGAGCGCTTCGGCGTCATCTACCGGTCCTCGCCGCGCCAATGCGATGTGCTCCTCCTGAACGGCCCGATCTCCCTGAAACTCCGCCCGGCCGTCCGCCGGCTGTACGAACAGATGGCCGAGCCGAAGTGGGTGATCGCGATGGGCGAGTGCACGATCTGCGGCGGGCCGTACTACGACTCGTACTCCATCGTCAAGGGCTCGTACACCTTCGTGCCGACCGACATCTTCATCCCCGGCTGCCCGGTGCGGCCGGAGGCCCTGATCGACGGCTTCCTCAAACTGAGCGCGAAGATCAAGGCCGAGCGGAGCGGATGGGTGCGGACGAAGAAGGGCCGCCTCGTGAGCGCGCGCGAGGGCCAGCTGATGGACATGCAGAAAGGCGAGTACACGTATGAAGTCCCCCAAGTCCGAACCTGATCAGGGCCGTCGCAAGGTCGGTACGGTCGGCGGGACCGTCCGGCCGTTGCTCGCGACGATCAAGCAGGCGCTCGTCACGATGCCCGGGATCAACCGCTTCGTGCCCGGCGGCCGAAAGCCCGTGACCCACCTCTATCCGTATCAGAAGGTCGAGCTGCCCCTCGCGTACCGCGGTCAGCATAGCATCGACTGGTTCAAGTGCATCGGATGCGAGCTGTGCGCGAAGGTCTGTCCGAACGAGTGCATCTACTTCGAATTCTACGAGGTCGGTCCGACGTCGGAGTACCTGAACCCGAGCCGCGCGCAGCTCGACGAGATGAAGAAGATCGTCCGCCGGCCCGCCGTGGACATCGGACATTGCCTGTTCTGCGGCAACTGCATGGAGTACTGCCCCACGGACGCGTGGAACTTCACGCAGGAGTTCGAGCTCGCGGACTACGCCCGCGAGGACCTTTACTACAAGGCGGACGAGCTCCGCATGCCGAAGGAGAACTCGGACAAGGAGATCGTCCTGATCAACCGCATCGGGGAGCACCCGATCCTCGAGGTGGACGTCTGCATCGGCTGCCGCAAGTGCGAGCGCGAGTGCCCGACCCGCTGCATCGACATGCTCGACGGCCCGAACGACCGCAAGGGCAAGCCGATCGTCATCCCGGAGTTCGACTACACGAAATGCATCGGCTGCCAGCAGTGCGTCGACGTCTGCCCGGTCGACTGCCTCCACATGGAGGAAATCGGCTACAAGGACCTCGAGGGATTCTACCACATCAACCTGCAGGGCGAGGTCAAGCTGCTCGAGGAGCAGGTCGAGAAGTAACCAGCGCGGCGTCGCGCGATTATTCCGAACGGCATTGCAACCCTTTTATCCTATTCCCATTATCCACAGGCTCCTCACCGCTACGAGGCTCGCTGATGGTCCGCACGACGGTCGTCGGAAACTACCCCCGCGTGGGAGACACGTTCGAGGAGCAATCCCTCCGCCGTGCGATCGCCCGGTTCGACAAGGGGGAAATCGACGCCGCGCAGCTGCGTGAGGCGGAACGCGAGGTCACGGAGACAGCTCTCCGCGAACAGAACGAGGCCGGCATCGATGTTGTAACGGACGGCCAGATCGCTTGGTACGACAGCCAGAGCCACGTCGCGCGGGGACTCGAGGGAATCGAGGTCGACGGGCTG
>WNGQ01004325.1_pt1 | contig 14128 bp, 12 predicted proteins | sample 5407661 | NCBI WGS metagenome assembly WNGQ01 (sample SAMN13153382, study PRJNA577476) | soil metagenome | isolation source: 60 cm soil or saprolite under Garry oak tree replicate 2 | place: USA:California | collected 2016-06-15 | reverse complement strand
GGCAGTCCATCGCGGTCAGCAGCGCGGTCGTCCGCACCCCTGACTCGGTGCCGAGCCGCACCATGGTCTCGGCGAGCTCACGCGCCGCGCCGAGCTCGCGCATGAACGCGCCCCGGCCGACCTTGACGTCGAGCACGAGCGCCTGCGTCCCCTCCGCGATCTTCTTGGACATGATCGAGCTGGCGATCAGCGGGATCGACTCCACGGTCCCGGTGACATCGCGAAGGGCATACAGCTTGCGGTCGGCGGGCGCCAGATCCTCCCCCGCGGCGCAGATGACGCAGCCGACCGTGGCCAGTAGCTCAACAAACTCCACGGCGGACAGCCCGGCCCGCCAGCCCGGTATCGCCTCCAGCTTGTCCAGGGTTCCCCCGGTGTGGCCGAGCCCGCGGCCGGAGAGCTGGGGCACCGCGGCGCCGCAACTGGCCACCAGCGGAGCCAGGATCAGCGACACCTTGTCGCCCACGCCGCCGGTGGAGTGCTTGTCCACGGTCGGCGCCGGCACCGCCCCCAGGTCCAGCCGCCGGCCCGACGCCACCATCGCGCCGGTCCAGGCCCGCAGCTCGGCCGGGGCCAGCCCGCGGAAGAAGACCGCCATCGCCATCGCCGACATCTGCTCGTCGGCGACCAGCCCGCGGGTGTAGGCGCCGATCAGCCACGAGATGTCGGCCGCGGCCAGGACCTGCCCGTCGCGCTTGGCCCTGATCAGCTCGACGGCATCAGGCACGGCGGTCGCGCCGCTCGGCCAGGTCGGTCCCGGTGAACGCGTCGGGCAGCAGCGTGCCGAGCTTGCGCGGCCCGTCGTCGGAGTCGATCAGCAGCCCGGCGCCGCCGGCCTCGAGCAGAAGCTGCCTGCACCGCCCGCACGGGACCAGCGGCGCCCCGTCGGCCGCGACCACGCTGACGCCGACGAGCCGCCCGGCCCCGGCCGCGTGCAGCGCGCTGACCAGGCCGCACTCCGCGCACAGCGTCAGGCCGAACGAGGCGTTCTCCACGTTGCAGCCGGTCACCACGGCGCCGTTGGCCGCCTGCCCGGCGGCACCGACCCGCAGCCGCGAGTAGGGCGCGTACGCATTGCCCGCCGCCGCCGTGGCGGCGGCCCGAAGGGCAGGCCAGTCGATGGTCATGGGCCGACTCCGGTCATCTCCGGACGTCTCTCCGGTCGTTAGGGTACAATCAACGCATTTCAGTATGTTCGTACGATTCGTACGTTCCACCGTGATCGACACGACCGTCACGATTGCACCGTATCGATTTCACAACAGCACCGTACTGCCAGGATTACCCGCTACCGCAACACCCGTGGCGGTAATAGATTCCTGATCATCCCGGGGGGGACTCCAGGGGTTCCCTACGTGCCCTCGCCGGCCGGGCATGATTCAAAGGTCGGTGTGTCTGGCGGCAGCAGGGCCGCCCCCGCTAAGGAGGTACGCGTGAGAAGGAGTTTGAAAGCCGCCGCCGCGCTGAGCGTGCTGGCGCTGCTCGCCGCAGGCTGCGCCAAGCCAGCAGCGAAGAGCACGACTGCCACCACGTTCAAGGCGTGCATGGTCACCGACATCGGCGGCATCAACGACAAGTCTTTCAACCAGTCGTCCTGGGCCGGCATGACGGCCGCTCAGAGCGCCGAGCCAACCAAGATCCACTCCATCTACCTGCAGTCCACCTCCGCGGCGGACTACGCCAAGAACATCAGCCAGTTCGAGAGCGAGAAGTGCGGGATCATCGTCACTGTCGGCTTCCTGATGGGCGCGGCGACCCAGTCCGCGGCCGTGGCCAGCCCGAAGCAGAAGTTCGCGATCGTCGACTGCTCGTATTCCTCCTTCTGCCTGCCGTCCAAGCCCAGCAAGGTCACCAACATCGACCAGCTCGTGTTCAACACGGTTCAGGACGGCTTCCTCGGCGGCTACCTGGCAGCGGGGATGACCAAGACCGGCAAGGTCGCCACCTACGGCGGCGCGAAGTTCGGCACCGTGACGATCTACGAGGACGGCTTCTGGGATGGCGTGCAGTACTACAACCAGAAGCACGGCACGCACGTCCAGGTGCTCGGCTGGAACGAGAAGACCCAGAACGGAATCTTCGTCGGCGGGTCGAACCCCTTCGGTGACCAGGGAGCCGGCCAGCGGATCGCCAACACGTTCATCAACCAGGGCGCGGACATCATCTTCCCGGTAGCGGGCGGGGACGGCCTCGGCACGGCCGCGGCCGTCAAGACCGCGGACGCCGGCGGCAAGAAGGTGTACATGTACTGGGTCGACACGGACGGCTGCGTCAGCGCCGCCCCGTACTGCGGATTCTTCATCACCAGCGTGGAGAAGGGCCTCGCGTCCGCGGTGAAGACGGCCGTGCTGAGCGCGGCCGACGGCAAGTTCCACGGCGGCACCTACGTCGGCACGCTCGCCAACGGCGGGGCGGTGCTCGCGCCGTTCCACTCGCCGTGGAACACCAAGGTGCCGGCCAGCCTGCAGTCCGAGCTGAAGACCATCACTCAGCAGATCGAGAGCGGCAAGATCGTCCCTGCGACCAAGAGTCCGGTGTAGGCGGCGCCTCTCGGTAGGAAGTACCGTGACTCCGGTCGGAGGCCGGCGGCCCGCCGGCCGCCGACCGGAGCCGGTGGGAGGGAGGCTGCCGGTTGAAGCTTGAGCTGCGCGGCATCACCAAGCGCTTCGGCGACCTGGTCGCCAACGACCACATCGACCTCGTGGTCCAGCCCGGCGAGATCAAGGCGCTACTCGGCGAGAACGGCGCCGGCAAGACCACCCTGATGAACGTGCTGTACGGGCTGGTGCAGCCGGACGAGGGCGAGATCCTGATCGACGACCGCCCGGAGACCATCAGGAGCCCGAGGGACGCGATCGCGGCGAAGGTCGGCATGGTGCACCAGCACTTCATGCTGGTGCCGGTCTTCACCGTTGCCGAGAACGTCACGCTCGGGCTTGAGCGGGTCGGCCCGCTCGGCCTGATCAACCGCCGGCGCACCCGTCGCGACGTGCTCGAGCTCTCCGAACGGTTCGGCCTGCGGGTGGACCCCGACGCCTACGTCGAAGACCTGCCCGTCGGAGTTCAGCAGCGGGTCGAGATCATCAAGGCCCTCATGCGAGACGCCAGCGTGCTCGTGCTGGATGAGCCGACCGCGGTGCTGACCCCGAACGAGACCGACGACCTGTTCCGGATCATGCGCGAGCTTCGTTCCGGCGGCAGGTCCATCGTGTTCATCTCCCACAAGCTCAAGGAAGTCCAGCAGGTCGCCGACACCATCACGGTCATCCGCCGCGGTCAGGTGGTCGGCGAGCGCCCGCCGTCCACCACCGACGCCGAACTGGCGGCGCTCATGGTGGGCCGGTCAGTCCAGCTCCGGGTCACCAAGCCGCCGGCCAAGCCCGCCGCCGTGGTGCTCGACGTGTCCGGCTTGTCCGTCTACGGCGAGCGCGGCGAGCACGCGGTGCGCGACGTCTCCTTCCAGGTGCGGGCGGGCGAGATCCTCGGCGTGGCGGGCGTGCAGGGCAACGGCCAGACCGAGTTGTGCGAGGCGCTGATCGGCCTGCGGCCGTCGACCGGTTCTGTGCACCTCAACGGTCATGACCTGTCGCACGCGAGCACCCGCGACCGGCTCCGCGCGGGTATCGGGTACGTGCCGGAAGACCGGCAGGAGGACGGCCTGGTGGGCGACTTCTCGGTGGCGGAGAACCTCGTGCTCGATGTCTATGACCAGCCGCCCTACGCCAGAGGCCTGGCACTCGATCTTGAGGCGATCCGCTCGGCCGCCCGACGCCGGGTCACCGACTATGACGTGCGCACCACCTCGATCGCCACCCCGGCCAGAACCCTCTCGGGCGGCAACCAGCAGAAGGTTATTGTCGCCAGGGAGATGGGACGCGAGGTCAAGCTGCTGCTGGCCAGCCAGCCGACCAGGGGCCTCGACGTCGGCTCGATCGAGTTCGTGCACAAGCAGATCGTCGCGCAACGGGGTCGGGGCGCGGCCGTGGTCATCGTGTCCTCCGAGCTCGACGAGGTCTACGCCCTCTCTGACCGGATCGCGGTGATGTACGAGGGCAGGATCGTGGGCTTCTGCGCGCCCGACACGCCCGAGCAGGAGCTCGGGCTGATGATGGCCGGGGGCGCCGCCGCGGCGGCCGAGCCGCCTGCCGAGGAGCCCGAGCCATGACCGAACAGCAGGCCGCCGTCACGGCACCCGCCCCCGGCCCGCGACGCCCTCGGGTGACGCCGGGCGTGCTCATCGAGGCGGTCATGCAGGGCAGCCCGGCCGTCATCACGATCCTCGCGGTCTTCTCGGCCCTGGTGGTCGGCGGCGTGCTCATCGTCGCCACCGACCCGGTCGTGCTGCGCGCCTGGGACTCCTTCGGCTACGCGCCAGGCGCGGCGCTGTCCACGACCTGGCAGTCCGTGGCCTCGGCCTACTCCGCGCTCTTCGAAGGCTCGATCTTCAGCCCGGCGACGATCGACCATGCCTTCCACGGCGGGTCGATCGCCGCCATCTTCTACCCGCTGTCGCTCACCGTCTACGGAGCGACGCCGCTGATACTCACCGGGCTGGCCGTCGCGGTCGCCTTCCGGGCGGGCCTGTTCAACATCGGCGGCACGAGCCAGTTCATCGGCGGCGCGATCGTCGCGGCATGGCTGGGCGCCGATGTCAGCCTGCCGCTGGTCATCCACATCGTCGTCTGCCTGGCGGGCGCCATGGTCGGCGGGGCGGCCCTGGGCTGGATCGTCGGCGAGCTTAAGGCGCGGACCGGTGCTCACGAGGTCATCGTCACGATCATGCTCAACTACGTGATGGCCAACCTGCTGCTGTACCTGCTGAGCGGCCCCCGCCTGCTCCAGGCGCCCGGCCAGCCCAACCAGATCGCCCCGCCGGTCGCGGGCAATGCGGTCCTGCCGCACGTGGGCGGACCGCCGCCGCAGGCCGACCTCGGCTTCCTGCTCGCCATCGCCGCCGCGGCCGGGGTGGCCTGGCTGCTGTCGCGCAGCACGATCGGCTTCCAGTTCCGCACGGTCGGCGCGAACCCGAACGCCGCGCGCAGCGCGGGCATGAACGTCGAGCGGACCTGGGCGCGCGTCATGCTGATAGCGGGCGCGCTGGCCGGCCTCGCCGCCGCCACGGTTGTCCTCTCCGGCGGCGCAACGCCGCCCCCGCTCGTCCCCAGCACTCCGGGCACCTACGGATTCGACGGAATCACGGTCGCGCTGCTCGGCCGCGCACGGCCGGTCGGCGTGGTGATCGCCGGGCTGCTGTTCGGCGCGCTGAGCGCCGGCGGCACGAACGTCGCAGGCATCACCTCGGTCCCTGCCGACATCGTGCAGGTGCTCGAGGGCACGATCGTGCTGTTCGTCGCGGCACCGCCGCTGATCAGGTCCGTCTACCGGCTGCGCGGTGCGGCGGGCACCGGCCTGGAGGACTTCGCCAAGGGGTGGAACGGATGACCGCGCTGACCACCGCGGTCCGGCTGCCGCGGGCCGATGTCCGCGGGTATCTCGCCGCGGGCGGCTACATCGTCCTCGGCCTGATCGACATGCTGGTCTTCTCAGGGTTGTTCGCCACGGGGCACCATGGGGACGCCGTCTTCGCGCTCTCCCTTCCCGGCTCGGGCATTCAGGTTCCGAGTGTGCACGTGCCCGCCGCGCCTGCCGCCCTCGCGCTCGGCGCGCTCACTTTCGCCATCGGCCCGCTGCGCGCGCTCGTCGACCTGCCGCGCCGGGCGAAGCGGCTCGCCACCGCCGTCGCGCTGGTCGGCTCCCTGTTCGCGCTGCTGTGCTGGACCGACGCCAGCAACGCCGTCGGCTCGATGAACCTGGTCGACTTGCTGCAGGGCACGGTCTTCGCGGCCATACCGCTGGTACTCGGCGCCCTGTCCGGGCTCCTGTGCGAGCGCTCCGGCGTGATCAACATCGCGATCGAGGGCCAGCTCCTCACCGGGGCCTTCGCGGCCGCCATGGTCTCAAGCGCGGTAGGAGCGACCGTGGGGCTCTGGACCGGTCTTGTCGCCGGCGCCCTGACCGGCGGGCTGGTCGGCGCGCTGCTCGCCGTCTTCGCCATCAAGTACCTGGTCGACCAGATCATCCTGGGCGTCGTGATCAACCTGCTCGCTATCGGCTTCACCAACTACCTGTACGACCGGGTGATGGTCCCGTACGCGAACTTCAACACCGGGAACTTCTTCACGCCCTACAAGATCCCGGTGCTCGGCGACATCCCGATCATCGGCCCGATCTTCTTCGACTCGACCGTGATCTTGTACATCGCCTACATCCTGCTGATCGTGATCCAGGTGGCGCTGTTCCGCACGCGCTGGGGCCTGCGGGTCCGCGCCGTCGGCGAGCACCCCGCCGCCGCCGACACCGTCGGCATCAGGGTGCTGTGGACGCGCTACCGCAATGTCATGCTCGGCGGGATAGTGGCCGGCATCGGCGGAGCCTACCTGACGGTCGGCTCGACGGGGCAGTTCGCCACCGGCATCAGCGGCGGACTCGGGTACATCGGCCTGGCGTGCATGATCTTCGGCCGCTGGAAGCCGCTTGGCGCGACGGCGGCCGCGCTGCTGTTCGGTTTCTGCCGTCAGCTCGGGCAGGAGCTGCAGTTGCTGAACGTGCCGATCTCGCCCTACCTGCTGGCGATGCTGCCGTACGTGGCGACGATAATCGCCGTGGCCGGCCTGGTCGGCAGGGTACGGGCGCCGGCCGCTGACGGAAAACCCTACGTGAAGGCATGATCGTCGGGGCCTGTCGTTACGCTGCTTCGGTGGTGACCTTTGACTGACGACGCTTACGCCGCCGCGCGCGCCAGCGCGGCGAACCTGGCCGAGATCTCGGGTCAGGCCGCGCACGACGTCGCGGTCGTGCTCGGCTCCGGCTGGCTGCCCGCCGCCGACGCGCTCGGACCCGCGGCCGCGGAGTTCGCGCTCGCCGGCCTCGGCGGCTTCGCGCGGCCGACCGTGCCCGGGCACGCCCCGGTGGCCAGGTCCGTCCTGGTCGGCCCGCTGCGCGTGCTCGTCTACCTCGGCCGCACGCACCTGTACGAGGGCCATCCGGTCGATGCCGTCGTGCACGGCGTCAGGACCGCCGTGGCGGCGGGCTGCCGGGTGATCGTGCTGACCAACGCGTCGGGGGGCATCAACGAGGGCTACCGGGTCGGGCAGCCGGTGCTGCTCAGCGACCACCTGAACCTGACCGGCCGTTCTCCGCTGACCGGCGCCGAGCCTCCGCCCGGCTACGCGTCCCGGTTCGTCGACCTCACCGATCTCTACTCCCCCCGGCTGCGCGCGCTGGCCAGGCGGGCCGATCCCGGCCTGGCCGAGGGCGTCTACGCCGCGCTGCACGGGCCCCACTACGAGACGCCGGCCGAGATCAGGATGCTGCGGGCGGCCGGCGCGGACATGGTCGGCATGTCCACCGCCCTCGAGGCCATCGCGGCCAGGCACCTCGGCGCCGAGGTGCTGGGAATCTCGCTGATCACCAACCCGGCGGCCGGGCTGTCGGCATCCGGGCTCGACCACGCGGAGGTGATCGCGGCCGGGCGGCAGTCCGCGGCCCGGGTCGGCGCCCTGCTGGCCCGGTTCCTGCCTGGAGTCATGCCGGCGGGCCAGGACCAGCCAGCCGCCGGCGGGCCAGGCGCCGGCCCGGACGGCACTGCCGCCCCAGGCCCCGGCGGGCCGGCGTGATCAGCGACGAACTGCGGCGCGAGGTCTCGGCCTGGCTGGCCGATGACCCCGACGAACGCGACCGCGCCGAGCTCTCCGCGCTGCTGCGGACCGCCACCGGACCGGCCTGCGATGACACCGAGCAGGCCGCGGCAGAGCTCACGGACCGGTTCGCCGGCCGGCTGGAGTTCGGCACGGCCGGTCTCCGCGGCGCGGTCGCGGCCGGCCCGAACCGGATGAACCGGGCCGTGGTTCGCGGCACGACCGCCGCCCTCGCCGGCTGGCTGCTCTACATCGACCCGGCCGCCGCCGACGCCGGCGTGGTGATCGGGTGCGACGCCAGGCACCGGTCGGAGGAGTTCGCGCAGGAGGCGGCGCGGGTGCTGGCGGGCGCGGGGATCGCCGTCCACCTGCTGCCGCCACGTCAGCCGACGCCGCTGCTCGCCTTCGCCATCCGGCACCTGGCCGCCGCGGCCGGCATCATGATCACGGCGAGCCACAACCCGCCCGCGGACAACGGCTACAAGCTGTACCTCGGCGACGGCGCCCAGATCGTCCCCCCCGCCGACCTGGAGATCGAGGCGGCGACCAGGTCGCTGGGCCCGCTCTCCCAGGTCCCCGTCGCACCGACTGACGACCCGCTGATCGTCAGGCACGGCGACGAGGTCGCCGCCGACTACCTCGACGCGATCTGCGCGGCCTCGCCCGCGCCGAAGGGATCGGCCTGGCTCAGGTTCACCTACACGCCGCTGCACGGCGTGGCCGGCGACCTGGCGCTGCGCGCCTTCGTGCAGGCGGGCTTCTCGGAGCCGGACATCGTCGAGGCGCAGTTCGCGCCCGACCCGGACTTCCGCACCGTAGCCTTCCCCAACCCCGAGGAACCCGGCGTACTCGACCTCGCCCTGGCCCAGGCCAGGCGGTCGGGCGCCGACCTGGTGATCGCCAACGACCCGGACGGCGACCGGCTCGCCGTCGCCGTTCCCGACGACGCACCGGGAAGCTGGCGGACGCTGACCGGCGACCAGGTCGGCGCGCTCCTCGGGGCCTACCTGCTCGGGCAGGACGCGGCCGGCTCCGCCAGGCAGCCCGATGAGCCGGGTGCGCCCGGCCGGCCGCAGCCGCTGGTGGCCAGCACGATCGTGTCGGCCACGATGCTGGCCAGGATCGCCGCCGCGGCCGGCGCGAGGTACGCCGAGACACTGACCGGATTCAAGTGGATCGTCAGGGCCGGAGATCTCGCCCGTGAGCTCCGTTTCGTCTATGGCTATGAGGAGGCGCTGGGTTACTCGGTGGGCACGACCGTCCGCGACAAGGACGGAATCGGCGCTGCGCTCGCCGTGCTCAGCCTGGCCGCGAGAGCCAGGTCGGGCGGAGAGTCGCTGCTCGAGGCCTACGACGCGCTGGAGATCGCGCACGGGGTGCACCTGACCGGGCAGATCACCGTCCCGGCGACCGAGCCGGTGCACGTGATGTCGCGGCTGCGCATCGAGGCCCCGGCCGAGCTCGCCGGCCGGCCCATCACCGCGACGTCCGACCTGACCGGCGGCACCGACGAGCTGCCGTCGGCGGACGTGCTCAGGTACTGGCTGAACGGCGCCCGGGTCGTGATCAGGCCGAGCGGGACCGAGCCGAAGATCAAGGCCTACCTCGAGGTCGTCGAGCCGGTGATCGCCGGCCGCCTGGCCGAGGCGCGCCGGGCGGCCAGGGCCAGGATGGATCCGCTGCGCGAGGCGGTACGCGAGCTGCTCGACGGCGGCTGAAGCCTCCCATGGCGCGGGCGGCCGTGGCATGGCAAGCTCGGTGCTATGACGAGCGACCATGATCACGGGCTGCCGCCCGAGCACGGGCCGACCGGCCACGGGCACGCCGACCACGGGCACGCCGACCACGGGCACGCCGACCACGGGCACCCTGACCATGTGCACGACGCCGCGTGCGAGGTCGCGCACGGTACCGTCCAGGCTCCCGCCGACGGCCGGATGCTGGTCGCGGTCTTCGCGACGCCGGTCGCGCAGTACCTGCTGCGTTACGCCGCCGACTCCGGCTACCAGCCGGTGCTGGTCGAGCCGGACACCCAGCTCGCCAAGGAGGCCAGCGAGGCCGGGTTCGACGTGCGGCCCGGCGTCGCGTCGGTCCCCGGCGCGAGCGCCGACGTGGTCGTGACCGACCATCACCGGGAGGAACTGGGCGTCATGCTGCGTGACGCGCTGGCCAGCCCGGCGCGCTGGGTCGGGATCATGGGCAGCCCGCGGGCCGAGCCGCCGCACATCCAGGCGCTCGCGATGCTCGGCGTCGAGCCCGGCGAGGTCGCTCGGGTGCGCCGGCCGATCGGCCTGAACATCGGCTCCAAGACCCCGCCCGAGATCGCGATCGCCACGCTGGCCGGCCTGATCGCCGACCGCAACGAGCGCCCCGGCGGCTTCCGCTTCGACTAGGGAACTCACCGAGCCCGCCCGCCCGCCGGGCCACCCGGTGCTCCCATCCGACCGGGCGGGGCCGCACCGCGGCGTTCAACCCTGGCGCCCGGGCGTTATGCTGCCAGTCGGCCGGTCTAGCGCCGTTGGAAGGGGTCGAGCCGACTCGATGGCCGAGCAAGCGGGTTACTCAGGCACGCCGCTGGCACGCAAGCTCGGCATCGGCGAGGACGACGAGGTCGTGGTCGTGGGCGCGCCCAACGGCTTCGCCGACCGGCTCGCCGCCGAGGCCGGCGACGAAGCCGTGATCCACACCGACCTCGCGGACGCGGCCCTGTTCGACGTGATCGTTGCGTTCGTCACCAGGCGGGTCGAGCTTGAGGGGCAGCTCGACCTGCTTCGCGCCCGGATGGCGCCCGCGTGCGGACTGTGGATCGCCTGGCCCAAGCGGGCCTCGAAGGTCGCGACCGACATGTCCGAGAACGTGATCAGGGAGATCGCGCTGCCGACCGGCCTGGTCGACAACAAGGTGTGCGCCATCGACCAGATCTGGTCGGGACTGCGCCTGGTGATCAGGCGCGAGCTGCGATAAGCGGGCCGCCCAGGGCGTGTGCGCCGCGTGCTGGGGCGTGTCCTAGTCGAGCAGCGGCTCGCCGTTGAAGATGCCGAGCTCCTCGCGGTACAACTCGAGGCCCATGCCGTTGGGGTCGCGGAAGTACATGCTCTCCTCGACGCCCCGGTCCGGTCCGAGGTAGTCCACGCTGGCCTCGTCGAGCCTCTTCTTGGCCGCGTCGAACTGCGCGGGCGAGACCGAGATGGCCAGGTGCTGCACCCCGCCGATCGTCTCCATCCACGGCGGGTGCTCGTGACCGGGAAAGTCGAAGAACCCGAGCAGGTTGCTGTTGCCGATGTCGAAGAAGAAGTGGCTGGACCCCTTGTAGTCTCGGTTCTCCACCAGCTCGACGAGCGGGAATCCGAGGAACTCCTGGTAGAACTTGATCGTCTCCTCGACGTCGCGGCAGATCAGGGCGAGGTGATGCACGCCCTGCACGGTCGTCGGCGGCCGGCTGCCCTTCGGTCTCAGGTACTTCTCGCGCAGCTCCGCCCGGCGCGCGCGGACCTGCTCGAGTTCCTTGCCCTCTGGCTGTGGCATGACTGTCTCCTGGCTCCGCCCTGGTCGGCTCCGAGACCGGCAATCCGGCCGGCGCCGGCTGCGCGTCTCGCACGACACCAGTCTCTACCACGCTGTCAACAACTAATTGACAGTTACTATCATAAGTCTCTAACATGATTTCGATGCTAACTGTCGTAAGAAGGTGACTGCCGTGACTCCCTCGGACTCCCGCCGCTGGTGGGCCCTCGCCGCACTGTCCCTCAGCGTCCTCGTCGTGGCGCTCGACCTGTTCGTGCTGACGCTCGCACTCCCCACGCTCTCGGCCGACCTGCACGCCTCGTCGGGTGACCTGCAGTGGTTCGTCGATGCCTACAGCCTGGTACTCGCGGCGGCGCTGCTGCCGGCCGGCCTGCTCGGCGACCGCGTTGGCCGCAAGCGGCTGCTGACCGGCGCGCTCGTGCTGTTCGGCATCGCGTCGCTGGCGTGCGCCTACGCGACCTCGGCCGGAGAGCTCATCGCGGCCAGGGCCGTGCTGGGTCTCGCCGCCGCCGTGATCCTGCCGATGTCGCTCGCCGTGCTGCCCGTGCTGTTCACGAACGAGGAGCGGCCGAGAGCTATCGCGGCCGTCGGCGGCGCGACGTTCCTCGGTTACCCGATCGGCCCGATACTCGGCGGCTGGCTGCTCGACCACTTCTGGTGGGGCTCGGTCTTCCTGATCAACATCCCGGTCGTGGCCATCGCCGTGGCCGCCGTGGCCCTGCTCATGCCGGAGTCGCGCGGTGAGCGCCGGCAGCGCGTGGACTTCATCGGCATCGTCGTGTCCGGCGTCGGCCTGACATCGTTGACCTACGGCCTCATCAAGGCGGGCGGCGACGGATGGACCGACCAGACCGCCGTCACCGCCATGGCCGCCGGCGCGGCCGTGCTCGTCGCGTTCATCGGCTGGGAGCGGTGGGTCAGCCGGCCGCGGACGGCCGGCCAGGCGGGCGCGCGGGCAGAGCGGAAGTTGCTGCCGCTCGTGGATCTCGGACTCTTCCGCTCGGCCGGGTTCACCTGGGGCACCACGTTGTCCACCCTGGTGTCGTTCGCCCTGTTCGGCCTGGTGTTCGCGATGCCGCAGTACTTCCTCGACGTGCGCGGAGCCGACTCTCTCGGGGCCGGAGTGCGGATGCTGCCGATGATCGGCGGGCTCGCGCTCGGCCTGGCCGTCGGTCAGCGGCTCCAGATGCAGCGCAAGGCCGACCGGCGCGCGGCGGCGACACCCGGGCTGGTCAGCCCGAAGCTCCTGGTCGCGATCGGGTTCGCGATCATGGCCGCGGCCCTGGCGGTCGGCGCGGGCACCACCGCGACCAGCACGACCGTGTTCGCCGCGACCTGGTTCGCGATCACCGGATTCGGTCTCGGCATCGCCATGCCGACCGCCATGAACGCGGCGCTCGGCGCACTCTCGCCGGCCAGGAGCGGGTCCGGCTCGGCGCTGATCACCGCGATGCGCCAGGTCGGCGGCACGATCGGGGTGGCCGTGCTCGGGACGGTGCTGGCCACCGTCTACCGGAGCAAGCTGCCCCTGACCGGGCTGCCCGCGGTGGCGGAACACGCCATCCGCAGCAGCGTCGCAGGCGGCGTGGCCACGGCCCGCGCGACCGGGTCTCAAGCGCTGCTCGAGCTCGTCCGGGGCGCCTACGTGCACGGCCTCGACGTGATGCTGTGGGCGTGCAGCGGCATAGCGATCGCGGCCGCGCTGCTGGCGCTGGCCTTCCTGCCCGGCCGGGCGGACCCGGCCCCGGGCGGCGACGATGGCGCGGCCGACGGCCGGGACCCGGTCCACGGCCGCCATGCGGCCGAATCTCCGCTCGACGAGAGCAGAATGACAGCATGAGTGAGGCACCAGCCATACGAAGGCCGGGGCTGCGAGAACGGAAGAAGGCCAGGACGCGCGCCGCCATCAGGGAGCACGCGCTCCGGCTCTTCCGCGAGCAGGGTTACGACGCGACGACCATCGACCAGATCGCCGAGGCGGCCGACGTGTCGCCGAGCACATTCTTCAGGTACTTCCCGACCAAGGAAGACGTCGTACTCCAGGACGAGCTCGACCTCCTGACCGCCGGGGCGTTCGCGTCGCAGCCCGCCGACCTGTCTCCGGTGGCGGCGTTCCGCGCTGCGACCAGAGTGGCGCTCGACTCGCTCAGCGACGATGACCTGGCCAGGCTGCGGGAGACGGCCGAGCTCACGCTGACCGTTCCCGAACTACGGGCCAGGGCGATGGACGAATTCGCCCGCACGATCACCGTGATCGCAGAGGCCGCCGCGAGCCGGTCCGGCCGCGACCCGAACGACTTCGCCGTGCGGAACGTCGCGGGCGCCATCGTCGGGGTCATCATGGCGGCAACGATGCCGTGGACCGACTGGACCGAGGATCGCCAGAGCGGGGACATGTTCGCCCGGATCGACGCCGCGCTCGAACACCTCGAGGCCGGCCTGCCACTCTGAGCCTGAGCCGTGCACCGGTCACCGCGCTACTGGCCGCTTGACTTCCTAATATCATTAGGCAAGACTACGGCTATGAGCCCGGCCGATGCGGTTGCCAGCGAGGCCGCGGCGGTTGCCAGCCGGGCCGGTGCGACCCCGGGCGGGCGACGCCAGCGCCGGCGGCAGGAGACGATCGAGGAGGTCCTCGACATCGCCGCCGCGATCATGGCCGAGCAGGGCGTGGCCGGGCTGTCGATCGGCGAGATCGCGCGGCGGATGGGCATTCGCCCGCCGTCGCTGTATGTCTACTTCCCGTCCAAGCACGCACTGTACGACGCGCTGTTCGCCCGCGGTGCGCAGGCCATCCTGGCGACGATGGAAGCAGCGATCGCCACGCCACTGGCCGGCGCGAGCACGCTCGAGCAGATCCTGCTGGACGGCGCGGAAGCCTTCGTCCGCTGGTCGTTGCGGCACGC
>WNGQ01004319.1_pt1 | contig 14134 bp, 11 predicted proteins | sample 5407661 | NCBI WGS metagenome assembly WNGQ01 (sample SAMN13153382, study PRJNA577476) | soil metagenome | isolation source: 60 cm soil or saprolite under Garry oak tree replicate 2 | place: USA:California | collected 2016-06-15 | reverse complement strand
AGCGGAGCGCAAGGCGGATTGCCAATCCGCGATACAGCCGACTACCAGTCGGCGCTACGTCAAACCAGGCATTACCAACCGCTCTCAATCCGTCTTCTCAAACCGCCCCAGCCTGATTATGCTTTGGCCATGAATGTGACGCGACCTCTTCACGCTGAATTAGCAGTCAAGGAACGTTACGCGGCTGCGGCCAAAGCCACCGAAGCGGCCTTGTGCTGCGCTCCGGTTGCGGTTGACCGGCAGTATCTAAACAACATTCCCCAGGAAGTCATCGCCAAGGACTACGGCTGCGGCGACCCCAGCCGATACTTGCGGCCAGGCGAGACGGTGCTCGATTTAGGCAGCGGCGCAGGCAAAATCTGTTTCATCGCCGCGCAAATCGTTGGTCCGGCAGGCAAGGTCATCGGCGTGGACATGACGGATGAAATGCTGGAGGTGGCCAGCCGCAACGCGCCGATTGTGGCCGAGCGGCTCGGCTATGCGAATGTGGAATTCCACAAAGGCCGCATCCAGGATCTGGGGCTCGATTTGCGCCAGTTGGACGCCGAACTCAAGAAGCGTCCCATCACCGATGCAGCTTCGTTCCTGGCCGCCGATGAACTGGCGCAGGAGTTGCGTGTGAGGCAGCCGCTCATCGCCAGCGATTCCATTGATGTCGTGGTCTCCAACTGCGTCCTCAACCTGGTCGAACCTCATTCCAAGCGGCAGCTCTTCGACGAAATTTTCCGCGTGCTGCGCAATGGCGGGCGCGCGGTCATCTCGGACATCGTGGCCGACGAGCCGGTGCCGGAACCGTTACAAAATGACCCGGCCTTGTGGAGCGGTTGCATTTCCGGCGCGCTAACGGAAGAGGAATTCTTGCAATCGTTCGTCCGCGCGGGTTTTTATGGCATCCAGATTTTGAAACGGGACGAGCAACCGTGGCAGACAGTGGAAGGCATCGAATTTCGCTCCGTGACCGTCGCGGCCTACAAAGGTAGGCAGGGCCCGTGCCTGGAGCGCGGTCAGGGAGTGATTTATCTCGGCCCGTTCAAAGAAGTTCTCGACGACGACCGCCACCGCCTGGAGCGCGGGCGGCGTTACGCCGTCTGCGACAAGACTTTGCGGCTCTACCAAAAGGAGCCTTACCGGGACTTTTTCGCGTTTGTTGAACCGCGGGAGCCGATTCCGCTCGAACGCGCCAGGCCGTTCGACTGTTCGGGAATGCGGCTGCGGCATCCGAAAGAAACCAAAGGGCGAGGCTACAACGTCACGACCGACGCTGGCCAGTGCTGCGATGGCGGCCATGTGGAGCGTCTGAAACGCTGAAACCTTCCGGCGTATCTGGCGGTGATTATCTTTGCTGGCTCGAATCTCAAATTTCAGCTTTTCAGCTTTTCAGCTTTTCAGCTTGTCTCTGTTCTGAGGCTATCATGATCATCATCTTCGCCGGCACCATCGGGCTTTCGGGGTTGGGGGGGCAAGCCTGGGCGGTGCTGCAGTACCTGCTGGGTTTCCGGGCCCTCGGACACGACGTCTATTACGTGGAAGACTGTGGGCGTTCGTCTTGGGTTTATATTTGGGAAACAGAGGAGTGGACGCATCAGCTCGATTACCCCGCTGCCTATGTCCATGCTTGCCTCGCGCCGTTCGGTTTTGGCGAGCGCTGGATTTATCGCGACAACTATCGGTCTCTCGGAATGCCCCTGGACAAGTTTCTCGAGATTTGCGCCGCCACTGATCTGCTGGTGATGCGGGCAACGCCCTTCTGGACCTGGCGCAAGGAGTATGCGGGGCCTCGCCGCCGTGCCTTCATTGACGTGGACCCTGGGTTCACCCAAATAACTCTGGCCAACGGCGACAAGGGCTGGGTGGACGGCATCGCCCGGGCGGATCGCCGGTTTACTTTGGGCCAGAGGATCGGCGCGACCGATTGCACCATCCCGCCAACCGGCGGGCCGTGGTTGAAAACGTTGCCACCGGTGTTCCTGCCCGAGTGGCCGGTTCCAAGCTCGGAGGCAACTCACTTCACCTCGGTCATGCGCTGGCAAGGTTTTCGCGAGGTCACGCACAACGGCGTCTCCTACGGCCAGCGCGACAAGGAGTTTCCGCGCTTCCTGGACTTGCCCGGCGCCACGTCGCAAAAGTTCTGTATCGCCCAAATGGGCATCAAACCGGAGTTGCTCAGAAGCCATGGCTGGGAAACGGTGCCAGGCGAAATAATTTCCAAGACGCCGGGCTCTTATCGTGATTTCATCCAGCGGTCGCGCGCCGAATTCAGCGTGCCCAAGAACGGCTACGTGAAGATGCGGGGCGGCTGGTTCAGCGATCGCAGCGTCTGTTATCTGGCCTCCGGGCGGCCCGTGCTCATCGAAGATACGGCGCTGGCTGACTGGCTGCCGGTAGGCGAGGGTTTGCTGACGTTCACAGACACGGCGGGGGCGCTGGGCGGCATCGAGCAAATCAACGCAGACTATAGCGGCCACCGCCGCGCCGCGCGCCAATTGGCCGAACAAACCTTTGCCACCAACCGGGTCTTGCCCCCATTTCTGGATGCGGCTATGAGTTGAATGCTAAGAGCGGACTACGGGACTACGGGACTACGGGACTACGAGACTACGGGACTACAGACTGCCCTCACCCCGGCCCTCTCCCATCGGACGGGAGAGGGGGATTACCAGAACAGCCGAGCTGAACAGTTACCTGATTTAACTCGAATCCAGGTGAATTAACCCCTAGCTGATGCGCATCGCCCTGGTCTCCACCCTTTCGGCACCGGTCCGCCCGGACTCCGGCGGCAGTGTCGAGGCCTGGACCTGGCTGCTGGCGCGCGAACTAGGGCGGCTGGGCCACCAAGTCACAGTTTTCGGCTGCTCTGGCTCGGAAGCGGACGGCGAGGTTGTCGTCACCCTTCCCGGCCCTTACGGAGCGCCGGGCAGCTACGACGATTGGCAGCTTTGTGAATGGATTAACCTCTGCCGGGCAGTCGAGGAATCTGGCCGGTTCGATGTGCTGCACACGCAGGCCTATCTCTGGGGCATCCCATTGCAGGCGTTGGCGAAGGCGCCGATGGTGCACACCCTGCACGTGGTGCCTGACGACAACGCGGCGCGACTGTGGCAGTCAGCTCCTCAAGCTTGCGTCACTGCGATCTCCAATCATCAGTGGAGCGCGTGGCCAGGACTAGTCCCCGCCGCAATCGTCCCGCATGGGGTTGATCTTTGCCAATTCACCTTGCAGGAGACGCCGGACGACTATGTTCTCTATCTCGGCCGCTTCACCTCCGGAAAAGGGCCGATCCAGGCTATCAATGCTGCGAGTGCTGTGGGAGTGCGCCTGGTCATGGCCGGGCCGGAAAACCCTTATTTCCGCGAGAAAGTCAAGCCGCTCATTGACGGCAAATCGGTGGAGTATGCGGGTTTAGTGCGTGGCGCCGCGCGAGACAAATTGTTGGGCGGGGCGCGGGCGCTGTTGTATCCCATCCAGTATCCCGAAGCCTTCGGGCTGGTGCTGGTCGAGGCGATGCTGTGCGGCACACCGGTTGCCGCGCTGCGGTTCGGCGCGGTGCCTGAGATTCTGGAGGAAGGCCTAAGCGGATTCACGGCGACAAGCGAGCAGGAATTTGAAAGGCTCATTCCAAAATGTTTCACGCTTGACCGTCGCGCCATTCGGCAGCGCGCCGAGCAGCGTTTCTCGGCCCAACGCATGGCGGGCGATTATGAAAAGGTTTACGCTAAGGTCTGTGGGCAACGCCAGACCATGATGACATGAACGTCCTGGTCATTGCGCCGCATCCGGACGATGAAGCGCTCGGGTGCGGCGGGACTGTGTGCAAACACTCGGCGGGCGGGGACCGCGTGGCGGCGGTTTTCCTGACTTCCGGGGAGCTGGGTTTGAAGCAATTGCCGCGTGACCGGGCCCGGCAGGTCCGTGAGTCCGAGGCACGAACAGCGGCCAGGATCCTGGGCATCGAACGAATCGAGTTTCTGCGCTTGCCCGACTGGCAGGTCGGCCAGCATATCAAAGAAGGCGCGCGCCTGTTGCGGCCAATCCTCAAGAGGGAGACGCCGGAGGTGATTTATCTGCCGCACCCGAGTGACTGGCACCCCGATCATCAGGCCGCCTGGCTTGTGTTACAGGCGGCATGGGGCCGAGGCATTGCCCCGCCGCCCAAAGCGCTGGGCTATGAGGTCTGGACGCCTCTGTCTGCCCACGACCAGGTGGAGAACATAACCAAAACGATGCCACGCAAGATCCGCGCTCTACGGGCGCACCGCTCTCAGCTTGACGAGTTCGACTACGAACGAGCCGTGCGGGGCCTGAATCAATTCCGTGGTGAACTGGCCGGCAAGTGCCGTTATGCGGAAGTATTCCAAGCCCTTTCCTTGAAGACGGGCGCATCTTAGATTCGTCGCGCTGCGATGAAGGCCCAATGCCTCACCCACGAACCTAAACTGCGGCCCATGGGATCCGGGCGATGAACCGCCGGTTGCGCATTGCCATGTTTGTGGGCAGCTTTCCGGTCGTATCGGAGACGTTCATCCTTCGCCAGATTACCGGGCTGATTGACCTCGGCCACGAAGTGGACATTTACGCCGACACCCGGGTGGAGGCGGGCGCGCCGGTGCATCCCGACGTGGCCAAGTATGATCTGCTGGGCCGAACCACCTTCATGGATATGCCGCCGGAGACAGCGCCGTGGGAGTTGCCCGTCTGGCCGCTGACGGGGCGCACGTGGCCGCCCGGCTCGGCGCGGGCCGTACGCAACTCGGCGCGCCTGGCTCGCGCGCTGCCCAAGCTCACCCGCTGTTTGGTCAAGGCCCCCAGGCTCACGCGGCAGGTGTTGCGCCGCTCCGAGTACGGTTATCAAGCAGCGAGTTTCTCCAGCCTGCACCGGCTGTTCAAGCTCTCGCGCCGCAGTGGCGGCTACGACGTGCTTCACGCGCACTTCGGCCCGGTGGGCAACAGTTTCCGCTTCGCCCGCGAGCTGTGGCAAGCGCCTCTGGTGGTAAGTTTTCACGGCTACGATTTCTCCACTGTGCCGCGCAAGCAAGGCGCGGACATTTACCGGCGGCTTTTTGAAACGGCGGATGTGTTCACTGTGAACAGCAATTACACGCGCGCCCAAGTGGAGCGGCTCGGCTGTCCGAGCGCAAAAATTCATAAGCTGCCGTTGGGGCTGGACCCCGTGGAGTTGCGGTTCCACGCGCGCGTTCGACAGCCGGGCGAGCCGCTGCGGATACTGACCGTCGGGCGGCTGGTTGAAATCAAGGGGCACGAGTACGCTATTCGCGCGGTGGCCAAAATGCGCGAAAAAATTCCCGGCGTGTGCTACGATATTGCAGGCGACGGTCCACTGCGACGGCAACTGGAAGCGCTGATTGGTGAACTCAAACTGGAAACGACTGTGACATTGCGCGGCGCTCTGGACTGTGCAAGCATCCAACGCTTGTTGGAGCAGGCGCACTTGTTCGTCCTGGCAAGTGTAAGCGTTGAGGGCGACCAGGAAGGGCAGGGGCTGGCTTTGCAGGAGGCGCAAGCCGCGGGCCTGCCGGTCATCGCCACTCGGCACGGCGCGTTGCCGGAGGGGATGCTGCCGGGCGAGTCGGGCTTTCTGGTGCCCGAACGCGACGTGGAAGCGCTGGCGGAGCGGCTCAGTTATTTGGCGGAGCATCCGGCGGTATGGGCGGACCTGGGGCGCCGTGGCCGTAGTTTTGTGGAAGCGCATTACGATGTTCGAAAACTAAGCCAGCAACTGAACGAACTCTACGAAGTGGTGATCCAAAACTATGGCAGCGCGGCGCGGTGCCACTTCAGGAGATCAAACCCATGAGCGAGCCCTTCAACGTTAATCAGTACTGGCTGGAACGCGGGCAGGGCTACGTCCGGGAGGGCTTGGCTCATGAATTTCATCTGCTTCAGGAACGGTTCCTGCTCGAGATTCTGCGCGCGAGCCGGCTGCCAATGGGCCGGCTCCTGGAAATCGGCTGCGGGTTTGGGCGCATCACCCGGCTGCTGGCGGAAACCTTTGCCGACGCGCACATCACGGCGGTGGACCTCAGCCCGGATCAGCTTCTAAACGCCCGGAGCTACTGCCGTCTTAGTCCAAACATCTCATTCCAACTATTCGATATTTATTCCGGCGCGCCTTTTCCTGCCGCGGATTATGACACGGTCGTGGCGGTTGAAGTTTTTCTGCATCATCCGGCCCCGGTGGTCGCCAGCCTGGTCGAAAGACTATCCACAGTCACGCAGCACCTGGTCAACATTGACTGGAGCGAGGAGTGGCGCTGGAAAACCCCGGAGCACGTATGGGTCCACGATTACCGCGCGCTGTACGCCCAAGCGGGGCTGCAGTGCGCGACGTTCGTGCTGCCGGAAAAAGTTGACGGTCTTCAGCAAAAGCTGTTCATCGCGGCCAAACAACTCAGCCCGGCGCTGGTGCGCCTGGAAAAGGAAATCCAATTGAGCAAAGCCCAAAGCGCAAGCGCGGTTGCGCCCTCGCCCAGCGACGGCCTGCCCCAAGCCGCTAGCTGGCCGGAGCGGTTGGAACGGGCGGTTCAGGAAATCCGGGAAACGATTCCAGTCGGGGCCACTTTCATCCTGGTGGACGAGAGCCAGTGGGACTACCAGCCGCGCGCGTTTAGGGGTTACCGTGTGCTGCCGTTCCTGGAGCACGACGGCGAATACTGGGGGCCGCCGGCCGATGATGCGACGGCCTTGCGGGAATTGCAGCGCTTGTGCCGGGCAGGGGCGAGCCATATCGTTGTCGCCTGGCCCTCGTTTTGGTGGCTGGATTACTATTCCGGTTTGCGAGAGCACCTCCACGGCGCTGGCGTGTGTATCCGGCAGAACGAGCGCGTGGTTATCTTTCGGCTGCCACCGGGCTAAAGCCATGCACACTTTCGCCCACGTCTCTCCAATGCAGAGTGCAGAATGCAGAATGCAGAATGCCGGAGCCACTCTGCATTCTCAAGTCTGCACTCTGCATTGGAGAGGGGTGTGACCAGTTGCGATGCCCAGCAGCCGACCCAACACTGTGCCGACGGTCATCCATCTGGTGCGGCAGTTGCAGCCGCGATCAATCCTTGATGTCGGCGTCGGCTTTGGCAAATGGGGCCACCTCTTCCGCGAATACACCGACATCCAGGAAGCCGAGCGCGACCCGGCCCGGTACCAGCGCCACAACTGGCAGGTGAAGATTGACGGGATCGAAGGCTACCCGGATTACCTGACCGAAATGCACCGCTATCTATATAACGAGATTTACACCGGTGACGCCCTGGAGGTGATGAAAAAGCTTTCAACCTACGATCTGGTATTCCTGGGGGACATCATCGAGCACTTCGAGAAACCGGCCGGGTTGGAATTGCTCCGCCAGGCCATCGAGCATGCCCGCAAGGCGGTCATCGTGAGCACGCCCAAGTATGAGACCTGGCAAGCCGCTTTGTGCGGCAATGCGCTGGAGCGCCACCGCAGTTTGTGGCGGGAAAAAGATTTCCGCCAGTTCGACGGCGCGGTGGTCAAAACCATTGACCGCGCAACGCTGCTGGCCACCATCGTCAAGCCAGGGGTGCCGCCGCCGAAATGCACGCCCCCGAGGCCGCCTGGAGCGGCGGACGCGCGGCGGCTGCGCCAGGCGGTCAAGGAAATCGCCCGCCAGGTACCTGCGGATGAACCGTTCATACTGGTGGATGAAGACCAGGTCCGCAGCGAACTGACGCGCCCTTTGGCGATTCCGTTTTTGGAGCGGGACGGCCAATATTGGGGGCCGCCTGCGGATGACGCCGCCGCGATTGCCGAGTTGGAGCGGCTGCGTCAAGCGGGCGCGAACCTCCTGGTGTTGGTCTGGCCGTGCTTCTGGTGGCTTGAGCATTACGCCGCGTTTGACCGCTATTTGGGTGAGCGGTTTTGCTGCGCGTTTGAGAGTGAACAGGTGGTCATCTTTGATCTTCGACAGCAGCAGTCTTCCTGAATAGCGTTTGGAAATGGGTATTGATGAGAAGCAGCGTCGCGTGTGGCGTTCTCCGGCAGGGCGCAGGGCGGATTGCCAATCCGCGATACAGCCGACTAACAGTCGGCGCTACGTCTCAAGTAAGCCGGCGGTTTATCCGGAACCATCCGGTGTTAACCCCTGTGAATGAGAGAGGACCGGAGGGTGGAAAACTCTGAGGAGCGAATGTGTTTGAGCATGCCGGCTGAGAACGTATTACCGCAGTTCAGCGAGCCCGTCAGTTTGCAGATTGACTATGCCGGTGAACTCAACGAGCAGCAGCACGCAGCGGTGACCGCGCCGCCGGGCCCGGCGCTGGTGATTGCCGGGGCGGGTTCGGGCAAAACGCGCACGCTGACGTATCGGGTAGCTTATCTGTTGGAGCAAGGGGTGCCGGCGGATCGAATCCTGTTGCTGACGTTCACCAATAAAGCCGCAGGCGAAATGATGCGGCGGGTGGCAGAGTTGCTGGGACAGGAGCTGAGGTCGCTTTGGGGCGGGACCTTTCACTCGATTGGCCATCGCATTCTGCGCCGGCACGCGGACCTGTTGGGCTGCCAGCGTGATTTCACGATTCTGGATCGCGAGGACGCCAGACACCTCATCGCCGGTTGCCTGAAAGAATCGGGAATTGCGGTCAAGGGCGGCCACTTTCCCAAGCCCGAGGTGCTGGGCGACATTTTCTCGTTGAGCGTGAATACGGAAAAATCGATCGCCCAGTTGCTGGAAGAACAGTACGATTATTTCGGCCTGATCGCGCCGCAGATCCAAGACGTTCAACAACGCTACACCGCCCGCAAGCGGGCCGGCAATGAGCTGGATTTCGACGATTTGCTGGCGCTTTGGCTCAAGCTGCTGCAGGAACACCCGCAGGCGCAGGAACAATATCAGCGCCGCTTCCAGTTCATTCTGGTGGACGAATACCAGGACACGAACAAACTTCAAAGCGACCTGATAGATTTGCTGGCAGCCCGACACCGCAACGTCATGGTTGTGGGCGATGACGCCCAAAGCATTTACTCGTGGCGCGGGGCTGATTGCCAAAACCTGCTGAGATTCCCCAAGCGTTATCCCGAGGCGAAGATATACAAAATCGAAACCAACTACCGCAGCACGCCGGAGATTCTGACGGTCGCCAACGCAGCCATCGACGCTAACAGGCATGGGTTCAACAAAGAGCTCTCGACCGAGCGCAGATCGGGTCCGAAACCGACGCTGGTTGTCTGCCAGGATTCGTTCGAGCAAGCGGCGTTCGTCGCCAAACGCGCGCTGGAGTTGCGCGAAGAAGGAACTGATTTGAACAAGATGGCGGTGCTCTACCGTTCACACTTCCACGCGATGGAATTGCAAATGGAGCTGACCCGGCGCAACATTCCATTCAGCATCACGAGCGGCATTCGCTTTTTCGAGCAGGCCCACATCAAGGACGTCGCGGCGTATCTCAAATTGGTGACTAACCCGCGCGACGAGCTGTCGTTTAAGCGGCTGGCGCAATTGCTGCCGGGGATTGGCAGCAAGGGCGCAGACAAGTTGTGGGAGGGGTTCAGAAGAGACAGGAGAGAGGAGAGAGGAGAGAGGAGAGAGGAGAGGGAAGAGGGGCCTATAGCACCGGCGTTGGAGGGCTGCGTCGCCTGCGTCCCGAAGAAGGCAGAGAGTGCCTGGGCGCAATTCATCGCCACCATCGCCCAGCTCGAAGAGGCAGGCGTACGGGGAAACGCTTCAAGAATGATCGGTCTAATTTTGGAAGCGACGTACGAGGATTATTTGCAGGAGACCTACGCCAATTATCGCTCGCGCCTGGAGGAGGTCGAGCAGCTCGCGGTCTATGGCCGGCAGTTTTCGACCATCGAGGACTTTCTGGCGGAGTTGGCCTTGCAGACCAGCGTGGAAGCCCAAGAGGAACGGCCCGCCGGTACCGACGATGAGCGCCTCCGGCTGTCCACGGTCCACCAGGCCAAAGGGCTCGAATTTGACGTGGTGTTTGTGATCATGATGTGCGACGGGCTCTTTCCTTCAGCGCGATCGTTGAAGATACGCGAAGACGAAGAGGAAGAAAGGCGGCTGATGTATGTGGCGATTACCCGCGCCCGGAATGAGCTTTACCTGAGTTACCCCTTGATTCGTGCGACGCCCGGTGGGGGCGGCAATTCCAGGCAGCAGCCGTCGCGTTTTCTGAAGGAAATTCCCAGGAAGTTGATCAAAGAATGGAGCCTGGGGCGGTAGGGGCTATGGGACTGCGGGACTACCACGGATTTCACGGATGGCACGGATGGGAAGGGACCCAGACCGGAGATAGAAGAGGGAAGAGGGAAGATGGGAGGGACCGGGGGACGACAAGACTACGGGACTACGAGACTACGAGACTACGGGACCACGGGACTACGGGACCACGCGACTACAGGACTACGGGACTACGGGCGCTTACCGCTTGGCGCTTGGCGCTTGGCGCCTACCGCTCCGCGGTTGGCGCAGTGAGCTTTTTGAGATCTTCGGCCAGGAATTGAGTGACTTCCTTGAACCTGCCAACGTTTGCGGGATTGATTGTCATCAAAGTTTGATGGGCTTCGATGCAGGCGCGGGTGACTTCCTCGCGGCTGGGGTTGGCGCATGGATAAGGGCGGGCTTCGGTTCCTGCGGGCAAAACTAACGGACCCTGAGTAAGCTTGAAAAGGTGCAGCACGCCCATGTTTTCGAGCAACTCGGTGACGCGCGCGTTGGGGTTGAGCAGCTCGACGGCGCTGGCGCCGGGCTCGATCTGGCCGGCGCTCATCTTCAGACCAAAGCCGGCCAGCACCCCCAGAAAGGTGCTGTCCATCAAGGCGCACTCGGAAAGGTCAATCACGAAATAGGCGCAGCCTTTTTCGCGAAGTTCGTTAATGAGCGTCTTGAAATCTATGCTGGAGGTAAAATTGGCCCGCCCGATAACCTTGATACAGGTGAACTTTTCTCCCAGCAACACCAATATCCTGGCTGAGGGTGTGTTCATGTGTTCCCAACAATCTGGACCAGGGTCTGCTGCAACACCAGTGATTCGTCCAGGCTGCTGGATACCAGCCGGTGGTTGCACTGGAAGAGCAAGTCCATTGCACGAATCAACTCGTCCTGGCGATAACGGTCTGCCTGGGGCAGGGCCTTGTAGAGCACATAGGCATTAAAGGCCAGCGGGTTGAAGCGGCGGTCCTGCGGCAACTGGTCCGCCGGCACGCGCTCCAGTTGCCCTTTGAATCGGCCGAAATCCACGCCGGGCTTGATCCAACCTTCGCGCAGCATCTCTTTGAGCAAAATCATCGCGCGGACTTTGGAAATCAAGCCGTAAAGCAACCCGATCTCCGACTTGCGCGGGTCGAGCTTGACTTCCCAGAGTTCCTCGTCCAGCCGCTGGAGCAGGCGCGGCAAATCGCGGTCGCCCAGGGCATCGCCCAGAGCAAAGGCGCGGGCGGTCTTGTTGCGGGCGCAAACGGCGGCAACGTCGTCAAATTCGATCACTTGGCGGTCGCCGACGTATAACGACACTTTCTCGATTTCGTTGTCGAGCTGGCGTGCATTTGGCCCGACGCGGCTGACCAACTCGGCGAGGGCTTTCTCGGAGATTTCTTTTTGGCGGGCGCCAAGGGCCTTGCGCGCTGCCGCTTCGGCCTGGTCAGCCCAATCGCGGTCATCAGCCGACCAGCCGGCGAAGCTCTCTACCGTGCCGAGCTTGTCAACGGTTTTGTAGAAGACCTTGCGTTTGTCCACTTTGCCTGCGCTGATGAGCAGGCGCAGGTTGCAGGGGTGCGACCAGGAAAACTCTTTGAGTTCCTGCGCCAGTTCGACCAGCGACTCGGTGAGGGCTTGTGCGCTGGCCACCCGTTCGTCGGCGAGGAAATTGCAGTTCTGGAGCCAAACCACTTTAGCGCTGCCGAAGAAGGGCAAGGTCTGCAACGCTTCGCGGAGCCGGGACAGAACCTTGAGGGCCTCGCCGCTGTGGGCGACGTTGCCGTCAATGATTTCGTGGTCCATACCGCCCACTTCTTGGCGCCATTGATGGTAGATCTGTTTGGCGCGTTGAGAGACGGCAAAATCATCTTCGCCGCAGACAAGCACCAGAGGGGCGGACTGCTTGAGGGCTGGTCGAGGCATTTGCCTATTCGGTCTCGCCGCCGTTCTCGTTGATGCGGTCGAGCACTTCGCTCATGTCTTCGACTTGTTCGAAGAGCGAGTGGGTCACGTAGATGGGGCGTTTCTGCGCGGTCGCCAGGGCCAGACAATCGCTGGGGCGGGCGTCAATTTCGACGATCTTGCGGGCCAGTTCGTTTTGCTGCTGTAAAATCAGCCGGGCAAAGTAAGTGGAGTTTTTCAATTCGGTGATCACGACCCGCTCGACGGTAATGTTGAATCCTTTGAAGATGCTTTGGATGAGGTCGTGAGTCAGCGGGCGCTCTTTGGCGGTGTCGCGCAGGAACATCCCGATGATGGCGCCCATGTTCGGCTCGACGTTGATGACGAAAATCTTGTCGTCGTTGCCGACGAACAAGGCGCAACCGCTGTTGGCGGGCAAGATCCCGCGAATCTGGATCGGCACCACATCGTTCTTCATATCAATAGTGTATTGCGCAAATCTGAAAAGACAAGCCCCGCTCTGCTACGGATTGCCCCGAGACCGGGTCGGGTAAGTATGGGACGGGGCCACCACGGATTTCACGGATGGCACGGCGCCGAGAAGGGACTACGGGACTACGAGACTACGGGACCGGTACCGAAGAGGGAAGAGGGGAGAGGGAAGAAACGGTGATCAGGGACGCAGGGGACTGCGTCCTTGCCAGCAGGAGGCTCACAGCGGCGGCTTGCTATTTTCTCTCTTCTCTCTTCCATCTTCCATCTTCGATCTCCCATCTCCCATCTTGTCAGGGCAATTGAGAACGGGCGGATTGCAGGGCTTGGACGGCGGCCGGACTTGGGTTGGCCGCCAGCAATTGGTCAATGAAAGCGCGCCGCTTGGCGATGTCATCAGGCGAGGCGCTGGCCGAGAACGGCAAGCTGTAAAAGTTCTGGTTGCCCGATGCGATATGAAACGTCTTCAGACCTGGCAGGGGCGGGGCATTGGGGTCTGCGGCTGAAGGAGGCGTGCCCAGTTGATATTGGTCACCGGTCAGGCCGGTGGCAATTTTGCGCCAGGTGCTGTCGGGAATTTGATTCAACCTCGCCGCTTCGAGCAACGCGGCGCCGGCATCAGGGTACTGCGTGGCTACCTGCGCCAGCATCTCGAAAGCGAAATCACGCTTGCCTCCTCCCGCCGGGTCTTGCGCCTCGCGCAGCAGGGCGGGCACGCCCTGGCTGTCGGGCAGCCCGGCCAACGACATGGTCGCGTAGTATTTCCATTGGGCCTGGAGCTGTTCCAGGGCCGCGGCGCTGGCGGCATCGCCATAATTTTGGAGCACCTGAAAGAGCGGGCCGACGTCAAATCCGGGCAACTGGCCCTTTTCTGCCATGGCCAACACCTCGTTGATGGTGTTAACGGTTTCGGTCCGATACTGTCCCGGGGCTTGTTGTTCGAGGGTCTTGGCCAGCAGCGCGATCTCCGACGGCAAGGTTGTGGTTTGCAGCGTTTGCAGCATCACCCCCGTCGCTTCCGGGCCGCCGATTTGTTGGAGGGCATTGATGAGCGCGGCCCGCAGGGACGGTTGCTCCAGAAGCTGCCCGCCGTTGATCGCCGCGAAATTCAGTTCTTGATTCTGCTCCAGAAACTCGCGGATGGCCGGCACCCCGGCTGCCCCTTGTTGGGTCAGCGCCTGAAGTCCTTGCTTCCATTGGTCGGCCTGTTCTTTGGTAATCGGGCCGTGACTGAGATCCAGATTTGTGAGGCCGGCAACCAACTGCCGCGTGTAAGCGGTCGGCTGGACGCGCGCGACCGGAGGGATGGAATTGGGCGCCGGGCGGCCAGCCGGCTGAATGACGGCGGGGAGCTGGGTCGCTTTGGCTAGTTGCGCCGGAGAAACTTCGCGCAACTCGGAATCTTCGCCGGCATTGGCGGCATTGGCGGAGGCTTCTGGAGATTGCTCCTGCGCTGACTGGGCGGCTGGATTGGCCGCAGCGGACCGACTGCGTAGCGCCTTGAGTCCGAAAGCGATGCCGAAGCCCAGCAGCGCCAAGCCCAAAACCGCCAGCAACAATCGCGAGGAAATG
>WNGQ01004318.1_pt1 | contig 14134 bp, 9 predicted proteins | sample 5407661 | NCBI WGS metagenome assembly WNGQ01 (sample SAMN13153382, study PRJNA577476) | soil metagenome | isolation source: 60 cm soil or saprolite under Garry oak tree replicate 2 | place: USA:California | collected 2016-06-15 | reverse complement strand
CGTTGCCGCCGGACACCGCGATCGGGCGGCCGCCCAGCGCCCCGACGGCCACCGCGTTGACCCAGTCGTCGTGGCCCGCCAGCGGCTCACCCAGCGGTTCGCCCACCGCCAGGTCCCACACCCACACCAGCTTGTCGCAGCCGCCAGAGACCGCGATGGGGCGGCCGTGTAGCTCCCCGACGGCCACCGCATTGACGAAGTTGTTGTGGCCTTCAAGCGGGTCACCCAGCGATTCGCCCGCGTCCAGGTCCCACCCCCACAGCGTGAAGTCGTCGCTGGCGGACACCGCGATCGGCCGGCCGTGCAGCTCCCCGATGGCCACCGCCAGGACGTTGCCGTGGTGGCCCTGCAGCGGCTCGTACACCAGTCCCCCGGCGTCCAGGTCCCACACCCGCACCGTGTTGTCGTTGCCGCCGGACACCGCGATCGGCCGGCCGCCCAGCGCCCCGACCGCCACCGCCAGGACCTTGCGCCGGTGGCCCACAAGCGGCGCGCCCAGCGATCGTCCCGCGACCAGGTCCCACACCCGCACCGTGTTGTCGTTGCCGCCGGACACCGCGATCGGCCGGCCGTGCAGCGCCCCGACCGCGACCGCGTTGACCTTGCCCTTGTGGCCCTCCAACGGCTCGTACAGCGGCCCTCTGGAGTCTAGGTCCCACACCCGCACCGTTGCGTCGTGGCTGCCGGAGACGACGATCGGTCGAGTGTTCGGCGTGCGCATCGACATCGCTATGCCCCAAGTCGTCAGGTCAGCCGAGATTGGAGGGTCGGGGACGGCCACTAGGTGGTCCCGTGCGCCATCCGCCGTGCGCCTTCCTTCGCTCCCCACCCTGAACCGGCAACAGTGTCTGCCAGGACGGGCGCTGGCGCCAGAGGAGACAGCCGGCATGGCAAGGCCGTCTGCATCCCGCGGCCACGAGGCGCGTGCGAGCTCTTGAGGTCCAAGAGGCCGTCGGCGGCCTGGTCACGCCCTCTTTGCGCAACACGCTGTTAAGAATCAACCCATTTGGTGTCAATAACGCGAAATAATAGAATGGCGTATGGCTCATCGCTTCCTGCGCTGGGACCGCGACCAGCCTTTCCTGTTGCCTCTCGACCTGCGCGACTGGCTCCCCACCGACCACCTCGCCTGGTTCATCCTCGACGTTGTAGGCCATAGCCCATTCTACCTGCTCGCGGTATTAATACCAAATGAGCTGATTCTCAGGTGTCGATTCGAGCCTGGCGACTGCACTGCACGTATAGCAGACGACCCTCGATATGGTCTCCGCTCAGCAGGTCTTAGGCAGTGCGGCTGCCTACTGGTGCAGGTATTGGACGACCCCGGCCACAAGCAATCCCAGTCCGCTCAGGATTACAAGCGCCCGAAACCCCCACATGATCGCACTGTCTATCTCGGCTTGCTCGGGGTCTTCAAGAAGATAGCGAACTGGCAGAGAACGTCCCACGTCGGGCTTGCTCGTGGAGCCGAACGTCGACGTGAACACGACCGTCCGGCCGTCCGGCGTGATGAACTGCACCCTCGGGTAGTAGGTGACATTCTGGATCCCTGTCTTCTGTTCTGCGCCCACCACCGTGCCTCGGGCCTTGCCACCGCTCTTGAGCAGTCGCAGCGCCGGGAGCAGTACCACCAGCAGGAGGATGACGCCATATGCGGCAAGGATCATGCCCTTGGCGTGCCAGTTGAGCAACGACCACCGCCAGGACACCAGAAAGACGCTTCCTATGAGCAGAAAGCCAATCAAGGTCTGACGGGGACCCCGCCACGGCGTCCATCGCACCCCCAATTGCCCCCAGGGCACCTGGCACCATCCTTCACGCAGCTGGTAGTGGTGACCCCCTGGCCAATTGTGAGCTGCGGACCACTGGCCCACAAGCCCCACTTCACGCATGGCTCCCAGATGGTCAGCTCCGGAGGCGTCGGTCAGTCCGGAGTGTCATTTCCGCTGTTCAGGTGCTTGTTCACTGGTGAGTCATCTTGGAGCTAGCCCACGAGGGCATCGCTGATCGCCAGACAGCGACGCGGCAACAACGAAATAAGCTCGAAGCGGTCACGATCACCGACCGGGGTCGAGCACGACTGACTGGCCACCGAGGCGTTTCCGCAACAGGCCGGTACCAAGGGTGAGTTGTATAAACGCTTGCGGCTGATGGTTGATGGGCCATCCAGCGGACCGATCGCCCGAAGCCGCGACGCTTAGCCGAACTTGGCCTTGATCTCTTCGCCCTTTGTCTCAGCATCGGAGAGGAGGTTGCTACCGTCCCCCGCAGCTGCCCCGCCGCAGTCGATCGCCCGCGCCTGCGTCCGCTCCTCGGGGGTGCCGGCGATGACCCCGCCGTCCGCCATACTGACGCTTGCGGCCGTGGCCCAGCATTTCGCACCCTTGTCGAGTGTTCGGCATGCCTTCTTGACGATCACATAGACCGGCTGCAGGCGGTCGCTGGGGGAACCAATTCGCGCCAGCTCACGACTGCAGGCGCGAAGCGTGTTCGCATACGACGTCATCTTTGCGCGCGTCAGCGTGACGGAACCAGCCTGATTGAAGACCTTGTCGATCTTCTCGTGCAGCCTCGTGACCGCCTTGAGCCAGGCAAGCTCCTCGGCGGTCATGGGCGGGACCGTGGTGGTGGTCGGTGCCACTGTCGTTGTCGTGGGGGTGGTGGTTGCGGCGGCGGTCGACTTGGCCGTCTTGCCGGCGCACCCACCGACCAGCAGGACAAGCAGGACCGTGGCGGCGAGGCGGGCAGCGGAGCGGCTGGTGCTGGCTGGCATGAGGAGACCCCCCTCCAGCGCTGCAACGCGGCGAGGGTCGCGTGCCACGCGACGTGGTGTGTGATTGGCGAGCTGGCGTCGAGCCAGTCAGGGGACGGGGCCGCAGCTACAGCGACCTCCTCAGACGACGCACCCTGCCCGACCGGGTGGGCAGCGGCTCCCTCGCGTCGCGGTCCGCAGTCCTCGCGAGGAACGCTACACCTTGCCTTGCCGTCGAGAAAGAGGCGAACGTGGAGGTTGTCACAGGGCTGTCACCGAGTCGGGGAGCTGAGCCAACAGACTCGGTCCGCGCTGGGTCCGCGCGGCATCGGCAACCGGCGGGCCGTGGCGCGCACGAGCGGTCACGGTCGGTGTGCAGAAATCTCAGGTAATAGCGCCTTCACGCCGACAACCTCGGGAGGTGAACCGGGGGGGCGAGGTCCAGCCGGCGGCTCTGCTCACCTGCCAGGGCAGAAGTCAGGCTCACTGCTTTGTGAAACAGGCTGTTAATTGTCAACAGCACGAGGCTCTGACCAGGGCAAACAGGCCTCATGCCCGGATCTGGCATGCGCCCGTCGCTGTTCGCATGGCGTGCAGGTCGCTGTTCGCGCAGTGCCGCGTCCGCAGTGCCGCATGGTCGCCGGCAACCTGTGTCGCACGACCGCGGTCTGGTCGCATGGTTACCGCCGCGCGGTGGTCTCATTCCCCGCGCCAGTGCCGCCGTACTCGGGTGGCTGCGGTGGTCGCATGGTCGCCTGATACCGCCCGGTGGTCGCATGGTCGCCGATATGACCGCACGCCCGAGGACATACGGGCGTCGTGGTCGGCTACAGGAAGGTGTCGCCTGGGCGGCGGCTGGTCGGGTGCAGCCAGCGTAGGTACCGGCGGCTGACCTCACGGCCCAGCCGGCCGCGGAGCTGCTCGCGGACGTAGGTCATCGCGGGCCGGCCGAGCGCGCGGGCCTCCTCGACGCTCACCCCGTCGAACTCCAGGCCCTTGACATGCCCGCCGCGCCAGCAGTCCACGATGGCCAGCAGGGCAGCGTCGGGGCTGACGCCCACCGCGGTCCAGGTCTGCTGTGGCCAAGCGCGCAGCTCGACGGTGAGGTCGGCCAGGAACACCAGCTCCCGCGCTGCTCGGTCAGGATGGCCGGTCAGCAGGTCGTACAGCACCTGGCCGTCCGGCTGGGGGATCTCCTCGTGCAACAGGGCGGCCGGGGCGACCACCAGCACCCGGCCGGGCTCGGGTGCGAGCTCGGCGAGCGGCTGCTCCAGCAGGATACCGAGGGAGCAGTCAGCGACCCGGCCAGGCTGGAGCCGCTCGCCGTAGGCGTTAGTACCAAGCCGCCGCACAGGCGCTCCTTGGGACTCGACACTCCGGGCACTAGGCTTAGGCTACCTGGCCGCTGCGGCGGCGTCCTCCAGGCGCCCACCCGGCACACATGCATAGTCCAGCGAGGCCCCCAATACGGTCACAGATCAGGCAATTGACGTTAGTCAGCGACGACGCATAGTCCGGGCCTCGCCATCGGCCTATTCGGCACGCATGGCCTATGCAATCGTATCCAGCATCGGCAGCGCCGAGAAACAAGGGAGGGTCCATAGGCCGCACAGTACGATGCAGGCCGGTCCGACTTATCGGGTCGGCAGCCCGACCAGATTCGGGAGACCCTTCAGAGCCGGCAGGTCGCGCCATTACTGAGTTACCAATCTTGGCCACTGCCTGGACAGGTTCCTGCTGCGGGTGGGCGTGGCCCAGGGACATCTCCGAGGAGCTGGTCAACGCCGCAGGCGGGAGGGAGCACCACATCGTCGGCCACCTTGTCACGCCGCAGGGTCCGTGGCGTGCGCGGCTGTGGCTCAAGCCGAGCCAGCCAGATGCGCCGTTCTCCAGCACCATCGATCTACACGCGCTGATCCCTGGCGGCGCCGCGAACTCCTGGGCGCAAGCCGTGTCACGGTACTTGTTTCCAAGCCTAGTCGTCGGGACCTTCGCACGGGGCGACGGCGTCACCGAGGCGGTGTTGTGGGAACGGAACCGCACCACGGTCCTGCCGCCACTCATCCCCGGGGGACCCATCGCCCCAGGACGTAATGGCACCGAGGTCCTGCCGCCGCTCATCGCCGGACCCTGCGTCGCCGAGGGTATTAACGATCAGCGGCAGATTGTGGGGTGGTGCGTCACCGGAGGCGAGCGGTTGGCGGTCTTGTGGGAGGAGCAGCAGCCGGGCCAGTGGACGGCCCGCGAGCTACCTGGGCTTGGAGGTACGCCCCGCTTCAGCTGGGCGGCGGGGATCAACGCGACAGGTCGGATCGTCGGCATCTCGAAGGACGGCAACGGGCGGTTGATGCCGACCATGTGGGAGGCCGCGGCGGGCACCGCTGTTGCCGCACAAGCGCTGCCACTGCCTGGCGGCTATCACGGCGGCGGCGCGCTTGGCGTCTCCAACAGGGATCACATGGCCGGCTTCGTCACTGGCGACGGTCAGGCCGCAGCCACCCTTTGGCGTCCCGAACCAGAGCGACTCTACGGCATTGGATCCCGCGCTAGCTACCGCGACATTAACATGCGTGGTGACGTGCTCGGAGAGTCCAGCAATGGAGCCCAGCTGTGGGCGACCGACGTCAGCATCTACGACCTGTCTGGCCTGGCACCAGCCTTCACTCCGTTCGCCTTCAATGACCATTGGTGGCTGGCCGGCGTCGGCCTGACTTTCGATACCGCTAGCAACTCGATGGGCTTGACCGGCTTGCTCCTGCAGCGGGTCTGACTGAATAAGACGTAGGTATCGGATTGGCTGGCCAGGCAGGCAAGGCCGATCTCCACTGCGTGAAGGCACACCAGGGGCTCTCGCTGCCTCCGCTTGGACTCTGTCGATTCGCTGGATGTTCTTCTCTGACACTCACTGTCGATCACGAACGGAATCGCCGAGGCAGGCTGACCAAGAGCTTGTAGCTTAGGCGAAGCCGTGAACGCATCGCCGCCCGGGTTGTAGGTACGTCAAAGGTCATCGGAGCACCAGGCTACCCGGCTTCTGCGGCGCCCCACCGCAGCCATGCTCCGCAAGCGGTCAGCGAGCCGGGTGCAGGCGGGCCAGCACGGTGCCCGCCAGCACCGCGACCTGCTCGGCGGACAGCACCGCATCAGCGCCGAGCGCGGCGCCGAGCCGGCCGGCGGGCACGATCGCCACGCCCTGGGCGGCAAGGCCGCCCCATTGCACGCTGGCGCCATGCACGCACACAAGCGGGATCACTGGCACACCGAGGACGGCCTCGACCGCGCGGGCCTCATCACGGACCGTCCGGAGCTGCTCGTCCAGCGGGTAGTGGTTGTGCCAGATGTGGCCGTCCGGGGTGCGCTCGATGCGGCCGGTGTACTGCTTGGAGTCGATCACGAACACCCCGGCCGGGCCGATCAGCAGATGGTCGATGTTGGCGCGCGAGCCGGGCATCGCCAGGTCATGGAACGCGACGTAGCCGCGGCGGACAAGCCGGCGCAGCCGCCGCGCGGTGCGTCGCTCCCCGCGGGCACCCGTGCGCCACGCGGTGGCCTCGGCGGAGGCGCGAAACCGCAGCCGCCAGCCGACCGCGCCGACCACAACGAGGCTGGCGGCCAGCCGCGCCACGCTCGGCAGCGGGCCGGTCAGGACGGCCGCGGCGAGGCCGGCGCCACCGGCCAGCGGCAGCCGCCATGCCAGGCTGCGGCTCCAGTCGGCCAGCTCGGCGGCGCGTACCCGCCGGTAGATCGCGCGGGCGGAGGCGCCGGGCGTGCCGTAGCTGCCCGTCAGCGGGGCCGAGTGGGTCGGGATGGGGACGGTGCTGGCCGGGCCAGTTGAGTGAGACAATTGACGCTTAAATGTCAACCGTCTCTCGGGCTCGGCGTGCTCGTCCGCCGTGCGTGGTTCGAGGTTGGTCCAGCCGCTGCCGACCAGGCGGGCGGGCTGATCGGTGTGGGCGGCCAGGAAGCGGGCGAGCTCCTCCTCGGTCAGCCCGCGGACCTGGAGGCCGTCGCCCTGGTAGATGGGCTGGCCGAGCTGCTCCAGGTCGTCGGGGTCGGGGTCGGGCGGCTGGGGCTGGTCCATGGCGTGCTCCTTTGCTGCTGGCCGGGTGTTACCGGCCGTCCCGCTCGTGGCGGTCGCTGTCCTGGAGGTGTCCGCGGTCGCGGTCGCGGTGTCCTGCCCGGTCCTGCCGGTCACCGCGGCGTAGCCGCTCGCGCTGCTCGGCGAGCCGCTCCAGCGCGGCGCGGACCGCGTGCCAGTCCCGCCGCTGTCCTGGCCGGTCGCGGCCGGGCTGGCGGCCCAGGACCCCGCCGAGCGGTCCTGCTGGGCGGTCCTGGGTGGTGTCGTCGCGGTCGCGCTGTCGGCGATGCCAACCCGGACGGTCGGACACGGGACGGGACGTCCGGCCGGATGTGGGACGAGCCACAGGACGGGCAGGACGGGACGGTCCACCAGGCGCAGGACTGGGCGGCTGGTCAGGGTCGCCGTCGGGCGGGTCGCGGTCGGCCGGCGCGTGCTGGGGCCGAAGCTCGTCCCGGGAAGGGTTCGCAGTCTGCTGCGGCGCCCGCGTCCCGCTCGGGTGGCCCACCAACCCGCTGTGTGCGCTCGGCGGGCTCTGGCAGGCCGTGGACGCGCCGGTAGGCGTCCAGCTCGACCGCCGCCCCAAGCCACGCCTCGCGTTCCGCGCGCTCCTTGGGCATGGGGCCAAGCTCGGCCAGTAGCCAACTCGGCGGGTCCAGCGCCATCGCCCGTGCGTCCACCCGACGCTGCCAGGCCAGCTGGCGGGTGACGAGCTGCTCTCGGCGCCTGAGTTCGTCGTCGTGGGCCTCCAGCCAGCCGGCGCGCTGCTGCTGGTGGCGGCGCAGCATCCCGACCCGTTCGGCGGCCTGGTCGGCCTGGCGGGTCAGCACCCTGCCCCGATGCTCGGCCAGCGCCAGCCGGTCGCGGGCCGCCAGCTGCGCCGCCCGGCCCCACGCGCCGGTCGCCTCGGCGCGGGCCTCTTCCAGGTCGGCCAGGGTCTGCCGGCGGGCCGCCTCCAGCTCCGCCGCGCGCCGCTGGGCCAGCGTCAGCTCGCGGGAGCGGTCGGGTGGGCACTCGGCCCGCGCCGCCTGGACCCGGTCGCGCTCTTCTCGGAGCTGTTTGGTGGACCACCGCCGCACGTCGCCCAAGCTCGGCAGGTCGCTGGCGAGGGTCTTGCCGCCGTCGCGGGTCATCACCCGGCCGAGCAGCTGTTCGGGCTCGACCGGCTCGCCGCGGGGGTGGGCGTGGGCCTCCTGGTCGCCAAGCGCCACCGGCCCGACGGTCAGGTACAGGTCGGTGCGCTCCTTGGACCGGCTGAGCTGCACGTAGCAGCCCTGCATGTCCTCGGCGCCGTCCAACGCCAACAGCGCCCGCCGCTCGGTGCGGCCCTGCGAGCGCATATCCGTGCGCGCGTAGGCCAGGTCGACCCGCCGCGAGCCGCCCGGCGCCACCTCGGCGTCCAGGTACCAGCCCGGCAGGCGCACCGTCCGCGGCGGCTGCTCTTCGCTGGTGCGCACCGTCAGCGCCCGCCCGCGCACGTCGACCCCGACGACCACGGCGCTGGTGCCGTTGGCGACCCCCAGCCGCGCCAGGGCGTTGGCGCCCAACACCACCTGGTCGCCGACCCCAAACTGCCGGTCCCCGACTGCCAGCCGGTCTGTGCCGAGTTCCCCGGCCTGGGCGCGCAGCCGCTGGCACAGCAGGTTGAGCCGGTCGACCTGGGCGCGGCGGTGGGCGTAGATGACCGGCTGCTCGCCGGCCCGCTGCGCGGTGAGCCAGTCGTTTAGCAGCGCCCGGTCGCGCTCGTCGCTGGCCTCGAACGCGCGGATGCGCTCGTGCTCGGCGTAGGCGGCGATCGCCTGCTCAACCCGGCCGGCGCGCACGTCGTCCAGGGCCTGCTGCTCCCACGGCTCGACCTGCCGGCGGTTTTGGGTCAGCTCGCTGGCGCCCAGCCGCAGCCGCAGCGCCCGGAACCCGCCGCCGGCGTCGATGGCGGCAAACTGCCGGTCGTCGCCCACCAGGATGACCTTCACCCCTGTCCGCTGGGCGTGCTCCAGCAGCGGGGCGAGCTTTCTGGTGCCAAGCATGGCGGCCTCGTCGACCACCAGCACCGTCCGCTCGTCCAGCCCGCCCTGACCCTTGCCCAGGTCCAATAGCAGCCGGTCGACGGTGCGAACGTCGGCGAAGCCCTCCTCGCCCAGCCCGACGGTGGCGATCCCGGTCGGCGCGGTGCCCAGCACCTGGTAGCCGTCCAGTTCGAACGCCTCCCTGGCCAGCCCCAACGCCCACGTCTTCCCACTGCCGGCCCGGCCGACCACCACCGACACGCCGGCACCGGAGCGGCACACGTCGTGGACCATCGCCGCCTGGTCCTGGCCGGCGGTCGCGTGGCGGTCCAGCACCACGCGGACGACCTCGGGGCGGACCTGGCCGCAGCCTTGCTCGCGCCGGTCGAGGGCGGCGGCGACCAGCTGCCGCTCCCGCGCCAGCAGCTCCGGGGTCGAGTAGCGCTCCACGCCAAGGCGCCGGTCGCGGCCGAGGTGGACCGCCCGCTCGCCCAGGAACCGCTCGGCGACCTGTTCGGCCTGGGCGCGGGCGGCCGACGCGCTGGGGGCGACCGGCAGGCGTTTGCACAGCGCGTCGACCACGTCGGCTCGCGTGAACGTGCTCGCGCTGGCGGTCAATCCGTCCGGCCCGGCCAGCTCACCAAGCGCCCGCTCGACCTCCTCAGGCGAGGCCAGCCGCCCACGCCCATCCCCAAGCGCCGCCCCGAGTTCGCGCTCCCCGACGCCAGCGTCGGCCAGCTCGCGGGTCCAGCGGGCATACACACTGGCCTCGTCCTCGTTGTGGTCCTTGGGCGCGCGGGTGGCGACCGCCGCCGCACTGGACGCCTTGATCCCCGCCAGGCCATGCTCGGCCAGCCAGTCGTCGATCTCGGCCGAGCGCTTGGAGAACCGCTCCAGCAGCGCCCGGTCATCCAGCCCGACGATCTCCGCCGCGCCGGAGCGCTCATCTACCGTGGTCCAGCGCACCCCGAGCCGCTCGGTCAGCGCGGCCCGCTCGGCCGCCAGGTACAGGTGATCGGCGGCCATCAGGTGCGCGTACAGCCGGTCAGAGTCCAACGCCGTCCAGCGGCCGTCCGGCCCCGTGGCGGCGTTCTGCACCAGGACGTGGGTGTGGTACTGCGGGTCGCCCGCTCGGCTGCTGCGGTGCTCGAACGCGATCCCCAACAGCCCGCTCTCGGCGAGGTAGCGGTCGGTGCCGTTGTGGTCGCGGCGCACCCCAATCCCCTGCTGCTCCAGGTAGCCGATCGCCACGGCCAGGGCCTCGGCGCGGGCCTCCGCGACCTGCCGGCGGACCTGCTCGCCACCGCCACCGGCCAGCAGCGACACGCTCTTTGGTGACGAGAAGCAGTGGTCCAGGGCGGACACGCGCGCATCCACCCGCTTGCCGCGGTGCCGCCACGCCCTGTCGAACGCCTCGCCGTACAGCTCGCGGGGGTCGATGCCGAGCACCTTGCGGCAGACCCGCTCGACCGTTTCGACCTTAACCCGCCGGGAGGCGCCGAGCTTGCAGGCCGCCTGCACCGACCGCACGTCGCCAGCGAGCGCCTTGGACCCGGCAAGCTGCTCCAGCTCAGCCATGCTTCGCTCAACCGCACGGGCCTGGAGCGCGTCCAGCAGCGGCGCGGCCGCCAGCTTGGAGCGTGGGTCGGCGCGCAGGAGCGGCTTGCAGCGCTGCGCGCCGGTAGCCGGGTCCAGGCCCCGGAACATGGCGTGGACCTGCTCGGGGGTTGCCTCGCCGACCAGGCCGCTTGAGGCGGCGACCTCGCCGACGAACCGGCCGGGGGACTCCCCTTTGCCGGAGAAGTACTCTTCGCGGTTCTTGGCAATCTGGTCCAGCCAGTAGGCTTCCTGGCCGGCCTTGAGCGCCTTCACCGGCAGCGCCACGCGGTGTCCTCTCCCTGCCCCGGGTCCTCGGCCTGCATCGCAGATGCGGATGTGTAGTGCTCCTGAAGGGCGGTGGGAAAAGTGTACGGCGGACTGCAACGGCACGAAAGCAAGTGGCCAGAATGGATGCATGCAGGTAGGGCGGAATAGGCTTACGAGTTAGGGTCGAGCTGGTGTGTGAGCGACACTCAGGGGATGATGTGGCCAGCTGATGGCTGGACTGAGTGAGGTGGTTGCGAGTCTGAGCACCAGCTCTGAGCTGCGCCGATGTCTAGCTAGGGCCAGGGAATGTGCTGAGGCAGGGTCTACCTGGCGTTGGCACGGTCGCTGGCACGGAATGGCCATTGTCGGCATTGCCACGGACACCAAGTTTGTCGCCAACAGTAGGTCACCGCAGTGGGTTTACTTGCGGTTTTGATGTTGCTGTCGCTATTGGTGAGAGAATTCAAATCTTCAAAACCGTTGAGGCGGGCGTCCCCCGCCTGGCGGGTTCGATTCCCGTCCGCCTCCGCTACCAGCAACAATGCCTGTCTGGCAACTCGTCGCAACAGCCGTGAGACGCGGCGAACGGCCTGACTTTCTACCATTTTTCTACCGCCAGCACGCCCTCGCGGAGAGCGGTGTCAGAGGTCCCCGGTCCAGCCGACCGGGCGTTCGAGGCGAACGGCGATAGGACCGCACGAACCCCATGACCGTCATGGCGAACTCGACAACGTCGAGGGCTGGCTGATGGATCGCCTTGCGGAACCGTTCCAGGACATCCGCTTCAACAGAGCTGGCAACTCGAGCGTCGATGGGTGGTGCAGAGCCCGCGATCTCGCGAAGCCCGGGCAGCAGCACGCCGGCCAACCCAATCATCCAACTGCCGCGATCTTGGGTGGCGAGACGGACGAGTTCCTGGAGGGCAGCGCGCTGGAGGTCATCGGTCGCTGCCGGGTGCTGAAGCAGATTCCGTAGCTCACCGAGCGGGATCCGACGAGCAGGTGCCCCGTGGCCCACCTGGCGGCCGTTGAGCGCCAGTGCTGCCGGCTCGCAGGTCAACAGACGAAAGCAGGCCTCCAGAGTGTCGAACGGCGAGAGCGGGACGGCACGCATGACGGCTCCTTGTCCTGGGCTCCAAGAGCCCCATTTGGTGCAGGGAGCCTTACGAGGGCCTTGCTGACAGGCTCACACGACCCGTCTCCACCGCTGGTCGGGTGACCGATCAACCGAATCGAGGGCGCTATCCCAGGTCGATACCTGGGCTATCGAACGGGTCGGAGGCTCTGCCCAGCTCCGGGGATTCCCAGCGCCCGGCCAACGAGAGGGAAGCGCTCGCCGGCCAAGCAGGAGTAGGGCGCATGAGGGGCCCGTTGCTGGCTTCCTCCACGCCCGAGACCGGCTTATCCAGTGGCTCGAACGGTGGCCAAGGTGTGATGTCGGAGGAACACTCCAGCTCCATCAGCTCCCACCAGCCCCTGGCGCCGTCCAGGGCGAGTGCGAGGGGTTCGATGGTGCCGGCGAATTGCAGGATGACGGTAGCGTCCACGAGGCCGGGGGTGAGTTCTTGAACGAGGATGGCCAAAGGGCGGGCGGCGGTGGCGGCTGAGTTGGATGGGGCTGGCCGAGCGAAGCGGTCCCATACGGGCCACAGGCTGTAGTGGGAGACCCGTTCGAGGTGCCAGGGTGACCGCACGCCGGCCTGGACCTCGATCACCGTGACGGCGATGGCGGCTGCGGCTGGTCGTGGGGATGGCAGTCCGCGCCGCTGCCGCGGGCGGGTGCGGTTGCGCTCACGCAGCTCGTCGACCTCGAGGTGCGCCTTGATGATCCTGGCCTGTTTTGGCAACGCCGACCCCCAGAAGCGATGGCGACATTGCAGCGTTGAGGGCGGCGCTCACGGCCGGCTGAGCGTCGACCTCACCAACGGTTGGTGGCCGTCTTGGCCGGCTATTGAAGGTCGATGCCGAGCGGATCCTCGTACTGGACCAGCCGGCGGATGGCAGCTCGGCGGCCGCTGCCGTGGTGTCGGCCGGGAAACGGCCGCCGACGGCAGGACCGCACGGCCGAATCGCGTCGGAGGTGGCTAACGCCATCGAGCTCACAGCGAGTTTGCTGACGGGAGCTGACTGGTCCTTTGATCGCCCGGCGCGACCTATGCCAGGTCGATCCCCGGCTCCGCCAGTTCTTCCGGGGAAACGCTCAGGGCGGGCCGACCAAGCGAGCTGAGTGGGTCGTCGTTCAGCGGGCGGTCCCCGATGCTGGATGGTGCGGGGAGGCATCGCACGGTCAGGGGTGGCGCGAGTTGCTGGCGGTCGCCGAGGACCCGGACCGGGGGAATCCAGCGTTGCTCGTAGTGCCAGGCGTCGCGGGGGCCGATCCGCACGCGGCGGCTGTGGCCTCGTCGATCATGTGGTCGGGGTGAGGCCCGCTGGCGAAGCGATTCTTCTCCAGGCTGCAGGGAGCTCTGGGCGGCGGCCAGGCTGCGCTCCAGGTCGATGACGTGCACGCCGATCATGTCGCCTCGGCGCTCGCGAGCACGGAAAGCGTTGCGCTTGGTGGTCTTGCGCCACTGCCGGGACGCCGGGTCGCCCGGAAGGTCAGGGGCTGGTGCGGGCGGTCGCCAGCCACCCCAGGCGACTGCGGCGGCGACGGTGTGCGCGATTGGCGCCAGGGTGGCTGCGGTTCGCCAGCCGCGAAGCATCCCGCGCACCCGGTCCAGGCAGGCCGGCGGTGGCAGTGCGGGGTCTGGGTTGGCGGCGACGATCCAGATGACGTCGTCGCGGAGGCGGCCGTCCTCGTCGGCCAGCAGGACCATGCCGGTGAGGTAGCCGCCGCGGGTGAGCATCCCGTAGACGAGATCGAATGCTGTCGCGGTGGTGGCGCGGCGGAGGCTGTCAGGCCAGGTGTACGTGCCGGGATCCAGTTCCAGGTCCGCACCGAAGACGACCAGGACCTGCGCGAAGGGGAGGCGCAGTCGCTCCAGCAGTGCCGGGGCGGGTGGGTGGCTGAAGAGCACGGCACCGCTGGCGGCGGCTGGGATGAAGTACGGGACCGCGGTGGTCAGCTCGATCAGCATGGTGTCCGCCGCGGCCCTGGTGAGCGCCACCTCACCACCAGTCGAGGGCCAGGCATGCTTGATCTGCGCGAGCAGGGCGTCTTTCAGAACCGTGGTTCCACCGACGATCTTGCGAATGGCGGCGATGTCCCCAGGCACGAAGTCGACCGGGTCGGGCCGGCCGATGACCCACCGACCGCCAGCGTCCTGGAGAGCTTGGTCACGGCGCAGGGTCTCCATCGCGCGCCGTAGCGCCTGCGGCGTCCGGCAATCGAACCGTCCGGCCCGACGCAGTTCCTCAAGCGAAGCGGCATAGCGCCCGTGACTTGCTGGAATGCCGAAGGGGTCGGGCTGCCGAGCTGGACCATGGGCATCAC
>WNGQ01004635.1_pt1 | contig 14136 bp, 12 predicted proteins | sample 5407661 | NCBI WGS metagenome assembly WNGQ01 (sample SAMN13153382, study PRJNA577476) | soil metagenome | isolation source: 60 cm soil or saprolite under Garry oak tree replicate 2 | place: USA:California | collected 2016-06-15 | reverse complement strand
TGCACTTATTCCCCGCACTTTTGTGAGATCGGCACATCGCCTTTCTTGGGCGGCAACGCAATTCAGGCTGGCGTGTGATTCTTGACCTGAGCTTATGTCAACTCATTGTCGCCGCCTTGACGCAGGGGAATGCTTGTAGGTTCTCTCAGACACCACCCCGCAGGCTTAGAACGATTGTGAGAACCGGGCTTCCAGGAATTCGCTCAGCTTGGCTGTGGCCTTGAATTGCGGAATGGGATCCAGTTCCTTGAATGCAGAAGTGAACGCGTTCGAGAGACTCCAGATGGTGCGTGGCCGAAATTCCTCATATTTCGGCTCGAAATACAGGTCGTGCACGGTGCGAGCGAGGTGTTTTGGAGCTTCCAGTTTCCCCTCAACAAACGCCTCGTAAATAGCCACCTTGGCGGTAACATCCGTCAATTCACTTCTCTGCCAGGCTTCGACCTGTCTTCGCATGGGCTCAAAATTTCGCTGCATTCGGTCCACGCCCACGGAAATGCAGTCGACGAGTGAGAACGACTTCGAGTGTTTTGCCAAAACCGGATTGAAGTCTCCTGCGAAGGCCATGTTTGAGCAGACGAAAACCCGATATCCACAGGTCATTGCTAAACGCATGCTCTTGTCATGCGAATTGCGCAACCCTATGGAGAAGCGGCAGCCCTCCATCTCGGTTGCGAGGTCGAGGACACCAAACATTTTCATGCCATCCGGCGAGACGGCGTACTCGTCCTGTACAACTCCAATGTGGCGAAATCCGAGAGTCTCCATTAACGCCTGCACTATCTCGTGATGTGGGATCGGCTGGTGTGTGTCTGTTGCCGGTGGCGTAGGCACCAACGTTAATTCTTCGCGGCCAATCGTTCGACCGCCGTAGCCAATGAGCATACTGGTTTCTGACATACCTCTTTTCTCCTTGTTGATTTGAAATGTGATTATTCGGCGTGAGGAAAACGTGCAGTTGGCGGTGTGACCCGAGTTAGGTCAGGTGGGCCGACTCATCCGAACAAACTCGCCTGCTCCGGCACTGCTGGCTTCCCGCGCTGTCTTCTGGCTGGCGCCAATCCTGATCTCTCTCCGAAAATCAAGATCGAGCTTGTTTCGATAGCTTCGTTGATAACATCGGCAGGATTGGGTTGAGTAATCAGCAGACGACTTTCCTCTTCGAATAAAGAGATGTCATCGGCCGAACGAGAAGCCGTGGGAAACAGGTCGTGATGTCGCGCGTTGAGGGCTTTCCAAACTGCGTCAGCAGACTCCCCGATTCCGTTCCTTTCAACCAGCTCCCGTGCCATCGCCGAAAGCATGTCATCATCTTGGTCGATGTTCTGCAATCCCTCTCCTGCAAACTTGCCCTCCATGGTCAAGGCGACCAAGAGTTTCTTTCCCATGAGGCGTAGGCAGGCAGTCTGCATCGTCCCTTCGTAGCAGAAGAATTTCACCCGCACCGGCAGTCCTTGTCCAATGCGCCAGGAGCGGCGACTGGCTTGCCGCAAGGTGTGCAGCGAGTATCCCGACTCGTAGAAAATGAGGGTTGGAAAGTCCAGCAGGTCAAGGCCCGTCTCAACTAACTTGGGGTGCGAAATTACGACTTGGACTCCTTCCTTGATTTGCCGCGCATACCACGCTTCGCGTTTGGAAGTGTCTACGCTAGCTCGCAGAACCGCCGTGCGAATGCCTTCGTTGCTCAGAATTCGCTCGAGACGGGCGGTCACATCGTGCTTTTGCGTGTAAACAGCAAAGACCTGGCAGCGCCGCCCTTCGGCCAATTCCTTTTTCGTCTCATCAATCAGTCGCCGCTCTTTGGAATAGAGCTGTTCTTCTGGAAGGTCGCGTGTTTCAGCGATCACGAATCGGACATTGCGTTTGAGTTCGGGATCAAACTCCCTGCCATACAGAGTTCCCAAGCCGTAAGGATGATCCGGGTAGAGCAGCAAAGAGTTAAGCATTGTGCTCAGCACAGAACTATTGCCGCGGTGTTCCTTCAGCGCCTTCCGAATATCGTCTTCCAGATCGCGATAGGAAGCCGTCATCAGCGCATCCATCGGCACGCTTACGTAGGCCTCCTCGTACGGCGGAAGTTCTCCTGATATGTCTTCAAGGAAGACAAAGGCGCACAACTGCATCAGGAATTAGCCAAAGAGCAGCGGAGATGCTCCCGGTTTCCGACGAACCATGCTGGTGGTTTTGGATTTCGAGCACCGGTTATCGGCCGCCTCTATCTTGGTGATGGTTTCAAGAACACCGTAATCCTGGTTGAAGCAGCTTCGCCCGCTTACACCCCACTCATATCCGTGCTCCTTCATCTTTCGTGCTTCGAAACGGAACAATGTGTTGAACAGGTCATCCGCATATCCCCCAAGGAGAGTCCCAGTCAGCCCAACGATTCGGTCAGTACACGACGTCAATGTGCCAAGAGCATTGCCCTGAGCCGTATCGCCGGCTAATTGATGGATCTCATCGCAGATCGCGTAGTCAAACCATCCCGGCATATAGCGCCCGATGAATTCGACTGGCGCCATGCGGCGAATTTTGTCCGCATCGGCTTGCCAGAGCGGGCTGTGGAACGGCCGACAGGACTTCCCCTCCCTGCTGTCGACGGTCTGAGAAATTTTGACCTTCTCGAAATCGGCAGTGGTCAGTCGGCCGCTGTCCACGATCACCGGCTTCCCCGTGTCAGAATTCACCACGCAACCGAGGTATCGCCCTGAACGCGGGACGCAGTAAGCATGGCGCCAGAAGTAGCCCAGCTTGGCCCGCTCACGACCCACGATGAACAGCGAAGGTCTGCCACATAGTGACAACCAACGTTTTCGCGAAGTGGGAGAGTCTTTCCGCAATCGCAGTTCACTCAAACTCGCGCGAAGTCCTTCGCGCACGATGCGACCCTGTCGGAGCCGCACTTCATTCACTCCATGCGATCTGCTCTCGTCTCCGCCATTCCGCAAGTCATCGATCAGGAACACGCGCACTCCGGGTAAAGTAAAGAACGCTTCCCGCGCCCACTTCTCTACCAAGTGCGGTGGGACCATGGCGACAGCGGTGAACGGACTTCCATCACTGTGGACGTGGATTGCTCCCAGGGAAATCAGCGTCTTTCCCGTGCCGCACTCCGCGACTACCATGCCGGTTCGCGCCTGCTGCCAGCGTTTCGCGAGTCCCATAATGGCGATGGTTTGAGCCGGAAACGGCTTTCGCAGCAAAGACTGAATCCGAGGCGAAACCGGATCGTCGAACTGGTGAAGAGCTGGATATTCCTGAAGAATCCGCTCGCCCAAAAGGGTGGAGTGGGCCCGCATATAGTCGTAGATTGTCGATAGTTGAGACATGGGATTTCACCGGAGGGAGGCGGAGAATTTCAGAGCAAGAAATGAGGAGATATAGAGAAGGGCGGTGTTACCGTCGATGCTGATTTGCTTTATTTCACATCGAGGTGAGAGACGTTTGGGTTCTAGGGGACTTCAGGGACTCCGGCTGACTCTGGTTTGCAGCAGTATCAATGCCGATTGAGGAGATCACCTTCTTGTAAGCCGCCCTCCATGGACTTATCTGCACGATACTCAACTGGATTACTCCCGAATCGCCGACCGTTAAGGTACGACTTCATTCCAAGACAGAAGGGCATCAGTTCGACGCAATTCTAACGAGCAAGGACCGAATAATTAGGATTTGGCCTCCTTCGTGCCGGGTCTCATGCGCCGATATCCGGGGTGAACGCCGGGAGAGAGTCCCTGCTCGCCCGCGATCTTCTGAAGGAGCTCGCCTAGCTGTTCACGTTCGACAGCGGTCAACGACGCGCATAACGAGTCTATGTGCTCGCGACCGATGTGGCCTATCTCCCTGAGCACCCCCTGGCCTTTCTCGGTCAGATGCACTGCATATTGTCGGCGATCATCGGCATTTGGCCGACGTTCGACCACCCGTCGCTCCTCGAGCACGTCGAGTATCGCCACCAAACGACTGGGATGGATGCCGAGTCTCGTCGACAGCTCCTGCTGGCTGAGCCCGCCGGAGGCGCCCAGCATGCGCAGGATCCCGGCATCAGGCGGTGTGAGATTCAGGCTGGAGATCCGCTCGCCAAATCGCATGGCTGCATGCGCGCCTACTTGGGCCAGCAGGAAGGCCAATGGGGCTTTTGTCCTTTGCATGATATATGATTGCATTTATCAATCGTTTAGTCTATAAATGATTGCATTATGAAACCAACTTCCCCAACCCGATTTGCCGGGCCTTCACTCTTGCCGCTCGCCATTGTTTACACCCTGCTGTTCGTCGCCAATATCGCTTCCGTGATTCTGCTGCGCCATGGCCCGCCGTTCGTTACCCCCTTCGGCGATGCCGAGGCCGCACGTGCCTTCTTTGCCGCGAACCCATTCGCAATGAAAGTGAGCGCGTTCTTTTTCTTCGGCTCCGCAGTGCCACTTGCCATCTACACCGCCACGGTCGTTAGCCGACTGCGTTATCTCGGGGTGCGCGCAGCGGGAACGAACATCGCGCTCTTCGGCGGCTTTGCCGCGTCGGGAGCAATCGCAATCTCCGGCTTGTGCACATGGGTGCTTTCGGTGCCCGAGGTGTCGGCATCGCTCGTGGCTACGCGCGTTCTGTTCTTCATGTCGTTCTTGTTCGGTGGCGCTGGTTTCGCGGTGGCCTTCGGGCTTCTCGCTGCTGGAGTCTCGGTTACCAGTCACTTTGCTCGCCTGTTACCCCGCTGGTTGGTCGTCCTAGGAATGATCGTCGCCGTGGCCGGCGAGCTGTCTTCTTTGAGCCTGATCACCTATCCCGCAAACCTGGCAATCCCAGTAACGAGGTTCGTTGGATTCGCCTGGCTGATCCTAGTTGGTGGCCGCTTACCAAAAACGCTCCGTCGTACAGAAGGAGCGTCTCCAGAAGGGCCAACAACATGACCGCTTTACGAGATCAGGTCGCGCTGGTAACGGGTAGTTCACGGGGCATCGGGGCCGCAATCGCCAAATCATTTGCGCAACAGGGGGCCAAGGTCGTGGTCCACGGAAGGGACGGCGCAGCGCTATCTGTCATCCGAAAAGAAATCGAGCTCGCAGGCGGCCGTTCGATGCAAGTCAGTGGCGATGTCACGAACTTTACCGATGTCGAGTCCGCTCGTCTTCGGATCGAAGATGAGTTCGGACCTGTAGACATCCTTGTCGCGAACGCGGGAGGCAGCTTTACTCCCCCGGGCCCGCTGGAAGATACGAGCGAAGAAGGGTGGCGTGCGTCGGTCGACGGAAACCTCACGGCGACATTCTTTACTATTAAGAGCTTCCTGCCGGGCATGAAAGAACGCCGACGTGGCAGCATCATCACGATCTCCTCGGCTGCTGGGCGCCGTCCGCACCCCAGGTCGCCGATCCCTTACTCCGTCGCGAAGGCTGGGATCGAACTCATGTCCCAAGACGTCGCGCTGCAGGCCGGCCCGTATGGCATTCGGGTGAATTGCATTGCTCCCGAGACGATTCTCACCGAACGAAACCTCGAGCGAATTCCCAAGGAGCAACTTGCATCGTTGGTAGATACTCACTCACTCAAGCGTCTGGGCACTCCGGAGGATGTCGCGTGCGCCGCGGTCTTTCTCGCGTCAGGTGAGGCAGGCTGGATCACCGGCGTCGTGCTGGACGTTGCGGGCGGAGCGGTAATGCTGAGATGAGCAGCCGGATTGAATCCATGCTCCAGCTACGGTCAATCATCGCTCCTCAGCCACGGAAGTGATCTGGATGCCGGCTTACTGCGATTACTCACCGGAAGGCGGCTTGTTTGGAAGCTTTGCTAGCGATTGCCGGTAGATCACGGGCAAACTTACCTTATCCGATAAAGTAAGGTTTGCCGACCACTCGGAAATCACCTCTCATCTCGTAAGACCCTTGCTCCGGTGCGACTGACAGGCTGTAGTGCTAAAAGCCTTCCAGCATCCACACGTTCGAAGTTCCGCGAGCCTTCCAGAATGCGAGGCGCTTGCCGTCCGGTGATGGTATCGCCCAGCCGATTGTCATTTGTGCATCTTCAAGCACAGTTCTCGTGTGTCCTTGAAGGTCAATATTTAACAATGCCCATTTACCTGTATTGGTATAGGCGGATGCCCAAATACTGCGGCTGTCAGCGGCGAAATCAATACTGTTGATCCCGGCCCAGGCTTCCGCCGTCACATTGCGCTTAGAGCCATCTGCGAGAGCGATGAAAGTGATGTTGGGTTCCTTTTGAAGTGCTTTCCCCTTACCCGCCGCCAAAATTTTTCCGTCGGGTGAGAGAGTCCAGTTGTACGCAAACGAGTTTTGATCTGGAATCGCGATACTTGGCAATTCCTGGCTCTTGCCATTTAAAGGATCAAAACGAAAGAACGATACTTGAGTCGGAGTGCGCACGTCGTATAAACATAAGTCCGACGGCGGGCGAGCACACTGCATGTTGGCCAGGCTTGTTTGTTGCAAGACCATTTGCGGCGGACCTCCACTAGCAGGCATTCGCATTATGCGACGCGGTGCTTCAGGTTGGCCCGACTTCGGCCAAGCTTCAAAGAGGATAGTCGAATTGTCGGGCGCCAGGCGTGGCAACGCCGCTTCTTCATCGCCGACCAAGAGCTCGGGTACGTTGTCGGCAATTCTCTGTTTAAAAATGTGGAAAGCACCGTCGCGATCCGATGAGAATATAACCGCCTTGCTGTCACTCGTCCAGGCGAAGGGATAGTTTCTCCAGGTGTCAAGCGTCAGACGGTGAGTCATGTTGAGTCGGGTGCCAGTTGTGCTCAATTCTGAGATATAGATCGCGGGATTCAGATAACTCTTCGTATATGTGATTCGCTTAGAGTCTGCGCTGACGCTAAGGGCTTCCACCTGGTCCGGTGCAGCAGTCAGACGGAGTGCAGGTCCAGCGATGTGCCTATGGGAATCGAGTGGTACCGACCACACATTTGACTCGTTCTCGTTTGACGGTACCTCAGAAATTGAATAAATTAGGCGGTTGTCGGATGTCCAAAGAAGCGGCGGCTGAAGTTCCATCTGAACAGCAGGCGCAGCTCGATGGCTATCGGGAGAAAAAACTGTTTCCTGATGGCCGCTGTTCAAATCCAACGAAACCACACTCGTGCTAAGCATCCAATTTTGCCCATAACTACTGATCACATAAGCAATTACTTGCCCATCAGGCGACCATGCCGGAGTGCCGAATGTGCACATTTTGCAGTGAGCGACAAGTTTTGGGTTCTCTCCGTTCGCATCCATGATCCATATTTCTTCCGCGTGCTTCGGTCCTGTGACAAATGCAATCTGCGAGCCGTTGGGAGAAACAGCCGCGAGCCGACCTTCACCAATCAATTCACGAGGCTCTCCGCCCAGAATTGAAATCTGCCACAGGCTCGAAGGCGCGGTTGGGCCTTTTACCCAGGTCGCAACCAAGTGGCTGCCGTCTGGATACCATGCCGCAGGCACAGCGCGGAATCCAAACTGAAGGTTGAGCGAATGCGTTTCGCCGCTATCAATCTGCCGCAAGTAAACACCTGTCGTATCCGCAAATGCCAAATACTTTCCATCCGGAGAAATGACGGCCCCAAGCACAGGATCTTCTTCAGAATTTGCCGTGAGGCGGCGCTGTTTGATTTGTACGGAGCTGGTCTGAAACGACGCTTTCGGCCAATGTGCTACGATCCACCCGCCAAACACAACTACAATTAGCAACCCGGCTGTGATCAGTGGGCGGAAATGTTTCGGGATCGTGGCGTGCCGGGGGATTGGCTGCGGCGCAACCTCCATGGTTACTCCGTTTACCGGGGCTATAAACCGATATCCCCGCCGCGCTACGGTTTCCACAAATCGTGGATTCTCTGCAGAGTCGCCTAGCGCATCTCGTAACCTGCGAATAGCTGCATTCAAACTGTGATCAAAATCAACGAAGATGTCTGACGGCCAGAGCTTTTTTTGCAGCTCTTCCCGAGTCACGATCTGGCCGGGCTGCGCAAGCAGCATCGTCAATATTTGGAAGGGCTGTTCCTGAAGTTTTATCTTCGAACCATTTCGTCGCAGCTCTGCTGCACGGAGATCGACCTCGAAGATCCCAAACTCGATCGTACCCGACCCGTCTTTGCGAACAGCGGACATAAACTACCGCTAATGTTTCGCAGTCTAGCAGACCACAAGCGCCACGTTCAGGTGATCGCTTGTCCTAAATAACTGACGCAGGAAGGCTTATTTCGTTACCCACCGATGATTAACAAGTCATCGGTGGAATGTTGAGGTACGCGTCCTCCGGACTCATGCTCGGCCTCATTGCGGAGGTTGAGCATGCGTTACGAATTGAAAGCGCTCCTACTGTTTGCATTCACGAGCTACGCCGTACTGGCATTCGAATCAACTAGTATGACCGAGAATCCTCAGATAATTGTTTACATCTACGACGATGCCCAAGTTCCAAGGAACACGTTGGCTCGCGCCGAGCAACAAGCCATCGACATCTATGCCCACGCAGGTCTCGGGATCAGGTGGGTTAACTGTATTCATCCAGGTGCTGAGGTTTGCAATTCAGGTGGTGAACCGGTCAACCTCATTTTGCGGATTACGATGAAGATAGCACGCTCAACCAACGATGCAGCCTTCGGACTTGCCTATCTGGGCGCCGACGGCAACGGCCGATATGCTGATGTATTTTGGCCGAGGATAGAGCACCTTCAAGCGACTTCAAAAGTTAATGCAGGGCTCATTCTCGGTGCCGTCATGGCTCACGAAATGGGCCATCTGCTGCTTGGATCGAACGCTCATGCAGTGGGCGGCATCATGGAAGCACGCTGGCAGGGCTGGCAACTTCAACAGATCAACATGGGATCTCTTTTATTCCTGCCCAGCCAAGCCCAACAGATGCGAACGAAAATTATCCATAGCGTGAGCGCCATGAAGGAATCCGCATTCCCGATTGCCCTCCGATCCATCTACCTCAAGCTGGATTAGTTCTCTATAGCCGGACAAGCGCAGGTGGCTCCCAGGATCGTGGATGCGAGGAGCGGCGTTTCAGATCCGCATTGGTTTGACTGAACTTTGGTTGCAAAGCACCGAAAGAAATACCTTCAAATTCTTTCAGGGTTGGGCGCCGGAACCTCTATTCGAGACGGGAAGGGAGCATTCGAAGATGCCCAGTTCTCATCATCTCCAACCGATTGTGGATCCATACGAAACTCCCAGGTTCCGTTTAGATCAAGAGTAGAACGAGCATGCAGGTCAGCGGCTGCAACGCAAACGAGAATCGCAAGAACACCCAATTTTGCTTTTCATCAAAAAAAGACCTTCCAGGTTTGCGGAATCTCAGATTGTAGATTGCAGATTTCAGATGGCACACTACGCTGATCGCGGTGCGGTGAGTGGCTAGGGATTCTGAAGCCTGTTCCAAAGGTGCTTGAAAACCCATCTCTAAACCGTCGAGTCGCCTTACGGCTTGACACGTGTGTATTTGTTTACCCAATTTGTTTCCCAAGTTTTACCGCCATCATTGGAAAATGCTTGTTCGGATTGTGCTGAATCATCACTGATTTTCCAGATGGAAAATCGAACCCAGATAGATCTGCCGTTGATCTCCTCCTGGTCATAAAATTCGCAGCGGCCATTCTTACATTGCCCCACCCCTGGCTCGCCTAGCGTGCCGACATTCGGCGTGGCGAAGTCGATGTTCCATTCATGCGTATTTGGATTGAACCATCGCAGCGCCAGCAACTGCACGTGGCCAGCCGGGCCATCGCCCACATATTCCGCCAGGTTGGCGCGTCCGCCCCAGACTCGGTCAACCACCGTTTGCCCCTGCAGATCAGCCCATGTCGTTGACCCAGTCAGTGGATGCAAAAGCCGCGAAGATTGCGTATGCCACGTTCCCAGATCGAAGTCGAATGCGTGCCTGCCGGGCTCGGCGCTCATCGGCTCAGCCCCAGCAGCCATGTCCGACGGTGACAAATCCTTTTCACGCGTCTTCTGAGCATCAAACGACGTAAACCACGTCTTCCCTCCATCGTTCGAATACGATTCCGTGTAACGATGCGAATTGGGAGTGATCTCCGACCACACTCCCCGCACGAAGATCGATTCGTCGTGAAAGGTATCGTGTGCGTACAGCGCACCGCGGCCATCATGAAACTCGCCCACTAAACCCCCGGCTAGAACTGCCATCTTGCTGTTGAGGAACGACTGACTCCACTGGTGCGACTGCGGATTGTACAGAAATAGCGACAGTCCCTCCCAATGTCCCTTCGGACCGTCTGCCTCAATCTCTTCCAACCTCGCGCGCCCACCCCAAACCGGTCGTATCGTGACCGTGCCGTTGAGTTCGATTACGTCGCTTGAAGCCGAGAACGGATCGAGCATACGGCGTATGTGGGTATGCCACACGCCAGTGTTGAAGTCGAAATCGTGCGATCCATCTCGCGCCGGCGCCTGTTCCGCGCCTGTCGCTTGCCCGAGCGAGAACGCGCGCTGCTGCCAGCCCACGATGACCAGAAGAAGAATCGCCGCAACCCTCAGTAGATTTCGAATGCCGCTTGCTTTGGTCCCTTTCATGCCTGCAGTGTAGGCTTATTCTCGGTGCAGTCGCAGCACATATGGCACAGGGATTTTCAAAGAAAAATCAAAGCGCGGCGGAGACGGCATATCGCTTTGCCGATTTCGCGCTGTATCCCGGCGACCGCCTGCTCAAGAGAGGCACTGCCTCGATCGCTCTTCAACCCAAAGCGTTCGACGCTCTAGTTTGCCTGGTTCGAGGGGCAGAGCACATGATTTCCAAGCAGGAGCTGAGTGAAGCACTCTGGCCCGATGTACACGTAAATGAGCGAAATCTCACGAATCTGATCGTTAGCCTTAGAAAAGTTCTTGGCCATGATGCGATTCGGACCGTTTCCAAGCACGGATATCGATTTCAATTGCCCGTTTCGGGAGAACCAGGCGTCAGGCGCCAGACTTACGAAAAATTTATGCGTGCTCGAGAACTGACCACGCAGCGATCTCTTGAGTCGATGCTTCTCGCGCGAGATTTGTACTGGATCTGTCTAGCCGAGAATCCGAACTTTGCGCCGGCATGGGCATGGCTGGGCCGGTGTTGCTGGTTCCTCGATAAATTCACGCACAGTAGCTCTGTCATGCCGGAGTTGGCAGAAGCCGCATTTCAACGTGCATTCGTGCTCGATCCCGATCTGGCCTCCGCTCACCAGTTCTACACCCTCCTGCAGGTGGATCTTGGCCGTGCTGATGAGGCAATGCGTCGGCTTTTAGAACGTCTAAAGCATCATCCGACAGAAGCGGAGTCTTTCTCCAGTCTGGTTCAAGTGCTCCGATTCCGCGGACTGCTTCGAGAATCTGTTGCAGCGCACCGCCGAGCTGTCGAGCTGGATCCTGCCGTTACGACGAGCGTGGCGCATACTTTCTTCTTAACAGGACAGTACAAAACTGCAATCGAGGCGTACAGTGGGCGAACCGGATATTACCTGGATGCAGCCGCCTGGGCTGCATTGGACGACCGAAAGCAAGCGCTTGCCCTCTTGCGCGAACGGCTCAGCAACAGTTCATTCTCCAAGCTCATAACAGCTCTCATGACTTCTCTATTCGCTATCCTTGAAGGTAAAACGGACGAAGCAAAAAGCATCATGGATAGCGCCGACACGAGCCGCGAGCCGGAAATCCTGTTGTACTTCGCAAGACACTACTGCCACTTGGGATTGCTCGATCCCTCAATCGGAGCTCTCGAAATCGCGGCCCGTTCAGGCTTTATCTGCGCGCCGGAAACCTTAACGTTAGATCCATGGTTCGTTCGTCTGCCGAAACATAAGCACTTTGGCTCACTGCTCAGCACTGCGCATGCCTTTGTCGAAGAATCAAGATCGGCCTTTGCGCCGTACGCAGATAGTTCGCAGTCTTTCGCTAAACCTTTACGTCGGTCAGTCTGAATAACCTCCGGTGGCTCGCCAGTACCCAATCAACACGCCGACGATAGCTAAGACGATGAGCGCCTCCCGGATCACGGGCAAGCCTTACCTTATCCGATTAGGTGAGGGTTGCTGACCAACCTCCCCCAATCCAGTCACCACAAGGCGTATAGGATTTCCGTCGAGTTGACCCCAGGGATCGCGGTACAACAAGTAGGGCCAGTTTGCGCAGAATCGAGTGGGCCAATCCAAGTGTTTCCGTCTGAGCCAGTCTTCAAGGTGTGAGTTCACTTCCGACGGCTTAGCGCCGTCGCAAGCTGGACGACACCGGCGCGGATCGCTTTTTCGTCGAAGGCTGCAAAACCCAACAAGAGTCCTTTAGGATCTGGACGCTTCAAAGTGAATCGATCGAGGGCTCTTGTCTCGATGCCATGCTGGGCGGCGATTGATTCCGCTTGGCCTGATGTCATGCCGTTCTGCAGAAACGCGGCAGTGTAAAGTCCGGCTGTGGTATCTGCTAAGTCGAGCACTCCGGCCAAATACCTTCGTCCGTAGTGCATCAACGCTTGAAGGCGACCTGCGTAGAGACTGCGCATCCTTCGAAGGTGCCGCCCGAAATGTCCACCGACAATGAAATCACTGAGAACCGCCTGCTCGAAACCGGAGGAACGGAGATCCGTTCCACGTCTAAACGATACGAAAACATCAACCAACGACGGCGGTAATACCACATAACCGAGACGCAATGAAGGAAACAGAAGCTTCGTGAACGTCCCAATAAAGATAACGCTCGAACTACGATCGAGACCTTGCAGGGCGGGCGCCGGTGGTCCTTCGAATCGATATTCAGCGTCGTAGTCATCTTCTATGATGAAGCTCCCCGTGCGGGCAGCCCACTTCAACACGCCCATGCGGCGCTCCAGTGACATGGTCATTCCCAGTGGGTATTGGTGGGCAGGCGTCAGATATACGCCTTTTGCGGTGGCACATGCGTTGATTCCGGCAGAAACGGACAGGCCCTCCTCGTCGACTAGCACGGGAATGATTCTTGCCCCAACTCGTTCGAATGCAATGGACGCTCCAAAATAGCCGGGATCTTCCATCCAAACCGCATCGCCTGGTTTCAACAGTAGTCGGGTTAAGAGATCGAGAGCTTGTTGGACTCCAGAAGTGATGACAATCTGATCGGCGCTGCAGTTCACGCTGCGCGATGAGCCGAGATAGTGCGCAACTGCTTCGCGCAGCGGCCCGTAGCCGCGGGCGTCATCTTTTTCCTGCAGCCATGAACGGAAAGCGCGGGCGCGCCGGGCTGCGATGTGCCCCCAGAGATCAACCGGGAACTCAGCGAGTGCTGGATCGCTCATCCTGAATGGACGGACCCCGTCGAGCGTTACCCAGTTCTCAAACGGCTTTGGAGTTCTGTACGCGGTAACTGCTCGACGGACATAGCGAGGAGGTTCAGTGAAGTCCCGAAGACCGGATTCACTTGCGAAGATTTTGGCACTCACCCACGTGCCAATTCCAACGTGTGATGATAGGTAGCCTTCGTCTTGCAGTCGCTCGAACGCGCTCACGACCCACGACCGTTCCGCGCGAAACATGGTAGCGGCGAGCGAAATCTCTCGATGCGGGCAGTTTCGCTCCAGCTTTCAAGCGACCTTCCAGGATGGCAGCCCGCAGTTCGCTGTACAGCCAGTTTGTAAGGCTTTGGTCCAGCGGACGGTGGTTCAGCGAAAGTTCGAATGAACTGACAGCTTTGCTCATAAACAATGGTCTAGCAGATACGACGCAAAATGGCCCTACCAAGCATACCAATCAATACCGTACCATGCGGCAATGTCACACACTTCGAAGCACAGAAAAGGACTGGAAAATGGTTCATGAGCAGCAACCGGCGGTGTCTCTGTTCTCGGTCGGCATGATTGGGCTCGGCGCGCTTTCTGTCATATCTCGGGATTTTGCTTTTGACTGGCAGCCCGTTCCCGCGTTTCATCCCGGACGAGAAGTACTGGCTGTCATCTGTGGGCTGTTTATGATCGCAGTCGGCGTTGCCTTGCTTTTTCGCGTTACGACCGCTCTTGCTGCTCGCGTCATCTTTCCCTTTGTTCTGTTGTGGCTGTGCCTCAAGCTTCCACGCGTAATCTATGCTCCGCAAATCGAAGGTGTGTGGATTGGCTTTGGCGAAATCGGAATGCTGCTTGCCGGTGGATGGGTACTGTTTGCGCAGTTATCTGAGTTGGAAACCT
>WNGQ01004314.1_pt1 | contig 14143 bp, 14 predicted proteins | sample 5407661 | NCBI WGS metagenome assembly WNGQ01 (sample SAMN13153382, study PRJNA577476) | soil metagenome | isolation source: 60 cm soil or saprolite under Garry oak tree replicate 2 | place: USA:California | collected 2016-06-15 | reverse complement strand
GAAAATCTCAAGCGAGCCATAATTACAACGATTAAGCAGATCATTCTCGTTCTTACCACTATGGCGAGGTAATACTATATTGTTTTGACCACCTTCATCTGATATAGAAACGCAGGGAGGCGATGCGCTGTAGGGACGTAACGTGGTAGGGGCGATGCCGTGGTAGGGGCGATCTTTAGAAGTCCGCCTTCGGAGGTGAACGCGGCTGGGGTCACGCGGGCTTCTAAAGATCGCCCCTACCACGGCATCGCAGCACCAATACATAAACTCGAGCGCCGCAGGCGCGAGGACTCATAGAAAGTGTGCGAAAAAGCATATTCTGTTACTTCATGAAATCTAGAGTCGTTATAGAGGCGAGGAGAATACGCCCAGTATGCACATAGGAATTAATGCACTGCTGCTATCCCACAGTCACAATTACCGTAACGGAGGAGTCAGCCACTATATCCGTTATCTGCTCACAGAACTAGCGCGACAGGATAGCAAACATCACTATACCATTTTCGTCAATGGACACAACGTCGTTGAACAGCTAGAGGCTCACCAGTCCCATATCACGTTTGTTGGGGTCTCCTGGCCCGAAAGCCAACCAGCCATACGCGTGGCATGGGAACAGTTTGTCCTCCCTTCGCTGCTGCGCCAGAAACACATTGATGTTCTACATTCTCCTGTAAATGTGCTCCCGGCCACTATACCGGGCAACTGCGCAACCGTCATCACGCTGCACGACCTGGCTTTCTTACGCTTTCCAGAACTTCTGACACGTGCAAAACGCCTGTACCACACCACCTTTACCATACGCAGCATGAAACGTGCGACACAGCTCATTACCGTTTCAGATAGCACAAAATATGATGCATTTGAACTGGTAGACATACCCCTGGAACGTATACAAACGGTCTATCCTTGTATCGATGAGCATTTCTCAAACGTTGTAGATAGTAAGAAGGTTTCACACCTGCGCGAACAGCATGGATTGGGTGAAGGCTTCATCCTTTATCTTGGCACTCTCGAGCCGAGAAAAAACATCCCGATGCTCATTGAGGCATACCATCTCCTGCGCCAGCAGCACAACATACGCCAGAAACTGGTCATCGCTGGTGGCAAGGGATGGCACTATGACGCGATTTTCGCAAAAGTACAGGAACTTGGCTTGCAAGACGTTGTGCTCTTTCCAGGATTCATCGCAGATGATGATCGACCACTATGGTATCAAGCGGCAGTGGTGTTCGCCTATCCATCTCTCTATGAGGGCTTCGGGCTACCTGTAAGTGAGGCACTGGCCTGTGGGACTCCGGTGGTGACATCAGACATTTCTAGTATGCCGGAAGCCGGGGCAGCGATGGCTTTATGCGTTAACCCACATGATGTTGAAGCCATGAGTCATGCCCTGCAACGCGCACTCACCGATGAACAATGGCGCGCCCGCTGTCGCTCTGAAGCGCCAGCCATCGCCCAGCGCTTTTCTGCACGCATCATGGTCGAACAGACCGTCCGCGTCTACGAGAAAGCGGCACATACTTTACAACAATCTTCTCAACGTATAGCGTTTATTCGCTAATTGCAATAATATAGGGTAGTATAGATAGAATATGGCTTACGTGAACAGTAGCAAATTTTCACAATCTCACGTGACAAGCATAGATACAGATGTATCAAATATTGAGGCAGATAATGCAGGTGCTCTTGAGATGATACAGGGAGCTACAGGGCCAATACCCAAATCTATCTCCCGGCGGCGCTCTCATCGCCGCTATTGGCGCATCTTCGAGCTTATCGCGATGATCGCTCTGGATGCGTGGCTGATCGGTATCTCTTTTCAGCTCGCTTACAATTTCCGTCTGAACTTGCTGTCTCAGGATAGCCAGTTCAGCAGAACATTGACCCTCATTCGCAATAACATACTTGAAAATGAGGCAAGTAGTAAGGGCACGCTTGCTCCGGTGATGCAATTACAAGGGATGGAGATTGGCATCATCGTTGGCCTGCTATTCATTCTGGCGATACGCGGACTCTACTCTATTCGCCTGACGGGCACCTGGTTTCGCCAGGCATGGCATATCATCAGTTCTGCTACACTGGGACTGGGCGGTCTCATCGCTTACTACTTTGTCTTCCAGCCGCAGGCCAACTCCCGTTTGCTTGTTCCCTTTATATGGGCTACCACTATCCTCCTGCTATGTGCCGGACGCCTGCTCGTTTCTGGAATTATGGGTATGCTCTATCGGCTCGGCCTCGGCGAAACGCGCTTGCTTGTCGTCGGGTCTGGGCGCCTCGGCAAGATGATTATGCAGCATATCGCAGCCAGCCCCAACCTCGGCTATTCCATCGTGGGCTTCCTCCACGATATGAACGAGTCACCCAACGACTTCGGACGTTTCAAGATGCTGGGCACGCTGGACGACATCGGCCTGGTTATCCGCTCCATGCAGGTAGACGAGGTCATCATTGCCCTACCCTCCAACATGCACCAGTATGCTATCAGAAGCGTAAAAATGTGCGAACGCCTGGGAACTTCCTTTAAATTGATCCCTGACCTCTATGAAATGAGCCTATCAAGAATCGATATGGAAGCGATTGAGGGCATCCCCCTCATTGGCATCAAACAGGCCTCACTCAATACAACACAGCGTTTTATCACCCGGCTGGTTGATGTCTCTCTCTCTGTTGTCATCCTACTGCTCGGCTCTCCTCTATGGGTGTGTATTGCCCTGGCAGTGAAGCTCACATCCACCGGACCCATTGTCTTGAAACAAACACGTATCGGTCTCGGCGGCAAGCCGTTTAAAGTCTACAAGTTTCGTTCAATGTACAGGGATGCCGATCAGCGTCTGGCATATCTTATCCCGCTCAACGAAGCTCAAGGGCCGATCTTTAAAATGAAAGAAGACCCACGCATTACGCTTGTGGGAAGGTTCCTTCGTCGTACCAGCCTGGATGAATTTCCGCAACTCATCAACGTCCTCAGAGGAGAAATGAGCCTGGTTGGTCCCCGCCCCCCACTGGCCGACGAGGTTGCTCGCTATGAGGACTGGCAGAAGGGTCGTCTGGCCATGAAACCCGGCTTAACTGGCCTGTGGCAGGTGCGCGGTCGCAGTGATCTCAGCTTTGATGAAGGTGTGCTCATGGATCTCTATTATATCGAGAACTGGTCTCTACGCCTGTACTTCCAGATCCTCCTGCGCACCATTCCTGCCGTATTATTCAGCAGAGGAGCGTATTAGTCTCATGCGTGTTGCACTGGTTCACGATTATCTCAATCAAATGGGTGGGGCGGAGCGTGTGCTCATGGCGTTTCATGAGATTTTCCCTGAAGCGCCCATCTATACATCCATCTACGATCCTCAGCGCGTCGATCCCGCCTTCCAACATATGGATATTCGCACTTCATTTATGCAAAAACTCCCCTTTGTGAAGAAACATCACCAACCATTCCTTCCCCTCTATCCCTTCGCGCTGGAAACCCTCGACCTGCGCGATTATGATCTTGTCTTGAGTAGCTCAAGCGCCTTCGCGAAGGGTATCATTACGAAACCACAAACACTGCATATCTGTTATTGCCACACACCTATGCGCTGGTGCTGGAATTACGAAGAGTACGTGGAACGCGAACAACTCGGCAAAATGGCCCGTAGTGTGCTGCCTTTTCTGATCACCGGTTTACGTGTGTGGGATCAAACAACTGCGATGCGCGTCGATCACTTTATCGCTAATTCCCCCGTGGTTGCTGAGCGCATCCACAAATACTATCGTCGTGAGGCTGTGATCATCCCTCCACCGGTCGAGGTGAGGCGCTTTCCCTTCGATCCAAATATCGAGCTCGAAGACTATTTTCTTATTGTGAGCAGGCTCATTCCTTACAAGCGCATTGACCTGGCCATCGAGGCTTGCAACCAGCTTCAACAGCCGCTGGTGATTATCGGCGGCGGGCGAGATGAAGAGCGCTTGCGCAAACTGGCAGGACCGACCATCCGCTTCCTAGGCCGACTCTCTGACCAGGAAGTGGTCCATTACTACACCCACTGCCGGGCGCTGCTCTTTCCTGGTGAGGAAGATTTTGGCATTACGCCTCTAGAGGCCCAGGCTTCCGGGCGACCTGTCATCGCTTATGGAGCCGGCGGTGCGCTGGCTTCTATCGTCGATGGCGTTACCGGGGTGTTTTTTCGTGAACAGACCATCGCCAGCCTCGTCGAAGCGCTGGCGGTGTTCCACGAGCAGCATTTCAATCCCCACGTTATTCGTAATCACGCGCTGGAGTTTGATATGCCACGCTTTCATCGCCGTATCCTACAATTTGTTACGGCAAAGCTCAATGAGGGAAAGTCTAACGCTGTGCGCACCTCTACCAGTGACCTTGTGCGATAAGCAGCTCACCTCCTCCTCACCAGACTCAATATGGCTACTGCCGACGCACTGATGGTTGACAGAAGAAACGTCAGCAATTATAGTACAACACGTCCATGGGATATTTTCGTCCCTCACAGCGAACCATAGAAATTTATCATAAACGACTCTACATCCAGGAGGATCTCGTATGCAAGAACCAGGGCAGCATGGCGGACAATGGGAAAAGGGACCAACTGGCCGCATCGCATCTCTCAATGGCACAGGGAAACATCGTCCTATCCCCCAGCGTCCCCCTGGTATGGCCCGTGTTAGCAAGCCCCCACAGTCGTCAAAGATGCCACGTGTCGCGCGCCCTCAACGGCAGGGATCACCGCGCTTGGGCACACGTCGGCAACTCATATTTATCGGTGCCATCATTATTGTTTGCGCAGTGCTGGCTTGCGTAGCGGGAGGGGTCGTGACAAATTATCTCAATGGCCTCAATGCCAGTTCATCGGCTTCGGGTACGGCCGGCGATTTCATAAGCTCAATCTCTGGCCAGAACTACGCTCAAGCCTACAAGGATCTCGGCGCATCAATCACCATTCAGATGGCTCAGGACGAATTCGTTCAGAACGCACAAACTGACGACCGCTGCTATGGACAGATAACCAAAGTTTCTGAAGTTTCCAATAGCGCGACTAACCAGGGCAATAGTCAGAGCTACAGCTACGATATTACAAGAAGTAAGCTGAGTAAGTCCTACCAGCTTCGTCTCACCTTGCAACAAGATCAAGGGGGGACCGATACCTGGAAGATCATGGATTATGGCAATGATCTCGGTCCCGGTCAGACCCCAACGTGTAAGTAGCTCCAGCATTCGTCAGGAAAATGCACTAATCCCGGTGAGCGCTTGCCCTATGATGAGCGTGTGCACATCATCCGTGCCCTCATACGTAAAGACCGATTCCAGATTGTACATGTGGCGGCTCACTGGATATTCCAGCGTGATCCCGTTTGCTCCCAGGACGCTGCGGGCCTCACGTGCTATTTCCAGCGCCTCGCGTACATTATTGCGCTTGGCGATCGATACCTGCACAGGGTGCAGCAGCTCCTCATCTTTCAATCGCCCCAGTTGCAGCGCCAGCAACTGCGCCTTGACGATCTCGGTCGCCATCAGCGCCAGTTTCCTCTGCACCAGTTGGAAACTGGCTATTGGCCGATTAAACTGAACACGCGTCTTAGCGTAGTCAAGCGCAGCCTCAAAGCAGGCTCGTGCCGCTCCTGTAGCACCCCACGCTATCCCATAGCGCGCCTCGTTCAAGCAAGAGAGGGGACCGCGCATACCGCGTACGTTGGGCAGCATATTCCCCGCAGGTATCCGGCAGTCCTCAAAATGCAGCTCAGAGGTGATAGAAGCGCGCAGAGAGAGCTTATGATGGATATCGCTCGTGGTAAATCCTTCGGTGCCACGCTCAACCAGGAAGCCGCGAATGCCGTCCTCGGTCTTTGCCCACACCACTGCCACATCCGCTATACCACCGTTGGTAATCCACATCTTTGTTCCATTGAGAATATAGCTATCCCCATCCAGCCGGGCAGAGGTACGCATCGCGCCAGCATCGCTGCCAGAATCAGGCTCTGTCAGTCCAAAGCAGCCTATCACTTCCCCCTTTGCCATACGCGGTAACCAGCGCTGCTTCTGTTCCTCGGATCCAAAGGCATAAATAGGGAACATCGCTAACGATCCTTGTACGGAAACAAAAGACCGCAGGCCACTATCGCCCGCCTCTAACTCCTGGCAAGCTAGCCCATAGCAGACAGCACTGAGCCCCGCGCAACCATACCCCTCAAGATGCATACCCAGTAGTCCGAGTTCGGCAATTTCCGGGATCAGCTCCCGTGGAAATGTACCATCCTCAAAATGCTGACCTATGCCCGGCATGACACGATCCAGCACAAACTTATGCACAGTCTCGCGTACCATGCGCTCCTCTTCTGAAAGCAAATGATCGACATTATACAGATCGGTCACCGAAGGTACCTGCACCCGGCGTTCTGCAGTGCTATGAGCCATTGTGTCCTCTTTCCGTCACTAGTATGATGATCACTCACCATCGAGTATTCTATATCTATGTGCCATTATATCTTTTTTTCACAGGGTTTGATCACCTCTATAGTAGGAGCGATCTTGAGAAGCCCCTACCATGCATCGCCCAGGCTTTTGCTTCGTCAAGTGACCATTAACAGGGCATTAGTGCGTCAGTACAACATCACCACAAGCGATAGAATCCATTCCCGTCTGCGACGACAGGTCTGTAGTCAGATGGACATTGACATACCAGCCGTTCGGGGGAATAGCTGCGACACCCGATAACGTCGTCTTCGAGACGCCTTTCCCTGATGCGTCAGCAACAACCGGATTCAGTTTGTAGAGTACACCACTCTGCTGGGCACAACTGCCAGCGTGGATATGCGCAGCATGCACCGACTTGCGTGCCAGACCAGTTACAATAATAATGACCTCCAACTTCCCTTCAGTGTTGTTCATCTGCACTGTACCACTCACCGCCTGATTCGGAGAGAAGGCATTGCCAAGCCATACACGCACCGATTGCGCTACACTCGTCACAGCATGCGGATTGGTAACATCTCCACAGGCAATGGGAAGATACTGGCCACTGGTCGCAAGCGCAGGTCCATTATGCACATTTATCGACCAGCCTGAAGAGGGAATACCATTCACTACATCAGCAATGGTCGTGGTCTCCGTGGCAGCACCTTTTTCATCCGCTACGATCTCGTGCAGAGGATAAATAACTTTGCCGTCACTATTACAGGTCCCCACATGAATGTGCGCAGGGTGAATACTCTTTGGCACCAGACCAACAAGCGAGAGCTTTACACTGAGCTCTTTGTTTTGCGGACTCCACGCCAGGTCCACAACCCCCGAAGGGCTGTGCTTGAGAATGGCCACCGCCCCTACAGTCGATTTACTGGCTAATACTTTACTAGGCATCGAGGCTTTGTTATTCCCGCACCCGGTCAGCAATAATAAAGCAATCATCAAAGATAAAATACTGAGAACACTACTACGTTTCATTAGGTACCGCGAATACATTTCTGCTCCTTTTCCACATTTTCCACCACATACTTGCTTCGCGAAGTATATACAATATTATAGAACTTTTTGATATATTTTTAAAAGTAATAGCATATATTTCCTGCTTATAGCGTTATTTAGACATATCGATACAGATATTCTTCTTCTGGTAACCATAGTTGCATCTGACGGGAAAAGCATGTTATCGATTTGAACGAGTAGTCACGACCAGACTCACCCTCGCCCGATCAGTTAGCGGCTATGAAGATGGCACAGATTTTATTTACACGTGGAGCGCCGTCTCAGCAATTATGGCAGAGCAAAGTTGCCATCTTTGCAATTAGCGTGTACAATTTGCAGCATGAAAAATTTCTGGAATACATTAGAAAAACCTATCTTTATCCTGGCACCAATGGAAGATGTCACAGATACCGTCCTTCGGCAAGTGATTGCCCAATGCGGGAAACCTGCTGTCTTTTTTACCGAGTTTACTAACGTGGAAGGGATGTTCTCAAAAGGAGAAAAGTTTGTCAACCAACGGCTTCGCCATACTGAAGCAGAACGACCTTTAGTCGCTCAAATATGGGGAACCCGCCCGGAAAACTTCTTTAAAGCTGCAAAAAAGTTGATCGACATGGGTTTTGACGGCATAGACCTAAATATGGGCTGTCCCGCATCTGGTGTCATGCAGAAAGGTGCCTGCTCTGGACTAATTAATAACAGGCCGCTTGCCAAGGAAATTATCGATGCAACAAAAGCAGGGGCCGAAGGGTACATACCCGTCAGCGTCAAAACACGGCTTGGGTTTCGGGCAATTGACTTTGAGTGGATCAGGTTTGTCCTCGAACAACAACCAGCAGCGCTGACCGTTCATGCCCGAACCGTTTCTGAAATGTCTAAAGTTCCGGCCCATTGGGACAAACTGAAAACCGTTGTTGATATGAGAAATGCGATAAACAGTGATACGCTGATTATCGGGAACGGGGATGTGAAATCACTCAGCGATGCCAGGCAAAAAGTGGCCGAAGCCGGAGCAGACGGGGCCATGATAGGCAGAGGCATTTTTGAGAATCCCTACCTCTTTTCAGAAACGACCACGCTGAGCGATAAAACACCGGAAGAAAAAATGCACCTGCTGCTCGCACATATGCAGTTGTGGACTGACACCTGGGGAGAGTCAAAGCATTTTCCAGTCCTGCGTAAATTCTTCAAAGTCTACGCCAGTGGGTTTCCAGGAGCACAGGAACTACGAATACAACTGATGGAAACGCAAACTCCGGAAGAGACAGAACAGATCGTAACATCATTTTTACAGGCTCTCTCTTCTCGACACCTCTCTCCAGTGGAGGCAGAAGAAATCAGTATGGCCCCTCGACGGTTACCGTCACCAGCCAATGCCCAGGCGGGACACAGATCGTCAACATCCTGATTGACCCCACACAACTTTCCTCTGTGACAATAAATCGAAGAGAGCTTGCAGATGGGTTTCTGCAAGAAGCGGAAACTCTCGCGCATCTGAGGCATCCGCATATTGTCCGCCTCCTCGACTTTGGCATAAAGAGTGGAGACAATGCTCCCTATCTCATTATGGAATATGCGCCTCAGGGCACGTTGCGCACCCGTCAAAAATGATCTTGAAAGAAGTACAAAATGACATCATCCATCGCCAGGTCTTTCCTACCGTGCCCGTCACCGTAGAATACTCCTTAATGGAGAAAGGGAAAGATTTTCAAACCGTTCTGATTGCCATGTACCATTGGGGCCAGAGATGGGGAAAACCGCAGGATGAGAACAATCAAGATCAGGGGAAGGGGTCTCCAAATAGAGAATATGGTCGTACTTAAATATGATATTGATCCTCCCCTTATGCCCATCCGTAACTCTTCAGGTGCCCTCTCTGACTCCTTTGGCTTCGCAGGCGCTTCCAGCGCTTCGCAAGCTGTTGTGTGCGTGTGGTGGGGTTAGGCGGCCTAGGCCGCCTAACCCCACCACACGCACACCTTTCGTAGAGTGCTTCAGGGGCGACTAGCTTGCCTGTCCTGGTGCAGGGACAATACCGAGTTGTTGGAAAAGTCCCAGGTTGTCCATCTCAAGCCAATGCTCGACGCTCTTACCGTTCGCCATGCGGTTGATGTCGATGCAACTGATCGAGGTGTGTTTACCAGTCGGGGGAATGCCAAGAAAGGGACCGGTATGCGTGCCACGAGTGGTCAGACGGGCTACTACCTTGTCTCCTTCCGCGATCATGTCCTCAACCGTGAAGTGCAAGTCAGGGAAAGCCGTCAGGTACATGCCGATGAATTGTTTAGACCCTTCGATCCCGCCTGGCATTCCGGCAGGCAGCGCATGATCAACGCACTGGGGGTCGATAAATGCATCGACAGCAGCGCCATCCTTCTTGTTAATGGCTTCCTCATAGAATCGGCGAACGGTAGCCTTATTGTCTTCTGTTGACATACAAGTATCCTCCTGTGTATTTCATACTGTCAGGTAAGTCTCTCTTACCCATGCCAGATATACGGTAAAAGATCTTCCATAGATCAGTACCCCACGATGGCATTTCAACAATTCGGTACTTGTTCGGGAAGAAGGAGAAGCATTCTGTTTTGAGAACTCTAGCGAAGTGGTTATCAGGTGATAACATGTTTCCATGAACAGAGGGGCAGTAGAAACAGCAGGGCAAGCTCATGCTCACCGTCTGGCATAGGGGATAGTCCTCACGTCCGATATGGGCATTGTTGCGCTTGATATTGACCATTGCATCACAGAGGGACAGGTGAGCGAGGCAGCGAAACGCATGCTACATGCCCCCCATTCCTAAGATCATCTGGCCGTTGCTCATTACTTGGACAGGTTGCTGATGTGACGCTTCGGCTTGGTCCGAAGCAATCACAAGTGTCAGGAGCATCTTCTCATGGCCCTTGAACATGCACGCGTTCACGCGAAGTTAAAGGGAGAAGATCGCTTCGTCGAATTACGGAAACATCTGGGATGGTATCTGGGCCATTTTCCAGCTGCGAAACAGGTTCGCAACGAACTGGTACATATCAACAGCCTTGCAGATGTTGATATGATCATTCATGCAGCCTTGCAGCAGACAGATACCTCGAGTGATGAAATAGCTGAAGAAGTGGAGATCCCAGAGAAAACGCCGAAGATGTAGCCGCTGATCTTCTCCGTACCCTCTAGGAGCCGCGTGAAAGGTAACACCAGGCACCACCATGCATGCCAACCGCCCCGCCACGATCAGGCTCCTCTAGGCCATTCTTTCGCTAATATCACCCATCAGTTCCTGAATTTGACGCAATCGACGCTCTGCAATCTCAACATTTTCCAGCGCCTGAGCTAAAATACGATCCTCAAGTGATGGAAATGACTCCTCGATATCCGGGTCAATTGTGCCACCAATGAGCTCAAGAGCGCGGCTCAGCTTGTTGTCCAGAATCGCAGTTGACATAGCTTGAAACCTCTTCTCACCAAAGAATATAGGACTGTACCAAGCGAACTATCTATGTAAACGGTACACTACCAAAAAACTTGCTGGCTCGCGTTTTGTAACTTTCTACTGCTCAATACGTTACTTAACCCTGATTGGTTACACTCATGAGCATGAATTTTTGTATGTCCTTTGTATCTACGTCTATATTACACTAGATAACAAAAACCCCAAAGAAAAGTACCAACATTCCTATTTTCCAATAGCTTGAAGTACCACGAAGAGCTATGTCAGGAGCTGCACCGCGCCAAACGTCTATTTTACGGTGACGGTCAGATTCATTCCCGCGTGGATCGTACAGTAAAGTTTATACGTTCCTGCTGTGGTAAATGGTCCAACGTCATGTGTGTCACTCCCCGAAAAATTCTGATCTACCTTAGGAGCATCTTTCTCAATACCAGGCTGCGCATTACTGTTTACCCAGGAGCCGTTTTGAATGATATGCGGTGTAGCAGTATCATCAATCAATGTAAGCTTGCTGCCCTTCGGAATAGTCACTGTACTCTCTAAAAAGTTGGTGTCGCTCATGTGTACCGCGTTGCCCGCGCCAGTGGCATTACCACTACTGCTACTCCCACCTCCACCTCCACTGGCACCTTGTGCCGCCGCCTGATTCGTTGCGCTGCCAGGACGCGCACAAGCCGCTAACACCATACTACCGAGGGCGACAAAGAGGAGCGCCAGTACTACAAGTTTCGTCGATCTACTAAACATAACAATAGATTCCTCTCAAATATTCTCTATTCCTGTTGATCATAAGTTTTCACATCACCTGATAAATAACAATTGCTATCAGGCAAAAACTCACACACAGGATATTCACTGTACCCTCATATCCTACTCTATATCATAGGCCCTGATACAACAGAATGGGAATAAGGCATTTACAGGATTTTTTATGCGGCGTTCGCCTTATCTTTATAGCATTCACAGATATCCAGACAAGAGTAACGTCATCACTATTCATATACAAACATATATATACGTCACCATACAAAGAAACCTCACACTGTTTGCTCGCTTATTGGAAAAATCCCTTGACTTTTCCAATAAGCTATGTTATACTAATCACATTCCTAGTGAAAAGGGATAGCACCAGAGAAAGACTCTGGCACTTGGCTTATAAGGCCCGGCAGAGTACATCCGAAAGGAGGACTTATGAGGCCGATGAAGAAACCAATTCGCTTATTTGGAGTGGTGTTTCAAATTGACAAGTAGAGCCCGTAGAAGCGGGCCTCCCAAACTCCTAGCACTCTGACTCATCCTGCACTTTTGACTGCAAGCTCACTAATAATAAAGAGCTAGCTAAGTTCTGTCGACGACTTTCGTCGCTGGAGGGTCAGAGATTAGCTGGAGAGATACTGATGCTCTATCTATCAGTAATGCTTGAAATACGTGGATAGCTGAGAGACACAGGAGTTGTGTAGAAATGAGACACACAAAGGCCGGTTGGTGACGACTAATCGGCCTTTGATCATGCCTCTTTCCTCCTCCTCCACTCCCCATGTTAATCTCCCAGCGATAAGACCGCCATGAACGCCTCCTGCGGAATCTCAACGTTCCCCACCATCTTCATACGCTTCTTGCCCTCTTTTTGCTTCTCTAACAGTTTGCGCTTGCGCGATATATCTCCACCGTAACACTTCGACAACACGTCTTTACGCATAGCTTTCACGGTTTCACGTGCGATGATCCGCGCACCAATAGCGGCCTGGATGGGCACTTCGAACATTTGACGCGGGATGAGGCCCCGCAGCTTCTCTACCAGCTCTCTCCCCTGGTAATAGGCGTTGTCCCGGTGAATGATCAGCGAGAGAGCATCGACAGGCACCCCATTGACCAGAATATCTAATTTGACCAGGTCCGACTCGTGATATCCAGCGAGGCTGTAATCAAGCGAAGCATAACCCTGTGTACGTGTCTTGAGCTGATCGTAAAAGTCGACGATCAATTCAGCCAACGGTATCCCATAGGTGAGCAGGACACGCTCGGCTTCGATGTATTTGAGCTCTTTGTATGTACCACGCCGACTCGTCACTAACTCCATAATGGTGCCTATATAGCGCGAGGGTGTGAAGATGGAGATGTCCATCCAGGGTTCTTCGATCTTCTCTATCTCGCCAAAAGAGGGCATTTTGGAGGGATTGTCTACCTCAATGATCTCTCCGTTACTTCTGGTAACGCGATAGGCAACGCTGGGAGCCGTGGCCAGAATATCCAGATTATACTCACGTTCCAACCGCTCCTGCACAATCTCCATGTGCAGCAGCCCCAGGAAACCGCAGCGGAAGCCAAATCCTAGCGCGTTCGACGTTTCCGGTTCATAGAAGAGCGAGGCATCGTTGAGCTTCAAACGATCCAACGCTTCGCGCAACAACGGATAATCATTACCCTCAACGGGATACACCCCGGCGAAGACCATCGGCTTGGCAGGCTGATAACCCGCTAGCTGTTCGACTTCGCCCAACGCAGATGGCACGGTGACGGTATCACCAACTCGGCAATCTTTGACATTTTTAAAGCCGGTCGCGATATAGCCCACTTCGCCCGTCGTGAGCTCTCCCACCGATGTTAAACGCGGGTGAAAGTAGCCAGCCTCCAGAATATCGGTGACGCTCCCCGTGGCCATCATGGTAATACGGTCGCCCTCGCGTAGCTTTCCATCAACGACACGTACATAAGCGATCACGCCTTTGTAAGCGTCATAGTGCGAGTCAAAAACCAGTGCCCGCAGGGGGCTCTCGACCTCTCCAGATGGTGGTGGCATCTGCTTGATGATGGCCTCTAGAATTTCCTGTGTGCCGATGCCTTCTTTGGCAGAGGCAAGGATGACATCGTCCTGTGGCAACCCTATGACATCTTCGACTTCCTGCTTGACCTTCTCAGGGTCGGCGCTGGGCAGATCGATTTTGTTGATGACGGGTATGATGGTGAGATCAGCTTCTACGGCAAGATACAGGTTGGCCAGCGTTTGCGCTTCGACGCCTTGCGTTGCATCGATGACCAACAAGGCCCCTTCGCACGCGGCCAGGCTGCGCGACACTTCATAGGTGAAGTCGACGTGTCCCGGTGTGTCAATCAGGTTCAGTTCGTACTCTTCTCCGTTCTGCGAGGTATAGCGCATACGTACAGCCTGAGCTTTGATGGTAATACCCTTTTCACGCTCAAGATCCATCTGGTCCAGCGTCTGCTCCATCATTTCGCGCTTGGAGACGGTG
>WNGQ01004313.1_pt1 | contig 14148 bp, 13 predicted proteins | sample 5407661 | NCBI WGS metagenome assembly WNGQ01 (sample SAMN13153382, study PRJNA577476) | soil metagenome | isolation source: 60 cm soil or saprolite under Garry oak tree replicate 2 | place: USA:California | collected 2016-06-15 | reverse complement strand
TCAGCGACGGCACCTTCTATGGGCAGGCGATGACCACCGGGGACATCTATACGGTGGCCGGTAACGGCACCTTCGGGTTCTCCGGCGAGGGCGGCCCGGCCACCGCGGCCGAGCTGGCCAGCCCGGGCCAGACGGCGGTGGACGGTGCGGGGAACCTGGTCATCGCCGACGGGGCGAATGGCCGGGTGCGCGTCGTGGCGGCGAGCGACGGCACCTTCTATGGGCAGGCGATGACCGCCGGGGACATCCACACGGTGGCCGGCACCGGCACCGGTGCGTTCTCCGGCGACGGCGGCCCGGCCATGGGCGCCGAGCTCAGCAGCCCGCGGCGCGTGACGGTGGACGGTGCGGGGAACCTGGTCATCACCGACCGCGGCAACAACCGGGTCCGGGTGGTCGCGGCCAGCGCCGGTACCTTCTACGGGCAGGCGATGACCGCCGGGGACATCTACACGGTGGCGGGCACCGGCACCTTCGGGTTCTCCGGTGACGGCGGCCCGGCCACCGCGGCCGGGCTGGGTAGCCCGGAGCAGACGGCGGTCGACGGCGCGGGGAACCTGGTCATCGCGGACTGGGGCAACAGCCGGGTCCGGGTGGTCGCGGCGAGCACCGGTACCCTCTACGGGCAGGCGATGACCGCCGGGGACATCTACACCGTGGCCGGCACCGGCCAGGTCGGCTTTGGCGGTGAGGGCGGCCTGGCTACCGCGGCCAAGCTCGACGGCCCACAGGACGTGGCGTTCGACGGCGCGGGGAACCTGGTCATCGCCGACAGTGGAAATGACCGGATCCGGGTGGTCGCGGCCCGCACCGGCAGCTTCTACGGGCGGGCGATGACCGTCAGGCACATCTACACGGTGGCCGGTAACGGCACCTTCGGGTTCTCCGGTGATGGCGGCGCGGCCACCGCGGCCGAGCTGAGAATTCCGCAGGACGCCGTCGTGGACAGCGCGGGCAACCTGGTGATCACCGACAGTGAGAACTACCGGGTCCGGGTGGTCGCGGCCAGCACCGGCACCTTCTACGGGCAGGCGATGACCGCCGGGGACATCTACACCGTCGCCGGTAACGGCACCTTCGGGTTCTCCGGCGAGGGCGGCCCGGCCACCGCGGCCGAGCTGGGTAGCCCGGGCCAGACGGCGGTGGACGGCGCGGGGAACCTGGTCATTGCCGACGGGGCGAACGGCCGGGTGCGCGTCGTGGCGGCGAGCACCGGCACCTTCTACGGGCAGGCGATGACCGCCGGGGATATCTACACCGTGGCCGGCACTGGCACCCTCGGGTTCGCCGGCGACGGCGGCCCGGCTCTGAGTGCAGAGCTGAACCGCCCGCAGGGCGTGGCGGTAGACGCGGCAGGTGACCTGCTGGTGGTTGACGTGGGCAGCAACCGGATCAGGGAGGTGGCGGGCTGACGCATGAACTGGCGATAGCAACGCATGCCGCCGCTTCCAGTTGTCTCGCTGACAACGAATGCATGCGCTGGCCGGAGCCGCATCGTGGTGCGTCAAGACGGCCTTGACGCTGTCAATCGTCAAGGATATCTTGACGGCATGACGAGCTCCCGAAGTTCCGCGCCAGGTGCCAGCCGGCTCCAGACGCTGTGCTGCTCGTTCTGCATCAAGGACAAGGACGAGGTCGCCAAGCTCATCGCCGGCCCGGGCGTCTACATCTGCAACGAATGCGTGGATCTGTGCGGCCAGATCCTCGCCGCCAAGCCGGTCGCCGGGTTCGGCTCGTGGAACGAGCGGCCAGAGGACGAGCTGCTCGCGAGCCTGGCACGGATTCAGGCGGTGGAGTCACAGGTCGATGCCGCCGTACACGACCATGTGGACATGTTGCGGGACCGGGGCGTCAGCTGGACCCGCATCGGACAGGCGCTCGGCGTGTCAAAGCAGGCGGCGTGGGAGCGGTTCTCCGGAGAGGACTGAACAAGGTGCCCGAGCTGCAGCGCCTGCGCGCCGATCATGCCTCGGCGGTCTTGGCCTTCGAACTGGCGAACCGCGCCTACTTCGCCGCCTTCATCTCCGACCGCGGCGATGAGTTCTACGACCAGTTCACCGAACGGCACAACGCCTTGCTGGCTGAGCAGGAGGCCGGTATCTGCGCCTGCTACCTGCTCGTCGCCGAGGACGGGTCAGTACTCGGCCGGTTCAACCTGTACAACCTTGAGGACGGCACGGCCGAGCTCGGCTACCGGGTCGCGCAGCACGTCGCGGGCCGCGGCGTGGCGACCGCGACCGTACGGGAACTGTGCCAGCTGGCGGCGGCGCAGTACGGGCTGCGCACGCTCAGGGCCGCGGTCACCCACGAGAATGTCGCGTCCCAGAAGGTGCTGACCAAGGCCGGGTTCCTCCCGGTCGGCCCGGCTAATCCCGGTGGTAAGCCGGGCACCTGGTATCAGCGCGACCTGGCCCTCGGCTGACCCTGATCAAGGACGACCCCGGCGCACCAGGTAACCGGCTACCAGAGACCCTCGTAGACTCCTTGCGATGCACGATGACCGGGTGAACCCGGAAGGCTGTCTGCGGTCGCTGGCGGCCGAGGCCTTGCTGTGGGCGCCGCACGGGCCGCTGTTCCCCGACTCGCTGCGCCTGATGGCGGTAGCGAATGCCTTCGTGATGCTGGGCCTGCTGCCCGAGCCGCGGGCCGAGGCCGTCTTGGCTGACCACAAGTCGGCGCTGGAGCGCATGGGCCTGGGGAACGCCTGGGGGGTCACGGAGGGCGAGCTGACGGTCGGGCCGGGCGCTGACGGGTACTGGCAGTCCCGGATGGCCGGGCCCGGCGGGCTGCGCGAGGTCCCGTTGCTAGTGGCCGCGGCCGGGGTGTGTTGCCCGACCTCGGTGGCCGAGGTGTGCTTTGAGTGGGTGAAGCTGACCTCAACGGGGTGGCGGCTGAGCTTCCGCGCGACCGCTCCCGATCCCGATCCCTATCGGAACTCGCCTGCCCCGGATGTGGTGATGGGCCAGGCGATGTCGGAGATCTCGCTCACCGACGACGCGGGCCAGTCCCATGATCTGCGCGCCGAGGGCGTGGGCTGGAGCCGGGATCTCTCCCTGGGAGAGCAGGAGTGGCACGGCCGCGTGCTGGTAGCCCGCGATCCGGCCAGCAGGCCAGAGTGGTTTGAGCTGGCGCCCACGATCGGGGGTGCCTCGGGCCGGGTCGCCTTGCCGTCCCCGGCCCAGGTTCCGGTGGGGCGGAGCGACCCGCCGTGGCCGACCCCGGCCGAGTGCTACCTGGCCGCGCTCGCGCCGGTCACCACCATCTCGATCGAAACTTCCGACACCGTAGCTGAGGCAGGACCGGAGAAGACGGCGAATATTGTCGCCACGGTGGCCGACAGCCTGATCGCGGTGGGTGCGTTGCCGGTCACCAGCACCCTGCTGCGCGAGTTCCCCGGCAGCGGCCCGGGCTGGCACGTTCACCTGGCGCACCGGTGGCGCCGCCGCGCCCACCAGCAGGCCGCCAGGTTCCGGGCTGCGGAGCATCGCAGGCTGGTCGTGCGGCTGCCGCTGGAGCACGCCACCGCGGTGATCGAGAGCGTCTCCGCCCAGGATGACCTGGTGAGCATCCAGCTGTATGGCCACCCGTGGGTGATGGGGGAGTACCTGCCCATGATCACCCCCTGTTTTCAGGTCCGCGCCGTCGATGATGCCGGGAACGAGCACGAAGGCAGGCCCGGCGACTGGCGGGGCTTCCCCGGCGACGAGGGCAGCGGCAATTTCTGGTTCTGGCCGCCCGTGCCTTCGGCCCGCAAGAGCGTCCGGGTGACCGTGAGCACATTGCGGGAAGCGGCCTGGGCTGACATCGAGCTGCCGCGATGACCTCCGCTCAAGTGCGCCGATCTGGCCTGGTGGCAGCGCTGGTGGTGGGAATCCTCGCGGCGGGCGGCTGCTCCTCACCCCCGCGCTGCCCTCCTGGTGCCTCGTGCCCGGGATTCGCGCCGCCGCACGTGGCATTCATCCCGACCATCAACGGGGCGTCCTTCGTGCCCCGCAAAGATGGTCATGTGCCCAGCTACCGGGTACGCCCCGGTGAGCACCTCGTGATGCGCATCGCGGGGTTCGGGGTGGCCGGGCGCGCCAGCAGCGGGACCGGCATCCTGGGCGACAGCGCCAATGGCACCGGGGTGCTGGCCAGCAGCGCCAACGCCACCGCGCTGAAGGTCAGCGGCAAGACGCAGTTCAGCCGCAGCGGAGTGGCCACAGTGGCGGGCACCTCCGTGGCGCCGAAGAACTCGGTGAAGGTCAGCCTGCCCATCACCGGCAAGAGCATGATGACCGCGCTGCTGCAAAAGCATGTCGCCGGGGTGTATGTGGTGGCCGCAGTGCCCAACGTGACCGGCGGGTATTTCACCATCTACCTGAACAAGGCGGTGACCACCAGCGTCGGCCCGATCGCCTGGATGGTGACCGAGATGCCGTAGCCTGACGCCGGGCCAGCGGCGGCGCGGAGCGGCGCCGCTACTTGATCTATTCCATAAGGCTATTTCGGCAAAGGGAGCTTGCTCGCAGTCAACGGTTCCTGCGCCGTCTGTGCCGTCGCATGGCGTCCACTTTTGTGGTGAACGCTGTGGGCATCAGGATGGGTGTTCCGCGCCAGGGGGACATGGACAGTAGGTCGGAGTCGTTGGAGATGATGAGCATGGCTCCTACTTCGGCCGCGAGGTCGAGGATGAGATTGTCCTCGTGATCGGGGCACTCATGCACGGCCCGGGGGACGTCCTCTAGCAGTCCGCCGCCGCTGTGCCCGGCTGCTGCTGTGATGATCGTGAGGTAGGCGTCGGCTTGCTTTTGGTCCCACTTGAACAGGTCTTCAAGGGCCCGCTTGACGTTGGCGAGGATGTGGGGGGAGAGCCAGAGCGCGAACTCGGCGGCGTCGACGATGATCCCGACGCAGTCGGCGCTTGCGTTCCCGGAGACGGGAGGCGGCGATGGCCAGGAGCGGAAGGGGCTGTTGCCGTCCGCTACGGCCGTCACGAGGACGTTGACGTCATAGACGACCGCAGTGGACGCGGGCTCTAGGTGACTCACTGCCCCGTGGCCTTGGCCCCGCCTTTGAGGAATTCCTGGATGCGTTCTGGCACCTGCGCAGGGTCGATGCCGAGCTGGGCTGAGCGTTGCTGGCCGTATGCCTGTGCTTCGCGTAGCTGCTCGGCCAGCATGACCGACCTCATGATCTTCAGGGTGGCCCGCAGGTATGCGGATCTATTGCCTTCGCCGAAGTAGGCAACCAGTTCATCCAGAAGAGGACGGTCGTCAGCCTGGACCGCGAAGCCGAGGGTCTGGGCGCTCATGTTTACAGTGTAGATGGCTTGCTTATCGTATGCGAGATATTGCATCTACTGGAGCCGGGGTGTGATGCCTCAGCAGGGAGTGGGTTGCAGTAGAGGTATGTGCTGGGGGATCGGGCACGCATGTGGCACGGAGAGTGCTCTCGTGCCGTGCGCGTTTGTTCGGGAGGGTAGCGAAACATGCCCTGACCTGCGGTGGAGCCGAAGAGCGGGCGAAGGGAATCGAACCCTCATGACCAGCTTGGAAGGTGTACCGCCCATGGCCGTCGCGGGCGCTGGCCTGCGGGTTCGGGTACCCGGTGGTGACCGTGACTGACCCCGGATCACCCTGGTTAATGGCACGCCAATGGCACGATGATCTTGACTGCGTGCGGTCTGGCCGGACCACTCGGCGCACTCCCGCGCGCACCTGCACGGCTGACCAGCCCACCTCAGCCACCCGACGAGCAGCTAGCCAAAGCTGACGCCGACCGGGCAGCACGTCTGGCGGGACACAAATCGACATTCCGGCGCCTGCTCGAACGCCTGCGGCCGCATGGGCAGCAACCGATCGGCGACCTGCATAGCTCTCAAGGCACCTTGGACGATCCTGGCCACTGACTTCGCCTAAGCTCTCGGAGAGACTCACTCGGAAGCCCCAGCCTTCTGACCCGTAGATACCTGTCAGCCGTTCAGCGTCGTCCGGATCGGTCCGCGAGCTGGCATGATCGCCGCTCGCCTGTCCGAACCCGTTCGCCTGGCGTGGAAAGTCGTTCGCCCAGGTGGCTCCCACGTTGGCTCCCGGTTGGTGTCACGTGCAGCGAGCATGTGTGCCACTGAAGCATCTTCCGGCTAGTGCCGTGCGAGCGTAGCGTGTGTGCAGTACTGGGGTTAGGCAGCAAGGGTTGCCTGCATGTTCTTCCCTCCTCCGGGCAGGTGCGGGCTCCGGTGGGGGTGAGAGGGGGAGCGGCCGATGCCGGTCGAAGAGAACAAGCTGCTCGTCCGTCGGCAGTTCGATGAAATCTGGAATGGAGGGAACTGGGCCACCGTCGATGAGTTGTATGCACCGAATTATGTGAACCGCGATCTGATGTATAACCCAGACCAGGGTACGGGCCCAGAGGGATTCAAACAGCGAGCAAGCGGTTATAGCAACATCCTCCATAACTTCCGAAGGAGAGCTTGATGCGTACGAGACTCGCTCCCGTCGGCGCTCTGGCTGTACTCGCCGCGGCCGCCGTTATTCTGCAGCCAGCTGCGGCGGCGGGGACGACCCCGACCCCCGCGTTCACTAATACGCCTCTCATCTCTACCCTGCAACTGCCCGGCATCACGACCGCACCGAATGCGAACTCGACCGGTAACAGCGAGCCGGCTATCGCCTTCGGCAAGGACGGCAGCATGGCCGTCGACGGGCTTGGTTGGCTGCCGTTCCAGGTGAACCTGTGGAAGGGGCACTTCGGGGCGACGCCAGCGTATTTCGGGGCCATGGACACCGACCTGAACAATGTCGGTGCTGGCCGCACGACGCTCGGCGATGAGGACGCGGATGTCGAGATCACCTCGGCCGGCACGACCCTGCTCGCCGACCTCGACCTGATCCTCAACCCCAACGGCAGCGGGGCCCAGCTCGGCGTCAACGTAACCAGGTGCCCGGCAGGGACCGCCGCGCCGAGCGGCTGTACGCACACTTTCATCGACACCGCAGGTGCGGACCGGGAGTGGATCACGACGGCCGGTACGAGCGCCTGGTTGTCCTACCACGACTCGGGCAACAGCACGCTGATCCGCGTGAAGCGTTCCACCGACGACGGCAAGACATGGTCGGCGGCGGGATCGCCGATCCCGGGCCAAGGTGCGGCGACTGGTGACGCCACCTTCAACAACTCGATCGGCCCGATCGTGGCTGATCCCGGGACCGGTATCGTGTATGAGTCGTACGCGGCTGGCGAGCCGCAGACGAAAGCGACCAGCGCGAACTTCAACAACATCTACGTGTCGCGGTCGACCGATGGCGGCATGCACTGGACGTCCACGCGGGTGTTCCACGCCCCGCCGTTCACGAGGCTGAACAACTTCTGGCCGACGCTCGCGGTCGATCCGATTACGCACGCGGTTTATACCGCGTGGACGGATCAGCACGGCATCGCCGTGTCACAATCGACCGACAGGGGAGTCACGTGGTCACCAGCGGTCACCGTGTCGACCATCCAGACGACCGTGATGCCGTGGGTTGCCGCACGCAACGGCAAGGTCGACGTCGTATATTACGGCTCCACGGCCGCATCGACCGATGACACGACCGCAGTCTGGAATGTGTACGACTCCCAGTTCTCAAATGGCGCGTGGGCCGTTAAGCAGGTCAGCAATACTCCGAACCGGGTTGGTGCGATCTGCATGGAAGGCTCGGGTTGCGTCAACAACGTCAACCGGGAACTGCTCGACTTGTTCGAGGTCGCAGAAGATCCGCTGTCCGGCAAGGCAGCAGTTATCTACACCGATTCCACGATCGACACCTGGACCGCCAACGGGGTCACGAAAGAACTTCCGGAGATCGTCCTGGCGTTCGAGCAGTAACCGCCTGCGGTTCCTGCGCCCACGCTGTGCAGAGGCGCACGCGCGTTCGAGGCGGAACAAGTCGATGTCGTCGGACGGAGGTGCACCCATGCTCGTACGGCTCGCTCGTACCCTTGGCCCTGGTGACCACTTCGGCGAGATGGCGCTGATCGACCACTCCTAACGGTCGGTGGCGATCACGGTCGAGAAGGATTTACGCTGCCCGCTGTATCCCTCATGGATCTTCCATCCTCCGCCATGCAGCACCCTGAGACGGCCTGGGCCCTCCTCGAAATGATGGTGCAACGTGTCCGTGACGCTGAAGGCCGCTAAGGGAAAAGACAGGACTGGGTGAGGTCTTCACGTTTGGGGTTGACCTGAGCGTATGCGGGTCGGCGTGGGGACTGCCCACAGGTTAAGCGCGCGTGGCCCTCACGGTGATGGCGGCTAGCGGTTCCAGCGGGGGTCGGCTTCGGCGATGGCGAGGCTTAGGGTTTCGAGCTCGGCGACGAGTGCGCGGAGCCGACGGTGGTCACCCCCACGCGTGTCGGGACGGTGGATTCATTGCTGGGCAGCCGGGTAGGGCGAGGAGTCTCAGCTGCACCGGATCACAACAGCGCCGTTGCGTTCGGTAGCGGCCCGCCCGTCAGGAGGAATGATCCATGAACACCGCTGACGTGCCGGATAGATTGCTCCTGGACTACCGTTTCGACAGCGGCGTTGCCGTGGTTAAGGTGACCGGTGAGGTTGATGTGTCCACCAGCAGTTCGCTCCGCGATAGCCTGCTTCGGGTCGTCACCGATGAAAACCATCACGGTCTAGTCGTGAACCTCGCGAGCGTAAGCTTCCTTGATTCGACAGGACTCGGCGTCCTGGTCGGGATCTGGCACCGCGTCTGTGCCACTCCGGGCTGCCTGGCCCTGGCCGCGCCGTCCCGTCAGGTCCGCGGTGTCCTGGAAACGACAGGCCTGACCAAGGTACTTCCCATCTATGACACCGAGGCAGCGGCCGTGCAGGCATGCCGCGAGCCGACCGCCAGGTAGCTGCCCGGCAAACCGCGGCAAGTCACCGGCGGCCAGGCCGAATCCTGCATTACTGATGCACTGTCAGCTTAGGAAGCAGAGCGGTTACGGCTGCTAGGGGTGGCAAGGGTCTGCCCAGAGGGCCGATCAAAGTGAGCCCCTGCCACCCCCGGAGGTTCTGGGGTAGGGCTCTGCCTGCCCGGGCGAGGAGATGACCCATTTGCATCCCCATCTCCGAGGGAGGGCCGGGGGTCCGGGGGCAGGGCCCCCGCGACAGAGCCGACGGGTTTTACAGAGAGACCGCGGCTTCACTGGCTACATGCTCCTTAGCTGGGCGTAAATGTTCTGAGCGGCCTCGCCAATGGCCTGCTGTTTCGCCATGGTTGCGCGACCGTACCTTCTCAGGCCCGGCAGGACGCAAGTTCCTGTGGCCAGGACCACTTGCTCGATCAGGCCGCACTACAGAGGGAAGTGATCCGTTCGATCTCGGCCGCGAGTTGAGATCGTTGCCGCATCGGGGCTTTGAACCTCGGCCCGATGTGTGGCGCCGTCCCGATGCCTTCGCCCAGGGCTGCGCGGATGCAGCCGACAATGCCGCTATATGCATGGGACGAGAAGGCACCTGGTGCCGTTTGGGCAGCAGACGTCCCACTTCCCTGCCACCGCTCGGCCAGGCTTACCGAGCCGGGGCCGTCGTTCTCGAAGCCGCCGACGGTGGTGCACGCGGCGCGCGCTGGGCAGGCGACGGCGGGCTGGGAGATGTCGTGCGCCGCCGGAAGCAACGGTGTGGGCTGGATGCGCCACCTGGTGCCGTTCCACCGCTCGGCTAGGATCATCCCGCCGGAGCTGGTGAACGTGAATCCGACCGCGGTGCAGGCCGCGGGGGCTGGGCATGCCACCCCGGTCAGCTGGCCGCCGCCGGAAGGGGTGGGGGTGGGCTGGATGCGCCACCTGGTGCCGTTCCACCGCTCCGCCAGGGTGCCCTGGTCTGATCCTCCGACGGCGAGGCACGCCGATGGGCCGGTGCAGTCCACGCTCGGCAAGGAGGCGAACTGAACTCCTGGCGGGTTGGGAGTGGGCTGGACGCGCCACCTGGTGCCGTTCCAGCGTTCCGCCAGGCTGTGCACGATCCCGGTGGCAGAGTGCTGCTCACCCGTGGTGGTGCAGGCCGACGGTGAGGTGCAGGACACCCCGCCCAGGTAGCTCTGTACGGCCCCCGCGGGGTTCGGGGTGGGCAGGATCGCCCACTTCTTCCCGTTCCACCGCTCCGCCAGCGACTTGACCGGGCCCGACTCGGACGAGCTGGCGGAGTAGGCGCCGGTGGCCATGCAGAACGACGGCGACAGGCACGAGACGCCGCCTAGACCGCTGAATACCGCCCCCTTGGGAGTGGGCGCGGGCACGATGCGCCATCGGGTGCCGTTCCACCGCTCAGCAAGGACCCCAGAATCCGACCCCCCGACCGCCATGCATGCCGAGGGTGATGCGCATGCCAGGGCGTTGAGAGAGGCCCCCGGGACCGTGGGTATGGGCTGGTTGCGCCACCTGGTGCCGTTCCACCGAAGGGCCTCGGTCGACAGCACGCCGCGGGTCGGGCCCGCGGTGCCGACCGCCACGCACCGGTCGGTGGCCGGGCAGGCGATCCCGTTCAGCTGGTTCTCCGCGGCCCCGGTCGGGCTCGGCACGGCCTGCAGCCGCCAGCGGCCATCCCGCCACCGCTCGCCCAGCGTGAAGGGGGTCCCGTCACCGTTGCCCAGGCCCACCGCCGTGCAATCAGACGGCGAGGGGCAGGACACGCCGCCGAGGATGTTGAAGCTCGCCCGGGCCGGGTTGGGGGTCGACTGGGCGTGCCAGGCCGCCCCGTTCCACCGGTCGCCCAGCGGCACAACCGCCCCGGAACTGTTGACGTACCCGCCCACCGCCTCACACGAGGAAACCGCGCAGGAGACGCTGTTCAACTGGGCGAACTGCGCCCCGGCAGGGGCCGGGACGGCCTGCAACCGCCATCGGGTGCCGTTCCACCGTTCGGCGACGATGCCCGCGTCCGACCCGCCGACGGCCTCACAGGCGCCCGGAGCGATGCAGGAGACACCGGCGAGGAAACTGAAGGATTGCGCGCCGGAGGGGTTGGGGGTGGGCTGGATCGCCCAACTGGTGCCGTTCCACCGCTCGGCCAAGGTCACATCGGCGCCCGACCTGTTCACGTAGTCACCGACCGCGATGCACGACGCCGTGGTGCAGCTGACCGCGTTCAGTTCGCTGAACTGCGCCCCCGGCGGCACCGGAGCCGACTGGATGCGCCACCGGGCACCGCCCCACCGTTCCACCAGGACCTTCGAATTCGAGGCCCCCACCGCGGTGCAGGCGTCAGCTGCCGGGCAGGCCACGGCGAACAGGCTGCTCGACGGGGACCCGGCCGGGTTGGGGGTGGGCTGGATCGCCCAGGTGCTGCCATTCCACCGCTCGGCGAGCGTCCGCTGCGCGCCCGACTTGACGACGAACTGCCCGACCCCGGTACACGCCGAGCCGGACGGGCACGACACACCGTTGAGCGCACTGGCCGCCGCCCCGGCGGGGTTCGGGGTCGGCTGGACGGCCCAGACGCCGCCGCTGCGCCGCTCGGCCAGCGTCACCCCGCGCCCAGACTCCCGCACATGCAAGCCAACGGCCGTGCATACCGACCTCGTGCGGCAAGAAACCGCGTTGAACAAGCCGTTTCCAGCCCGAGGGTTCGGGGTCGGCGTGATCGACCACCCTGATCCAGCGGTCAGCGGCGAGAGCGCTCGTACGCCCGCCGTGACCGGTGCACCTGTCGCCACCAAGATCACAGCGGCACCGGTCGCCACCGCGATACGGCTCATTAGACCACGCATCGCTACCCCCAACCACCGCAGGAATACCGCTGGCAGCGCGGGTGACGGCAGATAAGCCGGGCAGCACGCCTAATAAGCCGGGCAGCACGCCTAGCGGCGGAGAGCGTTGCGCGGAAACCGAAAATTACCCGCCCCTGCTGGGGCGAATTTTGCACGGACTTTGCCGCTAGTGTCAAGGACTGGCGGGGAAGTTCGCCTCCCGGGCAGGCAACGCGTGCATGGCGGTCGGCACCGCGGCCCGACCCGCGGCGTGATGGCCAGGTCTCCGACGCCTCAGGTGGAACGGCTTCTGACCGTCGCCGAGGTGGCCGACCTACTGGGCACCACCGAGCGGTCCCTCGTCGCATCATCGCTGAGCGGCGCATTCGCTTCGTTCGCGTCGGCAGACACGTTCGCATTCCTGTGTCGGCCCTTGGTGAGTTCATTAGCGCAGGTCTCGTGGAGCCGGTGAATCCGGGTAGGCTTCGGTGAGCTGGCGGCACTTCACCGTGGTGACATCGATCTTGACCGTTGCTCTGTCCGGGTTGCCCGGTCTCTCGTGCAGATGAATGACGGCAAGCTGTTCGAGGATGAGCCCAAGTCGCGAGCCGGACGCCGGGTGGTCTCGGAAGGGCAAGGCGTCCTGATGGCTGGAAGCCGACTGCCAGGCACAGCTTCTGACCTGTGGTTTCTGGTTGGAGCGGGCGAAGGGAATCGAACCCTCATGACCAGCTTGGAAGGCTGCGGCCCGCAACCGTCTGAACTGCTGCGGCCCAGGTCAGGGCATGTCCGTCAGTTACCGCGAGTGCCCAGGTCCGGGCGCACGGCGACACGCCGTTGCGCTCGGTCATCCGCGCAGATCGCGGATCGGCGTCGCATCGACCCGGCTGCAGGCCGGAGTTAGGCTACGCTTGGTGGTTGGACGCCAGGCGTCCAACCGTGGAGTAAGCATGCGAACATCGCGGGGCCTTCTAAAGGCGCACTGGGGCAAAATCACATGCCTGCTGCTGGGCGCCGGGTTGGTTGTCGGCGGTGTTTCCTACCTCATGGACCAGCAGCGTTTTGCGGCAACGGCCGCGCACGCCGACGGGATCGTGGTCGACCGTACAGTGTCTACGTCCAACAACAAGACCACGTACTGCGCGGTGGTGCGCTTCCGCACCGCGCGTGAGCAACCTATCCAGTTCACGTCTGGCGAATGCACCAATCCCGCGCCAGCAGTCGGGGCGTCGGTCAAGGTGCTTTACGATCCAGATAACCCGCGTCATGCGAAGCTCGACACAACATGGGCCAGGCTGACTCGCTGGGGTTTTGGCGGTGCGATAACCTTCGTCGGGCTTCTCTTCGCCGCCGGGAGCATCTTCGCTATCGCGCGAGCAGTATGGCGTAAGATCGGACGACAGCGAGGCGATGGCGTCCGGGACGATCTGCGGCCCCATGCCACGGACACTGCCGGGGACCGCTGATTGCCCGGTCGTCCGCACCGCCGCAAGCATCTTACCTCCGGTCTGGGGTGACAGACCCAGCCCGGAGTTCCCCCGCCCATTGGCAGCGGGCGGGGCACGCGCCGCAACCCAGCCCAGATCCACCGGGTTAGAGCTGGTCACAGATTAAGAGGCGTAACGAAGCCGGTTCCTCGCGTATACCTTCCCGTCTCGCTCACCGCGCCCGCCCCATCCGGCAGTCCTGGAACGACGCGACTTTGTCGAGGCTGCTCCCGCCCTCCCCACCGACCCGTGGCTCAGGCTGCCTCCAGCTTCATCCCGCCACTACGACGGCGAGACGATGGACGGTCTCTCACCTCCATTCGGACAAACAGCGCCTCGTGGCGCACATCACATTCAGTGACCGACCTCTAGGGACCTGACGTGGATGCCGTGGAACGATTCGTGGAACGCCCGTCCGGATCTCTTAATCCGCGGGTTCGGGGTTCAAGTCCCTGGCGGCGCACTCGTCCTGACCTGGCTATATAGTCTATCGTCTATGTGGCTGTCGCGGTTGTGGGGCGTGGATGGGGCACTCCTGGGTCACGCGGGGCGCTATGGTCGTTGGCTGCGCGCCCGCGCGATTGGCCAGCATGCCGCCTTTACAAAGCGGTTGAGCAGCCGGTATTCACATCTGGCAGTAGCCGGACGCGGTGGCAGCGGCCGGGATATGGGTCACGGGCCGACCGGGAAGCGCGGATCCGGGCACGCGGCGGGCAGCCTGGATGATCATGTCGGCGGTGGCCTGGGCGGCCTGGTGCGCGACCTCGGGCAGGACGCTGGTATAGGTGTCAGCGGTGGTGACGATGCTGGAGTGGCCGAGCATCTACTGGATCACCTTCAGGTCGGTCTGCGAGGCCAGGGCCAGAGTCGCCGCTCCATGGCGAAGATCATGTAGCCGGATCGGCGGCAGGCCGAGATCACTAACCAGCTTGCTGAACCGGTGGGTGAGGTACTCGGGCCGA
>WNGQ01016672.1_pt1 | contig 14152 bp, 12 predicted proteins | sample 5407661 | NCBI WGS metagenome assembly WNGQ01 (sample SAMN13153382, study PRJNA577476) | soil metagenome | isolation source: 60 cm soil or saprolite under Garry oak tree replicate 2 | place: USA:California | collected 2016-06-15 | reverse complement strand
TCCTCCGCGCTGCTGCTCACGCCGGGCGACGGTGAGGACGGGCGGCTCGAGGTGCGGGAGCTGTTCGGCCTCGATCTCCACGCCCGGCTCGTCGTGCTCTCGGCCTGCGAGACCGGCCTCGGCAAGCTCTCGCGCGGTGACGACCTCGTCGGCCTCCAGCGCGCCTTCCTCTACGCGGGCACCCCGGCGGTGGTCACCACGCTGTGGAAGGTCGACGACCGCGCGAGCTTCGTGCTGATGCGGGAGTTCTACGTCCGGCTGAAGACGGCGGCGCCCGGCGAGGCGCTGAGCCTGGCGCAGCGCGAGACGCTGCGGCAGTTCCCGCATCCGTTCGCCTGGGCCGGGTACGGCCTGACCGGCGCTCCGTGGTAGATCTGCGAGCCGGCCTGCGGCGAGTCGACACGCCGCTGGCCCGTTCGCTCCTGCTCGGTGTCGCGGTCAGCATCGCGGTCACCGTGGTGTCGCGCTTCGGTGGGCTGGCGGGGTGGGAGACGCGAGCCATCGACGCCTTCCTGTTCTTCCGCGATCGCGTTCCGACGCCCGAGATCGTCCTGGTGAACATCGACGACGCCGCGTTCCAGGAGATGGGCGAGCGCCAGCCGTTGCCCCGGCCCTATCTCGCGCAGCTCGCCGAGTTCCTGCTCGAGAGCGGCGCGCGTGTCGTCGGCTTCGACGTCCAGCTCAAGAAAGCGACGACGCCGCGGGAAGACGGCGCCCTCGTCGCGGTGACCCGACGCTGGGACGGCCGGAGCGGACGACTGGTGTTCACCACCGTGGCCAACCCGATCGACGACGCCCGACCCGCCCGCTACGCGCCGACGCCGGCGTACTCGCCCGATCTGCGCGCGATCTTCGGCTTCGCCAACGCTCCGCTCAGCCCCGACGGCCTGGTCCGCGTCGCGCGGCCGGTGTTGCCGGCGGCCGGCGACCAGTACCTCCCGTCCTTCGCTCTCGCCGTGCTGGCCGGTTACGAGGGCTACTCGCCGGAAGCGCTGGCCGCGGCGCTGACCGGCGGGACCTCGCGCGAGGTCGTGCTGCCCGTGGGGGATCCGAAGCGCGGCATCAACCGGCACGATGCGATTTCAGTCGGATCGCTGCGCGACACGGTGTGGCGGATCGACTACGTCGGCCAGCCAGGCGCCTTCGCGGCGTTCCCGGCAGGCGCCCTCATGGCGGTGGCGCGCAGCGGCGTGCGCCCCGAGGGCGACAATCCGTTCCGCGGCAAGATCGTGCTGGTGGGCGCCACCTTCGGCGAGAGCCGCGATTTCTACGGCACGCCGATGGGCCTGATGAGCGGCGTGGAGATCCAGGCGAACATCGTCCACACGCTGCTCTCACGCCGGGCGCTGCTCCCGCCGCCGTGGGCGCTCAACATGGCGCTGCTCCTGACCGCCTGCCTCTGGATCTCGCTGCTCTCCGTGCGGATGCGCCAGGTCTGGGTCATCGTGCTGAGCCTGGGCCTCGTCGTCGTCTTCGTGGCGCTGAGCTACGAGGCGTACAGCCGGGGCTACTGGCTGGACTTCATCGCGCCGTTGGCCGTGATGAAGTTCTACCGGCAGGGCTCGAGCACCCTGGCCCGGCGTCGGCTCAACGCCGAGTTCGGGCAGTACGTGAGCAAGGAAGTCCTCGCGCGCGTCTTGCGCGAGGGGACGCGGCTGGGCGGCGAGGTGCGGACGGTCTCGGTGCTGATGTCCGACGTCCGTGGATTCACCACGCTCTCCGAGCGGCTGCCTCCGGCCCGGATCTCCGAGATCATGAACGAGTACTTCACGGCGATGGTCGAGGTGATCATGCGCCACCACGGCCTCGTCAACGACTTCATCGGCGACGGCATCCTCGCGGTCTACGGCGCGCCGGTCGACGACGCGGAGCACGCCTGGCACGCGGTCGAGACGGCGCTCGACATGCAGCGGGCGCTCGCCGACCTGAACCGGGTGTGGGCGGCCCGGGGCGCGCCCACGCTGGCCATGGGCGTGGCGATCAACACCGGCGAGGTGTTTGCCGGTACCATGGGGTCGCCGAAGAAGAAGAAGTACTCGGTGCTCGGCGACACCGTGAACACGGTGGCGCGGATCGAGGCGATGAACCGCGAGCTGGGCACGGAGATCCTCGTCTCGAGCGCGACGCTGGCGGCGGTGAAGGGCCGCGTGCGTGTCCGCGAGCGGGGCGCCGTGAACGTGAAGGGCAAGGCCGAGCCGGTCGAGCTCTTCGAGTTGCTGGACACCGGGGAGCCAGGAGGTTCGTGATGGCCCGTGTCGTCGCCGTGCTGGTCCTCGTCTTTGCCGCCGGAGTCGCGGCGGCGCAGTCGACCGAGACCGTCGGCATGATCACCGAGATCAAGACCGGCCACGGTCGCGTCGAGCTCCGAAGCGGCAGTGACTGGCGGCGGGCCGGGCCGCTCCAGGCGCTGCGGGCCGGCGATGCCCTGCGCGTCACGGACGACGCCGTGGCCGTCGTGATGCTGAGCGGTGGGGGCACGGTGAAGGTCCAGGCGGCGAACTCGCCGTACGCGGTGGCCGCGCGAGCCGACGACACGCGCACGCAGAAGGCGCGCACGCTCGTGCAGGCGGGCCTGGGCTTCATGGCCGCCGGTCAACGCGAGGCGCCGACCGCCGTTCTGAGCACGCGCAGCGCGGCCAGTGGGCTGGGAGCCGCTTCGCGCGATACACGGTGCGCATCGTGGGGCCGTCGGGGCCTGTCTTCGAGCGCCGCGGCGTCGCCGGCGGGCGGCTCGACTATCCGCCGGACGCGACGGCGCTGGCGCCGGGCACGCGCTACATCATCCAGGTGACCAGCGGTGAGCAGACACACCAGGAGGCGTGGTTCGAGATCCTCGATGCCGAGCGGGCCCGCACGATCGCCGACGATCTGGCCGCGCTCACCCAGAGCTTCGGCAGCGGCACGTCGCGGAACTCGGTCGCGGTGGTGCGGGCAGGCATGCTCGCCAGCAACGGCTTGCTCAACGATGCTCGCCGGGTGGTGCTGGACGCGCTGGCCAGCGATCCCGACGAGCCGGCGCTGCACCAGGCCCTGGGGAGCCTCTACCAGAAGAGCGGCCTCGGCGAGATGGCTGCCGAGTCCTTCGACGAGGCGCAGTTCCTGCTTACCCGCAACGCAAAGTAGCCGCGCTGCCGTGGGGGGTTTCCTTGACACCCCCCGAGCGCCTCGATAGATTGGCCCGGTGTCGAGCGCTGTCTGGCTGATTCCCGCATTTCCGCTGGCCGGCGCCCTCCTCAACATCCTCTTCGGCCGCATCACCGGACGTCGCGCGCACTGGATCGCCGTGCCCGCGCTCGCCGGCTCGTTCGTCGCCTCGTGGATGGTCTTCTCGCAGGTGTCGGGCGGGCGGCCGCTGACGGCACAGCTCGCGCCCTGGATCGTCGCCGGCGAGTTCGATACGTGGATCACCGCCCACGTCGATCAGCTCACCGGCGTCATGCTCCTCGTCGTCACCGGTGTCGGCTTCCTGATCCACCTCTACTCGGTCGGGTACATGCACGGCGACCCGGGGTACGCGCGCTTCTTCGCCTATCTCAACCTGTTCGTCTTCTCGATGACGATGCTGGTGCTCGCCGGCAACTTCCTCCTCCTCTACGTCTTCTGGGAGGCGGTCGGTCTCTGCTCGTATCTCCTGATCGGCTTCTGGTATACGCGCCCGGCCGCGGCCGAGGCGGGTAAGAAGGCGTTCATCGTCAATCGCGTGGGCGACTTCGGCTTCGGCCTCGGCGTCCTCTGGCTGTGGACGGCGCTCGGCACGCTCGACTACACGGACGTCTTCGCCAAGACGGGCGACCTGGCGCCGGGCGTGGCCACCGGTATCGCGCTCCTGCTCTTCATGGGCGCGTGCGGGAAATCGGCGCAGCTTCCGCTGCACGTCTGGCTCCCGGACGCGATGGAAGGACCGACCCCGGTGTCCGCGCTCATCCACGCGGCCACGATGGTGACGGCCGGCGTCTACATGGTCGCGCGGAGCCACACGCTGTTCGAGCGTTCGGGCGTGGCGCTCGAGGTCGTGGCCATCGTGGGCACCGTCACCGCCGTCTTCGCCGCGTCGATCGGGCTCGTTCAGACCGACATCAAGCGCGTGCTCGCCTATTCGACCATCAGCCAGCTCGGCTACATGTTCGCCGCGGTCGGCCTCGGCGCGTACGCGGCCGGGATCTTTCATCTGGTGACCCACGCCTTCTTCAAGGCGCTGCTCTTCCTGGGCGCCGGCAGCGTGATCCACGGCATGGGTGGCGAGCAGGACCTGAGAAAGATGGGCGGGCTGGCGCCGAAGATGGTCACGACGACGATCACCATGACGATCGGCGCCGTCGGCCTCGCCGGATTGCCGCCGTTCGCGGGCTTCTTCTCGAAGGACGAGATCCTCCACGCGGCGTACGCGAGCCATCACCGCCTGCTGTGGGCGTTCCTCCTCCTCGGCGCGTTCATGACCGCGTTCTACTCGTTCCGGCTGGTCTTCCTGACGTTCTTCGGCGGCCCCCGGATGTCGCGCGAGGTCGCCCACCACGTCCACGAATCGCCGTGGGTGATGACGTTGCCGCTCGTGGTGCTGGCCGTGCTGACGTTCCTCGCCGGCTGGGCGGTGGGCATGCCGTCGGAGGCGGGCACGCGCTTCGCGCGCTTCCTCACCCCGGTCTTCCCGCCGGCCGCCCACGAGTGGAGCGGCGCGGTGACGCTCATGCTCGCCGTGCTGAGCACGATCGCGGCCAGCGCGGGCATCGTGCTCGCCTGGTTCCGGTACGCCGCGGCGCCGGTCAAGGCCGCGACGATCGGGCAACCGCGGACGCCGTTCCACAAGCTGCTGCTGAACGCGTACTACGTCGACCTCATCTACGACCGGCTGATCGTCAAGCCGCTCTACGTCCTGTCCGTGTTCCTGGCGTACCGGGTCGACCTCGGCATCATCGATGGCCTCGTGAACGCGGTGGGCCGCGCCGTCGTGGCGTGGGCCGCCGGCTTCCGTCGGCTCCAGACCGGGTACGTCGTGAACTACGCGCTGACGATGCTCGTGGGCGCCGTCCTGCTCGTGGGCTTCCTGCTGATTCGATGAAGTCGTGACTCCCCACGTGCTCTCGATCGTGACGCTGCTGCCCCTGGCCGGCGCGCTTGTGCTGACCCTCGTGCCGCGCCGTCTCGATCAGGTGCTGCGCGTCGGCGCCCTCATCGTCTCGCTGGCGGCGTTCGCGGCCTCCATCCGGCTCTACACGGGGTTCGACGGCAGCTCGGCCAGCTACCAGTTCGAAGAGCAGGTGGCCTGGATGCCGTCGCTCGGCGCGTCGTACCACATCGGAATCGACGGCATCAGCCTGCTCCTGGTGCTCCTCACGACGCTCCTCATGCCGATCGCGCTCGCCTCGGCCTGGCACGCCATCGAGGACCGCACGAAGGAGTTCGTGATCGCCATGCTGGTCCTCGAGACCGGGATGGTGGGCGTCTTCGTCAGCCTCGACCTGTTTCTGTTCTTGGTGTTCTGGGAGGCGATGCTCATCCCGATGTACTTCGTCATCGGCGTGTGGGGCGGCGCCAACCGCATCTACGCCGCCGTGAAGTTCGTCCTCTACACGATGGCGGGCTCCGCGCTCATGCTGGTGGCCATCCTCGCCCTCTACTATCGGCACGGTGTGGCGACGGGGACGTTCACCTTCGACGTGCCCATCGTGACGCGGTGGGTGGTGCCGGCCGGGCTCGGCCAGAACCTCATGTTCCTGGCCTTTGCCCTGGCCTTCGCGATCAAGGTGCCGCTCTTCCCGTTCCACACGTGGCTGCCCGACGCCCACGTCGAAGCGCCGACGGCCGGCTCGGTCATCCTCGCGGGTGTGCTCCTCAAGATGGGGACGTACGGCTTCCTGCGCTTCGGCCTGCCGATCTTCCCGGACGCGAGCCTCACCTTCGGGCCCATCGTCCTCGCGCTGGCCGTCTTCGGCATCGTGTACGGGGCCTGGGTCTCCACCGTGCAGCCCGACCTCAAGAAGCTGGTCGCGTACTCGAGCGTGAGCCACCTGGGCTTCGTGATGCTGGGGATCTTCACGCTGAACGTTCAGGGCCTCGTCGGCGGCGTGATCCAGATGATCAACCACGGCCTGAGCACGGGCGCGCTGTTCCTCATGGTCGGGATGATCTACGAGCGCCGTCACACCCGCCTCATCGCCGACTTCGGCGGCCTGTGGAAGGTGATTCCCGCCTTCTCCGCCCTCTTCCTGGTCGTGGTGCTGTCGTCCCTCGGGTTGCCCGGCCTCAACGGATTCGTCGGCGAGTTCCTGATCCTGATCGGTGCGTTCCAGACGAATCGCGGCCTGGCCGCGCTCGCCTTGACCGGCATCATCTTCGCCGCCGTGTACCTGCTGTGGATGTACCAGCGGGTGATCTTCGGCGAGGTGACGCACGAGGAGAACCGCGGGTTGCGCGACCTGAGCCTGCGCGAGTGGGCGTTGATCGTGCCGCTGGTGATCTTCATCGTCTGGATCGGTGTCTATCCCACCGTGTTCACGGGGCCCACCGAGGCGACGGTCGAAGCCCTGATCGCGCAGGTCCAGTCCAAGGCCAGCGTGGCGCTCCGATGATTCCCGCGCCGCCCATCTCGCTGGCCGTCCTGGCCCCGGCGCTCATCGTGATGGGCGCCGGCTGCCTGGTGCTCCTCCTCGACCTGCTGCCGCCGCGGGCGAGCAAGGTCCACCTGGCCACCGTCGCCCTTCTCGGCGTGGTGGCCGCGTTGCTGACCTCGCTGGCGGCGTGGGGCGGCCGCGGGCGAGGCTTCCGCGACATGGTGATCCTCGACAACTATGCGCTCTTCTTCCACGTCGTCATCTGCTACGGGGCGGCGCTGATCGTGCTGCTGTCGATCGACTATCTGCGTCGCAGCGGCGTGGAGTCGGGTGAGTACTACGCGCTGGTGCTCTTCTCGACGTCGGGCATGCTGCTCTTGACCTCGGCCAGCGACCTCATCGTGGTCTTCCTCGCCATCGAGCTGATGTCGCTCTCGCTCTACGTCCTGTCGGGGTTGTTCAAGGGCCGCCGGCAGGCCGGCGAGGCGTCGATGAAATATTTCCTGCTCGGCGCGTTCGCCTCCGCCTTTCTCCTCTACGGGATCGCGCTGCTCTACGGCGCCACCGGGACGACCAACATCGACCGCATCGCGGCGGCGGCCGCCGCCGCGCCGCACGATACGCTCCTGATCGCCGGCCTGGGGCTGCTCCTGGTCGGCTTCGGCTTCAAGATCTCGTCGGCGCCGTTCCACATGTGGGCGCCCGACGTCTACGAGGGCGCGCCCACGAGCGTCACCGCGCTCATCGCCACCGGATCGAAGGCGGCGGTGTTCGCCGTGCTCGTCCGGCTGCTCCTCTCCGGCGTGCGCGCCGTCCAGGCCGACTGGACGGCGGTGCTGTGGGTGCTGGCCGCGCTCACGATGACCCTCGGCAACGTGGTGGCCATCGCGCAGTCGAACCTCAAGCGCATGCTGGCCTACTCGTCGATCGCCCACGTCGGCTACATGCTCGTGGGCCTGGTGGCCGGCGGCGCCGCCGGCGCCGGGGCCGTGCTCTTTTACCTGCTCGCCTACACCTTCACGACGGCCGGTACCTTCGGCGTGATCACGCTGTGCGTGCGCGCGGGCGAGGAGGCCGTCGACGTCCGCGACTACGCGGGCCTCGGGCGCCGGCATCCCGTGCTGGCCTTCGCGCTGGCCCTGTTGCTGCTCTCCCTGGTCGGCATCCCGCCGCTGGCCGGCTTCGTCGGCAAGTTCTACCTGTTCGGCGCCGCGGTGCGGGCGGGCTTCGTGTGGCTGGCTGTCCTCGGCGTGCTGAACTCGGCCATCGCCGCCTATTACTACCTGCGCGTCATCGTGACGATGTACATGCAGGAGCCCGATGAACAGTCGGCATCCGTGGCGCCGTCGTTCGCGGGCGGCCTGGCCCTCACCATCGCGGTCATCGGCGTCGTGCTCCTGGGGCTGATGCCGGCGCCGTTCGTGGATCTGGCCCAGGTCGCGGTCGCCCCGCTGCTTCGCTGAGGCCTTCCGCGATCCCCTCGTTCCGGCTCCCGCAGCGAGGGTGGCTCTTCGATCTCGACGGGACGGTCTATCGCGGTGACGTCCTGATCCCCGGTGCGGCGGCGACGATCGCGGCGCTGCGAGCGGCTGGGCGCCGCGTCGCGTTCCTCTCGAACAAGCCGCTGCAGACGCGCGGCGATTACGCCGCAAAGCTCACGCGCCTGGGGATTCCGACCTCGGCCGACGAGGTCATCAGCTCCTCGCTGGTCCTGGCTCGTCATTTGCGCACGCTCGATCCGGGAGCCCCGGTCTTCGTCATCGGCGAGCCGCCCCTGATCACCGAGCTCCAGACGCACGGCTTCGAGGTCCGCACGCATCACCACGTGCGCTGGGTCGTCATCGCCTTCGACCGGACGTTCGACTACGCGAAGCTCAACACGGCGCTCCAGGCCGTGCGGGCCGGCGCGCGGTTGATCGCGACCAATCCCGACCGGACCTGCCCGACCGAGGACGGTGAGATTCCCGACTGTGCGGGCATGATCGCGGCGGTGGAAGCCGTGACCGGCGCCACCGTGGAGGTGATCGTCGGCAAGCCGTCACCGATCATCCTCGAGACGGCGCTGGCCAGGCTCGACGTGCCGGCGGCCGACGCGGTCATGGTCGGCGACCGGATCGAGACGGACATCGTCATGGGCAAGCGCGGCGGCCTGGCGACCGTGCTCGTGCTCTCGGGCATCACGCGCGCCGACGATCCGCGCATCGCCGAGGTGGCTCCGGACGCCGTGGTACGATCGATCGGAGAGCTGATGGAGCCATGACGCGCGCGGCACCGCTGGCCGATGCCGACTACGACGTCGTCATCATCGGAGGCGGCATCGCAGGCGCGGGGGCGGCGCGCGACCTCGCGCTGCGCGGTGTCTCGGTCGCGCTGCTCGACAAGGGCGACTTCGGCTCGGGCACCACCTCGAAGTCCTCGAAGCTGGTCCACGGCGGTCTGCGCTATCTCGAGCTGTTCGACTTCGCACTCGTTCGCGAATCGCTGCGCGAGCGCGAGACGCTCGGCCGGCTGGCGCCGCACCTGGTCAAGTCGCTGCCGTTCCTGGTGCCGATCTACCGCGAGTCGTCGCGCAGTCTCATCAAGGTGCGCCTGGGCCTCCGGCTCTACGACTGGCTGACGCCCGGGGGCGACCGCGAGCGCTACCGTGTGGCCGACGTGGAGGAGGTCGTGCGCGATGCGCGCGGGACCCTGACGGGCGTGAAGGTGCGCGACCTGCTCACGGGCCAGGTGGTCACGCTGGGGGCGCGGGTGATCGTGAACGCCACCGGGCCCTGGGTCGACCAGATCCGCGAACGCGCCCGGGTGACCGAGCGCGGCCGGAGAATCGTGCGGACGACGAAGGGCATCCACTGCCTGCTGCCGCGGCTGACCGAGCGTGCCGTGTATCACGCGACCGGCGACGACCGCATGATCTTCGTCATTCCGTGGCGCGGCTTCTCGCTGGTCGGCACGACCGACACCGACTTCGACGGCGATCTCGACCGCCTGCAGGCGACCCGCGCCGAGGTGGACTACCTGCTGGCCGAGGTGCGCAAGGCGATCCCCGACCCGCGCGTGGCCGCCGGCAACGTCGCCTACACCTACGCCGGCGTTCGCCCGCTCACGTGGGAGGACAACGCGCGCGCGTCCGACGTGTCGCGCGCGCACAAGGTCATCGGCGAGGAGGACGGACGCTTCCTGTCCATCACCGGCACGAAGCTGACGTGCTTCCGCAGCCTGGCCGCCCAGCTGGGCGACCACGTCCTCGACACGCTCGACCTGCGCGCGCGAAGCCGCACGGCGGAGCTCACGCTCGACGGCGCCGACGAAGCCGTCGGACGCACGGAAGCCCACGCCTGGCTCGACGTCTCGCCCGAGACGGCCACGACGGGCCTCTCCCGGGACACGCTGGAGACCCTGGTGACGACGTACGGCCGCGGGTATCACCGCGTCATCGAGATGGCCGGCAAGGTGGCCGGGGGCGGCGAGCGTCTCTGTCCCGCGAACCCCGACATCGTGGCCCAGCTCCATCTCGCCGTGCAGGACGAGTTGGCCGTGTCGCTCCAGGACGTGCTGCTCCGGCGGACCGGCATCGGCACCAGCGCGTGTCAGGGCCTCGACTGCGCCGAGAGCATCGCGGATCGGATGGCCGCGCTCCTCGGCTGGCGCCCGCGGCGGCGTGAAGCCGAGCTCGACGCGTACCGCGCGCACGTCGCCCGCGCCCAGCGCTTCAAGGCGTAACGGACGCTCCATTCGCCTGTGCTATAGTCCCGCCACCGCTGGAGTCCCGCCACCGCTCGCGAGGAGGATGTCATGGCGCTTGCCGTCGTCGTGTTGCTTCTTGCGCTGGTGTCGCCGGCCGCCGCCGAGACCGAGGTCACCGTGTGGCACGCGATGGGCGGAGCGCTCGGCGAGAAGGTGAAGGAGATCACCGACGCGTTCAACAAGACGCAGAGCGAATACAAGGTCACGCCCGTCTACAAGGGCAACTACACGGAGACGATGACCGCGGCCATCGCGGCGTTCCGCGCGCGCCAGCAGCCGCACGTGGTCCAGGTGTTCGAGGTGGGGACGGCCACCATGATGTCCGCGCGCGGCGCGATCAAGCCGGTGCACGCGCTGATGGCCGAGGCGGGCGAGCGCTTCGATCCCTCCGCCTACTTGCCCGCCGTGACCGGCTACTACACGTCCGCCGACGGCAAGATGCTCTCGCTGCCGTTCAACAGCTCGACGCCGGTGCTCTACTTCAACAAGGACGCGTTCAAGAAGGCGGGCCTCGATCCCGCCAAGGCGCCGGCCACGTGGCCCGAGCTGGGCGACGCCGGCAAGAAGCTCCAGGCGGCCGGTCTTCCGTGCGGCTTCACCACCGACTGGCAGTCGTGGATCCAGCTCGAGAACCTCTCCGCCTGGCACAACGTGCCGTTCGCGACCAAGGCCAACGGCTTCGGCGGCCTCGACACCGAGCTGCGCTTCAACACGCCATTCCACGTCAAGCACGTCACGCAGCTCGGGGAGTGGCAGAAGACGAAGCTCTTCGACTACGGCGGCCGGCGTAACGAGGCGACGGCGAAGTTCACCAGCGGAGAGTGCGGGATGCTGATGGAGTCGTCGGCCGGCTACGCGGGCGTCAAGAAGACGGCGAAGTTCGACTTCGGCATCGGGACCTTGCCCTACTGGCCGGACATGAAGGGCGCGCCGCAGAACACGATCATCGGTGGGGCCAGCCTCTGGGTGATGGCCGGCCATCAGCCGCCGGCGTACAAGGGCGTGGCGAAGTTCTTCAGCTACGTCTCGTCGCCGGAGGTGCAGGCCGACTGGCACCAGTTCACCGGCTACCTGCCGATCACCCGCGCGGCTTACGAGCTGACCAAGAAGCAGGGCTTCTACGAGAAGAACCCGGGCACCGAGGTGTCGATCCTCCAGATGACGGGCCGGGCACCGACCGAGAACTCCAAGGGCCTGCGGCTGGGCAACTTCGTCCAGATCCGCGACGTGATCGACGAGGAGCTCGAGGCCGTGTGGGCCGGCAAGGCGCCGGCCAAGGACGCGCTGGACACGGCGGTGCGGCGCGGCAACGACCTGCTGCGCCAGTTCGAGCGCGCCAACAAGTAAGCGGGGCGATGGAGAAGCGGGCGGTCTTTCCGCACCGCGTCCTGCCCTACGTCCTGCTGGCCCCTCAGATCGCGGTCACGTTGGTCTTCTTCGTCTGGCCGGCGTCGCAGGCGCTCTATCAATCGCTCCTGCGCCAGGACGCCTTCGGGCTCCGCACGAGCTTCGTCGGCCTCGAGAACTTCGCCGCGCTCTTCCGCGATCGCGACTATCTGCACGCGGTGGCCGTCACCGCGATCTTCAGCGCGTCGGTGACGGCGCTGGCGCTGAGCAGCGCCCTCGTGCTGGCGGTGATGGCCGACCGCGTCGTGCGTGGTGGCCGCGTGTACCGCACGCTCCTGGTGTGGCCCTACGCCGTCGCGCCGGCGGTGGCCGGCGTGCTCTGGCTCTTCCTGTTCAACCCCACGCTCGGCATCGTGGCGTTCGCGCTTCGCCAGGTCGGCTACCGCTGGAACCATCTGCTCAACGGGGACCAGGCGATGGCGCTGGTCGTGCTGGCCGCGGCCTGGAAGCAGGTGAGCTACAACTTCATCTTCTTCCTGGCCGGGCTGGCCGGGGTCGGCCGCGCCGTGCTCGAGGCCGCCGCCATCGATGGCGCCGGGCCGGCGCGCCGCTTCGTCAGCATCGTCTTCCCGTTGCTCTCGCCGACGATGTTTTTCCTCGTCGTCGTCAACATCGTCTACGCGTTCTTCGAGACGTTCGGCATCGTGCACGCCGTCACCGGCGGCGGCCCCGCTCGCGCGACGGAGATCCTCGTGTTCAAGGTCTTCCGGGACGGGTTCGTCGGCCTCGACCTCGGCCGATCGGCCGCGCAGTCCGTGATCCTCATGGCCATCGTGATCGGCCTCACCGTCGTGCAGTTCCGCTACGTCGAGCGTAAGGTCCACTACTGATGGTCGAGCGCCAGTCCGGTCTCACGCTCCTGACGCACGCGGTCCTGCTGGCCGGCATTGCCGTCGTCGCCTTCCCGATCTACGTGACGTTCGTGGCGTCTACCCACACGCTCGACGACGTCGTGCGGGCGCCGATGCCGCTCCTGCCCGGCCACCTCCTGGTCGAGAATTACCGGGCGGTTCTCACCGACGGACTGCGCAGCGCCGGGGGCGCGCCGGTCGGCCGCATGCTGGTGAACAGCCTGGTGATGGCCGTCGTGATCGCCGCCGGCAAGATCGCCATCTCGCTGCTGTCGGCCTTCGCCATCGTCTACTTTCGCTTCCCGTTCCGCGCCGCCGCCTTCTGGACGATCTTCCTGACGCTCATGCTCCCCGTCGAGGTGCGCATCGTCCCGACCTACAAGGTCATCGCCGACCTCGGCATGCTCAACTCCTACGCCGGGCTCACCGTGCCACTGATCGCCTCGGCCACCGCGACGTTCCTGTTCCGGCAGTTCTTCCTCACCGTCCCCGACGAGTTGCTAGAGGCCGCGCGCATCGACGGTGCCGGCCCGCTGCGGTTCTTCGCGTCGATCCTGGTGCCGGTGTCGCGCACGAGCATCGCCGCGCTGTTCGTGATCCTCTTCATCTACGGCTGGAACCAGTACCTGTGGCCGCTGCTGGTGACCACCGACGAGGCGATGTACACGATCGTCGTGGCGATTCATCGGATGGTGGCGGTGGCCGAGGCCCAGGTCGAGTGGCAAGGGGTGATGGCCACGGCCATGCTGGCCATGGTGCCGCCGATCGTCGTCGTGATCGTCATGCAGCGCTGGTTCGTGAAGGGATTGGTGGAGACGGAAAAGTGAAGAGCGTGATCGGCCTCGCCATCCTGGTCGCCGCGCACCGGGGCGGCGCCCAGCTGTGGCCCGAGAACAGCCTGCTCGCCTTCGGCAACGCGCTGGGCCTGGGCGTCGACGCCGTGGAGACGGACGTTCACATGACGAGCGATGGCGAGATCGTCGTGATTCACGATCCGACGCTCGACCGCACGACGATGGGGCGCGGAGCGATCAGCGAACTGGCGACGACCGACGTGACCGCGGCGCGACTCAAAGATCGCGCCGGCCGAACGACCGACGAGCGCGTTCCGACGCTCGCTCAACTCCTCGACCTGCTCGCGCCCCAACGCGCCCAGCTCCTGCTCGAGATCAAGGTCGATGCGCGCAATCGGCGCTATCCCGGGATCGAGGAGAAGGCGCTCGCGTTGCTGCGGAGTCGCCGGATGGCCGAGCGAACGCTGGTCATGGCGTTCGAGCCCGAGACCGTCGCGCGCGTGCGCGAGCTCGACCCCGCCATCCGCACCGTGCTGCTCGTCGGACGCCGTCATGGCGCGCGTGACGCCGTCCAGCAGGCGACGGCGCTCCGTGCCAATGTCATCGGCTACGACTTCCGGCTCCTCGACGCCGATCTCATGGCGGCCACGCGGACGGCTGGCCTCAAGGTGGCGGCGTGGACGGTGAACGAGGAGACCGATATCCGCCGCATCGTCGGCCTCGGCGTGGATGTCGTGATCAGCGACCGCCCCGACCTCGCGCTCCGGCTCGTGCGCCCGTGAGGCCCGTGCGCGCGTGAGCTCTCGCG
>WNGQ01004308.1_pt1 | contig 14157 bp, 15 predicted proteins | sample 5407661 | NCBI WGS metagenome assembly WNGQ01 (sample SAMN13153382, study PRJNA577476) | soil metagenome | isolation source: 60 cm soil or saprolite under Garry oak tree replicate 2 | place: USA:California | collected 2016-06-15 | reverse complement strand
CGCGGGCTGCTGCATGCCTGGGCGGACGCCGCGACGCCGGCGATCATCCGGGCGACGGACGACGAGGCGTGGCGGGTGCGCGAGATGGCGGCGAAGGTGATCGCCAGGCACCGGGTCGGGGACGCGCTCGCCGCCGCGGCCGTGCTGCAGGATGACCCGGTGCCGAGAGTCCGGGCGGCGGCCAGCCGAGCCGTCATGCTCCTTTCGTCCGACGGCGCCTGACCGGCCCGGCTGACCTGCTGACCTGGCTGACCTGGCTGACCTGGCTGACCTGCCGGCCGACCGGCCTGATCGGCTCGGCCGACCACGACCTGCGAAAGGCGGGAGCGTCGATGCACGAGGAAGGTCCGCGTCCCGGCGGACTGCACCATGTCGAGCTGTGGGTACCTGACCTGCCCAGGGCAGTGGCCGAGTGGGGGTGGCTGCTCGGCGAGCTTGGCTACGCGGTGTTCCAGGACTGGCCGCAGGGCCGTAGCTGGCGGCTTGGCCCGACCTACATCGTTGTCGAGCGGTCGCCCGCCATGACCGCGACGGCCCACGAGCGGCTGCGGCCCGGTCTGAATCACCTGGCGTTCCACGCCGGCGACCGCCCCCGGGTGGACGCGCTCAACATGCAGGCGCCCGGGCATGGCTGGACACCGCTGTTCGGCGACAGCTTTCCGTACGCCGGGGGGCCCGAGCATTATGCCGCGTACCTGGCGAACACCGACGGTTACGAGGTCGAACTCGTCGCTCGGAGTGTCAGTGGCCGTCCTTAGGCTCGGGGCATGGCAGTTTTCGCGCTGACGGTGATCAACGGCCCGAACTATAACGACTCGCGCCCGCGGCGGGAGCAGGAGAGGTGGACCGAGCACGCGGCGTTCATGGACCGACTCGTGGCCGATGGCGTCGTCATTCTCGGCGGCCCGATCGGTGACGGCACGCACGTGCTCGTCGTGGTCGAGGCCGCCGACGAGCCGCAGGTCAGGACGCTCCTGGCCGACGATCCCTGGGAGCCGATGGGGATACTGAGGATAGGAGCTATCCAGCCGTGGACGATCTGGCTCGACGGTCGGCGGCAGGTAACCGGCTGACCTCGACGCCGCGCGGAAGCTGGCTGATCGTCACCGACTCGAGCCGCAGGCCGCGGATCAGGTGGTCGATCACCAGGGCGCCGTCGATCTTGCCGCAGCTGAACAGGTCGATGGCGACCATGTTCTCCTCGGGCCAGGTGTGAATGCTCAGGTGCGACTCGGCCAGGATCAGCACGAGCGTGATCGCGCCGTTGGGAAAGATCACGTGCGAGGTGTCGAGCACGTGGCCCGAGCCGACCTCGACCGCCGCCGCCGTCACGGCGGTGAGCTCGGCCACGTCGTGGACCGGTGAGTCGGGGACGCAGCGGGCGTCGACGGCGAACAGGACCTTCGGCGAGACTGCCTCTTGCCGCCGCAGCTCGGAGTACCTGCTGGCCGGTTCGATCACGGGCATGATGTGGCAGGATACCCCAGGGTCGGCTCCGGCCGACTCCGGCCGGCTCCCGCAGGCTCCGGCCGGGTGACTCGGGAGAAACAGGCAGCCGATGGACATCGACGCGATTGCGGCCGACGTCGCGCGGGCGGTGGGCCTGGCCGAGGGCGAGTCGGGCGTGCGCGACGTGCTGCGGGTGGTCGCCCGGGCCGAGCCGGTCGCGACCAGCCAGATCGGCCGCCAGGCCGAGCTGCCGGTGCCGATCGTGGCGGCGCTCTGCAGCGAGCTGCGCAAGCGCGGCGTCATCGACAAGACCAAGCCGGTCAGGCTCACGGCCGCGGCGCGGGAGATCCTGGTCACGGGCCGACCGCAGCTCGAGGTCGGCTGCCAGTGCTGCGGCGGCCTTGGCCAGCGCATACCTGACCAGCTCGCCGCGCTCACGGCCGAGCTCGAGCCGACCGCGGCCGGCGCCCCGCAGGCCCGGATGGAGCTCGACCAGACGCACTGCACGGTCGCGACGAAGATCCACCGCGTGCTGCGGCTGCACGAGGTCGGCGCGCTGGATGGCAGGCGGATCCTGCTGCTCGGCGACGACGACCTGATCGCGGTCGCGATCGCGCGGTTCGCCAGGCTGACCCAGGCGGCCGTCGGGCCGCTGACCGTCGTCGACGCCGATCCTGCCGTGCTCGCCTGGATCGGCAGGCAGGTGTCCGGCATGCCGGTTCTGGTCCGGCTGGTCGAGCATGACCTGCGCCGACCGCTGCCCGCCGCGCTGACCGGTGCCTTCGATGTCGCGTGCACCGACCCGCCGTACACCGTGCCGGGTGCCGAGCTGTTCCTGTCCCGCGCGGTCGCGGCGCTCGAGCCGCGCCCCGGGCAGCACGTGTTCTTCTCGTTCGGCGCCAGGCGCCCGGCGCAGACGCTGGCCACGCAGCGACTGATCGCCGACCTCGGGCTCGTCGTCAGGTCGGTCACGCCGAACTTCAACAGTTACGCCGGCGCCGGGATCCTCGCCGGGACCAGCCACCTGTACCACCTGCGCACCAGCGACCAGACCGCCCCGCTGATCGACGGCGAGTACGCCGGGCCGCTGTACACGGCCGACTCGAGGGCCGAGCAGAACCGCCCCTACCGCTGCGCGGACTGCGGCGCCGTGCACGTCGTCGGCCCGGACGCCGGCCAGGGGCAGCGGCCGGGCTGGGCGCAGATCAGGGATCTGAGGGCGGCCGGCTGCCCGGCCTGCGGCGGAGTCACCTTCCGGCCGATGCCCAGGCGGCAGCGCTGACGGCCTCGTCGGGTTGACGGCCTCGTCGCCTGACTGCCTGGGCGCCCGCCGACTTGACCGCGCCGGCGGCGCGGTCGAGGATGTGCGAAAATGCTGCCCGTGACCGGGGCCGACTACCTGATCCGGCCCGCAGCGCAGGCCGACCTGGGCGCGATCGCGGCCTTCGAGGTCGAGATCGCGCGCGCCTCGTTCGGCGACGATGCGATCACCGACGCGGCGTTCCACCAGCGCCGGGTCGCCGGGGCGCTGGCCAAGCCGGGCGAGATCATGCTGGTCGCGGTGGCGGCCGGGATACCAGACGCCCCGCTGGGCTGGGCGTGGATGTCGGCGCGCACGAACTCGCTGACCGGGGAGCGGTACGGCAACTTCCGGTCCCTCGCCGTGGCGGCGGGTGACGCGCGCGGCCCGGTCGGCGAGCTGCTGATGGCGGCGATACTCGGCGCGGCCGACCTGGCTGGCTTCACGCACCTGTCCGGCAAGGTCAACGCCGCGAATCTCGGCATGCGCTCGCTGTACCGCGCCTTCGGCTTCACCGCCACGCACCTGACGATGGAGAAGCGGACCCGGGGGACCGGGGGGACCGGGGGGACCGGGCGCTCGTGATCAAGTGCGTGATCTGGGATCTGGACAACACCCTGCTCGACGGGGTCTACCTGGAGTCGACCGACCGGCCGCCGGCCGCCAGCCCGCGGCTCACCTCCGTGCTGACCGAACTGGCCGGCCGCGGCATCCTGCAGGCGATCGCCAGCAGGAACCCGCCGGAGGCGGCCGCGCACGCCGAGCGGGCGACCGGGCACGCCTTCGCGGCCGCGCGGTGCGGCTGGGGAACCAAGTCGGCGGCCGTCGAGGCGATCATGGCCGAGCTTGGCGTGTCCGCCGACGCCGTTGCCTTCGTCGACGACGACGCCATGGAGCGGGCCGAGGTCTCGTTCCGGCTGCCCGACGTCCTGGTGCTGGCGCCGGGGGACATGCCGGAAGCGGCGAGCTGGCCGCAGTTCGGCCCGCCCGCGGTGACCGACGAGGCGCGGCGTCGCGGCGAGCTGTACCTGCAGCGCCGGTTCCGGCAGGAGGAGGCGCGCGCGTTCGGCGGGTCGAGGGACGACTTCCTGAGCTACTGCCAGACCCGGGTGACGATCGCGCCCGCCCGCGCAGCCGACCTGCCGAGGCTGCACGAGCTGTCGGTACGCACGCACCAGTTCAACTCGACCGGGACGCAGGTCACCGAGGCGGAGTTCGCGCGGCTGCTCGGCTCGGCCGGCCACCTGGTGGCCACGGTCAGGCTGGCCGACCGGTTCGGCGACGACGGCCTGGTCGGCGCGTGCGTGATCGCCACCGGCACCGGCGGCTGGAAGCTGACGCTGCTGATGATGTCCTGCCGTGCGCTCGGGCGCGGCGTCATCGACGCGCTGCTCGCCTGGACCTGCCTGGCCGCCAGGTCGGCCGGAGCGGATGGGGTCGCTGTGCCGTGCCTGATCAGCCCTCGGAACGTCCCACTGCGGATCGCGCTCGCCGGGGCCGGCTTCCGCGCCGAGGAGCAGAATCGGGCCGGCGGCACCGCGAGGACCGCGGTGTACCGGCGGCGGCTCGACGAGCCGCTGCCCGATCTGCCCGACTGGGTGACGGTGCCGCCGTGACCGGCGAGCTGACCGGCGAGCTCAGGAAGCTACTGGCCGGCGTCACCGGTGACAGCCGGCCGCTGGACGCGCCGCCTGAGACGCCGCTGCTGCGCGACGGCCTGGGCCTGGACTCCCTCGGCGGCACCATCCTGCTGACCGAGATCAAGCGCCGCTACGGCGTCGACATCGCCGACGAGGACCTGAACCTGGACAGCCTGGCCAGCATCGGAACCCTCGCCGCGTACCTGTCGGCGCGGTTGTCAGGCACTCCCGGGCCAGGCCGACCGCGGTGATCGACGGAACGTGCGACGCCGGGTTCGAGCCGGTACGCGCGGTGTTTCGCCGAGACGGGCCAAACTCCCGGATAGCAGACCAGGCCCGATAGGGTGAGCGCAGCGCACCGGTGCGAGTGACCCCGCTGTCGGGAGGTGGCCGATGACCGCTGTCTTCGCCGTCGACGCGTGCCGGACGCCGATTGGCAAGATCAAGGGAGCGCTGGCCGGCGTCCGCCCCGACCACCTCACCGCGGACGTGATCACCGCGCTGATGACTCGCAACCCCTGGCTGGACCCGCAGCGCGTCGACGACGTGTACTGGGGCGCGGCCAACCAGGCCGGCGAGGACAACAGGAACGTCGCCCGGATGGGAGTGCTGCTCGCGGGGCTGCCCGTCGAGGTCCCCGGTGCGACGGTTAACCGGCTCTGCGGTTCGGGCATGGAGGCGATCTGCTCGGCCGCCAGGGCGATCGCGGCGGGCGACGCCGACATCTGCCTCGCGGGCGGCACCGAGTCGATGACCCGCGCGCCGTTCGTCCTGCCCCGCGCGGCGGAGCCGTTCCCGCGCGACGCCGGCGTCGTCGACACCAGGCTCGGCTGGCGGCTGGTCAGCCCGAAGATGGCGCAGATGTACCCGCCGATCAGCCTGGGCGAGACGGCGGAGAACGTGGCGGACAAGTACGGTGTCGACCGGGTGCGGCAGGACGAGTTCGCGCTGCGCAGTCACCGCAGGGCCGCCGCCGCCGGCGGCGGCGGACGGTTCGACCGCGAAATCATCCCGGTGCAGGCGCCGCAGGGGACCGTGACCGCGGACGAAGGCGTCAGGACCGACCTCACGAAGGAGGAGCTCGCCGGCAAGCGCCCGGCGTTCCGGGCCGGCGGAACGGTGACCGGCGGCAATTCCTCGCCGCTCAACGACGGCGCGGCCGGGCTGCTGCTGATGTCGCAGCGGGCGCTGGCCGCGGTCGGCGCCGAGCCGCTGGCCACGTACGCGGGGGCGGCGGCGGCCGGCGTGCACCCCGACTACATGGGCGTCGGCCCGGTCCCGGCCATGACCAAGGTACTGGCCAGGTCCGGCTGGCAGCTCGGCGAGCTCGCGCTGGTCGAGGTCAACGAGGCCTTCGCCGCCCAGGCGGTCGCGGTGATCGACCAGCTCGGGCTCGACCCCGAGCTCGTCAACGTCAACGGCGGCGCGATCGCGATCGGGCACCCGCTCGGCTGTTCGGGAGCGAGGATCACGACCACGCTGCTGCACGAGCTGAGCAGGCGCGGCGGCGGCCGGGCGGCGGCGGCGATGTGCATCGGCGTCGGCCAGGGGATCGCGTCGCTGTGGGAGACCGCCTAGGGACTGCGGCCGGCCGCTGAGACGCCGCGCCTCAGGCGCCGGTGACCGCGACGACGCCGTGCAGCGTGCCGACCAGGACGAGCCGCCCGGTCAGCGAGGGCGAGGCGAAGTGCGGCAGCGCCGAGCCCAGCGCGAGCCGGTGGACGGCCTTGCCGGTGCGCGGGTTGAGTTCGTAGAGCACCCCGGCCGCGGTGTCGGTCACCCAGACCGCGCCGCCGCCGATCACCGGCGAGCCGTCGGCCGTCGGCGGCCCGCGCCAGCGCACCCGCGGCGTGCCGGGTGCCACCGCGACCGCGGCCGGGCCTCCGCCGGCGCATGGGACGATGACGGTCTGGCGGATGACCGAGGCGCCGCCGAACGCCGTGCAGACCGGCCGGCTCGCGATCTGGCCGCCGACACCGTCCAGATGCCCGGCCAGGAGCAGGTAGCCGACGCCCCGCTTGCCGACCGCCAGGACCCGCCCGGTCCGGGTCAGGGCCGGCGTCATCGAACCGAGGTCCAGGTCGTGGCGGTTGTCGGTGACCCAGCTAGCGGGTGCGAACACGCCGATCCTGTGCAGGCCCGGCGAGAGCGCGGTGACCGAGTCCGAGTCGTCGTACGGCGGCGAGGTGCCGCCGTTGCCGACTCCCACGTAGACCGTCCCGTCCGGTCCGATGACCGGGCCGCCGGGGGCCCAGATGCCGGCCCGGAAGGACGGCACCTGGTAGGCGACGACCGGCTCGGAGCGAGCGCCCGGTCCGGCAGCCGGCACCCCGACGACCGATCCGGTGTAGGGGCCGCAGTCGCCGAAGTGGCCGCCGAAGGTGACGTAGATCCGCCCGTTGCCCGCGGCGAGCGCGCCGCGCTGCTGGTCGTAGAACGGGCGGCGATCCGGCGACGGCACGGCCCGCCGGTACAGCACCCGGCCGGTCGCCGGGTCGAGCCCCACCAGCACGTGCCGGGTCCGGCCGTCCTGAGCCAGCGCGTAGACCAGGTTGCGGTAGTAGACCGGCGTGCTGGTGATGCCGAGCGGGTCGATGTCACCGCACGGCTGTGACCCGAGCGGCAGCGCCGTCGCCACGTGCGCCCGCCAGCGGACCCGTCCGGTCGCCCGGGCCAGCCCGTAGACCGAGTCGCGCTCGGTGGCGGCGATCACCAGGTTCCCGATGACGATCGGCTGGCCGTACACCGCGCCATCGAGCCTGCGCGACCAGCCCATCGCCAGCGTGCCGGCGGCGGGCAGCCCGTCGGCAACCCCCGACCTGGCCGCGTCGGCGTGGTAGGTCGGCCAGTTCGTCGCCGGGCCGGCGCGGACGCTGTGGGCCTGGCCGGACCCGGGCCCGGCCTGGCCGGCCGTGGTCGTGCATGCGGCGAACCCGGGGGCGGCGGTGACCGCGCCGGCGGCGAGGAGGGCCGCGGCCAGCTTGATTCCCACCAGCCCAGTCTGCACCGTCGCTCCCCGCCCGCGCTCCCATGGCCTTGATCCGGTGTGGCGGGTGCGGACCCGACCGCGTAACGTCTGCGGCGGGACGGAAGCGGGTGATGCGCGATCATGGCTGGAGCCCAGCCAGGACGGCAGGAGCGGGTCGGCACGATCCCGAACATGATCAGCTTCGCCCGGCTGGCCGGCGTGCCGGTCTTTCTCTGGCTCGTGCTCGGCGTGCGGACCCAGGCCGGTGACTGGTGGGCGCTCGGCCTGCTCGCCGCCGCGGGACTGTCCGACTGGCTGGACGGGAAGATCGCGCGCGCGATGAACCAGCAGAGCCGCGTCGGCGAGCTGCTCGACCCGGCGGCCGACCGGCTCTATATCGTCTCGACCGTCGTGGCGCTCGCGATCAGGGCCATCATCGGCTGGTGGCTGGTGACCGTTCTGGCCGTACGCGAACTGCTGCTCGGCGTGGTACTGCTGGCGCTGCGGCGCCGTGGTTACGGCCCGCTTCACGTGAGCTTCGCCGGCAAGGCGGCGACACTTTGTCTTCTGTACGCATTCCCGCTGCTTTTTCTGGGTTCACACCAGTCGTCATATGCGGTCGCGGCTCGCGTGTTCGGTTGGGCCTTCGCACTATGGGGAACGGCACTGTACTGGTGGGCCGCCGCGCTCTACGTCATGCAGGCTCGCCGGCTGCTCGCCGCGGACCCGGACGGCGAGCACACGGCGGTGCACCACGACAGGCCCGGAGGCGCGGCAGCGGGCTGACAGGTTCTGTGTGCCTGAAAGGGGCGCTGGCAAGCGGTGAGGGCTGTAGTCATGGCAGGCGGCGAGGGAACCAGGCTGCGCCCGATGACCGCTAACCAGCCGAAGCCAATGCTGCCCGTCGTCAACAGGCCGATCATGGACCACGTGCTGCGGCTGCTGCGCAAGCACAGCTTCGACGAGACCATCGTCACCGTGCAGTTCCTTGCCTCGATGGTGCGCAACTACTTCGGCGACGGCGAAGAGTTCGGCATGGGCCTGCAGTACGCCACCGAGGACATCCCGCTCGGCACCGCGGGGAGCGTCAAGAACGCCGAGTCGGCGCTGAACGACGGGCCGTTCCTGGTCATCTCCGGCGACGCGCTCACCGACATCGACCTGTCGGACCTGGTGCGCTTTCACAAGGACAACGGAGCGCTCGTGACGGTCGCCCTGGCCAGGGTGCCCGATCCGCTCGAGTTCGGCATCGTGATCGCGAACTCCGACGGCCGGATACAGCGGTTCCTGGAGAAACCGACCTGGGGACAGGTCTTCTCGGACACCGTGAACACCGGCATCTACGTGATGGAACCCGAGGTGCTCGCGCAGGTGCCGTCCGCCGAGGCGGTCGACTGGTCGGCCGATGTCTTCCCCAGGCTGCTCGATCGCGGCGCGCCGGTCTACGGCTGGGTCGCCGACGGGTACTGGGAGGACGTCGGAACTCATGAGGCCTACCACCGGGTGCAGGCCGACGTGCTGTCCGGCAAGGTCAAGGCCCACATCGACGGCTTCGAGGTGTCGCCAGGCGTCTGGGTCGCCGAGGGCGCCGAGGTAGATCCCGACGCGATCCTGACCGGGCCGCTGTGCATCGGCGACTACGCCAAGATCGAGGCCGGGGCGCAGTTGCGCGAGTTCACCGTGGTCGGCAGCAACGTCGTGGTGAAGGAGGGCGCGTTCCTGCACCGGGCGATCGTGCACAACAACGTCTACGTCGGCGTCGGCGCCACCCTGCGGGGCTGCGTGATCGGCAAGAACACCGACGTGATGGCCTCGGCCAGGATCGAGGAGGCCGCCGTCGTCGGCGACGAGTGCGTGATCGAGTCCGAGGCGTACGTGTCGGCCGGCGTCCGGGTTTACCCGTTCAAGACGATCGAGGCAGGCGCCGTCGTCAACACCAGCGTGATCTGGGAGTCGCGCGGGCAGCGGACGCTGTTCGGCCCGCGCGGCGTCTCGGGCCTGGTCAACGTCGAGATCACGCCTGAGCTGTGCGTGCGCCTGGCCAGCGCGTACGCGACCACGCTGAAGAAGGGATCGGTCGTCACGACCTCGCGGGACGTGTCGCGCGCCGCCCGGGCGCTGAAGCGCGCGGTGCACAGCGCGCTCAACGCGAGCGCGATCAACGTGGTCGACCTCGAGGCGCTGCCGCTGCCCGTGGCCAGGTTCGAGACCGCGCGCAGCGACTACGGCGGCGGTATCGCGATGCGCACCTCTCCGGGGGACCCGCAGTCGATCGACATCATCTTCCTCGACGAGCACGGAGCCAACCTGTCGCAGGCCGCGGCGCGCAAGCTGGAGCGGGTGTTCTCGCGCCAGGAGTACCGGCGCGCCTTCCCCGGCGAGATCGCCGAGCTGACCTACCCGCCCCGGGTGATCGAGGCCTATACCGCGGACATGCTGCGCTGCGTCGACATGAGCGGGATCAGGGATGCGCACCTCAAGGTGGTGGCCGACTGCGCGGGCGGCACGGCATCGCTCGTCCTGCCCGCCCTGCTCGGCCGGATCGGCGTGGACGTGCTGACCGTCAACAACAGGCTCGACGAAGCCACGCCGACCCAGTCGCTCGCGCAGGTCAGGGCCGACCTGCACCGGCTCGCCGAGCTCGTCTACTCATCCCGCGCCGCGTTCGGGGTCAGGTTCGACCCGGTCGGCGAGCGGATCATGCTCATCGACGACAAGGGCGCCCTGGTCAGCGACGACCGCGCGCTGCTCGTCGTGCTCGACCTGGTCGCCGCCGAGCGGCACCGTGGCCGGGTCGCGCTCCCGGTCACGACGACCAGGGTGGCCGAGGACGTCTGCCGCTTTCACGGCGTGGCGGTCGGCTGGACGCCGACCTCGCCGCACGGCCTGTACGAGGCGACGGCGGCCGATGACGTGATCTTCGCGGCCGACGGCCGTGGCGGCTTCGTGGTGCCCGAGTTCTCCAGGGCGCTCGATGGCATCGCCGCGTTCGCCAGGCTGATCGGGCTGGTCGCGAGGACCAGGCTCACGCTCAGTCAGATCCATGCCAGGATCCCGGTCGCGCACCTGCTCAAGCGGTCGATCCCGACGCCGTGGGCGGCCAAGGGCAGCGTGATGCGCACGATCGTGGAGGCGGCGGGCAAGCGCCAGATCGACACGACCGACGGGGTCCGGGTGATCGAGCCGGACGGCGGCTGGGCGCTCGTGCTGCCCGACACCGCGCACGCGATCACCCACCTGTGGGCCGAGGCCGCCGACAGCGACGCGGCGCAGGCACTGCTCGACGAGTGGGCCAGCGTCGTCGAGCAGGCGGGCCGGGAGCGCCGCGGGTCAGGCTGAAGGCCGACGCCACCCTAGCTGCGCGTGAGACAATTGCCGTCACAGAGCGGCTGCCGAGGTGTCCAGCAGGTAGCGGCGGATGTCGGAGGTGCAGCGTGATCTGGCGCAGGCGTCGCATGAGGGCGCGTTCGGTTGCGGCCCGATCAGCGGGGTCAGGGCGGTCCACGCGGGAGAGCGCCCAGGTCGGGGCGGCGCAGCGGCCGGCGGACACTGCGTGGCGGATGGACCAGCGCCGCCAGCCGCGGGTAGCGTTGAGCGCACAGGCAGATGCGGCGAGGCTGGACGCCGGTACGGATGTCCATTCCGTCAGCGCGGTGCGACCGACGATTGGGAGGCTTGGCACTCAGATGCCCAGCGTCTATTGCACCCGGTGCGGTGAGGCCAATCCCGAGAACGCGCGGTTCTGCTCACAGTGCGGCACGCCGCTGACCAGGGCTGCGGCGGAGCGGGGGGCTACGGCCGGCGAGACCACGTCCATGATCTTCACGGGCGCGGAGCCGCAGGAGGCAGAGCCGGGCGACGAGCCGCCGGCCGATTCGGCGGTGGTCGACGCGCTGCCGCCCGACGCGGCACTGCTGGTGGTCAGGCGCGGGCCTAACGCCGGGAGCCGGTTCCTGCTCGACAGCGAGCTGACCGAGGTCGGCAGGCGGCCGGACAGCGACATCTTCCTCGACGATGTGACGGTCTCGCGGCGGCACGCGGAGTTCTACCGGCACGGCGGCAGCTTCGCGGTGCGCGACGTCGGCAGCCTGAACGGCACCTACGTTAACCGGGAGCGGATCGAGGAAGCGGCGCTCATCGGCGGTGACGAGGTGCAGATCGGGAAGTTCCGGCTGGTCTTCCTCCAGGGCCGCCCGTCGCATGCCGAGAGCGGCTAGCCTGCGGGACGGCATGAACGGTCAGTTTGCGCGAGCCTACCTCGGAATCGGCGAGGTGCTTGTTGAACTCCGCGGCGAGTTTCCCGACGTCAGCGTCTCGAAGATCCGCTTCCTCGAGTCCGAGGGCCTGATCAGCCCGGCGCGCTCGCCGTCGGGTTACCGGCGGTTCGGGCCCGCCGACGTCGATCGGCTCAGGTTCATCCTGACCGCGCAGCGCGACCAGTACCTGCCGCTGCGCGTGATCAAGGAGCGGCTGCATGATCGCGCGGCGGCCCAGGACGAGCAGGCCGCGGGCGGTCCCGGCCGCCCGGCGCGCGCAGACCGGGCCGAGATGGTCAGTCGGCGCGACCTGCTCGACTCGGCCGGCATCGACGAGCAGCAGCTTGCCGAGCTCGAGGCGCACGGCCTGGTCCGCCGGGTCGGGCGCCTGTACAGCCAGGACGCGCTCGACGTCGCGAGCACCGTCGCCATGCTGGCCTCGTACGGGGTGCAGGCCAGGCACCTGCGGACGGCCAGGACCGCGGCGGACCGCGATGTCTCCCTGATCGAGCAGGTCGTCGCGCCGACGCTGCGCCAGCGCAGCCCGCAGGCCAGGGAGGCGGCCGGGCGGACCGGGCGGGAGATCGCGGCCCTGCTGCTCAGGCTGCACAGCGTGCTCGTCGAGGCCGCGCTGGCCGAGGCCGGCCTGGCGGGTCAGCCCGGCGCTCACCCCAGCGTGCCAGCGCCCGCGCCGCGGGCCGGCAGCCGGGTCAGGGACGGCCTTGACCGGTCAGGTGTCGAGGACGCGAGCGCGTGAACAGGCCGGAAGTCTGGGTCGGCACGGACGGCCCCAGCGAGAGTAGGGACCCGCCCCAGCAGGTGTCCGGGTACGGCGACGAGGGGTGTACGTTGACAAGGGAGTGCCGCGCGCACTGCAGGGAAGAACGCTGACTACAGGCGCAGGTGAGGACGGAGTCGCGGTGAAGGAGATGGAGGTCGTAGGCGTCCGGGTGGAGATGCCCACGAACCAGCCCATCGTGCTGCTCAAGGAGACCGGTGGCGAGCGCTACCTGCCGATCTGGATCGGGCCGATGGAGGCAACCGCCATCGCCTTCGCGCAACAGGGCATGGTCCCGGCCAGGCCGCTGACTCATGACCTGATGCGCGACATCCTCCAGGCATTCAAGGTCGAGCTGAGGCAGGTGAACATCACCGCGCTGCGCGACGGGATCTTCTTCGCCGACCTGGTGTTCTCCAACGGCACCACGGTCAGCGCGAGGCCGTCGGACTCGATCGCGCTCGCGTTGCGCACCGGGACCACGATCTTCGCCCAGGACGAGATCCTGGACGAGGCGGGCGTCTCCATCCCGGACGAGCAGGAGGACGAGGTCGAGAAGTTCCGCGAGTTCCTCGACAACATCACGCCGGAGGACTTCGGCAGTGCGACATAGGGCGGCTGCCGCCGCGGGGCCACATAGGGCGGCTGCCGCCGCGGGGCCACATGGGGCGGCTGCCGCGACCGCGCCACCTGACCCGTGGCGCGACGCGCCGGGGGAGATCGTTGACGGGGTCACTCCACGGGCCTAACGTGCGAATCGTGCACCCCGTGAGGCCGGAGGTGGGCGTGGCGGTAATCAGGGGCGACGGGCACGACGAGCGCGACCGGAGCGCCGCGGCCCAGCGAGCTGGCGAGCAGGGCCTGCTGTTCGACGAGCAGATCGACCCGCTGCCCGCCCATATCGGCTACCGCGGCCCGACCGCGTGCGCGGCCGCCGGGATCAGCTACCGGCAGCTTGACTACTGGGCGCGAACCGGCCTGGTCGAGCCGAGCGTGCGGCCGGCCAGGGGGTCCGGGTCACAGCGGCTCTACGGGTTCCGCGACATCCTGGTGCTCCGCGTGGTCAAGCGGCTGCTCGACACCGGAATCTCGCTCCAGCAGATCCGCGCGGCCGTGACCTACCTGCGCGAGCACGGTGCCACCGACCTGGCCCAGATCACGCTCATGAGCGACGGCGCGAGCGTGTACGCCTGCACATCCCCCGACGAAGTGGTTGACCTGCTGCAGGGCGGCCAGGGCGTGTTCGGGATAGCGCTCGGGCGGGTCTGGCAGGAGGTCGAGGGCTCGCTGGCCGATCTGCCCGCCGATGCCGGCGAAGAAGCCGACCCCGCCGCGGGAGCCGACGAGCTCGCCAGCCGCCGCGCCCGCGCCCGCGGAATCGGCTAGCCCTCCGCGCCCGCCCGCGGAATCGGCTAGCCCTCCGCGCCCGCCCGCGGATAAGGCGAAGGGTTTGCGCAACGGGAAGGGTTTGCGGCTGTATGTGACGCAAAGTCTTCGCGTTGTGGTGCCCGCGGACCGGGGCGACGGTCCGGGCGGCCCGGCCGCGGGTCCGGTATTCTGCGCATCCTGCCCATCCTGCGTGTTCGCACGAATTCGCCGCCTTCCCCCATCGGAGCCGCGCAATGACCGGTCGGCTGCTGACTATCCTGTTCATGCCGGAGAGCGCCTACGGGCCGACGAACAACTGCATCGGCATCGCCGACGTGCTGCGCCGGCGCGGGCACCGGATCGTGTTCGCGGCCGAGGCGTCCTGGCGGGGCAAGCTC
>WNGQ01007535.1_pt1 | contig 14158 bp, 18 predicted proteins | sample 5407661 | NCBI WGS metagenome assembly WNGQ01 (sample SAMN13153382, study PRJNA577476) | soil metagenome | isolation source: 60 cm soil or saprolite under Garry oak tree replicate 2 | place: USA:California | collected 2016-06-15 | reverse complement strand
CTTGACCGCATCATGGATGGCAACCAGAACCTCATCACATTTTTACAGCGGGCTGTGGGCTACAGTCTGACCGGAGCGACCAGCGAACAGGTGCTCTTTTTCCTGTATGGGACCGGCGCCAATGGCAAGAGCACCTTCCTGGACATTATCTATGAGGTATTAGGCAACTATGCCTCAGCCACTCCGACCAGTACGCTTCTGTCCAAAGCCGGAAGCGATACCATCCCCAATGACATCGCCCGGCTCAAAGGGGTGCGTTTCGTCTCGGCGGTGGAGACGGAGGATGGCAGACGGCTGGCCGAGAGTGTGCTCAAACAAATCACGGGGGATAAACGCATCTCCGCTCGCTTTATGCGCGGGGAGTGGTTTGATTTCAAGCCCGAATGCAAGCTGTGGCTGGCTGCCAATCACAAGCCGGTGATCCGGGGCACCGACGACGGCATCTGGCGACGCATCCGCTTGATCCCCTTTACGGTGAGTATCCTGCCCGAAGAGCAAGATCACACGCTGTGTGACAAGCTGCTGACAGAGCTGCCGGGCATCCTGAACTGGGCGCTACAAGGGTGTGTGCGCTGGCAGCGCGAGGGCCTGGATCTGCCTCTTGAGGTGAAAACGGCCATCGCCACCTATCGTGCAGAGATGGATACGCTGGCCGACTTTTTCGCGGAATGTTGCATGATTGAGCCTGATGCGACGGCCAGCGCGAGAGAGGTCTATACGCGCTATACCCTCTGGTGTGAGGAGAATGGCGAACGACCCGAGCGGCAAAAAGCCTTTGGCATGCGCCTCTCTGAGCGGGGTTTCAAGCGGGTTAAAAATAACATTATGGTCTGGCATGGCATCGGGGTGGTCAGATGAACGGGAGGAACGGGAGGAACGGGAGCGTTTTTCCGGTTTGCAAATCACGTGGATTTTTCTATATAAGGGAACCGGGATCTTGGTCCCGTTCCTCCCGTTCCTCCCGTGGGAAACAGGACTTCGTCCTCCCACTGTAAGGACGTGCTGTTTGTTGGTCACACCGTTGAACGTCTGCTCTACTTGCGTAGTGTGAGATGCTGAACACTCATGAGATATTACAAGGCTTGTTTCATTGAGGAGTTCTGTTGGCACCATGCTGGACGTGCCTTTCTACCCGATACTCCATTTCAACAGGAATGGCATGGTGAAGGGGGGACAGTGGTTGGTTGAGAGGAAGGGGCAACCCACAGTTTGGATGCCATCGCGAAAGTTGTGTATAAGGAGAGGGAGTAAAAGAGCATCTGCAAAAAAGTTAATTCAGGCATAGACTCTTCCCTTTGGAAGAGAGCGTTCCTTTCATTCAAACCTAAGAAGGAGTGACCTATGCCTGTACCTATCTAAATTTGGTGCCAATTAGGGGCAGTATGCTGCCAAGGGCTGTACTCAAAAAGTCGGCGAGACGCTTGATGTGCCCGTTTTATGATATCAGCCAACCGCAGGTCCGCCATCAGGCTCGCGGAGTACTGCTCTTGCGGAGGAGTCGGCTTTGTGCAGGATACCCGCCCGGTGCTTGTCTCTCGTCCCGTTCTCAACTTTCTCGTCGCGCGCTCGCTCCTCTCGGGTGACTATCACGCCTGACGTAACTCTTCTACGTAGTAATAGCTATCAGAACCCATCGACGTTCAGCGATCGTCACAGGAGGAAGCTCCGCACCAGGCGAGCACGTACATGAGCACAGCATGCTGCCAGGAGGCTACTGTGCGGGAATTTCAGACGCTGTATCAGGAGCATCATGGCTATATCTACCGCTTTGTGTATAAGAGCGTCAAGAATCACGAGGATGCGGAAGACCTCACGTTAGACATCTTTCTCAAAGCGGTACGCGGGGTCACGTATGAGCGCGGACCGAAGGTCACGCGGCTCTGGCTGGTGCAGGTGGCACGGACGACGATCGCTGACTACTGGCGTGCCCGCTCCCGACTTGCCATCTCCTCGCTCGACGCTCTGCTCGAGGAAGGAGGGCCTGGGCCAAGATCGGCGAAAGCCCGGAGCAGCGACACAAAAGTAGACCGTGTCCAGCGTCTCCTTGCCGCACTCCCACAGCGCTCTCAAGACGTCTTAACCTGTCGTTTTCTGCACAGCCTCTCGCTACGAGAGACGGCCTATCGGATGGGCATCACGGTGGCGAACGTCAAAGTCCTGCAGTTTCGTGCGCTCAAACGTGCCGCTGCTCTCGAGAGAGGCGATCACAGGTAAGCAAGCAGCGGCACACGATACCAATCCTCGCAAGACCAGGAACAAGAAGAAGTGATGAGGCAAGAGCATACACAAGAGGGAGGAACGCCTCGGTGTGAGCAGCACGCGCTGACCGAAACATCTGGCACTGGCCCCTTTCTCGCGCGTCCAGGGGATCGGCGCCTGCACACGCTTTCCGTGACGGGAGCGCGAGCGTTCGACGGGGATCACCAGGTTGGTTTTTTCGTTGACGTCCATTGCGACGGGTTCCCATCTGTAACTGCTCTCCGTAGATAGCAGTAGGAAAGGTCTCGTATCTCGTCCTCCTCACACACATGACCACGATTGCAGAAAGGAACACGTAATGAAGCGCAACCTCACTCCCTCACAAGCTCCGAAACGCCCCTGGTTCTCCCTGCTGGCGTTGGTCGGTCTCCTTCTGCTGGCAGCATGTGGCAGTAACACGACCACCACCGGTTCACCGGCAGCACCGAATGCACCTGCTGCTGGCAGCACCCCCACCAGTAGTGGTGGCAGGTATGGCAAAGGATATGGCAGCGGCAGCTCGACGCCAACCGCAAGCAGTTCTGGCCAGCTCATTCAGACGGCGACGGCGACCGTGAATGGGAAGGCGGAGACCATTCTCACCACTGCCCAGGGGATGACGCTCTATTACCGCAGCACCGATATGCCTCCGGCGACGGTGTGCAGTGGAGGGTGTGCCAGCGCCTGGCCGCCACTGCTCGTCTCCGGACTGAGCACCCCAACGAGCACGACCACTCTTCCAGGGAAGTTGAGCGTGCAGACCGATGCCAATGGCACCCAGGTGGAGTACAATGGGCACCCTCTCTATACCTTCTCAGGGGATACGGGTCCCGGTCAAACCACGGGCGAAGGGTTTGGCGGCATCTGGCATGTCGTCACGCCCACACTTTCCTAAGTAGGGCTCGGCTCTGCTGTTCACGATCTGTGGCTCGGTCCCATCTCATCCGTTGCGGGGAATCTGCTCAGACACCACCGAAGGTTCCCCGTGTCGAACCTGAAAGGAAGAGCCTATGCAGGCCCTTGAAGAGTGGAAAGCCATCCTGACCACAGATTTACTCGTCTTGCGGCGGCTGCAAGGAGGAGATGCGCTCAGCAGGATGAGGCGTGCTATGAAGCAGCAGGAAATCGGGCAACACTGCTGTCAGGCAGGCGAAAGCCTCGGTGATGCCGACCTGTCCTTCCTCAAACAGGCGTTAGGACTGGATGAGCAGGCATGGCAGTCCTACAAAGCCAAAGTGCGACCCCAACCAGAATAGCGAGACCACCATCCCTGTTCAGTCAATGAGAACGGGTTTACAAATAGTGGAATAGTAGTTGCATGGCCTTTTCAAATACTCCCAGTTTCTCATTTTAATTGGTAACTGCTCAGGTCGACTAGAGTGAAGTCATCCTGCAGGGCGGCAGGTTTATCCTCCGTGCAAGAGCAGGCCGAGCCCTACACCAGCCAGGGTTCCAAGGGAGACGACCACCAGAAATTCGAGACCGGCTCGCACCGGACCCTGCTGGGTGTAGCGAGCTTTGACTGCTCCCAGCACGAGGGCGGTGAGCGCCGTGAGTCCATACGCCCACCATCTGGCCTGCGGCAAGGCGAACAGCACTGGTACTGTTGGGATGAGGCCACCAACCACGAAGGAGACCCCGATCTGGACGCCTTCCAGCCACGGATTGATGCGCGTATCTTCGACCACCCCTAACTCGTCATGGACCATGGCCCTGTGCCAGCGGTCCCGGTTGGCCGTCAGATGGCCCACCACCCGGTCGAGCAAGGGACCACTGAAGCCTTTGTTCCGGTAGATGGCCCGCAGTTCGGCCCGTTCCTCGTCCGGCTCATGCTCGATCTCATAACGCTCGGTCGCGATGTGCTGATCGAGGACCTGCCTGGCGGTCCGCGCCGAAAGATAGCCTCCCAGGGCCATCGAGATCCCTCCGGCCAGCACCTCACCCAGCACGACCAGCAGGAGCCGTGTGGGAGCTACCTCGCTCACCGCCATGATGAACACCAGGGTGGTGACCAGGCCATCGTTGAGGCCAAAGACCATCTCGCGCAGCCAACCGCCCCTGTGCGGATGTTGTTCCTGGCTCTCATTCATCTCTGCCCCTGGGTGACGTTTCACGGTTTCGTTCCTCTTCCTGTTGTGGGAGATCCCCGCCTGTCCTGCTCTCGCACAGTATACAACACGATCTCCCAGGGGAATGTGTCTCAACCTTTCTTCTCATCCCGCCCGTAGGAATGTTCCTTGACAGGATCGCATTCACTGCTCTATAGACTCAGAGAGAAGCATATCGATCCAGGGCAGGCTCGCGCCTTCCATGAGTCATCCCGAATTTTACAAGTGAGGGAGAGCGAGCCAAAAGAGACCTCTTGAGTGACACTTGGAGCAGTGAAAACCTTTCAAGTGATCTCAGGAGGTGTTCTTTATGCAAAGTCAGTATCTCATACCGCCAGAAGTGCCGCAAGTGCCACCCTATGCTGGAGAGCAGATGGCACAAGGGCTGGCCAAGGAATTGGCGGTGTTTCTGTTCCCGTTGCTCGTCACGTTGGATCGCTTGTTGGACAAACGCCTGGTACGCATCTTCTTGCAAACGATCCAGGTGATCCTGGCCTATCGCGATCGCGTGGGCGGCTTGCGCTTTCGCGAATGAGGCGGCTATCTGCTGAGCCCGGAGCAGGCGAAAGCCTGGGAGCAAGCGCCTGAGCAATCTGTTACATGCGCCCAAATGGCGTGCGCAGGTGGTCGAGGACGAATTGTGGCAGCGGGAAAGTCGAGCAGGTGCATAACTGGCATGAGCAAGACGAAGCGGGGCTGGCCATCTGGGATGCGAGTCGAATGGGAGAAACCGGAAAGCGAGGCCTCGGAGGACTTCTGTGCCGTGCGTTCCAGCAAAGCCAAGCGCCTGAGCCACATCAAGCCTGGCTACTACAACCCGCCCACGCGACCCATCGTCGTGCCCGGCTTGCATTGGCTGGCGGTGGTGGTGGGTGGGCGCGTCGCTGCCCTGGGTCCTCCTCGCTTGGCAGTGATGCGCTGGTGGAGCAGCCGCGGCGTGCATGCCTCCTTCCGACGCGATGAGGAGGGCAAACTATTGCTCTGCCTGGTGCAGTGGGGGCCGATGGTGGTGCATATCTTCGATCAAGGCTTCGCCGGAGCCTTCTGGTTGGGTTTGTTGCTAGCCTTTGACTTGCGCTTCGTGCTCGGCTTTCGCGCCGACTACCAGCTCTTGGATGCACAAGGCAATCGCGCGCCTCGCCTGGCGCATCGCCTTGGGCAAACGCGGCTGGTCGGAGCGCACCATGTGGGATAGTCGGCGGGCCGAGTCGGGTCAGAGCCAGTGTCCTGGCGCTGCCGGTGCGGCATCGATGCCCATCCCGAGTCACCTCTGTGGCTGGTAGTCTGTCAAAGTCGAGGGACGAACTCCCTGGTATCTGTTGACCGCTGAGTCGGTCAGGACCGATGCAGATGCCTGGCGCGTCGTGTTTGCCTATATGCGCCGGTGGCACATCGAGCTAACCTGGCGCTTTAACAAAAGCGAACTGGCCTTCCAGAGCCCCCGGTTGTGGCGTCAGCAGGAGCACGAGAAGCTCTTGGCCGAGGCCTCGCTGGCATACGCCTTTCTCTTGCACAGGCTTTCGCCGCTGTATGAGCCGCTGCGACACTGGCTCTTGCGCTACTTCTGTCATCGCACGGGCTGGCACTTGCGCCGGGTGCGCGCTCCGCTCTACCGCTTGCGTAGTGCGCTCAGCCGGTTGTGGCAACGCTACCCGCCCTGCTTTGCGGCCCTGGGCAGACCACATCGAAGGCAAGCTCTGGTGACTATCACCTAACGCTTGTCTCGGGCTGGTCAAGACCGGGACCACTCTGCCCACCCAGAAGCGGGTCAGCAGCACAGAACCATCTGAGGGCTGCACGACTTCCGTGAACAGCTCCGGGAAGCTGTGTGCTGCCAGCCGCCATCAGCAGGCTGGCCTGACCCTCTCTGCTCTTTTCTTGCTCCTCGCCTCGCTCCTTCTCTGACTGCTAGCGGCTGGTGTTCTCCCATCCTGATGAGAAGCAGGGGTAATCCACTACAATGCGGTGGATTACCCCTGCTTTTTCTCTCTCTTAAGCTCATCCTTTACAAAATTCGGGATGACTCATGATAGGTCCTGTGGTGACGGTCTCTTGTTGGCAACGTTGCGCAAAGAACCTGCACAAGTTCCTCTTCCAGCCAGTTCAGTTGAAAGGATGGCTTGCGTCGCTCTCGGTGAAGGAGAAGAGCGCTATTGTACTGGTTACTTGGTATATCTGTTCCAAAAACCAGGAAGGGAACAAGCATGCAAGAACCATATCACCACCTGTCTGGTGAGTAGATTGCAAAGATCAGGAACGGCGAGAGCTCTCTTTGACGCTCTTTTTTGCACGGATGACCTAAGTAGCCAATACAGGCTTGTCAAATCATGCTGAAGATGCCTTTTTTGAGAACAGATGACCTAAGTAGCCAGCACAGGTATGAGACGCTGAACATTTATGGGATAGTGCAAAGCTTGTGTATCTCTATCGAGCGGTGGATTCCCGCGGAAATACCCTGGAGTTCTGGCTGAGCCCTACCCGTGATTCCCAGGCAGCCAAACAGTTTTTTGCCAAAGTCCTGCGTGGAGCCAATTTAGTTGCCTTCGATATCGTTGAAGTGTTGCCCACCTACGATTCCACGCAGATCACGGCTTTACTGGCGGCCAATGTAGCCTACGAGTTTTTGAGTTTACTATCCTCTGTGCAGCTACGGAGTCATCTCCCCGACATAGTTGGCGGGCGAACCACCGACAGCAAACCATAACGTGCCAGCGGGGTCGAGCGTGAGACCGAAGGGAGCGCTCCCAGGCAGGGAGAGACGGAAAAACGTCAAGGTATGCTTCTCTGGTGCATAGCGGACCAGCGCGTCGGCCCCGACATCCACGAACCAGATCTTCCCCTGGTGGTCAAGGAGGAGTTGGTACAGGGCGGGAGGCTTTCCCCAGAGAGCTGGCACGGGCAGTTCGGTCAAGGTGCCTGTCGCCGGGTCAAACATGCCAAGCTTGCCGGGTAAGACCTCAGTGAACCAGAGGCGCCCGGTGGTATCTGTCGCCAGCGAGAAGACCTGGGCCTGTGGGTTGGGCAGACGATAGAAGATGATCTGGCCCGTCTGCGGGTCAAGGGCGCCAATCGCCCCGCCTGCAAACTCGCCAAACCAGACTCGCCCGTTGGGCATGACGGTGAGACTATAGGGAGATGATGGGATGGCGGGAGCGGGAGAAGGGACCGGCCAGAGGCGGATGGCGCCGGTCCTGGGATCCAGTCGCCCAATCGCCCCGCCCGCCTCTGCGGTAAACCAGAGCAAGCCTCTGCCATCGAAGTGCAGGTCTTGTGGCCCCAGAGGACTGCCTTTCCAGGTACCCAGAGGAAAGATGCGAAACGTCTGCTGCCTCGTATCAAAGCGCCCGATATAGTTGGCATTTTGCTCAGCGAACCAGACGTCACCTTGTGCGTCGACCGTCGTGGTCATGATGCCATACTGCCCGTCAGGAGGTGTCCAACTGGTCACGATTCCTGTCTGCGCGTTGAGGCGACCGAGACGGTTGACATTCATTTCGCCAGCCCAGACGTTGCCTTGTGCATCCACTGCTGGTTGCATCAGGCCGACGTTGGACGTTGAAAAGGTATAGAGATGACTCTGCGCGGTCCGCACGGTCGTAGAGATGGCGGGCGCCGGAGCAAGGTGCACCTGTCGTATGAACTGAGCTTGAGCCGCAGGAGCAGGCACAGGGTTATTGCTGGTCCCCGTCCCACAACCGCTCGCGAGCACGAGCAGAGAACTGAGGGCGAGCAACGCCTGCAGAAGGAAAGCGGCTGATCTCTGTTGTCGTCTCGCTTGTCCTAGACGTGTGGTGGTCCTGCGTGGAGCAAACATACTAGCACCTCTTTAGCAACTCTGGTTCTCTTCTTTTCTGGTCGAGCAGGTCTCTCCTCCGGAACGACGGTTCGCACGTCATGCATGCCTCATGTCGAATCGAAACACGAGGCATGCGTCCCCGCACCTCTTCATCCCTGAACGGTCAGGGTTCCGATCATGTACCCCCTGGTCACCATTGGCCCTTCAAAGCCGTTTGAGCCGGTGCCGCACGGATCGAGGCACTGGAAGGTATAGGACCCTGCCTTGCCTGTGTGGAAGGTGAAGGTCACGGTATCATAACTCGCGCCCTTGGGTGCGTCGCCAGGAAGTGGGACATTAATATGAAGTTGTGGAATCGTGAACGTGTGCGCGACCTTCTCCGGTGCCAGGGAAGCATAGGGCTGCCCATTCACCGTAGCCATACCATTGACCGTCCCCTGCACGGTGGTAAAAGGAGAACCGTGTGGGAGAGGAGTATCACCCAGGTCATAGTCCCGAATGGTAACAGTCACCAGGCTATTGGCTGGCACGATGAGCCTGTTTGGCGCATAGGCAGGCCAATCCTGCTGCATCCCCGGTTGATTGATGATGATATTCAGGTTCACCCGGACATGTTGCGTTGGCGATGTGGCGTGTGCAACTGGTGTGGTCGTCGGAATTCCCAACGCGGCGTTAAAGACGAAATAGATGCCTAAGGTGAAGGCTGCCCACACGACGAGGCTCAAGGGGAGCCCTCCGTATAATACCAACGATGGATGGCGTGTTACCCATGGAGTGCGCGGGGGTCTGTTTGCTGTCTGAGACATTGTCGGTCCTCCTAAAATTGGATGTTATGATGCTTTCCTGGCGCCTGCTCTTTGAGGCTTGGTAAGAGTATATGTGTCGGATATCACGAACAGATCACGGCGTGACCAGATAACATCACATTGCCATCACAAAGTGAGAGATCCGGCCCATCACGACGATATTATCAATGTTACAGTGCTACATGATCACTCACCTTCTGAAATCACAGGCTCTCATGCGTCTCAAAAACGCCGCATGAGAGCCTGTGCAGAGTTGTGAGCGCATTGTGATACGGCAAGCGCCTATTGTGACACCGTTGAGAGAAAGATACTGTATACAATGGGCAGGATATCTGTATATGCTTGAGTTTGGGGAACTTTTGTTCCAATGCTCAGCGAAAAATGCGAGAGAAATAACGTAGCGCCTCTGGTCGAAGCGACCAACGAGTCAGCAACATTGAGGTTCTTGATGGAGCAGGAAGTAGCCATGCGACTATAACCATCCAGATTGGAGAGATCAAGATGCGTAGCAGAGTAGCGTCGTTCGTTGTAGGTGCAGTCCTGGTGAGCGTACTGGTATTGGCTGGTACAGCTGCAGTGATTGCCGCGCCGGAAAGGTCGGCTTCCCATGAAAAGGTGGCCTCCGGTGTGACACACGTCTTCATTCGGAATGGGGAGTACTCCCCATCTTCCATCGAAGTGATTCTCGGCACGGCAGTGACCTGGACCAACCAGGACAATGTCCCTCATGGTGTGGTCCTCTCCCCTGTAGTCATCTCCTCGCAAGACCTATGGCAGAGCGGACCGCTCTACAGGGGGGAGTCGTTCACCTATACCTTCACGTCGCGTGGAACGTTCTCGTACCGCTGTTCTGAGCATCCCGAGATGCTCGGGACAATAATAGTGACGTAGCAGCAGAGCAATCTGTAGAGATCATCCCTGTAGTTCATTCTGTATACGGTTGATGAGAAGCCTGATAGCGCCACGCTATCAGGCAGCTTCGTTCACTGGACACGAGAACGTACACATTCCCCAAGATGAGAGTCCGAACAGCGTGACAATTTGCTCAGCATAGGAATTTTCAGCTTGCTGCAACTGATCGGCATAGGTTTTCTGTGGTAGCCACGCTCTCAGCCCCTGGCGCTTCTGGCTATCCTGCATTGTTGCCTGGGATGTGAGCAGAGGCAGCAGCTGTCTGGCATCCTGAACTGGGCGCTGCAAGGCTGTGTGCGCTGGCAGCGCGAGGGCCTGGATCTGCCCCTGGAGGTGAAAACGGCCATCGCCACCTATCGTGCAGAGATGGACACGCTCGCCGACTTTTTCGCGGAATGTTGCATGATTGAGCCTGATGCGACGGCTAGCGCGAGAGAGGTCTATACGCGCTATACCCTCTGGTGTGAGGAGAATGGCGAACGACCCGAGCGGCAAAAAGCCTTTGGCATGCGCCTCTCTGAGCGGGGTTTCAGGCGTGTGAAAAACCAATATTATTATCTGGCATGGGGTTGGCATAGTGAAATGAGCGGGAGGAACGGGACGATCCGGACAAAAAAACCGGGTTCGTCTACAGAGAAAAATGCAGGGGATTTGCGAACCGGAAAAATGCTCCAGATCGTCCCGTTCCTCCCGTATGAAACAGAACTGCGTCCTCCCACTAGCTCTACAACGCTGATCTCAGCTATGTAGTATACACTCATAAGCAAGTCAAATATTTTTTGACCACTCTCATGTTTTGGCATAAACTGAGGCCCTTGCAGAGAGCAACTGCAAGGGCCTGAAGGTTCGTGAGGGGTAGTTCCTTTGAGGAGATACTCATCCTATTGAGCGGTGAGTGAACTCCCCGTGAGCGGATCGTTGGAGCTGGCGTTGATTTGATCCTTCGCCGGGTTGCCTTTTCCGCCCACACTCAGTCCACCTTGTACGGTGAAGATGGCTTCATTACAGTTGGGGGTTGCGGTAAAACAATCCGAACCTCCACTGGTAGGTGCGCTGGCGTCCGCAAACGCAGGAAAGGCCGGTGGGCCTGAGAAGGAGGTGGAGAGGTAATCGGCGACCATCCTCCCCTGGTTAGTATTGGGGAGCCAGGAGAGTGTCATGGGGCCAGCAATCTGGGTATTGGAGGTCCAGGAGGCTCCGCCATCCGCCGATGTCGAGAACCCCACCTCCAGCTGACAGGTGGTGATAGTGCAGTTCGCATTCGGGTAGAAGTAGAAGGTCGCCACCAGATGAGCGCTTCCATCAGAGGTGGACTTATCAACGGCCAGGCCGGGGATGAAGTGATCCACTCCGCTGCTAATAGGATCAAGCGGGATGCGCGTCACCAGTGACCAGTTGATGCCATCGGTGGAGGTGCTCAAGACCAGGTCACTGGCCGTGCAGCCAGGTTCAAACACGCAGTCTGACCAGACCACGTAGACTTTGCCTGAGCTATCAATTTCAGCGGAAGGCAGCGGGATACCGGCGCGAATACCTCCAGCCGGATGACGGAAGGCCACCTTGGCGACGATATTCGTTTTGCCCCAGTTCGCCCCGCCATCAGTGGAGATGAAAGACAGGATGAAAAAGTTGTGTCCTGAGAATCCGACGATCGGCACAATCACGGTCCCACTCGGCTGCACGAGGGGTTGTCCACCAAGGCCATGATCGTGGTTGGCTGTCGGCTGTGCTGCCCCCCAGGTTTGTCCGCCGTCAAGGGAGGTACTCATCTGGATCAGATCGTTTTTCTTCACGTCGTCAGACTCGGTATAGCAGTTGCCGAAGAACGGGCTGCTGGCCGTATTATCGCAGACGGTCCAGTTTTTGTCGTTAAAAGTGCCAGTAGCGTTCACCACGACGGGATTGCTCCAGGTCTGTCCCCCATCGGTCGAGCGGCTCACCAGCACATCGACTTCACGCGTGTTCCCACTGGGGAAGAGGCCCAGGAAAGAGATCAGCCAGACCCCATCCCTGGCGTCAAACGCCACGGATGCATCACTGGTACGGGCATAGATGCCCGTTGGTGTTGAGAAGGGGGTGGTGCAAGGCAAAGGTATCCGGTTCGACTTCCGTTGCGTGCTGACTCGTGCTGTTGGTAAAGGGGTCGCTACTGATTTGGAGCAGTTGTACCCCCGCTGCAAAGGTGAGGGCTCGTGAAGAGAGTGCGAACACCAGGGAAAGGACGAGCGCCACCAGGGTGAAAGTGGTGGCGATGCTGCGCCAGCGAAAATGCGAAATAATGGACATACGTCGCTTCTCCTTATCTGTACTTACTAGTGCGCTTGTGAAGTGAAAGTGTGCCAACCTATTAAGGGTAGGGAGGACAGGTGTATTTGTTGTTGAGAAGCGGTTAAGATGCGGTGATAAACGGATCGATCGGGTAAAGATTTTTCAATCATGACGCGAGCAACAAGCAAGTAGTCTATAATAACAGAGGAGCTTCAAGGGGAAAAGGGCGAGCAATGTCCTGCTTTTCGGCAGAATCCTGTCACATTCTGGCAGATTTTGCGTCTTTAGTATGAGTCACCTGCAGCACGGAAGGTGGGCATGCAACAACAAGACGAACACCAACAGCCGTATAACTCAGATACTGCTCTCTATGATCGGTATGTAGCGAGCATCTTTGCCTATGCCAGACTCCACACGGCCTCGTGGGAGGACGCTGAGGATCTCACCCTTGAAGTGTTCCTGGCCGCCTTGGAGCATGATAACCTCTCCTGGCTCGCAGATGCCCAGCAGCTCATCTGGCTGCGGCGCGTTGCCCATAACAAACTGGTCGATCACTACCGCCATGCACCTCGTTTGCCTGTTGTTCCCTTAGAACAGGCGGTAGAGATGGTGTACCACGATGAGGCGCTGACACCCGAACAGCTTGCCCTCCGGCGCGAAGAGCTTGAGCGGCTGTACAAAGCTGTTAGCCAGTTGCCGCTGCTCCAACAGCAGGTGCTGCGCTTGCGCTTCGGGGACGGCCTGCGCTTTGCTGAGGTGGCCATTTTACTCAACAAGCATGAAGTGGCGGTGCGGAAACTGTGCTCCCGCGCGCTTGCCCGCTTACGCACAATCTATGATCAGCAGTAAGGAGGAACTGCGTTATGGCACACTTCGATGAGCTTCCTTCTGGCGAGGGGGATGAACAGGAGCGGCGTCTCATGCGCGATCTGCATCGCATGTATCACTCCCAGATCGATGATGCTCAGCCACTCTCGCATGTACGCAGGCGTCTCGCAGAAAGCCGGGTGAGCGTTGTGCATGATCCCACTAGCGCTCCGCAAAGACAAGACATGCTGAGCATCCACCGGGAAAGGCCCGGGAGCGTGAAGAGCGCGCCTGCGAGTTTGTCCGTGAGTAAGACCTGGCAACAGCGTGTGGGTATCATCGCAGCAGGCTTGTTCGTCACGTTGCTCGTCGGTTCACTGATCATTGTCCTGGCGCGTGCCCGTCAAAGTAGCTCAGGGACACCAGGAATAGTGGGGCACTTTGAGGCCTTGTCGTCCATCCATATGCTCGATGTTCAGACAGGGTGGGCAGTCACTGCAAAGGGCCATATCATGCGCACCACTGACGGAGGAGTTCATTGGAAGAATGTCACACCGAGCTATCCTCTCACTGCAGGCCAGCAGCAAGTCGTGGCAGATTTCTTCACGTTTTCCATCGCCTGGGTAGCAGTATCCCAGACCGATGCTGGTGGGACGACAACCGTATTCGTCTTCCGCACAACCGATGGCGGTCAGACCTGGCAGGATACGACCATCCAACAAACCAGTCCGATCTACCAGATCACCTTCGTCGATTCCCGGCATGGCTGGATGCTCTCGAAGCAGGTAGATCTTGCAAGTGCAGAGGTGGTAGCCATTCTCCGCACGACTGATGGAGGAAAGACCTGGACTGTTGTATCGAGTGCCCTTCCTGCTTCGACTGACACTCCTCCGCCCGGTCAGCTTCCCTTCGGTGGCGATAAAACGGGCCTAGGCTTTCTGGATGCGCTGACGGGATGGGTGACCGGCAGCTTTCCGCTCAATGGCTATGTCTTCCTCTATATGACACAGGATGGTGGTGCTACCTGGAATCGTCAAACCTTCCTGTTTTCCCCAGACAAAGCATCAACGCAAATCTCAACCAGGCCTCCAACGTATTTCACCACCACTGAGGGTATCCTTCCTGTCAGCTTCGTCACAGAAACCGCTTCGAGCCTCGACTTTTATGTGACGCACGATGGCGGGGCTACCTGGCAGAGTACCACTCCGCTAGCTGCCTCGGCA
>WNGQ01005633.1_pt1 | contig 14166 bp, 10 predicted proteins | sample 5407661 | NCBI WGS metagenome assembly WNGQ01 (sample SAMN13153382, study PRJNA577476) | soil metagenome | isolation source: 60 cm soil or saprolite under Garry oak tree replicate 2 | place: USA:California | collected 2016-06-15 | reverse complement strand
CATCAGACAGAGAGCAGGCATTGGCAACTATGTACGCAAACTGGTGGACGCCATGTTGGAGCAGGATGCCAGCAACCAGTATACCTTACTTACAAGCGGACGCCCCACGCGGGAGCGTCCGTTTCCTACCGCAGACAATGTGCGGGGACGCAGTATTTTTATCCCTGACCGTTATCTGAACATTATCTGGTATCGCTGGCGACTACCGCTCTATGCCACCTATTTCTCAGGCCAGGTCGATATTTATCATGGCCCGGACTTCGCTTTGCCTCCTATCGGAAAAACACTGCGCAAAGTGGTTACTGTTCATGACCTCTCCTTCCTGGAGCACCCGGAGTACGCTGTTCCCTCATTGGCAGCCTATCTCAAAAAAGTCGTGCCCGAAGCAGTGGCCGCCGCCGATGTCGTCTGTACCGTTTCACAAGAAGTCAGCCGTACACTGGTGGAACACTTTCAGACGCCCCGCGAAAAGCTTGTCGTCATTCCCAACGGGGTTAGTCCGCACTTTAAGCGCATTACCGATCCGGTACTGCTGGGAGCCACGCGCCACAAATTTGGCTTGAAACATCCCCTTGTCCTCGCTGTTGGCACCCTGGAGCCGCGTAAAAATCATATCGGGCTGATTAAAGCATTTTACCAGGCACAAAAGAAGAAAAGAGGACCTGCGATGCTGGCCCTGGCCGGTGGTAAAGGCTGGCTCTACGAGGAAACGCAGCGCCTTGTAGAGGAACTTAAACTAGAGAAAAAGGTTATCTTCCTAGGTCGTGTCAGTGACCTTGAACTGGTCACCCTTTACAGCCTGGCTGACGTGTTTGCCTTTCCCTCTTTTGTTGAGGGCTTTGGCGTGCCTCCGTTAGAAGCCATGGCATGCGGGGCCCCTGTTATTACGTCGAACACCTCTTCGCTGCCCGAGGCGGTTGGCGATGCAGCACTTTTGATTGACCCATACAATACTGGAGAACTCTCAGGTGCGATCACGCGCATCCTGGAAAATAAACAACTACAGGAGGAGCTACGTCAGAAAGGGTATGAGCGGGTAAAAGAGTACACCTGGCTCGCCTCTGCTCACAAGATGCTCTCAGTCTATCAAAAACTCTACGAGGGAGCAACAAACTTTTCTGATGAGAAAAACCTTGTATGAAAATTGGTGTTAATGCCCTTTTTTTACAAACACCCGCGAGCGGAAGTGGCCAGTATCTCATACACCTGCTCAATGCATTGGCAGAAATTGACCAGCAAAACAAATATATTTTGCTGGGCGCCACGCTCCAAGAAAAACCATCCTTACGGTCGCCCTGGGAGAGGTTTCCCTACCAGGTAAGTCCCGTGCCCACTTTGGCCAGGAGCAACGAGAACATCGAAAAACTCGTTTGGGAGCAGTTGACAGGACCGCGGGCAGCACGCAAAGCAGGCGTCGATCTCCTGCACGTCCCATATTTTGCTCCCCCACTTTTCCCACGCACGCCGACCGTCGTCACGATCCACGATGTCATCCCATTGCGGCTGCCGCTCTACCGGGCAGGAGCCAGGGTCGAGGCATATATGCGGCTTGTTGCGCGCGCCGCCTCCAAAGCTACTTTGATTATTACCGTCTCACAACATGCTAAGCAGGACATAATGGACATATTGCATGTGCCTGCTGAACGCATTCGCGTGATCTATGAGGCGGCTGGAGATGAGTATACTCCTGTGACCGATCCCGCCGCGCTTGCTACGGCACGTGGACGTTACGGCTTAGGCGAACAGTACATTTTCTATCTGGGCGGACTTGACCAGCGCAAAAATGTACTCCAGTTGGTGCGGGCTTTTGCCCATCTCTACCGGCAATTAGAGAATCCCAACTTACAGTTATTCATTTCAGGCAACCCTGAAAAGAAAAAAAATGGACCGCTATTTCCTGATCCCCGTCCCGTTGCTGCTGAGTTGGGTGTGGCGGATATACGAGGGCTTTGGGCTGCCACCACTAGAGGCGATGAGTTGTGGGGCCCCTGTCATCTGCTCAAACCGCACATCTTTACCAGAGGTTGTAGGTGACGCGGCCATCAGTGTAGACCCGGACGATATCCGGGCCATGGCTGAAGCGATGCGCAGCGTGCTTACCGATAGCACGCTGCGGGACAACTTACGAGCGCGTTCCTTACAACGTGCTGCCCAGTTTAGCTGGCGTAAGGCTGCGAAAGAGACTCTTGCCGTTTATGAAGAGGCGTTGGCAAGGCAGAAAGCAATAGTATGCGTGTATTGATGATTTCAAAAGCCCTGGTTGCAGGGACCTCGCAGCGCAAACTTGAAGAACTGGCGAAATGTCCTGGTGTCGAGCTGACCCTCGTCACTCCTGCATACTGGCGCAGCGATGATGGAAGCAAGCAGGTGCTGGAACGCCTCTATACTCAGGGCTACCAGATGATCGTCACGCCTATGATGCTCAACGGTAACTTTCACCTGCATTTCTACCCGCACCTGGGCAAGATTATGCGCGAGTTACGCCCGGAGATTGTACATATCGACGAGGAACCCTACAATTTCGCCACCTCCCACGCCATGTGGCAGGCTAACAGGCTAAAGGCACGTTCCCTCTTTTTCACCTGGCAGAACCTCTACCGCAACTACCCGCCACCCTTTCGACAGATGGAACTGTATAATTATCGTCACGCGGCGGTCGCGCTGGCCGGCAACCGGGACGCGGCAGAAGTATTGAAGCGGAAAGGATACCGTGGCCCTATCCGTATCATTCCCCAATTTGGCTTCGACACAGATATTTACCGGCGCGCTGAACCACGCAAGCCCCGGGCTACTGGCGAACCCTTTACTATGGGCTATGTCGGGCGCCTGGTTGAACAGAAGGGCTTACCGCTCATGATAGAGGCGCTGACAAGTCTACCTGACTATTGCCACGTGGTTTTCATTGGCAACGGCCCTTTGAAAAGCGAACTTGAAGAACAGGCCTCTTGCCTGGGCGTTGCCGGGCGCGTCATTTTCAAAGGCGGAGTGCCCACCTATGAAATCCCTAAAGAGATGCAGCAAATGGACGCGCTGGTGCTGCCATCCTTGACTCGTCCCAACTGGATAGAACAGTTTGGCCGTGTCCTGCCAGAAGCGATGGCCTGTGAAACACCCGTGATTGGTTCCAGTTCAGGCGAGATTCCCCATGTCATTGGCGAGGCCGGGCTGGTCTTCCAGGAAGGTAATGTCCAGGAGCTGGTTGCCTGTGTCCGTAAATTACTTGATGACCCTGAACTTTATGCACGCCTGGCGGTTAAGGGACGGCAGCGTGTGTTGGAGAATTATACACAGGAGCAGATTGCCAGGCAGACGTATGAGGTGTACAAGGAGATGCTAGTCTAAGACCTGGGATGCCGCCAGGCCCTGCACTAGACAAAAGCAGGTTGGGCTTTAGCTACGATGTTTGACAGGGAGCATACAATTCTGAATACTCCCTTGTCTCTTACCCATCATAAACAACGCTATTAAGCTTCATAACGTCCACCAAGATACTTAGCGAGAAATTTTTCGGCGGCTGCGTAAAACTTGAGGCGATTTTCCGGCTTGGCGAAGCCGTGGCCCTCGTCGGGGAAGAGCATGTACTCGTAATCGATGCCCTTACTCTTCATGGCCTCGACAATCTGTTCCGACTCCGCCTGTTTTACACGCGGGTCATTTGCCCCCTGACCAATCAGGATAGGTATCTTGATCTGATCGACCCTGAACAATGGCGAACGCGAATTCAGAAACTCTTCCTCGGTATCTGGATTTCCAACCCGCTTGTAGAAGGTCGCCCGGAAGGTTGACCAATATGGGGGAATTGTCCTTATTAATGTGTTTAGATTGGAAGGGCCTACAATGTCTACGGCACAGCAGAAAAGGTCTGGCGTGAACGTTGCCCCCACCAGTGCAGCGTAGCCACCATAGGATCCACCGAAGATCGCCACCTTTTTCGGGTCCGCGATGCCCTTATCTATTGCCCACTGCACGGCGTCTACCAGGTCGTTGTGCATGTTTCGTCCCCACTCCCTATCACCGGCGTTGAGAAAATTCTTGCCATAGCCTGTAGAACCTCGAAAATTTACCTGCAAGCAGGCGTATCCACGGTTCGCAAACCATTGTGCATCAGGACGATACCCCCACGCATCGCGTCCCCATGGACCACCATGCACATTGAGCACCATCGGCAGGTCGATCTTCTGCTCTCCCTGCGGCAAGGTCAAGTAGCCGTGAATAGTCAGCCCGTCCCTGCTGTTGAAGGAGATCGGTTCCATGGTTACGAGCGTATACTTGTTCAATTCTGGCTGGTTGTCGAAGAGAAACGTTGCTTTCTGGCTTTTCCTATCGTAGGCGTAAAACGGCACAGGCCCATTGTCAACCGTGAACGCTACGAGCCAGGTCGTATCGGCGTCGTCACGACTAATGATGAAGAAGTCTCCTTGGTGGATGCCGCCAATGTTGTCAAAATCCATCTTGATGGACTCATCTAATACGACCCATTCGTTACGGTCTTTGTTGAATGCGACTGCCTGAACATCATGGGTATCGGGGTGGACAATCACATTGCCTACATCATATTGTGGGTCCTCGGCGATGACAGTAATGTCGCCCGTGGCGATGTTCAGCTTGACGAGGCGGCCGGCATTGACGTTACGCGAGTCCTGGAGATAGATTGCTTGACCATCCAATGTGAAGTCAATAGGCCCACTGGTGAGGCTATCGTCTGCATCCCAGGTGACAAGCTTTCTCCATTCGGAGTGCTCGTCATCGCGAACTAGTAGTTCTGTGCCGCCATCAGGCAATGCTGTGACTGCACCGCGTACTTTGAGATGTGCATCCGTGACCCAATTCATGATGTTACCCGGGTTCTTGGCGACAAGCGTGAGTTCGCCTGTAGTCAGGTCGAGATGATAGACATCGTGAACCTGTGGGTTTTCTTTGTTCATGCCGATCAAGAGTTCGTTAGGAAAGTGCTTGTCGCGGTCGATGATCTGCACCTGTACATTCTCAAAGGGCGTCAGGTCTCTCGTCTCCCGCGTTTCCAGGCTCGTTGCATACAAGCGCCAGTTTTCGTTGCCACCAACATCCTGGATGTACATGATGTGCTTGTTATCCTGTGACCAGAAGTAGAAGCGCACGCCTCTATCTTCGTCTTTGGTAACAGGCTCGTAATTGTCTCCACCGATGGTACCTACCCATACATTTAATACATTGTTTACCGGTGCCAGGTAAGCCATCTTCGTTCCATCAGGTGAAACCTGCGGACTCGTCTTCTCTGGATTGCCAAACAACACGTTACGTGGTATAAGCTGTGTCGTTGCTGATGTTGTCATTTTTCCTTCCTCTTGGTCATGTGATAATAGACAGTACCCCCTTATAAAACTGTAAAAGTGTCCCTGTTGTCAAGGCAGAAAATTACCGATGAGGTGTCACGAGCGTTGCCGGGCGAAAAAATGATAAACTAGAAGAGAAACAAACTTGCTATAAGGAAACAAGACATGAGCTACGACGAGATGATGGTATTTGCAGGCAGCGGTAGCCGCAGACTCACCCCTCGCATTTGTGACTACCTGCACATTCCTCAAGGGAAAAACGAGACTCTGCATTTCTCGGATGGGAACACCTTTGTGCGCATTCTAGAAAATGTGCGTGGGCGGCGGGTTTACCTCGTTCAATCAACCGTGTTTCCTACTAATGACAATTTCATGGAGCTGTTGTTTTGGATAGACGCCTTTAAGCGTGCCGGTACCGAGACAGTGACGGTGATTATTCCCTATTTTAGCTATGCAAAGGGGGATAAGAAAGATGAACCTCGGGTGTCTATTCGAGGTCGCGTCTGTGCTGACGCAATTGAGGTTGCAGGGGCAGACCGTGTTGTTACCATGGACCTCCATGCACCACAAATCCAGGGGTTTTTCCACCTGCCTGTAGACAATCTATATGCTCTACCCATACTGGTTAACTGTATTCGGGAAAAGGGGTTGGAAGATATCATTATTGTCTCGCCTGATGTGGGCTTTGCCAAACAGGCCCGGAGATACGCATCACAACTTGATGTATCTATGGCTATAGCTGACAAAGAACGCCACGGACACGATGAGAAGGCGGTGATCTTGGAGGTCATCGGTGATGTGAAAGGCAAAACCGCAGTTGTGGTGGATGACTTTACGATATCAGGTGGCACACTTGTGGATGTATCAGTGAAATTGATGGAGCAGGGAGCCAGAGAGGTGTATGCTGCCGTAACCCACGGCGTTTTGACGAAAGGTTCTGTTGAAAGGATAGATAAAAGTCCTATCAAGCAACTGATTATTACCGATACGGTTGAAAATCAGCCTGTCCGGTTTTCCCAGAAGATAGAGGTGGTGTCGGTTGCTGCCATGTTTGGGGAGGCCATCAAGAGGATACATAACCGCGAGAGCATTAGCGAGATGTTCTCGTAAAGAGAGATCCAAAGGGGGCAAACAATCGTACTGGTAAATAGTACTCCTGTCTAAAAAAATCAGAAGTAGTGCCTGGTTGTGTAGATATGTAGTGATGGAATTGAGAGAGGAACTCAGGCAATGCCAGAGGAGACTATAGAGCGCAAGACTCTATGGATGTTGGAATACGATTATGAGGACTGTCGCCACCTGAAGCCGTTCTATGCGACCTCAAGAGAGGATGCCGAGAGCCAGGCGCGGCAGTGGATGAAGCGGCTCCCGTATCAGGTAGTTTATGTAGGAATGCGTGCTTACCCCCGTGGTTTCGTTGTACAGTTTGGCCATGGATTGCAGGGCAGTAAATAAATTACGCGCTCAATGCGCCTAACCACTCTGGCAAGTCCACTATCGAGGGCAGAATCGCATCTGGCTGCACCCGCTCTAGTAGCGGGGAATCGGCCGAGTGTTTACCTGTACAGACCAGGATACCACGCATGCCAGCGCGTTGAGCGCCACCCACATCATTTTCAATATCGTCACCAACTGTGACCGCCTCATCTGCGGCCACACCTATCGAATGCAAGGCCTGCTCAAAAAAGTCACGATCAGGCTTGCCCAGGACTGTTGCCTGCTTACCTGTAGCTAATTCAAGCGCATGTACATACGGCCCACTATCTAACATCAGCCCATCACTGGCACGCCAGTAGAGATTCCTGTGCATAGCTAATAAGACGGCCCCGTCCATGAGCATACGAAAGGCTGCGTTCATGGCCTCATAAGTCAGCAGTTCTTCAGCGCCACCGATCACAACAATATCAGCCTGTGACTCAACGAGTTCTATGCCATCAAAATCTGCCCTCGTGTTCCCTTTTGTGAGCACCCAGCATCGCTTTCCAGGATAGTGTTGACGAATGTAATTTGCAGTGGCTACCGGTGCGGTAACAAGCTGCTGTTCAGCAACAGGCAGGCCGATAGCTTGTAAGCGCTGTGCCAGCGTGGTACGCGCCAGGGTTGTGGTATTTGTCACAAAGCCGGTCGGGTAGCCTTGCTTTTCTAACCAGGACAGTACTTCTGCCGCGCCTGGAATGGGCTGCATACTGATATGCAAGACGCCATCAAGGTCAAGGAGAATGCCACGGATAGGTTGCATATAGTCCTCTTTCACATTTTACATCTGGCTATCGTTTTCTTTCAAGAAGTATATATTTCCGAGAGAAGAGGCGCAAGGGAAAGGTCACTTTGAGACGTATAATATATGAAACGATGAGGTGACTAGGAGAGTCTACCCATTGTTATGACCTATTGGCTACCTGTTCCGTTTGTAGTACACGAGGGGACTGACAGCCACAAAAAAAGCTAGCATGACATCTGGTAGTAAATGATGTTATAATAGCCGCGAAGAGTAGGCTTTCAGTTAGGAGTTGGCAGAATGAACGGTGACATGATAGGTCGTGTCATCAAAAATCGGTATAAACTCATCGATGAACGAGGGCGAGGCAGTTTTGCCACCGTATATGTCGCACGTGACACGGAAAACAACCACATCTATGCGGTGAAGGTCATGCACCTTGAACTGTCGAATGATGGGGAGTTACTGGCACGTTTCCAACGAGAGGCCCATATTCTCTTGAACCTCCATGATACGCATATCGTGCGCATCGTGGATTATGGCAACGATACCAATATGCCCTTTATTGTGATGGATTATATCGATGGGCAGAACCTGAAGTACCATATGATTACCCAGGGCCCGATGGAGCCATTGCGCGCGCTGAATTACACCCGTCAAATTGCTGAGGGACTAGACACGGCATATAAACAGGGTGTGGTGCATCGTGACATTAAGCCGCAGAATATTCTCATCGACAATAAGGACGATGTGAAGATCACTGATTTTGGGTTGGCGCGGAGTCGGGAAACCGTCACCCTCACACAGTCCAATGTATTCATGGGTACGGCCTACTATATCTCGCCTGAGCAGGCAGAAAGTGGGCGTTCAGCGGACACCCGCTCTGATCTCTATTCAGTTGCTACTGTTTTGTTTGAGATGTTGACTGGCAGCCCTCCTTTTGAGGGGGAAACCGCTGTGGATATTGTCATAAAACACATGAACGAACAAGTTCCATCGATCTGCCAGAAGCGGCACGACCTGCCTTCGGAGATGGATATCTTCATGCAGAAGGCTATGGCGAAATCTCCGGCAGAGCGCTATGCAACTCCACAAGAGTTTATTGCAGCACTTGACCAGTTACAAGAACGTATCCAGGCAATGCCTAAGCGAGTTCCAGAGCCTGGACACGAAGCAAGATCAGGAAATATCGGGATAGCCAAGTCTCCGGTAGCTCCACCAAAACATGCCCGCCTCGTGGTTCTCTCAAATGGACAATCCCATCTTTTAATGAGTGAACTGATGGTTGTTGGACGCCAGGATCCGATTTTGGGAATTTTTCCGGATATCCCCCTGGCGGACAAGACGGTTGGGCGGCGTCATGCCTACCTGAGAAATCAGCAAGGAACGTACACAGTGGAGGATCTCAATGCTTTAAATAAGACTCGCTTAAATGGAGTAACCTTAACGCCACACGAAGAACGTACGCTCAAAGATGGCGATATTCTACGCTTTGGCAGTGTTGAGGTGCGTTTTGAATTGCGATAGAAGTGGTGTTGAGTCGCACTGTGTCGCAGTGTAGGGGTATCCTTTGTGGGTATCCGTGAGCGGTGAATGAAAAGAGGAGCCGCTCGTACGATTCAGAGGGGTGAACGACATGACAGAGAAACTTGCGTTCATAGTTTTTGCAGCTTTTCCAGTGCCAACGAGTATCCTGATCATTGCTGGTCTGGTAGTAGCGATCGTTATCCTTTTCGGGGCCATTCTGCTCTTCCGCAGTCCTGGCAAAAACAAAGGTGCAAATGCCGAGAAGTCCGGTGGTGCGTCAGGTTGGCAGCCTCAAGGGCAACAGCAGGCGATGCCAGGTGGATGGAATCAAGCCGGTATGGGGGGTTCTGCCGATAGTGCATGGGGACAGCAGCAGCAGCCCGGTGCCTGGGGCGCTCAGCCTTCTGCTCAGCAGCAGCAGCCCGGCGCCTGGGGTGCGCAGCCTTCTGCTCAGCAGCAGCCCGGTGCCTGGGGTGCGCAGCCTTCTGCTCAGCAGCAGCAGCCCGGTGCCTGGGGCGCTCAAGCCCCCGCTCAGCAGCCATCGGCAAGCCCCTGGGGTAGCCCCAGTTCCGCTCAGCAACAATCTTCGACCTGGGGTAACGCGAGCCCCAGTACACCATCGGCGGGTGCTGGCATGGGAGGAAACCAACCTGGTTGGGATGCCACTCTCGCGGCCCAGCAACCGGCAGCCTCGCAGCCACAGGACTCCTGGGGGCAACCCCCAGCATCTCCTATGCAGCAGGGAGCACCAGTATGGGGGGCTCTGCCAGGCGGGCAGGCAATGCAAAATAGCACCCCGTCACAACAACAGCAAGCGCCTACCTCCTATGGAGGGAGCGGTTCTGGACAGTCGTGGGGTCAATCTAACCAGCCGGCATCCACGCAGCAAGGATGGGGACAATCTCCCCAACAACAGTCAGCTTCAACACCTTCACCTGCGACAGGTGGCAATCAGGGTATGCCATCATGGCAGCAAGGATCAGGCCTTGGGCAAGGTCAGGGATTTAGCTCCCCTGGTGTGAGACAAGACGCTGCCAGCATGTTTCCCAGCGCCGACAGCGATAGAACGATACTGCGCCCAAGTAGCCCTCAAGGAACCACAGGCATTGTGCGTGTGGAAGAGGGGAAAGAGCCTGGACGTGTCTACGAGGTACGTAAAGACGAGCTGAGTATTGGACGTAGCCGCGAAAGTGATATCTTCCTTGAAGACCTGGCAGTGTCACGTCTCCACGCCAAGATCCTCAGCCTGGGCAACGGGAATTATGCGCTGAAAGATGAAGGAAGTGCCAACGGAACAAAGGTCAACGGACAGTTAGTGAATAAACACCAGACCTACCCTCTGCAAGAGGGAGATAAAATCCAACTTGGCCAGACCGTATTGGTATTCGCCAGGCGCTAAGCATTCGGCAGTAGGGGCACGATCTATCGTGCCCCTCGAGGATGAGGAGAGAGGGCGCAAGACTGGCATAGCATCTTCGCCCCTGCAATTTCGTGCAACAAGACGATCTGATCGGTGTGACGCTTGGAAACTACAAGATCCTGGCCCCCGTTGGCCAGGGGGGGATGGCTCGTGTCTACAAAGCGCACCAGGAGAACCTTGACCGGGAAGTAGCTGTGAAGGTTCTCCCGCCCTGGTTTGCCGCTGATCGCAATTTTGTTGAACGCTTCAACCTGGAGGCCCGGCTCGTTGCCAGGCTTTCGCATCCCAATATCGTCACAGTACATGATGCCAATGAGTACCATGGGCACCTTTATATTGTGATGCAATTAGTCGATGGCGGCACTCTCAAACAGCGTTTAGATCAACTGCAAGCCCTTAGCAAGACCATGGAGGTTGCAGAGGCCAGTCGCATCTTCACTCAGCTGGCCAGCGCTCTTTCCTATGCGCATGATAACGGTATCATTCACCGCGATGTGAAACCTGTCAACGTTTTGATGGATCGCTCAGGGCGTCCCATTCTTTCTGATTTTGGCATTGCCAAGGTGCTCGCTGGTTCAAAAGCATTGACCCGACAGGGCGCGGGGGTAGGTACACCTGAATATATGTCACCGGAACAGTGTCAAGGGGGTCCTGTTGATGCACGAGCAGATATCTACGCTCTTGGAGTGATGCTATTTGAGGCCTTAACCGGCCGCCTACCCTTCCTGGGAGATAACTACCCGGCGCTCGCCCATAGCCATATCTACGAGTTGCCACCACATCCAAACGCTATCAATCCCACAATTGACCCGGCAATTGCCCAGGTCATCTCGACGGCTCTGATGAAAAATCCTTTGCAGCGCTATCAACGGGCCAGTGATATGGCCGAGGCACTTGAGCGGGCTATTCAATCGCTTCCAACTGGAAGTGAGAGGGAAAGGGCGAGCGCAAGGGTCCCCACCCAACCGTTCCCCACCCCTACAGATCCCAGCCGTGTGGCGACGATGCCTCTCTATACCTGTCCACAATGCCGTCACTTCAATAAGCCAGAGATGCGCTTTTGCACGAAATGCGGCTTCCCTCTCAATCCATGCCGCATCTGTGGCGCTGAAAACAAGGCCAGTAATCGCTTTTGCTCAAAGTGCGGGCAACCTCTCCAGCTGTATTAATACACAAACTCATCGGGTTGCGGCGCATAGACACGCTCCACCACCCTGCGCTGTTCATCCATGCGCTTGTACCTTAAGTGGATGCGTTCCTCTACGCTGAGTGAGAGAATAGAGCGAATACGTTCTACTAACGCGCTGGGTTGTGCCGGTTTAGTCATATAATCGACAGCGCCTTCTTCAAAGCCATGAACTTGTTCTGTTAATTGAGTAAGCGCGGTCAAGACTAAAACGGGCAGAGGGGGCAATTTACGGTTCGCTCGTAGCCAGTCTAATACTTCAAATCCACTAACCGGCTGCATCATCAAATCCAGCACAATCAAATGCGGACAGAATTCTGGAATAACATGTATGGCCTCTTCACCATTCGAAATACCAAGAACCTCGAATTCCGCAAACTCCAAAAACACACATAATACTTGTAGGATAGCAGCATCGTCTTCTACAACTAAAATCTTTGACTTGTTTTCGGTATTATACATCTGTTACACCTCTTCCAACACGACGTCTAGCAAGGGGAAAACGCACTTCAGCAACAGTACAATTGGCACGATTGGCCTCTCCCACGCGTCGCAGTGTAAATTTACCTCCTAAATCACCTATAAGATTCTTGATCAGCGAAAGACCTAAGCCTTCACTGCTCTCTTCTTCGCCAGGCTGCCATTGCTTCAACTGTGAACCAGAATCAATGACCTGGACGATAACCATGCTATTCTCTTCAAATCCTCGGACCGTGACCTTACCTTCCGGCAGACCGACCATACCATGTTTGATGGCATTTGAGACCATTTCATTAAGAACGAGTGCCAGGATAGTGACGGCCCGCGAAGGAATAACAATAGGGCAGGGTTCCACCTCAAAGGTAATATGTGTCTCCGGAGGACGCAGGTTGGCATTAGCGACGCCAACGATCTTGCGAGCTATGTCGTCAACGCGTGCTTCGCTGACATCTTCATGTGAGAGCAGATCATGTGTTGCCGCTAATCCCTGCACACGGTTAACGCTTTCAGCCAGAGTATGACGTACTTCAGGGGATTTCGTGCGACGCTGCTGCAGGGAGAGAATGCTAGCTACAGTAGCCAGGTTGTTTTTGACGCGATGATGCAATTCCCGCAGTAATACCGATTTTAGCTCCAGCCCACGGCGAGCCTCCTCAAACAGGCGTGCGTTTTCTATGGCTATGGCAGCTTCGTTAGCAAAGGTGATAACAAGCTGCATCTGCTCATGCGAGAGCAGGTGGCGGTGGCTGCTGTAAATACAGATGCAGCCAAGAACTTTGCGCTTGACCTGTAACGGAACACATAACACCGAATGAATCTCTGAGGAAACTCCTGGGTCCTTGAAATGCTGCACTGCAACCCCGCTGGCGCGGCTAGACTTCGTCTCCGCCGGGTCGGAATGTAATGCCTTGGAAATAAAGCAATGCGGGTCATCATGGAAACAGTCGACAGCCATGCTTGGTCGTCCCGTTTGGACGGTGCGGCCAGCACAGCATTGACCAACCTTGAGTTGCAATCCCCGTACCAGGGTACTGTTCAGCCCATAATGGGCAACCACGTGCAGATGCTGCCTATCAGGGTCCAGCTCAAAGATGCAGGAGCGCTCGGCCCCCGAGAGATGGACGGCCTGGGTGGTGATGATCTGGAGGACCTCGTCCAGATTGAGAGTCGAGGCAATGATTGAGGAGACGCGGTGAATAGTGGCCAGTTCGTGGACTTTGCGCCGCAACTGTTCGTCTGTCTGCTCATAGAGTCGTCCATTTTCGATGTTGATGGCGACGATACCTGCCACCACCTCCAGGAAGTTTCTCTCCGAGTTGGTAAATTCACGCAGGTCCTCCGATTGGACGCTGATGACGCCAATGAGACGCTCTGCATTGCCAAAGAAGATGACCGGTATGGCCATGAGTCCATGATATTCAGCGCTATATGTGCGTACCTCTGTTGAGAAATGCGGGTCAGCCAGGGCATCACGCACAATCAATGGGCGTCCTTTGTCTGCTACCCAGCCGCTATAGCCTTCTCCCAGGCGCAGGGTAAAGTGCATGCCACCTAACGGGCGCGGCCCATTGGTGGCACGCAAGGTGAGCATACGTTGTAGTTCATCATAGAAGGAGATGGTGCAGAGGTCAACGTGTAGCTCTTCTGCAACTTCTTTGGTGATTATTTGCAGGGTCTGATCCAGATCCATATTGGAATTGCTGACACCATTAATACGTTGTAGGGCGACGAAACGCTGTTCGAGTTCCAGCGTCAGGGAGTCTCGTTGCACAGAGTATTGATGCACGACACTTTGATAACCGCGAGTCAGAGCCAGGGTACAGGAAGATTGCAGCTGATACAAGCGAGATGTGGCCTCTACGAGCATGGTCAGTTTTTCTTGTTCGTGAGGTAGGGAATTGAAGAGGTCTTTTAGCTCAAGTGCAAGTGCATCGATATAGCGTTGTAAGCCTTGCAGGCGGACATCTAACTTTCCGCCCTGCTCCGCCAGCCAGCGACCGGATTGTTCAAAGCGAGCGAAGAG
>WNGQ01005607.1_pt1 | contig 14176 bp, 10 predicted proteins | sample 5407661 | NCBI WGS metagenome assembly WNGQ01 (sample SAMN13153382, study PRJNA577476) | soil metagenome | isolation source: 60 cm soil or saprolite under Garry oak tree replicate 2 | place: USA:California | collected 2016-06-15 | reverse complement strand
GCCGGAATCATCGACCGCCACGTTCCAGCGTGCGAGCGCGGCCAACACCCGGCGGGCGAGCGAGCGGTCGGGCGTGACCAGCGCAGCCGTCTTGCCCTCCACAGTGATCGCTTCGCGCAACGCGATCGCGATGGCGAGCGCCTCCTCTTCCGCATTGGCGGCCTCGACGAACGAAAGCTGCTCCAGCGCGCCTTCCACATGCGCCACGAAGGCATGCTCGGCGGTGCGCGTGCGCCAAAGATCGGTAGCGTCGGCGGGGCGGAAAGCTTCCGACGACAGCTGCTCGCGGCCGCCACCGGCCGGCGGCACCAGCAGCTCGACCGCGCCGCGCTCGATTCCCGTGCGCCGCAGCAGGGCCTGCATGGCGAATTGCGGATGGCCGGCGACCGGCACGGCGCGGTCCTCGCCGTCCTTGCGGCCGGCGATCAGCGCCCAGGACTTGTCGTCGAGGTCGGTGTCCAATCCGGGCAGCACGACGGCGCCGTGCGGCAGTCCCGACACGGCGGCGATGAGATCGGCCGTCGCCGGAATGGAGCCGGTCGATCCGGCCGCGATCACCGGGCCGGGATTGCGGGCGAGCCGCGCCGCCTCGGCCTTGATCAACGCGTCGCGGCGCACCGCCATCTCGATCATGCCGCGCTTGGCAAGAAGCTCCGGCCAGGCCGTGCGGGCGATCTTCAGGAACTCGAGCGTGAGCTGCCAGTAGCTGTCGAGGTGATCCGGCACCAGATCATCGAGACGGCTCCAGGATACGCCGCGCGTCGTCATGTCATCGATGAGGCGCGCGAGGTCATCGGCAAGCGCCAGCGCCGAGGCGGGACGATCGGCGACGAGGGGCGTTTCGCCCGCCTGGTCCGGAGCAAGCTTTGCGGCCCAGGCCAGCACCAGGCGCGTGAGCAGAAGCCGGCGTTCGAGCCCGCCCAGCGCCTCTGGCAACTCGAGCGCCTCGGCGCCGATGTCGCCCGCTGCCGCCTGCGCGAAGACGATCTCGTCCTCGTCCACATCCCCGACCGCCACGATCCGCGGCAGGATCGCGGCCCGCGTGCCGCTCACATCGAGAAAAATATCGCGCGCGAGGCGGCAGGCGCGGCGGGTGGGCAGATAGATGGTCGCGGTGGCGAGCGCAAGCGGATCGCGCGCGCCCTCGAAGCCCGTCACCAGCCGGCCCTCCAGCAGCGCCTTGATGAGCGTCGGCAGGAACGGCGCCGAGGCCGGGATGGTGAAGACGCGCGGGGTGTGGATCATGGTGCAAGGAGAATTGTCAGGCCCGGCGCCAGCACGGCGGCCGGTCATCACAGATGGATTCGATCGAGATTCGGATGCCGGATCATCTGCCTTCGCGGATCACGACGCAACATTATGCCGCGCTGTCGAGGATCGCGGCTTCGGCGGCTGCCACCGCGTCGGGCGTGCCGACGTGCATCCACACGCCTTCGAGCCGAAGCCCGTAGAGCCGCCCGGCCCCGGCGGCCCGCTCGAACAGCGTGGTCAGCGAAAAAGCGCCCGCCGGAGCCCCTTCGAAGAGCTTCGGCGCAAGGATCGCCGCCCCGGCATAGACGAATGGCACCACGGCCCGCTCGCCGCGCCGATTGAGCCGCCCCTCGGGCGTCATCGAGAAATCGCCGCGGCCGAAGTAACCGATGCTGGTGGTGGTGGGGGCAAGCAGCAGCAGCGCATCCATCCGGTGAGGCGCGAAGGCGCCGGCCAGCCGGTCGAGATTCGGTTTGACGCCGTCGATCCAGATCGTATCGGAATTGATGAGGAAGAACGGCGCATCGCCGAGCTCCGGGAGCGCCTTGACCAGGCCGCCGCCGGTGCCGAGAAGCTCGCCGCGCTCGTCCGAAACGACGATGCGCGGCCGCTGTCGCGATTGCAGATGCCCTTCGATCTGATCGGCGAGGTGATGCACATTGACGACGGCGCGCTCGACGCCTGCTTGCGCCAAACGATCGAGCACGTGATCGATCAGCGCCTTGCCGCCGATGTTGACGAGCGGCTTGGGAATTTGGCCGTTGTGCGGGCGCATGCGCGTGCCCAAGCCGGCGGCGAGCACCATGGCGCGGCGCGGAACGGCGTCGATGAGGCCTTGGGTCTCTCCCATGGATGCCTCTTGTTGCGCGAGTTAGTCCGTGGTCGGCGCCGGAACGTGCGCGCTGTACCAGTCGCTGAGCGGGGCGAGCGCCGGATGCGCCAGCGACCGCTGCAAGTAGCCCCATATGCGAGGCATATGACGCAGGTATTGCGGCTTGCGGTCGCGCCGGTCGAGCCGCGCAAAGATTCCCAGGATCTTGCTGGCGCGCTGAGCGGCGAGCGTGACGTAGAGCTTGATGAATTGCGGGCCGTCGAAGTCCGGATCGGTCATCAGCCGGCCGCGCAGGTAGCGGCCCAGCAGAGAAAGCTCGGTGGCTTCGGCGACATCGACGCGCGCATCCTGCAGGAGCGATGCCAGGTCGTAGGCGGCCGGCCCCATCACGGCATCCTGGAAATCCAGAATACCAAGGCGCGCGAGGCCCCGCTGTTGCGGCAGCCAAAGCAGGTTCGGCGAATGGTAGTCGCGCAGTACCCAGGTCGGCGCTGCGTCGAGCGCGTCCTGCAGCAGCTCGCGCCAAAGCGACTGGAAAACAGCGCGCGCATCATCCGGAACGCCGAGATCGAGCCGCGGCAGGTACCAGTCGAGGAGGAGCTCGGCCTCGATCACGAAAGCCTCCATGTCGTAGGGCGGGATACGATATTCGAGGTGCGGCGCGCGCGGCAGGACGTCGGGCAGTGGTTGCTCGTGCAGCGCGAGCAGCACATCGACGGCGGTCTCGTAGCGTTCTTCGATCGGAACCGGCGGGCTGTCGCCGGCCACCACGCGCTCGTCACCCAGATCCTCGATGATCAGGAGCCCCTGGTCGAGATCGGCATGGTAGATTTCCGGCGCCAGCAAGTCGCGGTCCCGCAGGCCTTTCGCCATCGCGACGAAGGGCACGACATGATCGGCGAGATGCGCGATCGCGCCGTAGGGCTTGCCGTCGCGCACCGGCGGACCGTCGGGCCGTCGCGGCCAATTCATCAGGATGACCTCCCGGCCGGCGAGCGCGAGGCGTTGGTAGCTGCGGGTCGAGGCATCGCCGGGCAGCGGGCGTCGCCGAGCTTCGCCAAAGCCGCTGTCCGCGATGAAGCCGCGCACCGCCGCCATCCGCTGCACCCGCGGCGCAAAGGCGCCATATCCGGTCACCAATGCATGGCGGAATTCGAGCTTGAGCTTGGGGGCGAGCGTGAGCGCGACATCCACTCGATCGGGCGGCAGAGAGCTGCCGGCGCGGTCGGGCCATTCGAGGAGGACGACTGCGGCGCCAGGCAGATCGTCGAAGCCGAGCTCCGCGAGCTCGGCCGATCCCGAGGTCCGGTAGAGGTCGATATGCACCAATGGAAATCGCGGCAGATCGTAGGACTGCATGATCGTGAAGGTCGGGCTCGGCACCTCGATGGTTTCATCGTCGGCGAGATAATGGATCAGGGCGCGCGCGAACGCCGTCTTGCCGGCGCCGAGATCGCCCGACAGCGTGACGAAATCGCCCGGCTCGAGCGCGCTCGCGACATCGGCCGCGAGCCGGCGCGTGGCCAGCTCGTCCGGCAGCACCACCGAGAAGCTCGCGCCGTCGGGCGGGGTCAGCGGCATCGCGGCGCCGCCCCGTTCCGCCTCGTCGGCGGAGCCAGTGCTTGGACCAGCGGAAATCTCGATCCGAGGATGCGGCATGCTAGCGCGTCGGTCGTCATGCGGCGGGTCGCTCGGCCGCCTGTCCGAGCGGGAACACACAGGTGACGGTGGTGCCGCTTCCGACTGCGGAATCGAGCGCCACGGTGCCGCCGTGCAGCTCGACGAACGAGCGCACCAGGGACAGGCCCAGCCCGGTCCCGCGATGGCGGGAGCCCAGCGAATGTGTCTCGAACCAATCGAACACCTTGTCCTTCACCTCGGCCGGGATGCCCGGCCCGTGATCCGTCACCGAGAAGACGACCGCGTCGTTCAGTCTTTGGGCCGCCAGCGTAACGGTCCCGCCGTCGGGCGAAAAGGCGATGGCGTTGGCCAACAAGTTGAACAGCGTCTGCCGAACCCGAGGCTCGTCGGCGACGAAGTCGCCGATGTCAGGAGCGGCCCGGATGTCGAGCGAGATGCCGCTCTGGACCAGCCGGTCCTGCACCCCTTCGGCGGCAGCATCCATCGTGCTGCGGATATCGACGAGACCGGGGTTGAGCGTCATCGCCCCGGCATCGATGGTGGCGAGATCGAGGATGTTGTTGATGATGGCGAGCAGCGCATTGGTCGATGTTGTGATGTAGCCTAGATACTCGCGCTGCTTCTCGTTGAGCGGCCCGGTCGCCTGATCGCCGAGGAAATGCGCAAAGCCGATGATGTTGGTGAGCGGGGAGCGCAGCTCATAGGAGACGTGGTGCACGAAGTCGATCTTGATCTCGTCGGCTTCCTCGAGGGCTTCGTTCTTTTCGCGCAGCGCCCGCTCCACGTTCACGGTGTCGGTCATGTCCTGGAAGGTGACCAGCGTGGCGCCGTCGGGCAGCGGCACCGTGGCCAGATCGACGACGTTGCCGTCGCGCCGCTCGATCCGGCCGTTCACCGGCTTGCGCTCGTCGATGGCCGTGATCGTCGCGCGCAGCGCCTGCCAAAGCGCGCCGTCGCCGGACAGCGGCTGGCACCAGCCGATCACGGTCTCGACATGGGGGCGCTCGGCCAGGATCGCCGATTCGAGCCGCCACATGCGCACAAAGGCCGGATTGAACAGCCGCAATCGGCCGTCGCTGGCGAAGAGCGCGACCGCCTCCGCCAGATTGTCGAGCGTTTCGCCCTGCACCCGGATCAGCGCGTCGTAGCGCCGCTCCAGGTCGAGGCGCTCGGTGACGTCGTGGAACAGATAAATGACACCGCCCTCCGCATTGGGGGTCGTGACCACGCGCAGCGTGCGCCCGTCCGGCAGATGCCAGGTATGCTCCTTGGCCTCGGTCGCGTGATAGGCGTCATGGAGCAGCGCCTTCCATTGACGGAAATCCTGTTCCTCCGGAAGCTTGCGGGCGGCGCGCAGCCGGTCGAGCACGGCGGAATCGGTCGGCTCCTGATCGAGGAAGCCGGCATCGAGATCCCAGAGCGACCGGTAGGCCGCATTGCAGAAGGCAAGCTTCTGATTGGACCCGAAGCTGGCCACGCCGATGGCCAGCTGGTCGAGCGTGCGCCGGTGCGCCTCGGTCATGCGGGCGAGATCGGCGCGCATCCGATCCGCCTCGGTGATATCGATGCCGATCCCCGAGCTGCCGCTGCGGGTCGGGACGCTGTGGACCGCGAAGCTGCGCCTTGCCCCCATGACGACGGCCGCAAGCCGTCCCGCATAGGGCTGAGTTGCCTCCTGGGCGCGCAAGAGCCCGGTCCGGGAGGCGCGGTCGAACAGCTCCACGCCGCGCTCGACCACGTCGGCGGCGTCGCGGGCCTCGACCGCACGGACATAGGCCCGGTTCGCGAACACGAGCTGGCCGTCTGCATCCCGCGTCCAGATCGGCACATCCACCGCATCGACCAATGTCCGCAACGCGTCGGCCTCATCGATTTGCTTCTGGTGGCGAACCATGAGATCGCCCAGCTCCTGCCGGATGCCGCTCACGTTTCGCAGGCGCAGGACGGCGCGTCCGCCGATCGCCTGTCCGTCGGCTTCGATCAGGCGATCGGTCCGCGTCGTCACCGTCATGGCGAAGCCGATGCCGCGTGCGCGCAGCGCCTCGACGGCGCGGGCGATCGAGCGGGCCTGATCCGGGGCGAGCCAGCTGTCGAATTCCGGCACGCCGTTCAATGTGCGGATGCCGGTGACCAGGCGCAGATCGCCGATGATTTCGGGCTCGTCGTCGGTGGTGGACCAGGCAATGACGACCTGCGGCTCGGACATGAGCAACGCATTGGCTCGGTCCGCCCTTGCCCGCAGCGCAATGGCTTCGTCGCGGGCGGCGGCCTCGGTGGCGGCAAGGCGGCGCCGCGTGCGCACCAGCATCACCGCGGTGACGACCGCAAAGCACAGAATGCCGAGCGTCAGCGCCAGCGCGGCGATCTCGTGCCGGTCAAGCCGGGAGACCGCAAGAACATAGAGGTCGATGGTCGAGACATCGATGGTCTCTCCGGCGCAAGCCTGCGCCGGCGCCATCATCGAGCAAAGCGAAGCCGCGATGGCCGTGCCAAGCCTGCTGCGCCCCGGATGAGCCCGGAAGCTCCCGCCGGTAATCCGGATCGTGTCCGGCATTCCCGCTTGCCCCAATCGCCGCATTTCGCCAGTGCCGCGCGACCCCCGGCTCAAGTCAAGCCGCAGAACAAAACCTGCCCGGCTGCGAGGTTGCCTCGCCGTCCGGGCCGCCCGCGAATCGCTCGACTTTACCCCCAAGGGAAGTCGAGCCGTAAGAGTCCAGATCGTGAACGCGAATGGCGCCGGGATGCTGCGGCAACGATTTGACAGTCATGCAGCCTGGTCGTAGCCCGGATGCAGCGAAGCGAGCGATCCGAAGACAACGAGAATCATCATGCAGGTGCAGGCTTTGGGGTATGTCGGGGTTCGCGCCAAAGCGCTGGAGGATTGGGCCGACTTCGGCAGCCGGTTCCTCGGCATGCAGCGCATCGACAAGAGCCGTTCCACGCTGGCGTTCCGTATGGATGATCGCAAGCAGCGGCTCCTGGTCGATGCCGACGGGGGCGCAGGCATCGGCTTCATGGGCTGGGAAATGGCGGATGGCGCCGCCCTCGATGCGCTCGCGGGCAAGCTCGAAGCGGCCGGAATCGATGTCGCCCATGGGTCGTCGGCGCTCGCCAGCGAGCGCCATGTGAAGGACCTCGTCGTGCTGCAGGATCCGGCCGGAAACCGGCTCGAATTCTTTCATGGGCCGGAAAGCAGCTCCGAGCCGTTCCGGCCCGGCCGCAATATCTCGGGCTTCCGAACCGGACCGCTGGGCATGGGCCATGTGGTGCTGCACGTGGACAGCATCGAGCGCGTCATGCCGTTCTATCGGGAGATTCTCGGATTCCGACTCAGCGACTATTGGCTGCGCCCGTTCCGCGGCTACTTCATGAACGTCAACCAACGCCACCACAGCCTCGCCTTCATCGAGACCGGGCAGAACGCCCCCCACCACATGATGATCGAGCTGTTCAGCCTCGACGATGTCGGCCAGGGCTACGATCTCGCCCAGGCGCAGGAGGGACGGGTCGCAGTGACGCTCGGCCGTCACTCCGGCGACTACATCACATCGTTCTATTCCTGGAATCCCTCCGGCTTCATGACCGAATACGGCTGGGGCGCGCAGTCCATCGATCCCGCGACCTGGCAGCCATTCGAGCGCAAATTCGGCGCCAGCCTTTGGGGTCATGACCGGGCCTGGATGACGCCGGAGAAACAGATCGAAGCGCGCGAGCTGCGCCAGCAGGCGGCGGAGGCGGGCCTGCGCCAACCGGTCCAGGTGATCGAAGGCAATTTTGTGCTGATGCCGGGCATCTGCCCGTGGCTGGACGCGCTCAAGCAGGGTCAGCGGAGCGGGTGAACGACTGGTGCGTCAAGGCTCCCATGAAAGCCGGAGCCGTGAACCGGGGATCACTCGAAGGGCTTCTTGAGCACTTCGGCCGCGCCGACCATGTCCTTGACATTGATGTGAGACAGCGCCGCAGAAAATGCGACTTCGGCTTGGGCCAGCGCCGGGATCACCACGTGGGCCAGCAGGCTCGATTTTGCCAGCGGAGCCTCGCCCGCCTCCTCGAGGGTTCCCACCGCGCGCAGGATATCGTCGGCCGTGATATGGCGCGGCTCGCGGGCGAGCTCATAGCCCCCGCGCGGCCCGCGGATGCCCTTGAGGACGCCTTGTCGCACCAGCGCCTGGAGCACCGGCTCGAGATGGCGCGGCGGCAGCCGATGACGGGTCGCCAGCGCCTTGGCGGCTACGGGCCGGCCGCGTGCATTGAGTGCAACGTCGATGACGGCGGCAATGGCGAGGATGCCTTTGCGAGGCAAAAGAGGCATTAGCGGGACCACCGTAAGAGAGTGAAAAAACGAACGATTGGGGCCGGCCGGTCGCCCTATCCGCTTTCCTCTTGGCCCGTGCCGGTAGAGCCAAAACCCGCAACGCCGCGCGCGGTTTCATCGAGATCGAGAGTCTCACGGATCACGACTTGCAACGCTGGTGCGACGATGAGCTGCGCAATACGCATTCCGCGCTCCACAGTGAATGCAGCTTGCCCCAAATTCACGAGAATGACCTGTATCTCGCCGCGGTAATCCGCATCAATAGTTCCGGGGGTGTTGAGCACGGTGACACCGTGACGCACCGCGAGACCCGAGCGCGGCCGCACCTGGCCTTCGGTGCCTGCCGGCAGGGCAACCGCGATGCCGGTCGGGATCATGGCGCGAGCTCCGGGCTCGATCGTGATGGGGCGATCCACGGCCACTGCGGCGAGAAGATCGAGGCCGGCCGCGCCCTCGCTTTGATAGGAAGGCAGCGGCAGATCGGCCGCATGCGCAAGCCGCATCGCCCGGAGCTCGACCTTGCTCACGACCCGGACGCCTTGAGGGCTGCGGCAATTCGCTCGACCAACGCGCGAGCGACTTCGTCCTTCGATTGCGGTGGCCAGGATTCGACGCCTTCGGCAGTGATCAGATGGACGCGGTTGCGGTCGCCGCCCATGATGCCGGTTTCCGCCGAGACGTCATTGGCCAGAATCCAATCGCAGCCCTTGCGCTTGAGCTTGTCCTTGGCGTGGGCGACGACCTTCTCGGTCTCGGCCGCAAAGCCGATCACGAGCCGTGGCCGCTTCGCCTTGCGGTGGGCGACCTCCGCCAGGATGTCCGGATTCTCGACCAGCCTCAAAGTCGGCGCTGCACCCTTCGACTTCTTGATCTTCTCGCGGCCAGGCGCGGCCAATCGCCAATCCGCGACGGCGGCCGCAAACACGGCGCAATCCACCGGCAGAGCCCGCTCGACGGCGTCACGCATCTCGCGGGCGGTCTCGACCTTGACGGCCGTCACTCCGAGCGGATCGGGAATGTGCACCGGTCCGCAGACCAGGATCACCTCGGCACCGGCAGCAGCCGCCGCCGCCGCGATGGCATGGCCCTGCTTGCCGGAGGATCGATTGGCGATGTAACGGACCGGATCGATCGGCTCTTGGGTCGGTCCCGAGGTGACGAGCAGCCGCCTGCCCCTGAGCGATCGCTCGACCCGATGATCCGGGGAGGTTGCCAGCAATGCCTCGGCCGCAGCCACGATTTCGAGCGGCTCCGCCATCCGACCGATACCGGCCTCGCCCGGCTCCGCCATCTCGCCGGTGCCCGGACCCACCACCGCTATACGGTCGGCGGCGAGTTGGGTGAGATTGCGCCTGGTCGCGGCATGGCCCCACATCCGCGGATTCATCGCCGGTGCGATCAACACCCGCCGGTCGGTCGCGAGCAGGACCGCGGTGGCAAGGTCATCGGCATGGCCGCCCGCCATCTTGGCCATGAGATCGGCGGTCGCCGGCGCCACCACCACGAGATCGGTGCCGCGCGCGAGCCGGATGTGGCCGACGTCAAGCTCGCTTGCCGGATCGAACAGATCGGTGAAGACCCGCTCTCCGCTGAGCGCTCCGACCGAAAGCGGCGTGATGAATTCCCGCGCCGCCGCGGTGAGGATGCAGCGGACCGTGGCGCCGCGTTCCTTCAGCCGGCGGATGAGATCGAGCGATTTGTAGGCTGCAATGCCGCCGCCGATGATCAGCAGAATTCGCCTCCCGGAGGGGCCTGCGTCGAGCGGCGGCGTAGCGCCCGCGCGCGCGACCGGGGCGGGCTCCGCCATGGACCGGACATCGTCGGCGGCCGCCGCGCGCAGGATGGTGCGCGCCTCGTCCTCCATCGAGCGGCCGCTGCGCGCCGCGCGCAGCCGCAGCCGGGTCTTGAGGGCATCGTCGAGCCCGCGAATCGTGATGCTGGCCATCGGGATCGGTTCCGTTTGCGGCGGTGAGCCTAGCAATTGATTGCAATGCAATCAATGCAATCACACGCCGGCATCGCGACCAGCCGGAAAATGGCCGCAGGTTGCAAATTCTACAGGAATAGGGTCGGCTATACCCGAAATTCAGTTGGGGCCGAAATCGATGCCATTGGATTACCGGGTTTTTCCGTCTGTGATCGCGGCGATCGGCCTGGGGTTGGCCGCCCTCGGCCCCGCAATCGCCCAACCATTTCCGAGCAAGCCGATCAGGCTTGTCGTCCCCTTTCCGCCGGGCGGAACCATCGACACAGTCGCCCGTCTGGTGGCGCAGCCGCTGTCCTTGAATCTCGGGCAGAACGTGTTTGTGGACAATCGTCCGGGCGCCGGCACCACGAATGGGTTGCGGGCGGTGGCCTCCGCGCAGCCCGATGGCTACACGATTCTGCTGGGAAGCACGGCTTCGCTCGCCATCAATCCGGCGCTTTACAAAAACCTCGACTTTGCTTCGACCAAGACTCTAATTCCGGTCGCCATGTTGGCGACCGTCCCGCTCTTGCTGGCAGTCGGACCGTCCGCGCCGGCGAGCTCGGCCGGGGAGCTGATCGCCTATGCGAAAGCCAATCCAGGAAAGCTGAGCCACGGTGCCTCGCTCGGCACCCCGCCGCATCTCTTGGGGGAATTCTTCAGGGCGAGAACCGGAACCGATATTGTCTACGTTCCTTACAAAGGCACGGCGCCGGCGATCTCCGATTTGCTGGGGGGACAAATTCAAATCACTGCCGAGAGTCCGGGGCTCCTTCTTCCCCTCATCCGGCAAGGCCGGATCAGGCCCCTCCTGGTGACAAGCACGACGCGCTTGCCGGAATTGCCCGATGTGCCGACGTTGAATGAGCTCGGGCTCGACGGCTACCCGCCTGATACCTGGCAGGGGATCTCCGCTCCCGGCGGCACTCCGAAAAATATCGTCGATAAGCTCAACTTCGCGATCAGCGAGGTGCTGAAATCTGCAGCACTGAAGACAAGCCTGACGCAGCTCGGCTTCGAGCCGACGATCGCATCGCCGGAGGATTTTGCCGCACGGATTTCGGCGGATGCGGAGAAATGGGCGGCGGTCGTCAGGCTGACCGGCGCGGTCGGGGAGTGAGCGGCTCAGAAGATCCGAAGGATCAGCCAAGCGAGCAGCGCTGCGATCGCCCATAGCGCCGCCGCGGTCCAGCGGCTGCGCCGCGCCTCGGCCTGCCCGATCGCGGCGACCGTTTCGGGCGCCAGCACAAGACCATCGCGGGTGATATCGTCGAGCTGCTCGACCAGGACGGCGGCACGCGCGAGCAGCGCCGGCACCGCGCCGAGAAAGCGTCCCATCTCTGCGGCGCCCTCGGCCGCGCCTTCGAGCCGGCCGGCGGCGCCGAGATGGCGCTCGATCCATTCCCGCACCACCGGCTCGGCCACCGTCCACATATCGAGCTTCGGATCGAGCCCGCGCGCCACCCCTTCGACCACCACCATGGTCTTCTGCAGCAGCAGCAATTCCGGACGGGTGCGCGTGTCGAACAGGCCGGTCACCTCGAACAGCAGGGTGAGCAGCTTCGCCATCGAAATGTCCTCGGCAGTGCGGTTGTGGATCGGCTCGCCGATGGCGCGGATCGCCTGCGCGAAGCTCTCGACCGAATGCTGGCGCGGCACGTAGCCGGCCTCGAAATGTACCTCCGCGGTGCGCTGATAGTTGCGGGTGATGAAGCCGTAGAGGATTTCGGCGAGGAAGCGGCGTTCCTTCGGCCCAAGCCGTCCCATGATGCCGAAGTCGACCGCAATGAGCCTGCCCTCGTCATCGACGAACAGGTTGCCGGGATGCATATCGGCGTGGAAGAAGCCGTCACGCAGCGCATGACGCAGAAAGGTCTGGATCACCGCGCGGCCGAGAGTCTTGAGATCGAAGCCCTTGGCGTCGATCCGGGCGCGGTCGGACAGCGGCACCGCATCGATCCATTCGAGCGTCAGCACGTCGCGCGCGGTGCGCTCCCAATCGACGGCCGGGACCCGAAAATCCGGGTCGTCCTTGGTGTTCTCCGCCATTTCCGAAAGCGCGGCGGCCTCGAGCCGCATATCCATCTCGATGGTGACCGAGCGCCGGAGAGTTTCGACCACCTCGGACAGACGCAGCCGCCTTGCCTCGGCGGAAAGAGTCTCGGCCTGGCGCGCCGCAAACGCGAAGGCATCGAGATCGACCTTGCAGCGGTGCTCGATGCCGGGCCGTAGCACCTTCACGCACCTTCACGGCCACCGCGCGCCGCCCGGCATCCGTGGCGACCTCGGCGCGGTGCACTTGCGCGATGGAGGCGGCCGCGACCGGCGGCCCGAAACCCGCGAATGTATCGGGCAGCGGCCGCCCGAAGGCCGCCTCGACCATGCGCTCGGCGTCCCGCTGCGGGAACGGTGCCATCTTGTCCTGCAACGATTCGAGATCGCGGGCGAGCGCGACGCCGACCACGTCAGGCCGGGTCGCAAGGAACTGGCCGAGCTTGACGTAAGTCGGCCCGAGCCGGGTCAGCGCCGCGGCCAGCCGATTGGACGCGATCGTGCTCGATGGACGCTCCAGCAGACGGGCGGCGCGGACCGCGACGCGCGCCGGCAGCGGCAGCAGGCCCGGATCGATCAGGGCGAACACGCCCTCGCGGGCGAGCACCAGGGCGGCGCGCGCGAGCCGGGCGAGATGAGCAGGCGCAGCGATCACAGCCGCCAGCCCGAGTGCAGCGCCACGATGCCGCCGGTGAGCGGGCGAAACGAGACCCGCGCGAAACCGGCGGCCCGCATCAGACCGGCAAAAGCCTCCGGCCGCGGGAAGCGCCGGATCGACTCGACCAGATAGCGGTAGGCCTGAGTATCCCCGGTGACCAAGCGGCCGAGCGCCGGGATGATGTTGAACGAATAGAGGTCGTACAGCGCATCGAGCCCGGGCACATCGACGGTCGAGAATTCGAGGCACAGAAAACGGCCACCGAAGGCCAGCACCCGGCGCGCCTCGGCCAGCGCCGCCTCGATGCGCGGCACGTTGCGGATGCCGAACGCGATCGTCACCGCATCGAAGGATCGGTCCGGAAACGGCAGCGCCTCGGCATTGCCTTCCAGGAAGGAGATCGCCTCGCCGATCCGGCGGCGCGCGGCGCGTGCGCGCCCGACGGCCAGCATATCGGCATTGATGTCCATCACGGTGGCCCGTGCGGCGGCGCCGCCGGACGCCAGGACCCGGAAGGCCACGTCGCCGGTGCCGCCGGCGAGGTCGAGGAGCGAGAATGCCCGGCCCTTCGGCGGGCTTACGGCGGTCGCCAGCGCATCCTTCCAGGCGCGATGCAGCCCGCCCGACATCAAGTCATTCATCAGGTCGTAACGGTTCGCGACGCTGCGGAAGACATCGTCGACCAGGGCCTGCTTGGCGGCCAACGGCACGTTCCGGAAGCCGAAATGCGTCGCCTCGGCGTCCTCGGGTCTCTCGCTCATCAACGATCTTCCTTGTGCAACAAGACCATAGCGCGGCCTGAGTGGGGAGGCTATGTGTCGCAAAGAAAGCGTGCCGCAAGGAAACGCCGGTTCCCCGCCGGAAAAACGCGCGCGAGGTTAATGCCGCATGCCCGAGCTTCCGGAAGTCGAGACGGTGCGCCGGGGCCTCGATCCGGTCATGCAAGGCGCGCGCTTCGAGGCGGTCGAGGCCCGCCGCCACGATCTGCGTTGGCCGCTGCCGAAGGACTTTGCCGAGCGGCTCGAAGGCAAGACCGTCACTGGGCTCGGCCGCCGCGCCAAATATCTGCTCCTCGATCTCTCCTCCGGGGAGGTGCTGCTGATGCATCTCGGCATGTCGGGATCGTTCCGCGTCTTTCATGAGGGCGGGGAAACCGTGCCCGGCCAGCATCATCATGAACGCTCGAAGCACCCGACGCACGACCACGTGGTCTTTCGCATGTCGAATGGGGCATCGATCGCGTTCAACGATCCGCGCCGCTTCGGATCGATGAAGCTCGTGCCGCGCGCAAAGCTGGACGAGGAGCCGCTGTTGCGGGCGCTCGGGCCCGAGCCGCTCGGCAACCGCTTCGATGCCGCGATGCTGGCGCGCGCCTGCAAGGGCAAGAAGACGAGCCTCAAGGCGGCGCTGTCCGACCAGCGGGTGGTGGCCGGGCTGGGCAACATCTACGTCTGCGAGGCG
>WNGQ01014476.1_pt1 | contig 14179 bp, 14 predicted proteins | sample 5407661 | NCBI WGS metagenome assembly WNGQ01 (sample SAMN13153382, study PRJNA577476) | soil metagenome | isolation source: 60 cm soil or saprolite under Garry oak tree replicate 2 | place: USA:California | collected 2016-06-15 | reverse complement strand
CCCAATTCCCGCCCGCATTCCGAATATCGGTACGCAGCGAAGGCCAGGACGTCAGAGTTCGCCCGTCTTATTTCCTCCAGCGGCAGGGTTCTTTTATGTTGGACGTTTTCCTTATTGAAATGACAAATACCTTGTCGTTGTTCAATGGTCGCTTGTCATTTAAGAAAATAAGGGACGCCAAATGGCGGCGTCCCTTTTGGGAGGAGGAAGGGGGACCCTACCTCTTCGATCGCCACCGAAACGCGGCCTTGGCGGGCTCTCGAGCATTCTTCACGGTTACTTCCCGCACAGCAGTGGCGATCTTTTCGCCGTTTTGCTCGCGGTATTGAACAGAGACGCGAGTGCCGGCGGGCAAATTTCCGTTCCGCTGTGTTTGAGAGTCCAACGTGAAGCTCTCCTGCTTCGCCTTACGGCGAACTTTTTTGGTGATCACCAGTTGGTTCGCGTCGATCGAAGTGATCGTACCCTGGGTGAAATGCGTTGCGGGTTGGATTGTTTTCGCCTGGGGAATGGCGGGTGGGTCTGAATTCGCCTTGGAGTGCTGGCCGTTGAGAGCCACGGCATAAAGGGTCGCGGCGACACCAGCAATCAAAACGAATCGCTGAAATATAAATTTCATTGCAATTTCCTTCGTGGCGCCAATCATAGGTAGGAATTACATCCGGATGGGATTAAGGCGTGATTAACAGGAAATTAAATGAAATTAATCATTGTGGGAGAGGCCGCAGCGAAGCGCGAGCCCGTTAGGGCGAAGCCTCAAGAAAAGGGGCGGCGGGTGAGGGTGTCAGGATTTGGAAAGACCTGTGACCCCACCCGGCGCGTCAGCCCGCTGGCTGACGCGCCACCTTGTCCCACTGGGAGAGGGGAAGCCGGACGGTGAACCGCGTCCCGTGACCGGGAGTGCTTTCGACCTGAATCGATCCGCGATGTTGATCTACCGCCCACTTGACGAGACTCAGGCCCAGGCCGGCGCCGTCAGCGCGATTGCTGCGTGAGGGATCGGCGCGATAAAACCGTTCAAAAATGTGGGGGACATCGTCCGGCGAGATCCCTATGCCGTCATCTGCGATATCGAGAATCGCGGAGGAGTCAGCGCGAGAAAGCTTGATTTGAACGTGCCCCCCGGTGGGCGTAAATTTGATCGCGTTATCTGCGAGGTTAAGAATGATACGCTCGACCCAGGCTGCGTCTCCTCGAAGTATCACATCAGAATCGCATTTGCATGAGATAGAAACATCCTTCGAGGCAGCAACGGGCTCGAGCTGTTCGGCCAGGGATTCCGTCATGCTCGAGATATTCACCGGCTCGTGTGCGATGGCGACATCGCCCGATTCGGCGCGGGCAAGAGTCAGCAGTTGATTGATCATACGGGTTAGTTTTTCGAATTCTTCCAGTTGACTTGCCAGTACACGGCGATATTGTTCAGCGGAGTTCGCCTGCATCAGAGCCACTTCGGCTTCCCCTCGCAGCACGGCAAGCGGTGTGCGCAATTCGTGCGAAATGCTGGCGGTGAATTGCTTCATTTCCGCTACTGCCTTTTCCAGCCTCGCCAGCGTATCGTTGAATTGAGAGGCAAGTTGATCGAGTTCGTCGTTGGTGCCGCGCACTGGCAGGCGGCGATCAAGACTCGAGACGGCAATCTGACCTGCCGCCTTGCCCAGGGCCGCAACGGGTTCCAGGGCTTTACCAGCCATGAACCACGCCGTAAGCGCTGCAAGAAGCACTCCGGAGGGTATCAACCACGCAAGCGCTTTGATGAAAGAAGTCAGCGTGTCTTCCATTGGCTGCAGCGATGTTCCGACCACAAGCAGGTAAACTCCGCCCTCGGCGGCCACCGCTTCATTCCGCAAGCGAAGCTTGCCTTGATCGGTCTGAAGATCGATCAACGAAGGGGGCGCCTGGATGTAACGTGAAAGGTCTTCCGCCGAATACTCAACACCCAATGCCCGCAGCTCATCGGATTCGGCGAGCAAAGTTCCGTTGCCGATTTCATATACCTGGTAATACCGGGTGGCAGTATTGATGAACGACACTTCGTCGGGATCGGTTGGATCGTACGCGAAAACCGGCTGACCTTCCTCGAAGCGTAGATAGCCTCGCAGTCCCGAGGTCCTGTCGATCAACTCTTGAGTTAGAGCCTGGTCCAAACCGACACTGAGAACGCGGTAGTACACAAGGGCAAATCCGGTCAGTAGCACGCTGACGGTAATGGAGTAAAAAAGCGTCAGTTTGGTCCGTAGAGTAAGCGGTTTCATTGAGGACGGTCGCTTAACATATAGCCGACACCTCGTATCGTGTGAATCAGCTGCGGATCGAAGCCTTTGTCGATTTTGTTACGAAGTGAGTTGATATGTACATCGACGACATTGCTGATGCTGTCGAAATGGATGTCCCATACATGTTCAACGATCATCGTGCGCGTCACGGCGCGATGCGCATTACGGAGAAGAAACTCGAGAAGCGCGTACTCCTTCATCTTGAGGTCAATGATCTGCCCCGCACGCCGTACCTGACGCGATGCCGTATCCAGTTCCAGATCGGCGACCCGGAGCCGCGGAGTTTCCTGGGTGCCCCGCCGGAGCAAAGCGCGGATCCGGGCGGAAAGCTCAGCGAAAGCAAATGGCTTGATCAGATAATCATCGGCGCCTGCATCAAGGCCGGCGACTTTGTCGTCCACAGCGCCTTTGGCCGTCAGTACGAGGACTGGCAAATTGCGTTTTTTGGACCGGATTTCTCGCAACACTTCCAGCCCGGCGAGCTTTGGTAACATGAGATCGAGGATAAGGAGGTCGTAGTCGAATGCGGCGGCATTCACGAGGGCTTCTTGTCCATCATGGACCATGTCAACGGCATAACCCTCCTGTTGGAGACCCTTTTTGATAAAGTTCGCAACTTTCTTTTCGTCTTCGACAACCAGAATTCGCATCGCGTGAGGTTCTCAATATACGATCCCATTGTCCCAGTTGACCAAAATGTTCGTGAATTTATCCAAGCCGGCCAGTAAAGGCCCAAATCCAAAGGCGGCTCGTGGTACCCAATATGCTGTATTAAGTTGCCTGGAAACTAGCATAGGTGACCTCCTATTTTAATAGGACGGGCCAAAAAGTCCGATGGTGAGGGGGCTTGGGAATAAATTGAAATCGCCGCTCCCTCGGGCTGGTAGAGTGTGGTTTCAAAATGAGGATCACCCTCTCCCTCTGGGCCTCTGGGAGAGGGCGCGAAGCGCGAGCCCGATAGGGCGAAGCCTCAAGAAAACGGTGAGGGTTTCAAGATTTGACGAGACTTGCGACAAAAAAGGGATTTCTTAAAAAACTTGTACTAAAAGGGGGGTGTTCTTTGTCGTCAGCTTTTGCTGTAACCAAATTGCTTGATGGATCCGTCAACAATCTTTGTTTAGCTCCATTTATTGCAGCTAAAGTACAGATCGTATTGCATTTGGCCTTTGGCAAACCGAGTGCCTTTAGCGGGCGGGTTCATGGAGGCAGAAATGAAAACACTGATCATCGGCTTGGTCATCACGATTGTTTTTCTGGCGACGTGCTGGGTCAACGCGATGCAGCGCGCCTGGTAATCAGTGGGGCAGGGGATGCCCCACTGAACAGTCCCCGTTCTGCTCTTTCTCCGCTAGCGTTCGCTCCAACTGAGCAACAATCCTCCGGTCACTTCGGGCCAATTGATGGTTTGCTGGAAGAAATTTGGGATGGTTCGGCCTCGGAAATCGGCTCGAAAACCAATCGGTCCCAAAACATTCATTAGTCTCCTCCTTATAGAAACCTCTTCCTCCGAAGGTGCAGGTCTTATTCCAGCATCCATTCGTTAATCGCAAGTACCTCACTAAGAATCGGTTAAAACCGCTTTAGCAAACGCCATTGAATCGCACTCGTCCCGGCTCGGCGGAAATTTTTGCCCTCTGCTGCTTCGCAGGTGTGGCGTGGGTTTCAGACGATTGAACCCCTTGAACCGTGAACAAGCGAATGATAAAGTCGCATCACCTCATGGATCGACATCGGACCATATTTATTTTCATTTTTGCGCTCGTGTTTCTTCTTGTGCGCGACGTATATCCGGCGCAGAAGTCGCTTAAAGTCGATGTCGAGCTCGTGATGGTCAATGTCGCGGTGACGGATTCGGATAACCGGCCGGTCACCGAGCTGAAAGCCGAGGCGCCGATGACCTTAGGCATCGTTTTTGACATCAGCCATAGCATGGAAAGGAAACTCGACTTCGCCAAGGATGCCGCCATGAAGTTCCTCGAAAAGGGAACGCCTGACGACGAATACTTTCTTGTCGAATTTTCGACCAGTGCAAAGCTTGCCGAAGGATTCACCAGTGATATCCGGCGCCTGCGCGATCGGTTGTCGCTCACGCCGGCCCAAGGTGCGACTGCCCTATACGACGCCGTGTACCTTGGAATCTCCAAACTGAAGAGCGGTCAGCATCCGAAAAAAGCGCTCCTGCTGATTACCGATGGCGAAGACAATCACAGCCGTTATAGCCGTGGTGATCTTCGAGAAATCGTCCGGGAGTCGGATGCGCAGATTTATGTGATCGATCTGGGACGTGCTTTGATTGGGGATCTGGCGGAAATGACGGGAGGGCATTTGTATCGGGCCACCGTCAACGATTTGGAAGAGACGTGCGAAAAAATCGCTCTCGAATTGAAGAATCAATATGTCATTGGATATGAATCCACCAATCGCGATAAGGACGGGAAGTTCCGCAAGCTCCGCGTCAAGGTCACACCGCCTCCGGGCATGACCAGGCTCAATGTCCGCGCTCGTAACGGATATTTTGCGGCGAAATAATTCGGGGTCAGACCCCGAATTATTTCTGCGGTGCCGGTAACGGTTTGCGCGGCAGCTTTTCGTTACGGCTCGCCGTCAGATAGACGAACGAAGCGACGACAATGGCGTTCTTCATCATATCGGGCGCCTGGATCCGTTCGTACACATCCATGTTCGAGTGGTGCGTTCGGCTGCCGTACTCTACAGGGTCCTGAATGAACTGAAAACCGGGCAGACCCACGGCATCAAATGAAAGATGATCCGTTCCACCCGTATTGCGAATAGCTAACGTGGTCATGCCCAGATTTCTGAACGGCTGCATCCAGGCTTGAAAAATCGGCACAACCGCTTCGTTGCCCTGGAGGTAGACCCCTCGAATCGCACCGGTGCCGTTATCGACGTTGAAATAACCGGAAACTTTCGCGTGATCCGGTTTGAGTTTCATATCCGCGCGATCGGCAAAGTGCTGCGTCACGTAAGCGCGCGATCCGAGAATGCCTTCCTCTTCGCCGGTCCATAGGGCAAGGCGAACCGTGCGGCGCATCTTGAGGTGGGTCGCTTTTAGAATTCGGATGGCTTCGAGCATAACCGCCGAGCCTGCCGCATTATCGGTAGCGCCGGTTCCGGAATGCCAGGAATCGAAATGTGCGCCGAGCATGACGAGTTCGTCGGCTTTGTCGGTTCCGGGAATTTCGCCGATGATGTTGAACGAATTCAAATCATCATCGTAGAACTTGTTCTGGATATTCATTTCGATTCGAACCGGAATCTTCTTGTCCAGCATTCTCCAGATCCGGCCATAGTGCTCCACGGCCATAACGACTTGCGCTGGAACGGGCGGATCGTTCGCATTCCGGCCACCGCCACCCTGAACGAATACGGTGCCGCCGCTGCCTTGTCCGGCTTCGATGGTGGCGATCACACCCTCATCCAGAAAAAACTTCAGGCGCCGTTGATTGAAATTCTGAGGATTGTTTCCACGGCCTGCGCCAGGTGCGGCGCCACGTTGTCCGGGCCCGCCGCCACGTGGAGGCTGGACCGGTTGATTCGAGAGGTTGGTCAAATCCTCGTCGGTGAACCTGCGTCCGGGGGCCTGGAACTCGGCCGGAACGTCGCGCATTGCCGTAATCATGACGAACTTCCCGCGGAGTTGTCCGCGGAACTTTTCAAAGTCTTCATCGTTATTAATGATGGCAGTAGCAACATCCGCTTCCACCGCGCCGTCCGTGCCCGGAGTCCAGGCTTTGGGATAAGCAATTAATGGGAAACTCGTGTCCGGCGAGACCGCTCGCGCATTAAATTTTTCATTTGACCAACCGCGTCCGAAGGGTCCCCACGATTCAAGATTCACATTCGCAAGCTCCCACTCCATGAGCTTTTTCTTTGTCCATTCTGCCGCGGCCTTGATTTGAGGCGAGCCGGTCAGGCGAGGCCCATAAACGTCCGTGAGATAGCTCAGCGTTTCCATCACCTGTGATCGATTGAGACCCTCGTCCTTGATTCGGTATATCCCATCGAGGTCTACCGGCTCCTGGGATATCTGCGCCAGAATTGGGACTGCCACCAACAAGACAAAAGAAGCTCCGATGATTCGTAAACGAGTCATATATTCTCCGCTTAGCCTCGAGTGTGCCGATTATACCCAAGTCTTTGTAGCGCAGCACGGGCTGCGTAGTAACCGCACATCCCGTGAACCCCCGCCACCGGCGGAGTCGACGATGAACAGATGAAAAGATTGTCTACTGGAGTCGAATACGGACTGATACGAAGCGACGGCCGCGCGACGGTTTGCAGTATGTTCTGAATCCCGCCGGTGATATCGCCACCGATATAGTTTGGATTGTAGTTCTCAAAATCGAGAGGCGTCATCGTGTGCCGGGACATAACGCAATCGCGAAAGCCCGGCGCGAAGCGTTCAATCTGGGACTCGATACGTTCGGTCATGTCCACTTTCGAACCCCGCGGTACATGGCAGTACGCCCAGGCCGTATGTTTACCTTGCGGAGCGCGAGATGCGTCAAATAGGCTCTGTTGCGCAAGGAGGACATACGGCTTTTCTGGACACCTGCCTTTTGCGACTGCTTCCTCGCCAGCGGCAATCTCTTCTGCGGAGCCGCCAAGGTGGAATTCAAAGCCCAATCCATTTTGAACACGCCCGGGCCATACTGGTATTTGTGAAGTTCCCATCGATAGCTTGGCGGAAATTGTTCTCCGGACAGCTGCAGCAGCTTTTGCGGCGTTACATCCAGAAGTATGGCGCGTGCCGAGGGCAGTTGTCCGAGCCGAGTGATCGGAGTTCCGGTCACGATGCGGCCGCCGAGAGATGTCAAGTGAGCGGCCAGGGCGTCGGACAGTTTTTGAGACCCTCCCTTCGGCATCGGCCATCCTCCCGAATGCCCCAGCATTCCCAGCAGGAGCCCGGCTGCTGCAGTAGGTCTGTGGTCGAGCGGCATGTTGGAATGAGCGGCAATGCCGGCAAACAGCCCGCGAGCATGGCTCGCTTTGAAATGCCGGTCAATGAATTTTTGCGCAGACTGAACGGCTTTCATTCCGAAGCGCATCAGAGCCCATGGATGACGTGGCAGATGCGCAGGCGGCGCGAGAATTTCGGGGATTAATTTGACCGAATTTCGGACGAGTGGAGCAAAAACTTTTGCATATGCATGCGCATCGGGACCCAGCGTTGCGCAGGTTCGTTCTATAGTGAGTTCGAGAACAGCGGCCGTGCCATCATCGAATGGGTGAGCCAGTGCCGCCGGCGGTTGAATCCATTCCAGACCATGCTTTGCAAGTGGAAGCGTATTGAAGAATGGTGAGGCAATAGCGAGAGGATGAATGGCCGAGCAAACGTCGTGAGTGAAACCGGGAAGCGTCAACTCCGCCGAGCGCGCTCCGCCCCCAACCGTGTCTCGCGCTTCGAAGACGCAAACGGAGCATCCGGCGCGGGCCATTTCAATACCCGCGGCAAGACCGTTCGGGCCAGACCCGACGACGACTGCGTCAAACTCCATCGGCGTATTGTATACGCGGCGCCCGTGATTACGACGATGGGGTGACTGGGCATACAAGGATATGGGCAATTCGTTTTCCTGGGCGCTGTCGCGGCGGTCTATTGACCGCCGACATCTCCAAATTGCTGGCTTGTCGCCGATCATTGACCGGCACTAAAGTGCAATTTTCCATGGAAGCTCAAATGCTAAAGTTTCTCCGGACAGATTATGGTGAAAAGCAGCCAGCGGCGGCAGTTACAGCCAACCAAATGGCGGGCGCCGGGGCTTGCGTGTGTCGCTATCGTTGTGTCGGTCTCAATCACGTGGCTGAGGCTTTCCGCAGATTCTCCTGTCAAGGACCAACCGATGGCAACACAATTCCAGTTTGCCCGGATGCAGTATCCCGGCGGCATCCCGGAGTATCTCAAGAATTGGTATACCGACTATCCGGCGATGGACAAACATTTAACAGTGCTCCTTCAGCGTGTAACCGGGATCGACGTCGCGCCTCCAGCTGTTGTTAGTCCGGCCAGCGGCCTTATTTTTAACTATCCCCTGATCTACTCTGTGGAGCCCGAGCAGATGGTGCTTGGCCCTTCAGACATCACGAATTTGCGCGAGTACCTGGCGCGGGGTGGTTTATGGTTTGCCGATGATTTTCACGGCGATGAAGAATTCAATCAATTTCTAGCACAAATCCGGCGAGTACTGCCTTGGGCCTCACCCGTGGAACTCGATACATCGCATCCTCTATTTCATTGCTTTTACGACATCGACGAGATCATTCAAGTGACGAATGACTCGATCGCCAAATGTCCCGAATGCGAACAATGGGAGAACGGTCCATCAGGAAAAATACCGAAGGTGTTTGCCATATTCGATCAGGATGGGCGCATTAGCATTCTCATGGCGTGGAACACAGATCTTGGCGATGGACTCGAGTGGGCTGACGATCCATCATATCCGGCAAGCTATTCGACCTACGCTTTCAAATTCCTCACTAATGCCATCGTTTATACGATGACCCATTAATAATCCGAAGACTTCCAATCGGGAATTCGGCCAGGTTTTTCTGCGATCTGCGCCATGGGAATCGATCGTCGTTGAAGACGCAGCCCGTTCCATCCGCCATGCGAATTTCCGCGCCGTCCTGAATTGACGGCGTCCAAATCGCTGAGCCTAACCAGAGTAGAATCAGAGCAGAACCATACTCCTCGAATTTTGAACAACAAAGAGCTTGCTTTTGAACCTGTCCCGTCCCTAACTTCGTTTCCGCACCACGAAAGTCTCGCGAAATGAATCCGAATTTCCGAGATGGATCGGACCGGAATGCAAACTGGAAAAGAAACCAGGGAAAGGGAGGATGGGCAAGAAACATTGGTACAAACTCATAGTCCGCCCGGGCTTCGCAAATATTGTCGCCGGGCGGCTCCGCGAACTCGATCTGGAAGTGTTTGTTCCTGAGCAAAACTTCGTTGGTCCTCAACAACCTCACGAGCGGCAACGCCAATCTGCATTGGATGTTTACTGTCGATTTTTGTTGGATGAGCGGCGACCGCCGGTCATGAGTATTCCGGGCGTTCTCGACATTGCCGGAATCCCGGAACCGACGTCATTCGATGAGAAATTTTCTGTTCTGCAAACGAAGGTTCGCCTTGGCGGTGAAATTTGCTATCGCCCCAGCATCAGTCTAGCGTTTCGCAAGAATGCTTGATTATGGCTTGTCCCCTACCTACGATGCCTCGGTTAGTGTGAACTTGATCCCATTTGGGGGTTGGATGTCATACCGATGCTTGTGGTTGATCGTTCTTACGCTCGCCGAGGCTTCGAGCGGATTTACACAAACTCTGGCTGATCTTGCCCGGGCCGAACGCGCCCGCAGAGACGTTCTGACCAAAAGCGGCAGCCCGCCCGATACGCCCGCGACGCTTTTGGGACATGAGGCGCTGATAAAGGAAGCTCTTCGCGTTTCGGGCGCACGGCGCCAACTGGAACGGCATCTTGAAACGTCTCTGCCATTGGTAGTGAATGGATCTGTTCCAGACGGTATGCCGGCGCAGGAATATCGACGGATCGTCAACGAGGTCTTCCGGGTAGAACATTTGATGCCGATGATGGAAAAATCCGTTTCCGACACCATCAATGACAGGATCCTCATCGATATCGTCCGGTGGTACCGTTTACCGCTTGGTAAAAAGATTGCAATTGCCGAGGTCGACGCCAATGGCCCTGATGCGCCAGCCCGCCTTCAACACTTCGCTTCGATGCTGCAATCCAGCGCGCCCTCCGCGAACCGTCAGCAATTGGTTGAGGGCCTCAGCGCTACAGCTTTAGGGATTCCTCGGCCATTTCCCGATTTCGAGAAAATATCCGCCTCGGCGACGGAATCGCCTGCTCACGGCAACCCGCTCTGGCTTCTGTTTGTCTATCACTCTCTGAGCGAAGCCGAGCTTTCGGCGTATTTGACGTTCTTGAAATCGCCTGCCGTCGGCTCATTCAACAATTCCGTCTGGAACGGACTGGACGTGACCTTTGGCGATGCCGCGCAGCGTCTTCGCCGGAAATTAGCTGAGACGAAGCGCTGACAATCATCCCGCCCGCAAACAACTCAGCGCCAGATCAGACGCCCGCGGCCATATAACCGATATTCCAGAAACTATATAGATTGGGTCCCACGTGCGGATGAAGCGAAGAAAGCGGCTGCCCGGGACAAACTTGCGACTAACTGAGGATCATTCTTGGAATTGGACGAATCCTGCATTGCAAATCCGGAATTTCGAAATTTCGAATTGGACCTCGGACTTAACCGTCCAATTTGAGATCGCCGACTTCGGATTTGAGATGCAGGATTCGTCCAATTTCAAAATTACCATCCAGCGGTTCTATCACTCCACTCCGATTTATCGCTTCAGTTGAGTCGGTCCTTCGGCAGAGAGGACTTTGTCTTTCGGAGTGCTGAGATAGCCTTGAATCCGGTCCTTGTTGACGGCATTAATCACCATCTCGTATCTCAACTGATCGTGCCCAACCATGAACTGCACCGGTTCGTTGACCGTCCGGTCTCTCTTTTCCAGGTGGTTGTCATCAGCCAGAATCACAACGCTGTATTTCTGCCTTTTGGGGTCCGTTTTGGTAACGGAGATCTGAATATCGCCGATGCGCTGAAAGGCGGTCTTCGTTCGGATATCCAGATCGAGATAGTCGCGTTCGCCTTTCTTGCGCAGCAGCGCCAGTTCGGCTGCATTCCGGGCGATTCCGTCGTTGAGCGTGGTCTTCACATCGGACAGGTCGCGGGCGAAATCCCGGCGCGCGGAGGCGAGGTCCCCCTTCACAACTGTAACGTCGTTCGACACGTTGCCCAGTTTTGCATCAGCGTCTTTCTGCACTTCCTGAACTACGGCCAGTTTGCTCACTGCCTCCTGCCGAACCGCGTCGACATCGGTTGAGCTCGCCTTGGTGGCCAACTCGGTTGCGAGTTTATTGTCGACCGACTCTTGGTGTTGCTTGATCCTTTGAGCGAATTGTTGTCTCGCCTTCTGTAGATCGCCTGCTGTCACGCCCAGCCGTTGAGTCACTGCGTCCAGCTTAGAGGCAATCTCGGTTGCCTCTTCCTTGCTGGAATCGCGAAATAGCGCGAGCTGGTGTGCCGTTGAATCAGCGGTTGATTCCAGCGTCGAAATGCGCTGTTGAACCGAGTCTACCGAGTGCCGCGTTGCGCTGATGCTGTACCCTAAACCCATAATCGATACGACGCAGATGATCAACAGGAGCCAGATCCAAAGGAACCGTTTTTCGGTATTAGCGCCTGTTGTCGTTTCATTTTCCATTTGTGTCCCCCATTCGGAAATTGCTTGCCGGCTTGCTCTTGTGCAACTCGCAAACCAAATGGTCAAGTGACCTCGCCGGCGTGTTTTGCGCCCATAATTACTGGGGTTTCAACGTATTATTCACTTTCACGAACCCCCGCCGACGTGGATTACCGAGGCGTAAGTCTGCACTTTTTCCACGTTTAGGGCGGATGACTTTAGCGATCGCAATCCCTGCCCACAATATCAGGCTGTTCAACTGAACCGCCGCTCCAATGCTACGGCTCGCTCGCGAAAGAGTGATTCAGGGGAAAACTTTCGTTTATAATCCGTTTCCACTCTCATGAGCATGAACTATAGAAAAGCATGTCGGAAGCCTGCATTCGGTAAGATTGCAGGACTCGCGCCCGCAGTAATCAGCGCTGCATTGCTGTTCGGACAAACGGATTCCGGCATTAAAGGTGTCGTCGCCGGTAATGCGCGGCCGGAACTGGTTCAGGAAGGATTCATGTTCACGGAAGGGCCGGTCGGCACGGCCGACGGCGGTCTCTACTTTTCCGACATCATGGGTGCCGATAAAACCTACCGTCTTGATTCCACCGGCAAAATAACGTTGTACCGGAGCAATACCAACGGAACTAACGGGCTTGCTCTGATGCGCGATAACAGTTTGATTGGCGCCGAAGGTACCGGAAAGCGAATCAGCAAAGCTCCAAGGGATTCGGCCGTAACGCTCACCGAGGGCATCGCGGGCAGAGGCCTGATGGCGCCCAACGATCTGATCGTGGATTCGAAAGGCGGCATCTACTTTACTGATCCCGGCCCGCGTCCCATTGTGCCCGGCCGCAAAGCTTATGTGTATGATTTACCGCCTGGCGCAAACCAGCCTACAATTGTGGACGATTCCATCACGCGGCCCAACGGTCTGACTCTCACCAACGATTACAAGACTTTGATTGTGGATGACACTGTCGGCGATACCGTCTTTGCGTTTGAGGTCAGTGCCGACGGCTCGCTCAAAAACAAACACGCCTTCGCAAAGCTTCACGACGTCCAGCCTGGCCAGGAGAGCGGAGCCGACGGCATGGCGATCGACAGCGAGGACAGGATCTACGTCACCACGGCCGGCGGAATTCAGGTGTTCGATCGCAAAGGACAATACCTCGGTACGATCAAAGTTCCACGCCAGCCCGCCAATTGTGCTTTCTCAGGCCCGGGCAAGCGCACGCTGTACATTACAGCCCGCGAAGGGCTGTACAAGTTGAGCATGCTTTCACAGGGTCCGAAGCGTTTGGGGAAGTAGGACACGACTATGGGGATCCCGTTTAAACTCCGCTACCGGCGATCATGAAAGTCGTTATCAGACACTGTTTGACTTGACCGTCCTACCCTCCACGTGCCGCTCGTGTAGCGGCCTTGCTCAAGAAGGAGCTTGGCGCTGATGTGGAAACTACCGGGGGAGACCCCGGGGAGTTTACGGTTTGGGTGGGCGATAAAATTGTGGCGCGCAAAAGCTGGTTGCGATTCCCCGCCGATCAACGAGTACTCGAAGCTGTACGGGCGGCGTTCAAGAGCTGAAAGCTAGTCAATCGGCGTGACCGGGATCGTTGTGATTCCCGAGCGATCGATTTGAAGAGCGACGACGGCGACGAGAACGGTTGATCGCACCGTGACAACCCCCGGCAACATAGATCTTCGATCCGACCGCAGCCACGTTGGGATGATGTATCGGAATTGGAAATGATGGCCCCAATCGCCACCGTCCGGCCTGCGTATCGAAGATCTCGACGACTTTGGATCCTTGTTGATCGGTGCCGATACCGCCGATCACATAGACTCGGCCCTCCACTGCGGCAACTCCGACCTCCTGCCGTGGAACGTTCAGAGGCGGAATCGTCGTCCATTGTCCGACCTGCAGTGCAACCAGGAACGTGAGGGCGATCATCCTCTCATTTTCGCACGAACGATGAAAGCGCTTCGCGACTACTGCTTTCCCTCCTCAGTGCATCGCAGTAGAATTTCCAATCATGGCGATGCGCGCGGTTCTGCTGGTTTGCCTGATCTTGCTCGTCTTGTCCGCATTCAGGGCCTTCAGCGACGGTCCGGGACATGTCGAAACTCAACCCGAGTTCTACTTCACCCGCTTGATGTATACGGATACGCGCGGGCGCGGTCCAAGGCCGGGACAAGCAGCTCCAAGTACGGATTTCGAACATGGGCATGGTTTAGGCGATCAACTCTCCTGGTTTCTAGGCGCGTGGATGACCGACACCTGGGACGCCGATTACCAATTCATGTGGGGAGTCCAGCGCCTGACCAATGCGCGCATGCACATGAAGCCGCATCCGATGCGGATCATGGATCCAGACCTGTTCAAATATCCCTATGTATACGCCGTGGAAGTCGGACAGATGGAACTGAAACAAGACGAGGCGGAGCGGCTCCGCGAATACCTTCTTCGAGGCGGCTTCTGGCACTGCGACGATTTCTGGGGATTGCGGCAATGGGGTCAGTTCGCGCGGCAGGTCAAAAAGATATTCCCCGAGCGCGAGATTGTCGAAATACCTCTGACACACGAGATATTTCACACGTTCTATGA
>WNGQ01004295.1_pt1 | contig 14179 bp, 10 predicted proteins | sample 5407661 | NCBI WGS metagenome assembly WNGQ01 (sample SAMN13153382, study PRJNA577476) | soil metagenome | isolation source: 60 cm soil or saprolite under Garry oak tree replicate 2 | place: USA:California | collected 2016-06-15 | reverse complement strand
GGCCGCGCGGCCGCCAGCAGCAGCCAGGCGTCCGCGACGTCGGCGCCGGCCGGCCCGCGGCCGGCGTTGGCCCAGTCGATCACGACCGGGCCGCGATCCGACAGCAGCACGTTGCCGGGGTGGAGGTCGCCGTGCGCGGTGACGTCGCCTGACGCCGTGGCGCCGAAGGTCGCCGGCGCGCCGGCCGGCGGCGGGATGCGGTGGAGCGCCCTGTGCAGCTCGGCCAGCGTCCGGGCGTGGCGACGCAGGCGCCAGGGCCGCGTGCCCAGGTCGTCAAGGATGGTCGGTCCGTCCACCCGCTCCATCACCAGGCCGTCGGGGCGCACCTCCAGCACGACCGGCACCGGGTAGCCGGCCGCCGCCACGTGGCGCATGACCAGCGCCTCGCGGTCCAGCGGCCGCGCCTGCCGCGGCCGGCGGAGCACGCGGCCGGCGCCCAGGTCGACGATCTCTGCGTCCCGGCCGGCCCCCAGGATCACCTCCTCGCCCACCGGCCGGATTGTAGGTTTCGTACGGATGCCCGAGGGCGACACCATCTGGCGGACGGCGGCCGGCCTGCGGGAGTGGGTCGGCGGCCGCGTCGTGACGGCCGCTCGGCCCGAGCGCTTCGCCGGCCTCGCGGGCCGGACGCTGGAGGCGGTGGAGCCGGTCGGCAAGCACCTGCTCATGCGCTTCTCGGGCGGCTGGACGCTGCACTCGCACATGCGGATGAGCGGCTCGTGGCACCTCTACCGGGCCGGTCAGCGCTGGCAGCGCCCGGAATGGCAGGCCAGGGCCGTGCTGGAGTTCGGAGACCGCCTGGCCGTCTGCTTCTCGGCGCCCGTGCTGGACCTTGTGCGCGAGGGCCACGAGCCCATCGGCCACCTCGGGCCGGACCTGCTGGCGCCGGACCTGCGAATGGACGTGGTGGTGGCCCGAGCCCGCGCGGTCGGCCCCACGCCGCTGGGAGAGCTGCTGCTCGACCAGCGGGTCTGCGGCGGCATCGGGAACGTCTACAAGTGCGAGACCCTGTGGCGGCTGCGGCTCCACCCCTGGGCCTCGAGCGCCGGCCTGGACGACGCGGCCCTGGCGGACCTGTTCGAGACCGCCCGGTCGGCGATGCTGGGCAACCTGGCCGGTGGAGCGCCCCGTCGCTTCGAGGGCCGGCCGGCGGCCGTGCACGGCAGGCGGGGCCGGCCCTGCCCCAGGTGCGGGACGCCCGTGCGGGCCCGGCCGCAGGGCGAGCAGGCCCGGATCACGTACTGGTGCCCCGGCTGCCAGTGCGAACCCCGGAGTCCCGGAGCTTGACGCCCTCTCTGGACATCCCCGCCTGCGCGGAGTAACTTCGCCTCAGCCACCCCCGGTCGCAGACATGTTGGGAGCAGGACGGATGCGAAGAGCACTGTGGTCGGTCGCCTGCGCGGCAATGCTGATCGGCTTTGCTTGCGGGGGGACTCCCGCGCCGGCCGCGGCCCCCACGGCGGGCCAGGCGAAGGACGTCGGCAACGTCCAGTTCGTGTCCTCGCAGGGCGCACCCGCCAACGAGGGCCAGAAGATGAACAACAAGGTCCTCACCGGCTTCAATGGGCACGCCGAGTTCATCAGCGGGGCGACCGCGGGCCAGGACATCGACAAGGTCACGGCCGAGCAGAAGGCCGGCAGGGGGACGATCGACGTGATCGCCCTGCAGCACGGCGACTTCACCACCCTGGGGGCCAGCGACGCGCTGGAGGACCTGACGCCGCTCCTGCAGCGGCTGGAGAAGGACCGCAAGTTCCCGTCGGCGCTGCTCAACTACGGCAAGCTGGGTACCCAGAAGCAGTACTACATCCCGTGGCTGCAGGCGACGTACATGATGGCGGTCAACAAGAAGGCCCTGCCGTACCTGCCCAAGGGGGCCGATGTCAACAACCTGACCTACGACCAGGTGATCACGTGGGGTCAGAACATCCAGAAGGCGAACGGCGAGCGGCTGTTCGGCCTGCCCGCGGCTCCCGGCACGCAGGCCAGCCTCGTCCACCGCTTCCTGCAGGGCTACGCCTACCCGTCGTACACGGGGACGGAGGTCACCGGCTTCAAGTCTGCGGAAGCGGTGCAGATGTGGCAGATGCTGAGAAAGCTGTGGGCGGTGAGCAATCCGCAGTCCACCACGTACTCGCAGCTGCAGGACCCTCTCCAGAGCGGCGACGTCTGGTTCGGCTGGGACCACCAGGCGCGCCTCAAGGACGCGCTGGAGAAGCTGCCCGACCAGTTCATCGCGGTACCGGCGCCGCGGGGGCCGAAGGGACTCGGCTACATGTCCGTGGTCGTCGGCCTGGCGATTCCCAAGACCGCTCCCAACAAGGCGGGCGCGGAGGCCCTCATCGACTACCTGACCCGCTCACAGCAGCAGACCGCGGCGGGCGCGGCGATCGGCTTCTTCCCGGTCGTGGAGGGCGTCAAGCTGACCGGCTCGGACGTGCCGCCGTACCTGAACGCCGAGGCAGGCGTGGCGGCCAGGTACGCGTCCTCCAAGAACGCGGTGGTGGCACCGCTGCCTGTGGGGCTGGGCAGCAAGAGCGATCAGTTCACCCTGGTCTACCAGGACACGTTCACGCGAATCATCCTGCGCAACGAGGACATCCAGGCAGTCCTCAACGACGAGGCGTCCAAGCTCCAGGACCTGCTGAACGCCGCCAAGGCGGCGTGCTGGCCACCTGACGCGCAGAGCAGCGGGCCGTGTCAGATCAAGTAGGCGCGGCAGCGACGCCCCGCCTGCGGCGCCGCTCCAGGCCGGGCCGTGGGCGGCTCTGGCTGCAGCCGCTGGTCCCCTACCTGCTGGTGGCGCCAGCAGCGCTGTTCCTGGCCTACTTCCTGTTCTGGCCGGCGCTGGGCGCCTTCGGGGTCGCGTTCAAGACCGCCGCCGGTGACTGGACGCTGGCGAACTTCCGGGACCTGGTGCGGGACACCGACTTCGGCCTGTCCGTCCGCAACACGTTCCTGCTGCTGGCGATCATCATTCCGCTGGAGTTCGCGGTCGCGCTGGCGATGGCGGTGCTGGCCCAGAGCCGGCTGCGCGGGCGCGGCTTCTTCCTGTACGTCTGGAGCTTCCCACTGGCCATCTCGGACCTGGCGGCCGGGCTGGTCTGGCTCTCGATCTTCACCTCGCACGGCTACCTGAACTCGGTGCTCCAGGACCTGCACCTCATCCGGCACCCGGTCGGCTTCCTGGACTACAACAACGTGGCCGGGCTGGTGCTCGCGGTAGTGCTGGCCGAGACGTGGCGGTCCATCTCGCTCGTGATGGTCATCATCATGTCCGGCATTCAGGCGATCCCGGCAGAGCTGAACGAGGCGGCCGCCATCCTGGGCGCCAGCGCCTGGCGCCGGTTCACGAAGGTGACGCTGCCGCTGCTGAAGCCGACGCTCCAGGTCGGGCTGATGCTGCGCACGACCACGGCGTTCCAGGTGTTCGCCGTGGTGCTGGCGCTCACGGGCTCCGGGCTCCCCGTGCTGGCGACGAAGACGGCTTCGTGGGCCTACGGGGCCCGCAACTACCAGATGGCAGCCGCGTACGCGGTGCTGCTGCTTGTGCTGTCCTCGCTCACGTCCGTGCTGTACCTGACGTTCCTGCGCACGCCCCGGGAGGTCTTCCAACGATGACCACCGCGGTCGCGGCCCGCTCCGCCGTCGCCCGCCGGCGGCGCTCGGACCCGGGCCGCTCGCTGATGTACGGCTGCGCGGTCCTGATCACGCTCTTCATGCTCACGCCGGTGTACCTGATCGCTCTCGCGGCCTTTGCGCCGCCCGGGGCGATCTTCGACTACCCGCACTCGATGGTCCCGACCGGGTTCTCGCTCGACAGCATCCAGTTCTTCCTCACGTACCAGGGGATCCTGCCGGCGCTGCTGCGCTCGCTGACCATCGGCGGGCTGACGGTGGTGCTCTCGCTGCTGCTGGGCTGTCCGGCTGGCTACGCGCTGGCGCGGTACTGGTTCCGGGGCAATGACCTGCTCCAGGTCATGCTGGTCAACGTGCGCGCCATCCCGATGGTCATCATCTCGATCCCGCTGCTCGTCACGTTCATCGAGTGGAACCTGTACGACACGGTCCTCTCGGTCGCGCTCGTGCACGCCGCGATCACGCTCCCGCTGACGATCCTGATCGCGGCCAGCGTGTTCGTCCGGGTGCCCGTCGAGCTGGAGGAGGCGGCGATGTCGCTGGGCACCAGCCGGCTCGGAGCGGTGCTGCGCGTCGTGCTCCCCAACAGCGTTCCCGGCCTCGCGGCCGCCGCGCTGTTCGCCTTCGTCACCTCCTGGAACGAGGTGTTCGTGGCGGTGATCCTCACACTGCGCAACCCGACGCTGCCGGCGGCGGTGGTGCAGCAGCTGTCGGAGTCGCCGCTGGCCTTCCGCTTCGCGGGCGGGCTGTGCCTGACGGTCCCGGCCTTCGTGTTCATCTTCTTCATGCGGCCGTACCTGTTCAACGCCTTCGGCGTCGGAGGGAGGTGATGGCTGAGATCCTGATCGACCAGGTCTCCAAGCGCTACCCGGGGACGCTGGCGCTGGAGGACGTCTCGCTCACGGTCCACAACGAGGAGTTCATGGTCCTGCTGGGCCCCAGCGGCTGCGGCAAGACCACCCTTCTGCGCCTGATCGCGGGCTTCGAGCAGCCGGACGAAGGGGCCATCCTCATCGACGGGAGGGACGTCACCGAGATGGCACCCGGCAGGCGCGGGCTGGCCATGGTCTTTCAGAGCTACGCGCTCTTCCCGCACCTGAAGGTCTTCGACAACATCGCCTTCGGCCTCCGCATGCACCAGGTGAACCGGGCCGACATCCAGGGCCGCGTCGGCGCGGCCGCCGAGCTGATGCAGATCACCCGGCTCCTGGACCGCTACCCGACGCAGCTCAGCGGCGGCCAGCGTCAGCGGGTCGCGGTGGCGAGGGCGCTGGTCATGGAGCCGGCGGTGATCCTCATGGACGAGCCGCTGAGCAACCTGGACGCGCTGCTGCGCCTGCAGATGCGCGCCGAGCTGAAGCGCCTGCTGCACGAGGCCCGGACGACCACGATCTACGTCACCCACGACCAGATCGAGGCGCTGAGCATGGGCGACCGCACCGCCGTGATGCGCGACGGCCGCATCCTCCAGGTGGACACCCCGATGGCCGTCTATGACCGCCCCGGCCACGTCTTCGTGGCCCAGTTCATCGGCACCCCGCCGATGAACGTGCTGCGCGGCCGGATGGGCGAGCGGGAGGTCGAGGTCGAGGGCAACCTGCTGGCGATCGGCGTGCAGGACGGCTACCGGCCGGGCGAGGAGGTGGCGGTCGGCGTGCGGGCGGAGAACATCGAGGTGTCGCACCAGCGCAGCGACGGCTCGCTGCAGGCGGAGGTGGGGGTGGTGGAGCCCCTGGGCTCGCACCTGCTGCTCACGCTGGCGCTGGGCTCGCAGCTGCTGAAGGTCGCCACCCGCACGGACTTCCAGGTCAGGGCCAACGACCGCGTGTGGGTGCGCCCTGAGCAGGGCGCTCTGCGCCTGCTGGGCCGCCCCGAGCCGTAGGCCGCCCTCTCCCTCGTGATGCGTGTTGCACGTTGGTGCCGGCGATGGTCGGTCGGCCTCTGCCGTCGGCGGCCATGCCGAGCCTGGAGTGCGACGATCACCAGGGGGGTGAAAGGGCCGGGTCAGGTGGCGGAGGCCGGCTCTGGTCTCGGCACGCTGGCCGAGGCGATGAGGTCGAGCGGGGCCGGCCTGACCCGCGTTGCCGTACGGCAGCAACGTCATCCCGGCCCCGTGAGGCTGGCGCGCTACGGCGAGCCCGGCCCCGTGCGCGTGCCGGCCGGCCCCGCGTCGGACCGACCGAGCCGCCCCGGCTCTGTCTCGCCGCCCCGGCACGAGATCGACGCGCCGTCACCGGTGGCCGGCGTCCGCCACCTGACCCGGCTCTACCAACCCACGGGTGATCGTCGCACTCCGGGCTCGGCATGGCCTCCGGCGGCAGCGGCCGGCCGACCAGCTCCCCGGAATGTGCATTCGCCATCTCGTGGGGGAGGGAATCTCGATTCCTACGCGTGGGCCGTCCGGCGGGCGGCCTCCACCACCCGGCGGATCGTCGGCAGGTACCAGCCCTCCACCGAGGCCGGCGGGTACGGCGTGTCCCAGGCCGTGACGCGGGCGATCGGCGCGTCCAGCGAGTAGAACGCCTCCTCCTGGAGCGTCGCCACGATCTCCGCGCCGAAGCCGGCGGACAGCGGCGCCTCGTGCACCACGACCGCCCGGCCGGTCCGCGTGACCGCCGCCACCAGGCCGTCGACGTCCAGCGGCACGAGCGAGCGCACGTCGAGCACGCCCGCCGCGATGCCCTCGCGGGCGAGCTCGTCGGCCGCCCGCTCGCACAGCTCCACGGCGGCGCTCCAGGCGACCAGCGTCACGTCCGAGCCGTCCCGCGCCCCCCGGCCCCTGCCGAACGGCACCGTCTCGTCCCCCTCCGGCACCTCCTCGCGTCCCCTGCGGTAGAGGCGCTGCGGCTCCAGGAACAGCACGGGGTCGGGGTCGCGGATCGCCTCCAGCAGCATGCCCCTGGCGTCCGCGGGAGTGGACGGGCAGACCACCTTCACGCCCGGCGCCTGCACGAACTGCGCCTCGAGCGCGTCGGGGTGGAACTCGGGCGTCCTGACCCCGCCCCCGAAGGGCGCCCGGATGGTGACCTTGGCGTTGTAGCGGCCCCGGCTGCGGTACCGGTAGCGGCCGAGCTGGGGCCCGATCTGGTGGAAGGCCTGGTGGCTGAAGCCGAGGAACTGGATCTCGGCCACCGGGACCAGCCCGCTGATGGCCAGGCCCAGCGAGCTGCCGATGATGCCGCCCTCCGCCAGGGGGGTGTCGACCACCCGCTCCGGCCCGAACCGGTCCAGCAGGCCCTGGGTGGCCCGGAAGACGCCGCCCAGCCGGCCCACGTCCAGCCCGAGCACGATGACCCGCTCGTCGCGCGCCATCTCGTGCGCCAGCGCATCGCGGATGGCCTCGACGACGTTGCGCTCGGCCACGGCTCAGCCGGCCCCGCCGGTGAGGCGGGACAGCTCCTCCCGCTGCCGCCGGACCCGCTCCGGCGCGTGGGCGTACGCGTTCTCGAAGACGTCGCCGGGGCGCGCGGACGGCATGGCCGCGGCCGCCGAGACCGCCTCGTCCAGACGCTCGGCGATCTCGCCCTCCACGGCCTCCCTGGTGGCGTCGTCCCACAGCCCCCTGCTGGCGAGGAACGCCTGCAGGCGGCGGATCGGGTCCTCTTCCTCCGCGCGCTCCAGCCAGCCCTCGGGCAGGTAGGCGCGCGGGTTGTCGGTGGTGTTGTGGAAGCTCAGCCGGTGGGTCAGGCAGTCGATCAGCGTGGGACCCTCGCCCCGTCGCGCGCGGTCCACGGCGTCCTGCGCGACCTCGTAGACGGCCAGCAGGTCGTTGCCGTCGACCGGCACGCCGGGGAAGCCGTAGCCCTCGGCCCGGCGGTGGAACTCGCCCGCGGTCTGCATCTCGCGGCTGGTGGAGATGGCCCACTGGTTGTCCATGAGCACGAACACGATCGGGGCCCGCCGCACGCCGGCCATGTTGCAGGCCTCGTGGAAGTCGCCCTCGCTGGCCGCCCCGTCGCCGCAGTACGCCATGACGATGCCCGGCCGGCGCTGCAGCCTCAGGCCCCAGGCCAGGCCCACTGCGTGCTGGAGCTGGGCCGCCAGCGCCACCTGGTTGGGCAGGACCAGCACGTCGTCGGGGATGCGGGCGCCGGTGAGCTTGCCCATGTAGCCGGCCACCACGCGGTCCAGCGGGTGGCCGTGCCGCAGCAGGGCGGGCAGCTCGCGGTAGGAGGGGGCGATCCAGTCCTGCGCCGGGTCCAGCGGCAGCGAGGTGCCGACGACGCTCGCCTCCTGGCCCTTGACCGGGCTGAACGTCCCGAAGCGGCCCTGGCGCTGGAGGGCGGTGGCACGAGCGTCGAAGGCGCGGCTGAGCATCATCCAGCGCAGTCCCGCCACCGTGCGTTCCAGGCTCAGCCGCGGCTGCGCGCCGTCGACCAGGTTGCCCTCCGCATCGAGGACTCGATAGCGAGTCACCGCTGCTAATTCTGCCGCGATTTGTCCGGCCCGATGGGGCATCCGGGCAGTCCCGCCTCAGACCGGGCAGAGGCGGTGGAACGGCCGGCCGCCGTTCGCGTCGCACGTCATCGGGCTGGCCTTCAGCACGGGGTGGGCCGCCGGCGCCGGCGCGCCGGCCGGAGCCGCCGGCACGCGGGCCGGGGGATGTCCCGCGGGCACGGCGGCCGGGTCGGCCGAAGCCGCGATCGCGGGCTGGACGGGCTGGACGGCCGGCGCCGGCGCGGCCGGCGCGGCCGCCGGCTCCAGGCCGCCGCAGGCGGCCACCAGCAGCACGCTCGCCCCCAGGATGGCGCCCCTCACCGCCCCATTCAACCAGCCCCTGGCACAAGAGGTCGCGCGCGAACTAACGTTTGTTGGATGGCCGGCGCACTCGACCTCTTCTCGCCCGCCGCCCGCGAGTGGTTCCGGGCCACGTTCGCCTCGCCCACCGAGGTGCAGGAGCGCGGCTGGCAGGCGGTCGCCTCGGGGCGGCACACGCTCATGACCGCCCCCACCGGGAGCGGCAAGACCCTGGCCGCGTTCCTCTGGTGCCTCGACCGCCTGGCCGCCGAGCCGGCGCCGCCCAGCCGCGAGCGCTGCCGCGTCCTGTACGTCTCCCCGCTCAAGGCGCTGGCCGTGGACGTGGAGCGCAACCTGCGCGCCCCGCTGGTGGGCCTCCGGCTGCAGTCCGAGCGGCTGGGCCTGCCCGTGCCCGACATCGGCGTCGCCATCCGCAGCGGCGACACCCCCGCCGACGAGCGCCGGAGCATGGAGCGGACGCCGCCGGACGTGCTCATCACCACGCCGGAGTCGCTGTACCTCCTGCTCACCAGCGCCGCCCGGCGAGTGCTCTCCACGGTGCGCTGGGTGATCGTCGACGAGATCCACTCTGTCGCCGCCACCAAGCGCGGCGCGCACCTCGCGATCAGCCTGGAGCGGCTCTCCGCCATCACGCGCGAGGACCCGCAGCGGATCGGCCTCTCGGCCACCCAGCGTCCACTGGAGGAGGTGGCCCGCTTCCTGGGCGGCGCCGGCCGCCAGGTCCAGATCGTCGACGCAGGCCGGCGCAAGACCATGGAGGTGCGGGTGGAGGTCCCCGTCGAGGACATGGCCAACCTGGACCGCGGCGCCCCGCCCCCGGAGCCGCCGTCCGGGCCGGCGGCCGCCTGGGCCGGCGAGCTGCCGCAGCCGCGCCGCTCCATCTGGCCGGCCGTCTACCCGCGCCTGCTGGAGCTGATCCAGGCCCACCGTTCCACCATCGTCTTCGTCAACTCGCGCCGGCTGGCCGAGCGCCTGGCCGCCCGGCTCAACGAGCTGGCCCAGGGCGAGAGCGAGGCCGCCGAGGGCCGCGAGGTCGTGCTCGCCCACCACGGCTCGATCTCCCGCGAGCAGCGGGCGGTGGTGGAGGACCGGCTCAAGTCCGGCGACCTGCGCGGCCTGGTCGCCACCTCCTCGATGGAGCTGGGCATCGACATGGGCGCCGTCGACCTGGTCGTCCAGGTGGAGTCGCCGCCGAGCGTGGCGACCGGCATCCAGCGCATCGGCCGCGCCGGCCACTCCGTCGGCGAGGTCTCGCGCGGGGTCATCCTGCCCAAGTTCCGCGGCGACCTGCTGGAGAGCGCCGCGGTGGTCGAGCGGATGCTGGCCGGCGAGATCGAGACCACGGTCGTCCCGGCCAACCCGCTGGACGTGGTCGCCCAGCAGGTGGTCGCGATGGCGGCCATGGACGAGTGGAAGGTGGACGACCTGGCCGCCCTGCTCCGGCGCGCCCACCCCTTCCGCGACCTCGGCGGCCGCTCCCTGGAGGCCGTGCTGGACATGCTGAGCGGCCGCTACCCGTCCGAGCAGTTCGGCGAGCTGCGGCCGCGCATCGTCTGGGACCGGCTCAACGGCACCGTGCGCGGTCGCGCGGGCGCCCAGCGGCTGGCGGTGACCAACCCCGGCACGATCCCGGACCGCGGCCTCTACACGGTCAACATCTTCGAGGACGGTCGCCGCGTCGGGGAGCTGGACGAGGAGATGGTCTTCGAGAGCCGGCCCGGAGAGACCTTCGTCCTGGGCGCCTCCACCTGGCGGATCGTCGACATCACGCCCTCCCAGGTGCTGGTCAACCCGGCGCCCGGCGAGCCCGGCAAGATCGCCTTCTGGCACGGCGACTCGCTCTCGCGTCCGGCCGAGCTGGGCCGCGCGCTGGGGCAGGTCACGCGCGAGCTGCGCGCCGCGCAGCCGGAGGCGGCCGAGCGCCGTCTGCTGGAGCGCGCCGGCTTCGACGAGCGGGCCGCCCGCAACGTGCTGGCCTACCTGGACGACCAGGCCGCCGCCACGGGCGCCGTGCCCGACGACCGGACGATCGTGGTCGAGCGCTTCCGGGACGAGGTCGGGGACTGGCGGGTCTGCGTCCTCACCCCGTTCGGCGGACGCGTGCACGCGCCGTGGTCGCTCGCGATCCAGGCCCGGCTGTCCGAGCGGCTCGGGCTGGAGGTGCAGTCGATGTACACGGACGACGGCCTGGCCCTGCGCCTGCCCGACGCGGACCGGCCGCTCGACCCCGAGGACCTGCTGATCGACCCCGAGGAGGTGGCCGACCTGGTCGGCTCGCAGCTGCCGGCCTCGGCGCTGTTCGCCTCGCGCTTCCGGGAGAACGCCGCCAGGGCGCTGCTGCTGCCGCGCCGCCGGCCCGGCCAGCGCACGCCGCTCTGGCAGCAGCGCCAGCGGTCGGCCGACCTGCTGAAGGTGGCCGGCGGCTACGCCGACTTCCCGATCCTGGCCGAGACGTACCGGGAGTGCATGGCCGACGTCTTCGACCTGGACGCGCTGCGCGCCCTGCTCGCCGCCGTCCGCGCCCGCCAGGTGCGGGTCGTCGCGGTGGACACCGAGCGGGCCTCTCCCTTCGCCGCCTCGCTGCTGTTCGACTACGTCGGCCAGTACCTGTACGAGGGCGACGCGCCGCTGGCGGAGCGCCGGGCCCAGGCGCTGACGCTGGACCGCGAGCTGCTGGCCGAGCTGCTCGGCACGGAGGAGCTGCGCGAGCTCCTCGACCCGGCCGCCACCGCCGACCTGGAGCTGGAGCTGCAGGGCCTCCGGCCGGAGCGCTGGCCGCGCGATGCCGACGAGACGCACGACCTGCTCGCCCGCCTGGGCGACCTGGACGCCGGGGAGCTGGCGGCGCGGGGCGGCCGGCCCGAGCGGGTCCGGGCGCTGGTGGCCGAGCGCCGCGCCTGCGTGGTCCGGCTGGCCGGCACCCAGCGGTGGATCGCGGCCGAGGACGCCGGCCGCTACCGCGACGCGCTCGGCGCCACGCCCCCGCCGGGCCTGCCCGACGCGTTCCTGGAGCCGGTGCCGGACGCGCTGGACGGTCTGCTGCGCCGGTGGGCGCGGACGCACGTGCCCTTCGTCGCCGCCGACGTGGCCGCGCGCTGGGGGCTGCCCGCCCATGGGGCGGAGCAGGCGCTGCTACGCCTGGCGGCCAGGGGCGACCTGGTCGCCGGCGCCTTCCGGCGCGGCGTCTCGGCGGAGGACCGCGAGTACTGCCACCCCGACGTGCTGCGCACGCTGCGGCGGCGCTCGCTGGCCGCCCTGCGCCGGGAGGCGGAGCCGGTGCCCACGGAGGCCCTGGCCCGCTTCCTGCCCGTCTGGCACGGTATCGGCTCGGAGTCCGGCGGCCACGACCGGCTGCTGGAGTGCGTGGCGGCGCTGCAGGGCGTGGCGCTGCCCGCCTCGGTGATCGAGCGGGACGTGATCGGCGCCCGGGTGGCCGGCTACCGCCCGACCCAGCTCGACGAGCTGGTGGCGATGGGCGAGGTGGTCTGGGTGGGCCGTGGCCCACTGGGCCCCGGCGACGGCCGCGTTGCGCTCTACCTGCGGGGTGACGCGCCGAAGCTCGCGCCCGGACCCGGCGAGCCGCCCGGCGGCGAGGTCCACGAGCGGCTGCGCCGGCACCTGGAGCGGCGGGGCGCGTCCTTCTTCCGCGACCTCTACCTGGCGGCCGGCGGCGGCGACCAGGACGCCGTGCTGGACGCGCTGTGGGACATGGTCTGGGCGGGCGAGGTCACCAACGACACGTTCGCGCCGCTGCGTCTCCTGGGCACGGCCGCGCGGCGGACCACGCCGTCGCGGCGGGCCCCGATAGTGCGCCTCAACCAGCCCCGGGCGACCGGCCGCTGGTCGCTGGTGCGAGACCTGCTGGAGCCGGCCGCCACCCCGACCGAGCGGCTGCACTCGGAGGCCGCGACGCTGCTGCAGCGGCACGGGGTGCTGACCCGCGAGGCCGTCGTCGGCGAGGGCTGGGCCGGCGGCTTCGCCGGGCTCTACCCCGTTCTGCGGGCGATGGAGGAGGCCGGCCGCATCCGGCGCGGCTACTTCGTCGACGGGCTGGGCGGCTCGCAGTTCGCGCTGCCCGGCGCCGTGGACCGGCTGCGCGTGGCCCGCGACGCGAGCGGTGGGATCGTGGCGCTGGCGGCGACGGACCCCGCCAACCCCTACGGCGGCGTCCTGCCCTGGCCCCCCGGCGACGCCGACGCCGGCCGGATGGCCCGCACCGCCGGCGCCTACGTGGTGCTGGACTCGGGCGAGCTGCGCCTGTTCCTGGAGCGCGGCGGCCGCTCGCTGCTGACGCGCGGCGAGGTCGCCGTCGAGCACGTGCTGGCGCTGGTGGCGGCGGCGACGCGGGCCGGCAAGGTGGAGATCCAGCGGGTGGACGGCCAGCCGGTGCGGCGGTCCCCGCTGGCGGCGCTCCTGACCGACGCCGGCTTCGGCCAGTCGCCGCGCGGCCTGGTCGTCTGGCCGAAGACGGCCTGACCGCGCCGGCGAACGAGCTCGCACCGCCGCCCGCACGTGCGCAGTCGGGCCGGACTGGCTGACGGCGCCGGCCCGACCCGACCGGCTGTCCGCGCCGGCCTCGTCGCCTCCGCGGTGAGACCCGCGCACCGACGCCCGGACCGGCCACGGCCGGCATGACCCGACCACCCCGGCTCGTCCTCGGAAGGCCGGCCGCGCTATCGTTCGGGGCGATGACCGACGAGCAGGAGGACAGGTCCCCGGAGGCCACCGCCGGCCGGCTGGCGGGCAGGGCCGTGGGCCTGCTCGGGGTCCGCCTGCTCCGCCTGCGCCCGGTGCGGGAGGCCGTGCGGCGGGCCGCCGAGGAGGCGTCGGCGCCCGCACCGCCCGAGGGCCCCGAGCCGCCGGGCTCTCGTCCCGAGTCGTAACCGCCGGTGCGCCGGGGCCGTTGACCAGGCATGGTGGCAGCGACGGTCCTGAGCCTCGTTCGCATCGTCCTGGTCCCGCTCGATCTCGCTGGCCCCTCCCGGCCGCGCCTGGCCCTCCGGCGGCTGAGCCTGCGCTTCAGGGCCCCCGCCGCCTACGCCAAGCCCTGACGGCTCGGGTGGCGGCATCGCTCCGGCGGTTGACTCGCCAGCTCTGCCGATAGCGCGGGCTGACGCCGCGGCGAGTACCACAGCCGCACTTCGGGTGGCACAGGACGCCGGCTTGGCTCTCTACCGACCCGAGAACCGTCGCGCCAGACAGGGGACCCGGGATCAGGCTGCGTGGAGACGTCGAACCGCGACGCAGTTCGATGTCTTCGCGCCGCCCCGATCCCGGCCCATGTCCAGGCTGCCGGGCTCCCACCTCCAGCGTTACCGCGACGGCATTGCCCACGGTCCGCGAAGTGCGGCTGCAGCTCGACCTGTCAGGACGGGCAGTGGCAGCCGTTGGGCAGCGCGGCCAGCAGGCGGCCGCGCAGCGGCTCCAGCAGCGCCACCTCCGGCTCACCCATGTCGAGGAGCGCCCGGCGCGCCGCCCGGCCGGCCTCCAGCCTGGTCGCGAAGCACACGTTCGACAGGGTGCCGCCGGAGCCGGCGGCCAGGCGCAGCGGCTCGCCCAGCGCCAGGAAGACGCCGACCAGGGCGAAGAAGTCCGCGCCGGCGCTCCGCTCGACGGCGAGCTCGCGGATGGCGGGGTTGAGGCGGTCCCAGGCGTGGGCCGCGGTGACGGCCTGCTCCACGTTGACCACGCCGAGGTCCACCGTGACCAGGTCGTCGGGCGGCGCCATCTGCATCCTGTGCAGGGCGTCGACCAGCGCCTTCAGGTGGGCCCCCTTGCGGAC
>WNGQ01004293.1_pt1 | contig 14180 bp, 10 predicted proteins | sample 5407661 | NCBI WGS metagenome assembly WNGQ01 (sample SAMN13153382, study PRJNA577476) | soil metagenome | isolation source: 60 cm soil or saprolite under Garry oak tree replicate 2 | place: USA:California | collected 2016-06-15 | reverse complement strand
CCCCGCCTCTATTGGGTGGAGGCGGAGCAGGAGGGAGAAGAGTTCACCACGATCTGATGTCATTTTACTGTAACCTCTCCGCTAAAGTAGCTCATATCCAAAGGTATATAAAATGCTTCTTTTTTGGATTTGATATTTCGTGACGACTCACCAGGAGTGATCTTACAACAAGATCCTGTCACTCTTACGTTTGTCAGAAGACTTGCCGGAGGCATAACCACTATATCAAAGGTAGAGAGTCTACTCTTTGCAATATCAAGTGGGTTAATTGGACAGGCGACAAGTTGAGGTTGTTTGGATTCCTCAATCTTTGCATTTTCCGCACCAGCTGTATACCAGGAATGAATGATCTCTGCCTTCGACATCCATTTTCCCAGGCGTACCCACCTGGGTATCGGTCTTTTCTCGTCAGTCAGGATAAAAAATTCAAACGTTGAGCCAGGTGCAAGTTCTTTCGCCCGTCCAAACACAACCCGATTTTTGCTCTCCTTTGGTGTAAAGCTATAATATGGTACAGCCGCCATCTTGAACGTAATAAAAGAGTAGTGTATATGGAGAGGATAGGCGGGCGTAACGTAACACCTACCGACCCTTTCAGCCTGTAGCTCTTCCCGGTAACGAGGCTCCTGCGAACTATTGAAGTAGGCAGGAGCAGGTTGCACCAGTCCCAATGCATAGGTTAATCCATAATTATGCAAGTACTTCTCAGTCTCATAGACACGTCCAAACTCTCGACTGGCATAATAGAGATTATCATGTAGGGTCATGTAGCAATGAGCAATATATGTAGCCATGTCCTGTCACTTTCCCACTACTCATTACTTTACATCTGCCGACTTACTCTTCGCCCTCTTATTCTCGTCTTTCCCTGATGATCTGCCGGGCCTGCATCGTGCAGCATAGTCTTCGCATTCGACATAAGCCTGCTGCAATACACGTACTAACGACTCCTCATGAGTCACAAGCTCACCTACCTCTTCTATAAGGGTTTTGAGATTTTCCCCATCAACAAGTAAGTGGGTAGTAACACGGTCTTCCTTGAGCAACGAGGGCAAAGCTGATGCCATCTCCTTTACTAAAGCACTTGATTGATATGGACCTTTTTTAGTCTGTCCAGCACCATCCTTCTCAAGTGCATCATAGAGTGTCTGGGTCAGTTTTAGATTGGAGCAGATTTCACCATCTGTAAAAGCAATTGCAACTATGTGATTTTCGACTGTACCGGTTCGTGTCGTTTGCGCTCCATAGCGTTTAGTACGCAGTATGTTGTTGAGTACATAGATAAACGCTGCCTCTGTAGGGTCGCGCAAAGTGATAATGGCAGGAAAGAACACCTGCGGCAAAACGTGATCTTGCTCGCCAAAGCTACTTTTTGTGCTGCCGTTCTTGCTCATTGTGCCATGTTCATAAGGCGCGTTGAACGTCATACTCTGATGCGACTCATCGTAGTCGGAAAGTGAAAAGGCCGAATCAACTAGCACCTTAGATCGTTCACTGCCTTCTTGCCCAATAGCGAACCCATAATAGATACAGTCCGGGCAATGCTTGCAAAAATCCTCGCTGTTGTATTCGCAGTATCTTGCCGTGTCACCACTCTCTTCATCGCTTGTCAATCCATAGCGGCGCAACAATTCACGACCGGTAAGCCGCTCCGGCGTGGTCTGCTTGCGCTTGAAAATTACCACTCGGCTTATAGTGGCCGCTGGCTCATCATTCTCTTTGCGTCCAGCAGTGACCCGCGCAAAATTCAATTCCTGATCAGTTTGGAAAAGCGGAAACGAACTGGTTTCTCGCAGGACCACAAAGTGGACATACTTTCCTAGTGGAATAAGAGGGATAGAGGAATGAAAAACGTCTTTCTTCTCAATTGTGTGTAAAAACATGACCATGCTCCTTTTTCAAATCTGTCTTGACTATTGTTGTTCACTATTTCCATCGTCGAAACCTGTAGCATCAGCCTCAGAGGTTACTCCTTCGCCTTGCTCAGCAGCACTGCGACCCTTTTTAGACCATCGCTGAGAAAAAACCGCCTCACAGCCGCCTTTGAAGCGGTTTAGCCGACTATTGAGAACGCTTCTCTGACCTTCGGCATAACTAAGAAAGACCTCGGAGAAGAAACTTTCTACAAACTGCCAAACTAACTGCTCCCGCCACTTTCCCTTTACAATTACTCTTCCCGTTGCCTCGCTCCTTTCCACTCTATCTAGCCATGACATGAGTGCCTGAAACATCTCAAGCTTTATTTCTTCGGGAGTCAGGTTCAGAGTATCTTTGAGGATACTTTTTGCAGCGATATCAATTGGCTGTACAATAGCGTGCGATTTAGGCCAGGTTCTTTTGCCATCGATTATTTTGTCATTGAAGGGATGATAGAACTGTAAATAGAGGTCTGTCACCCTCTCATGACGTGTTGCGATTTCTGTCATAATGCCTCCTTTTGTAAATTGATAGTACGAGACAAAAAAGTGGTACAAACTGTTGTAGTGGGACGCTTTTTTCCCTGGTATCTGGTCAAGCTTGTCGCGCCGTACTTGCTCTTTCAAAAAGGAAAAGATGAAAAGCTGATCCATTTCCAGATTGCTGGCAATGTGTGAGAACCTTCCCAGCTTTAAATCTCCTCCAACGCGCTCTGTATCAATATGCAATTCAATGGCACGACTGAAGGCTTCCATAGCACCTCCAATCCAATCACTATCTTGCTGTCTACTTCCATAGAGTTGATCGAGCCGTAAATTTGTAGCATTCTTAGGAAGCAGATAACGCATAGATTGATGGGGGGCATCAAGAATAACCGTTTCCAGGAAATCGGCGGCAGAATTGTAGAGAGGAAGATATTCCTCAGTGACAACAACTCTTGCTCCCGTCACTAACGGCAAGGCTAATCCTAACCATGTTGCTTCCGCCCATGAGGCCGTTGCCATTCTGGTACTGTCTCCGGAAGCACCCTTCTTACGAAAAGTTTTCTTGGCAAAGAAGAGAAAGCCGGGATACTGATTTTCTTTGTAGCGGTCGAAAAGATACATGCTCCCTTTCTCTTCTAGCTGTTCCTTCACTCCTTGCTCATTGCTTACCATCGCTCTTAGTTCAAAATTTTTGAGGTTGAAGAATTTGAGATTCAGAATGTCAGCCACATTTAGCCGCTCTTTTTCTCGGATGACTTCAAACACCTCGTACAACTTGAGGTTGCTCATCTTCTCAAGAATGTAGGCTATCAAATGATAGGTCTGATTGGTAAAGAAAAAGTCGGGATAGAGGAAAAAATATTTTAACTCCATGTCCTCATATCCCCTACCCGTCTGGTTAACACGCCCCTGATTCCCCGGCTTATCTTTGAGTAACATCTGACGCAGCATTAACTCTAATGAACAGATAGAGCAAATACCGCCGGCATTTTCACCTTTGTAGAGGGGTAAACGGTTTTTATAAACCCAGGGCTGAAACAAAACAGAGGCGTCTTCCTGCTTCTTTGTGGTATAGGTAGAGTTGCAGATAGTGCAGGAAAGTTGACTATTGCGTGGTTTCTTTGCAGAAGCGTAGACCATCAATTCGCCAGCAAAATCAGGCAAGGACTCAAGACTTCCACTGGAACCAAAACCGAAGGAGAGATTTTTCTCCAGATAGTCCCAGAGGTCCTCGAGATAAGAGCCTTGAAGTTCTGGAGCTGCTGCTAATGCTTCTCCAGCCACCTCTAATAGGTCGTTGATACAATGTTGAAAAAAACTCTCAAGGCTTCCTCCTGGATTATCCACCTCACGTTCTGCTAATGGGTGCAACATTAGATATTGAGCTGCTAACCAATAGTAGCGATAATCGACGCCACCACTACCAGGAATCAGCTTTGCTTTGTTCCACAGTTCTTCGCCCACACGATCTGCCAATCGTCTCTCTACCTCTACTTTTAGATGGGTAGCAGTTCTATCCAGGTTTTTTTGTACCAGATCAACGTAGTTCAAGAGAAAACGACCAAGCTGCGTGATACGCTGGCTAGGAGTATATGTAAGATCAATCTCTGCTGGAATAGCTCCCTTCGTTTGTAATGCTTGCATTGACTGTAAAGTATTCTCGGCAACATTAACCTTGCTCTCGCTCAGCGTTTTTCTTGCAAAAAGTGTCAGGAATTCTTTGAGCTTCAGAAAATCATGGAAGTAGTGTGGATAAGCAAGCCGTCCTTTGGCATCAAAACCAATACCAATGCCTTCGGAAATAGACCCGTGGCAAACTTCCTGGATTTCAGCTTGTACCGCTGTATTCACAGCGGTTCGATCAATTGTGGGAGATGAGCGATAGACAGGGTTAAGGTAAACTACTCCATTTGGGAAGTAGAGCCAGGGAATAAGTTGTTCCTGATCTTTTGGATAGCTCGTACAGAGATAGCGGATTGCGCCGTTGTTCACCTGGTTACTCAGGAGACCTCTTACCTCTGCCAATTTATGGTACGCTAGTGTAAAGTGAACACCAGTTCCGTCATCAGTAAGGTCTTTAATAAGGTCGCGAATTCCCCCACTCCTGGTAGTGGTCCGGCTGAGAAGAGCATCTTCCGGCGTCTTAACCAGGAAAGCTAGCAGGTCGCTCAAAGTACAGAGGTCACGTAGTGCTGATTCTATCCGTGTATTATTGAAACGGGGCATCTGTGGACGAAAACTCTCTATTGCTTCATCTGTCAGACCTGATGGCTCGTAAGAAGCGAAAGATGTGTGACTTAAATTGATATCTCTACTACGCTGTGTATTTACTGCCAGCCATAGAATTTCGTTTACCCAGTTCTCTATACTCGGCAAGAACGCTCTTGCATGCAGCTTTTCAAGTTCATCCATAGCTTTTTGGCGAGCATCTTCGACGGCGGATTTTGTACGTGTATGGAATTTCCTGGTATCACCCAGTATCTTATCCAAATCATGCATCGAATATCCCAGTACATACACTTGTAAATCCTCGACTGTAAGCCGTGTCAAGCGCGGCACCTGCCTCTTCTGTGCTTCGTACACCAGCTTCATTGTAGGGAACAATCCATTCAGAATATGAGTTGACATCATCTGATCCGAATTATGGGCAAAGTGAGCAATAGTTGTCCCTTTTGCGGGATACAGGCTATATCGCTCAATCATTGGCTCAAGCATAGTCTCCGCGAATAAAGCCAGTACCGTATGCACCTTTGTACCAGCATCGAATCCTCTCGTAACTTGCTGTAATACTTCAGCTTGAAACACGTCTCTACTCCTCTAACAAATAAGATGCTCATCATCGTCGTCTTCATTTTTGTACGCTTTCCAGAAAACCAATGAATGAGCAAGGAAAGCATCAAGGCCAAATACAATACTGCGCTCCATCCCATCTATACCCCTTACTTGATATACAGGGAACAATGGATTGAGTCCATTTTGCCTTTTAAACTCTTTCGGATTACCTTGGACAACAAGGCATATAAGTTCCAGTTCTCTCAGTCTGTCGTTTACAGATTCATCAAGGTGATTAGCCAGTGATCTACTATCCTGGATAGTGAAAGTATCATAGACATGTACTTGATTGAGTTTTCCTTTAAACGAATAGCTGCAAGATAAACTAAACTGTTCACGCTCTTCTATGTACTGCTCCAGGATTACATAGAGCTTTAAGTCACGGCTGCGGTATCGTTCAAATTGCTGATCGCGTTCCGCAAGCATTTTTTTGAACTGAGCTTCTGATATTGGCCTAAAGACTGTGTTCGCCAACAAGAAAAAGAGGTTATACGTTTTGAAACACTTGTCAGTCTCATCAAAAATGCCACAATCTAATGGGCTTCTCCCACGAAAAGTGTTCAGTTCCAACAAAATCTTACTGTCCAACTCATCATTTGCAATTCCACAATAACGCCCTATCTGCGATCCAATCCAATCTTTCGTCTTATTGCTGGAGCTATACACCTTGTTATACTGTTGGCGTAACCCTTGAACAAAATCACTATTCCACTGTTTGCTAATCTTCTCTGTGCTGATGACAATATGTGCGGTTTGTAGTCCTCCCCAGCAGGTCGTATAGTGCCTGTATTCCTGGTCAGGTTGGAAGATCGGCTTAATGGTCGCCTCACCATCTTTCACAATGGTGAATTCTTCCTGCTCGCGTACCGTTGCGAGGAATTTCACCCGGTCTACCTCTGTTCCATCGATAAAATGAGAGGCAAACCTGTCAACGGTCCAATCGGGGAGCAGGGCGTAAGCCCGATACTCATTCCAGCCCGGGTGGCGACCTAATCGTCCTAGTCGCTGAATAAATGTCCCTGAACCAGAAGACTCAAAAATGAGCAGGTTAATCTTGAAGTCAACGCCCACATCGACCGTGCTCGTGGCGATAATAAGTTGCACATCGGGATTTTCCATCGCGTCGAGCCGCTCTTTAGGATCAGTCAGGCGCGTATTTTCTCCAACTCGAAGAATCCCCTTACCTTGAAGTTCCCGCTGGTAATAAGCGACAAGACGTTTCGCGGTCGCCACAGAGTTGACGATGAATACGCCTTTAGCGCGTTCGTTAGCACGAAAAAAATCTTTGACTTCTTCAACGTGTTCTTCAGCCCATGCATATGCCCCTCCATCGTTTAAGCTATGGAGATGCAGTGTAACAGGCTGTACAATTGGCTCTGCTGTATATCCTTCAGCAGGAATAGGAGAATACGACCCTTCTATCACCTTCATCTGAAATCCGCTTTTCTCTAAAAGTGTTCTGAAATTACGCGACGGCGTGGCGGATAAAAATACATATTTCAATCGGTGGTGGGGAAAGGCCACTTTGTGGTAGTTCATGATGTTCACTACTGAAATCACCTGTGGCGGACCAAAGATGTGAAACTCATCAAAAAGCAGATATTGATAATTTGATGGAATCTGATAAGCAAAATCTCGTTTGGCCTGATCACTTCCGTAGTTATAGCTACTCATCAGATGGAATAGATCGGGGTTGCTCAAAATGTAATCACGGTTTTTGAGCCAGCTTATTAAAGCTGAAGAGCGACTCAAAGCCCCGTCATACTTTTCTACCTCTTCAGTTATGCGCTCACTGTATACCACTTGAAAAGAGCGTTTTTGCCCAAAATCAGCAAGATATCTATCCACCTGCTTCACCTGGTCTCTAATTAACTCATTTGTTGGGTAGAGAAGGAGAGCAAAGCGATCATCAACGAGCATTGGCAATTGCCCTGCCAGGCTTTTTCCATCACCCGTAAGTGCTGTATCGAAAATTACATCTGCTTCAGAGTTGCTAAATGCTTGCCAGGTTTGAGCCTGGTGACGGCGCAATTTGTAATGATCTGGTAAAGCGCCTGGGTTCAAATCTTTTAGATCGTTATCGTCAGCTAAGCGCGAGTGGACAGGTCCAAGTTTTAAGCTCAGTGTTCTCATGATAAGCAAACTCCAAATTCAAAGTGTGAAGTTTATAGTTCAATCATAAATCATAGTAGTGACATCCCATGTCACAAACCAGCATTTTCTCAGGACAATTTCTGTCCTCATTACTTTTGGTAGTAGTTGTACATCCTCTCCACCTCTTTCCGCATCTTCTCGCGCAGTTCGGGGGGACTGACAAGTTCTGCTTTGTCGCCGTACTTATGCAGTTGCTGGATAATGCGCCACTCATTATAAGCCTTTGCCCGCACAAGTGCCCTGCGTCTCTGCTTGCCCTCTTCGTCGATGAAGGCTTCTTCACGCTCAATAGTGTGGGCCAACCAGCGCTGGCTTAGACCACTTTTAGCGATACTGCCATCAATCCAATAGCTAAACTCTATTGGTCGCTGTCGTCGCTCTCCATCGATCGTATCATGTTGTAACTTGATATTTTCTGCGCTGATGCGATCAATGCGAAACTCCAAAAAACTATTCGACTTGTGGCTATACCCTATCAAGTACAAATGTCCATCCTGGTGGACGATGTAGTAGGGGTCTACATGTTCATGAGGGATCTTCTGCCGTTGTAGAGACGCATACTCAAACTGTACCTGCTGACGACGCGAGATAGCCTTCACAATCACATCAATAGTAGTACGATGGGGGAGATAATCCGTAACTGTATCCATATTGAGGTAGACAAATGGCTTGCGAACCCATCTGTCAAAGTACTTCTTCTGTTCAGCAGGTAGTGTCGCTGCCAACCGTTCGATCAGTAACGAAATGTTCTCGGCAAAAGGATTGCGCGGTGGTTGTACCGGTAGGGGATGTGTTGTATCAATCTGAGCGTACTTCGTAGGGTCTGCAAAAAGTGTATGCAGCAGAACCAGGGCATCAAGCTCAGCCTGGTTAAAGAGATACGTGCTGCCAGGGCCAGTGCCCTTCACCACGGTATAGCGGGTAGTATTGTCAGTGTGGGTTTTGTTGATGTCGTATCCCATCTTTTCCAGGAACTGTATATCACGTCGCAACATTTTCCCGGCACGCTGAGAAGGAGCTTTTACCCTGGGATCATCATTTTCGCTGATCTTATAGTAATCTTTCAACCGCCCAAAGATATCATCCTGCGAACAATTACTGCCTGTGAGCAGATGCAATAAGCGAAAGATTCTCTCAGTTGTCTTATTTTGAGGTCCCTTACTCTTGACTCGACCACTAGACGAGTTTTCCAATACATCATCAATATCATTATCAGGACGTGACCCCTGACTAGATTGAAGGCGAGAGTCTTTAGTATTCAAGTGGCCTATCCTTTCACATTTTTCTTGCTGCAAACATGCCAAGTATGAAGGCCATTAACATTAGAATAAAAGCGACCAGTATGAAAATGAGTACTGTTTGATCCATTTGGGTCTCCTTTCAGTTAAACGAACAAAGTGAACCAATGCCGAATCAGCTTCTATTTGTAGAGAAGAAGTTCCTTCTTGGAAGAAGCATACCTAGTTAATGGCTGATTGTCAAGAGGTTTTACTATTGCCATATAAACTTCGGAAATCTACCTATCTCTTTATTGCAACCCACTTTTGAGAGTTAAGGAGATAATTTCGTAAGTTTTGGTTTCTCATAACTCACGGTTCGCGCATTTTTATGGGGGTTCTGAAGAATCCTTGCACAGGTGGGAATAGAGAGTTGGAGAGAACTCCAACAAAGCCAGCACGCGTTGCTGAAGAGCAGAAAGAGCAGTGAGATGGCGTCGGGTCTGATACGGTTCGACCAGAATGGTCAAGAAGATTCCCTGGAATGCTTCCAACAAGCGCTCAGTCGTGGGCTTGGTTGTGGCACGCTTGGGATTGCCTGCATACAGTCCGGCCAGGGAAGCGCCGAGCTCCGCCAGGTGACGACGCACGACAAACTCCAGCAGCGTCAAGACGCGCAAGGCGATCGACAACAAGCGCACCAAGCCCGTGGCATGATCGTCACGCTCGACGTACAGAGGAGAGAGCGACAACGGATGTCCTTTCAAGCGTCCGAAGGTGCGCTCCACCAGAAACTCGTCGCGGTAGGCCTCCACCGCCTGCGTCAGGGGGAGTTGCTCAGCCGAATGATTGGTGGCGTACACGCGCCAGCCCAACTGCTCGCTGGCCTTGCACAGCGCTTCAGCTTGCACTTGGCTGCTAATGGTGAATTGGCGAACGATGCGCCTGGTAGCCGGGCGTTCCCGATAGGCTCGCACTGCTTGCTCCTGCACCTGTTCGTGCACCGTCACCAGCAGCAATCCCTCCACCCGGAAGTGCGCCAGGGTGTCGGCCACCGCTTGCTCCACTTCCGTGCGCTCCGCGAGCACCGCTTTGCCTTGTCGCCTCACCACGAGCTCGCTCAAGGCCTGCCGGGCCTGTTTGAGTCGAGTGTGCAAGGCCTGTTCTGCCGAAAACTTGGCGGCCATCGACTGCACCAGCAAGCGTCGTTCCGTCCAGGTGCAAGCGACGCCATCGAGCTGGACAGTGATGATCTCGACCTGTGCATAGCCTTGCGCAATACACCGGATCTGCCCATCAGCCTGCGTTCGCTCGACCCGCATGAGCGACTGACCGCTCGCTCGCGCCGCTTCCACCTGCTGTGCCAGCAAAGCAGCGGGAACCTGCACTGCCGACAACGGACACAGGTAATAATCGCCATGGGCCTGGATGCTCGCTCGCGTGTCCAGCGCTGCCATCTTGCAATCCCCGACATACAACCAGCCCGGCTGCTTCAGGCACGTGCGCACGCGGGCAATCGCTGGCAGGTACAAGGGATCATCTGCCCGCCGTCCCGCCACGACCTCGGTGGCCAGCGGCATCCCCAGCGGATCCAATGTCGCCAGCATCACTTTGAGTTGTGGCAAGTCGGGTCGATGATCCTTGCTGTGTCCCAACTGCAGCAAGCCGTCCTCGCTCACCTCCAGCGTGACCTGGCTACAGCCCCGCAACGTTTCCAGGCGCTGTTCTGCCCAGGACTGCACATGATTCATGCGATGATCGGCTTGCGAGAGCACATGGGTCAGCCACAGGCTGGTCACCCAGCCCAGGCTCAGCCCGACACGGTTGCCATGTGTTGGAAAGTGCTTATCCAACAACTCAACCAGACCCATGCGCTGCATTTGGGCCAGCAACAGCGGGATATCATCTACCCGCTCGGTCTTGATCGTCAGTGCTTCATTCATGTCACCAGCTTATCAGAATCGAGAGATTGCGTCCAGATTTACGCGAACCGTGAGTCATAACTTTATCCAAATTTGGCCATAGTGATAGAAGGAAACTAATAAGAGTTACTTAGTACAAGTAAAAGATTTTAAGACTCACAAGGTGAGAGAGGGTTGGACAGTAGGAGAATTTTTCAATCCCTCAGGCGGGCTTAGGCCTAATCAGTAGTAATTGCCGTATAAGGCAATAGTAAGTTTCAATCCCGTATTCGGGCTTTCTGTCATTTCAATGTTTGGAACACTTATATAATGTCGGGACCACGGCCATTTAGACGGCTCTGCCCCTACTATAGCATGGGAAACCGCCAAACACAAGGTCTAGCGCGAGGGTAGCGTATCCTTTGTTAAGGGTTGAGATTGCAGAAATCAAGATAGAGATCGTGAGAAACCTCCCACCAGGTCTTCTCGGTCCAGCGAGCGTGCAGCCGTCGCACTTGGAGATAGGTGGCCACCTCGGCTCCGCTTCGAGAGCTAAAGCTGCCAGCTTGTCGAAATTTGCGGCGGAGTTCCCGATTGGTCCGCTCCAACAAGGAGGTGGTGCGCAGTATTTCTCGAGCCACTCCTGCAGGCCGATAGTAGGCTATGGTCTGCGTCATCCGCCACGCTCTAAGGTCGCCATCGCTTTGGGAGGGCGTTCACGCCAGGTGCCGACCACCACTGCTAACCGTTGCCTCGCCTCGCCTCCACCTGTCCCCATCCCGTGGCTAAGGCACGACGATAATGCCCATCACGCGTGAATTGGTTGGCATCTCGACAGCCACACTGCCCACACTGCCAGTCAATCTCACGCGCTTGTAGGCTCACTCGTCGTGGTTCGTCTTTCGCCCGTCCCAACTTGACCGTCAGCTCTTCTTCCAAAAAGAGCGTGAGCAGCGAACTGATTACTGCCAAGGCCGCCTCTTGCAGTTGCTTTTGGATCTCTTCAATGACCGCTTTGCGCTCCTCCCCCTTCAGTTTCCCTTGCGTAAATTGTATACTCATCGTGCTGAATCCTCCTTGTGGTTGAGATGATTGCGTTTCACCTACTATACCACTTGGGAGCTCTTCAGCTTTCTTTTGCCTTTCTCGCCTCCTTTTTTCCTCACCCTTAACGAAGGATACGCTACCGACTTGCGTTATGGATAGAAGAACACCCGGCTCATGGAGCAAGCTCCAACGTGACCTTATCAAACAAGATAAACCACCACACCTCCTCCCGTTACTCGCAATGGTGTGGCGGGGTAATGCAAGATAAAGCATTGCCATCATTTACAAGTTTCTTCTAGATGTACTATCTCGAACCGCCTGTCAAGCTGTGGGACAATCTAGAAACGATATGTATCTTTTGTCTATGTTCTAGACAAATATGTATTGAAAACTGTATACGCGTAACCTCTAAAGCGGTATACTACAAACAAATGTTCTTCTTCCTAGAACACGATGAAAGGAGTGTTCAATGCCTGGGGCAAAGCCGAAGCAATTAAACGTCTGGATCGATGCCGACCTCAAAGATACACTCACGGAACGAGCGGATCGTGAAGGCAAAACGATGAAGGACCTGGTTGAGGGTATCTTACGCCAGGATGTTGCTCGTGAGCGTGGCGAGATGATTGAACAGCAATCTTTACCAGTGATCAGCGAGATCATCGACACCAAATTGCGTAAATATCTTGCACAGTTACGCACCGATCTCCGCGAAGACCTGCGGTTGGAAATCCTCGAGGAAGTCAAGACCATCACACGCAACAGCGATAACCGACTGGCTGCACTGATTGTCCGTGCCGTTCGTGACGCTGGCATCATCCGCCGTGTACTCTATGCCCTGGTGGCAAAAATGGTGAGTCCCGCCTTTGCCCAGGAGGCCTACGAGAACGCCAGAGAGAAGGCTGGTCAAGAGTTGGCCTCTCGTGTCACAGCAAAGAAGGAGATGGAGTAGTGGACAAATTCGCAATGGATGAGCATGTCACCTATCACGACCTGGAGCCGATGATTGAGGCTGAGGTGTACGATCCACTCCCTGATGGACTGATTGATCCATCCTGGTTAGACCTGCCAGAAATCACGCAAGACTGGTTAGATCTGCCAGAGCTTGAGCAGGATTGGCTTCAGACGATTGACCTGGCTGAACCGGATCTCTCGCTTGAGACACCCGATCTGGAGCAGGGATTGGACCTGGAACACTAAGCCATGATTGCCAAAGGCCGCTACATGCGAGGGAGAGTCGCCAACCACAACGCCGCAGCGACCCATCTCAACGCTCATATGAAATATATCGAGCATCGCAGCCGCGATGAACACGAGAGCCGAGAGGATCGCTCCTTCTTCTCCCGGAATAGCGATCATGTTGAACGCAAAGATGCCGTCAACGAGGTGATGGAACATACCAGCAACAGTGTGAGCTATCACAAAATCGTGCTGTCCCCAGGGGAAGACGAACCCGTGCAGGACTGGCAACAGTGGACACGCGAGGTGATGGCCGACCTGGAAGAAGCGCAAGGCAAGCAACTGCATTGGTACGCAGTTCATCATAGCAACACCGAACACGAGCATGTGCATGTCGTCGTTGCCGGATCAGGCGAAGACCGGGAGACCGGACAGGAGGAAGCCGTCAGGCTCTATCCCCAGGACTACCAGATGTTACGCGAGTCTGGTCATGACCATAGTGACCACGACTTTTATCACCAGCTTGACGACCTCGTGAGAGCATTGAATAGACAAGATGATGTAGGACATGAACCCGTAGTGCGTGACCAGGAACGCGATCTGAGCAGTGTATCCCACACGTTTGACCGAGATGAAGGAGAACATGACCGATGAAATGGACGAGAGTTGTCACCATCCTCTTGTTTCTATGTGCCGTTGCCGGTTTGCTCTTGTTTGTATATCCCTATGCATCACCGCGGGTATTGCACCGTCCTGCTGTGCTCTGGGTTCTCTCCTTGCGAGAGCGGTTCATGCCCGCCAATGCACAACCCCTGGCACAACCGTTCGTCTGGATGATCTTTGGCATAGGTGGTGCGCTCTTACTGACCGGGGAGATTGAGAAACGGACCAGAAAGCGCACCACGCATGGTTCAGCTCATCACGCCACCAGGCGCGAGGCACGTCCCTATATGCACCATGCCCGGCATTTCCCCCATTTTGGCGTACAGCGAGCGTTACAGATACAAAGCACGACGCCAGAATCGCATCTCATCCTGGGGAAGTATCTGGGAGCGGTGATCTCGCTCAATGAGGAGCAACAAGCATCTAATGTCTTGCTGACCGCACCGATTGGCAAAGGCAAGAGTGCGCGGGTGGTTATTCCCAACCTCTGCCTTGAACGCGGAAACCGCTCCCTCTTGATTTCCGACGTGAAAGGGGAGTTAGAGCGCAAAACGGCGGGGATCGTGTCCCAATACCACGAGGTCTGGGTGTTCGCTCCCTCGAACGCTCAGCAGAGCGAGGGGTACAACCCGCTTGCATACATGCGCACGTTTGAAGACGCCAAGGTCTTCGCGACGTGTTGGGTTGCCAACACCGGCAAGAGCGATGATGAGTTCTGGCCAAACGCTGCTATCAGGTTGATGACCGCCACCATGCTGCATCTTCGCGCGGCAGAGCCAGGGGCCCCA
>WNGQ01004942.1_pt1 | contig 14181 bp, 13 predicted proteins | sample 5407661 | NCBI WGS metagenome assembly WNGQ01 (sample SAMN13153382, study PRJNA577476) | soil metagenome | isolation source: 60 cm soil or saprolite under Garry oak tree replicate 2 | place: USA:California | collected 2016-06-15 | reverse complement strand
CCGAGCGCGTACCGGGCCCGAGAGCACCGCGCCGTGCTGGCGATGCCCGCGTGCGTGGCCAAGGTGCGCACCCGGCCGGCCAGGGACCAGCCGATCAGGATTGGAGAAGCGGTCCGCGCCGCCGTCGTCTAGCGTTGGCCGCATGACTATTTCACTCCAGTACTGCCATATCACCGTCAACGACCTGGAGAAGTCGCTCGCCTTCTACCGCGACGCGATCGGCCTTGAGGTGCGCAACGACGTCGCCTCGGACGGGTTCCGCTGGGTCACCCTCGGCAGCGCGTCCCAGCCGGACCTTGAGATCGTGCTCTCCGAGCCGCACGCCGGCCGGTCCCAGGCCGACGGCGACGCCCTGCAGGAGCTGCTGACCAAGGGAGTCCTGCCGATGAGCGTGTTCCGCACCGACGATGTCGATGCGGCCTTCGAGAGGGTGCGGGCCTTCGGCGCCGAGGTGCTGCAGGAGCCCATCGACCAGCCCTGGGGCCCGCGCGACTGCGCGTTCCGGGACCCCTCGGGCAACATGGTGCGCATCTCGCAGGCGCCCAAAGCATAACCACCGCGAGCACTCGGCTCCCGCGCGTTGCCGACACCGGTAGGGGCGACCCCGGGATCAACTGCGATCGCCCACGCGCGAGCCGCTCGGCCGCCCTCAGCGGCGCGCGCCGCTGGTGCATTCGACAAGGAGGATGAAAAACCATGAGTCTCGGGCACTCCCAACGACCCCTCCGGAAGGCCCTGACGGGTGGCCGGCGACGCGCTTGCGGTTATGTTGATGTGTGCGATTTTGCGTCGTGAGTGACGTGGGTGGGGCGCAGACGTCTGGCACAGTCTCGATCGGGTTGCTGGCACAGGTGTTTCCGGCAGCGGTGGTCGACGCGGCGATAGGCCGCGCGGATGCCAAGGAGCTGCGGAACCGGGCGCTGCCGGCCAGGCTCATGGTCTACTTCGTGATCGCGATGTGGCTGTGGTCGACGTCAGGGTATGTGCGGGTGCTGCGCCAGTTGCTCGCTGGGCTGCGCTGGGCCGCGGGCAACGGATCGCTAAGGCCCGTGCGCGTCTTGGCGATCTGGTGATGGCCGGCCTGTTCACCGGCTGCGCCGGTCCGGTCGGGCGCGTCGGGGATGCCGAGGTGTTCTTCGAGGGCTTGCGAGTGTGCGCGATCGACGGCTCGGTGCTGGATGCCAAGCCGACCCCGGAAAATCTGGCCGCGTTCGGTGTACCGTCCGGGGGTGTGCTACCGCAGGTCAGGCTGGTCGCGTTCGCCGAGTGCGGCACGCTCTCACTGCTGGGGGCCGAGTTCGACACGGTCGGTGTCGGCGAGCGGAGCTGACCAACCGGCTGTTGGGCCGGTTCGCCCCCGGCATGCTCGTGGGCCGGTGGGGTGAGGCCGCCTTCAGCCGGGCCAGGTGTTCAGGCGGGCCGACGAGGGTAGCGGCGGAGGAGCAGACGCGGGAGGCGGCCTTGGCGGAGTCGGGTGCGATGAGTTCCGGAGCCTGGCGCGGTCTGCTTTACCAGGTCATCGGCGAGAAGGAGACTCAATATGGACGTGCCTGAAGTCCTGATGGAGGGGGTCGTGTTCGGCGAGTCACCGCGCTGGCACGACGGACGACTCTGGTTCTCTGACTGGGGCGCGAACCAGGTGATCGCGCTCGGCACCGACGGCAGCCACCAGGTGGTCGCGACCGTCGCATCGTTCCCGATGTGCATCGACTTCCTCCCGGACGGGCGGCTGCTGGTCGTGGACTCTGCGCAGCGGCTGCTGCTGCGCCGTGAGCCGGACGGGTCGCTGGTCACGCATGCTGACCTGTCCGCAGTATCGACCAAGCCGTGGAATGACATCGTGGTCGACGATCGGGGCAACGCCTACGTCAACACCATCGGCTTCGACTTCCCCGGCGGCGAATTCGCGCCGGGCCTTGTCGTGCTCGCCACGCCGGAGGGCAATGTCCGTCAGGTCGCCGGCGACGTCGCGTTCCCGAACGGGATGGCGATCACCCCGGACCGCGGAACGCTGATCGTTGCTGAGTCGTACGCCAGCCGGCTCACGGCATACGACATCGGCGCGGATGGCGGCCTCGGCAACCGGCGGGTGTGGGCGGAGACGCCCGGCGACCACCCAGACGGGATCTGCATCGACGCCGAGGGCGCTGTCTGGTACGCCGACGTGGGCAACCAGCACTGCGTGCGGGTGCGCGAGGGCGGCGGGGTGCTGGCCACGGTCAACCTGGACCGCGGCGCCTTCGCCTGCGCGCTCAGCCGGGGCCAGGACCCGCACCTGTTCGTCGTCGGCCAGAACTTCGGCGCGCCCGAGCCGGCGAAGCCCAGCGGGCGGGTCATGGCATTCCCGGCGCCCGCGCCGGGCGCCGGGAAGCCCTGACCAGTGGGTTCGGTCTACGGTCGGTGCCTCGATCTAACAGCCCGGCGGGCCGAAGCGTGTCCAGTGGTGCCGGCTGGTGAGACTGCCCTTCGGCTGAGGCGTAGGCGAGCGGAATTTCGGCCCCTCTTGTCGCGGCGCGGCCTGGATAGCGGCTGCCAGGCGATCATGGCTCCGTTCATAACATCGCCAAAGCCGGCTGAAGCAGACGCCATCATGTGCCAGCCGAGGGCGGCGCATGTTGGCCCGTGGTGCTCAGTCCGACGGTCGAGTGACGGTCAAACGATCTTGACAATGATCACCGCGAGCCCGATCGCGGCTCTGACCTGCGGTTTTGGGCGGTGGAGCTGAGGGGATTTGAACCCCTGACCCCCTCGATGCGAACGATGGTGCAGCCGGTTCAGATGCATGTCCACCCGTGCCGCCGGATATCCCTGGATGCTATAGGTTGCCGCTGCGGCCGTGTCATGCCACGGTTTGCACCCTGCCGGGTTACTCGTGGGCAGGTGGATCTGCCAAGAGGTGGCGTGACGTCGCCGCGCATCATGGCGCCCCTGATGGCGGGCGGCACCGCCATCGCGGCGCTGGCCCGCGGCATCGTCGTGATCGAGGCTGCCGAGCGCAGCGGCACCCCTGGTCACCGCCTGGCACGCCAGCGGCCTGGGCCGCCTACCGGTGCCTGTCCCGGGCCCTGTTACCTCCGCGGCGTCGGCTGGCTGCCACGCGCCCATCCGCGCCCAGCGCGCCGCCTGCGTGACCAGCGCCGTCGGCATCATCGCGCACGTGCCGCTGCGAGCGGACACCAACAGGAGCTGGTCACCGACCGCAGCCGAGCGCGCGCTCGCGAGCCGGGGCAGTCCCAAGCGATCGCGTTTATATGAGAGGGGCTGCCAGACCCGCGCGGCCGGTCAGGGCTTACCGCACATGCCGAAAGTAGTGCGTTATACCAGCACATTCTTATGCGCAGATCAGCATGATCTTTCGTGGCAGGTGATCATGTTGGACACACCCGACCAACCGCTTGATCCACTTGGGTGGCGGCCAGATCGAATATGAATGCCTACTGTTCTGATAGGTATTCACGTTGCCGTCCGCGCAATGCGGCCAGTTCTGCGCGGGCGTATTTCAATTCGCCGATGATTCCGGACTACTGGGTTCACTGATCGTGAGAGTTTCTGCGGCTGCCGATGCGAGGCGGTCCTAAGGCGCGTCATGTCGGTTGATCACCGCGTGTCGCCTTGATCACGAGGTGGCCTCTGCGAGAGATAGCGGTTGTCCAAGACCGTTGCCCCGCAGGGGCCACCTCCATGTGGCCAACCGAGGACCTGTTCGTCTACGTGCATGTGCTGGTCGATGACGCGATCAGCTGGGGGGGCCGCGAGCATCGCGGCCCGGCCAGGCCCGGGTCGGCCTGCAGCGACGCCGAACTGCTGACTATCGCGCTGGTGCGGCACTTGCCGGGCCGTCGTAGTGAGGCCGAGTTCCTGGCCGAGGTGGCCTGCGATTGGGCAGCCCTGTTCCCGGCCTTGCCGCACGAAAGCGACGCCAACCGGCGGATCCGCTGGCTGTGGGGCGCTTTCGAGCACTGCGCGGCGTGCTTTCGGGCCGGCGGCCAGATTCAGCCGCCGGCCCTCCTGTTCAGGCGTCACGTAGCCGGAACGCCAGGCCACCGGCGAGCAGTGCGCCGGCGGCCCAGAGTGCCAGCACGCCGAGTCCGGCCCATGGCGTGATCGCGAGGCTTCGCAGGCCGGTGGTGTCTTGGATGGTCAGTCCCGCGACGGTGGGCGTCCATCGTTCGAGCCGGTGCTGCCAGTGCGCGTTCCCGATGAACGCCAGGAGGATCGGGAACAGGTACAGCAGCGCGAGCACGGTCCCGATGGCGACGGCCGAGTCCCGGACGACGACAGCCACGCCAAGGCTCAGCAGCGAGATCAGGGCTAGGTACAGCACCGACCCGGACGCCGCGCGGAGCGCGGGCCCGTAACTCAGCCAGACCGAGTGGAAGCCGCGGGCGGAAGTGAACCCGTGGCCGGGCAGGATGAGGTGCCCGGCCAGCACCGACCCGAACACGGCCGCCGCCCCGGCGACCAGCACCAGCGCGGTGACGAGGATCGCCTTGGCGGCCAGCACGGCGTGGCGTCCCGGCATCGCGGCGAGCGTGACGCGAATCATGCCGGTGCTGTACTCGTTGCTGATCACCAGCACGGCCAGGATCGCGACCACGGCCTGGCCGAACTGGACCCCGGTCAGGCTGAGCTTCGTGGTGTCGATCGGGCACATCATGCCCTGCGGGCAGCGGGTCGCCCCGACGGCCGCGGTGCTGACCGCGATGGTCAGCGCTGCGGCCCCGATGAGCAGCCAGGCGGGCCCCGATACCGTGCGCAGCTTGGTCCATTCGGCCTGCAGCGCGTACCCCAGTCTCGTCCCGCCCCGCACACCCGTGGTCAGGGTTGCCGCGGGCTGTGTCTGCGCTGCCGTGCTCATGCGTCTCGCCGCCGGAGCAGGACGAATGCCAATCCGAGCGCCGCGGCCGCCCAGAGGCACAGCACGGCGAACCCGGCGTACGGGGACAGCGGGTAATAGCCCCGCACGGGCGACAGGACGCTGGTGACCTGCGGGTACCGCGGGATGCTCTGCTGGATCGCCAGCCCGGCGGTCGGGGTCAGCCGGAGCAGCCAGGCGCCGACGCCCGACGGGACGATGTTGAGGCCCGCCAGCAGGAACGGCAGGACGACGGTCACGACCGCGACCGTGATGGCAGCGGCGCTGCGGCGCAGCACGGCGCCGAGCGCGACGGCGAAGACAGCGGCCAGGGCCAGCACCGCCGCTGTGCCGACGATGACCCGTACCTCGGTCAGCGCGGGCACGGTCAGCAGCACCTGGCCCTGGTTCTCCTCCTTCGGGACACCGACCGCCACCGATAGCGCCGAGGCAACCAGCCCGGTGACGAACGCCACCGCGCCGATCACCACGGCCTTGGCGGCCAGCACCGCGCCCCGGCGCGGGGCGGCGGCCAGCGTGGTGCGGATGAGCCCGCGACGGTACTCGACCGTGAAGAACATCGCCGCTACCACCACGATCGCGATCAGCCCCAGGAACGCGCCCGCCAGGCTCTGCTCGACCGTCACGGTCGGATAGCCGCTGTCGAGCCCGGGCGTCACCGGTGCGATGTCACCAGAGCCGGTCACCGTGAACGTGCCGCCTGCCCGGGTGAACGGCCTACCGCTCGGGCCGCCGCCCGGCCCGGCGACTGGACCACCGCCGCCGATCCCCGTGCCGGTCCACGTGCCGCCCGCGGCCGCGGGCGTCAGGCTGACGTGGTCGAAGACACCCGTGGCCTGGCTCGGGCCGCCCTGGCTGCTGGATCCGCCGAACGAGTTCTGGGTCACGACGTAGCCCGGCGAGGTCGCGAACATGCCGACCTGGACCGTCGCCGGCAGCCCGGTCAGCTGGGCCGTCCCGACGCGCGTCCAGTGCACGCCGTCAGCAGAGTCAAGGCCGGTGATCGTGTCGCCGGAGCGAGTCAGCCGTAGCCAGCGCGGGTGGGCGGCCGAGACCTTGCCCGGCATGCCCGCCGCGTCCTGGGTGTAGTTGTACTGCATCCGCACGCCGTTACTGCCGGTTACCATCATCGCCGCGTAGGCGGAACCCGGCTTCGTGCTCTGCTTGACGATGATCCCGGCCTTGGACCACGGCCCGAGGCCAGGCACCATGCCAGGTCCGTTGCCAACCTGCACGGGCCCGCCGGTGAGGTCCGCGTGCTCGCCGGTCAGCGAGGTGACGCGGGCGGTGATGCTGCCGTTTCCGGTCAACGGCTGGTGCACGAAGGAGAAGCTGTCGTTAACCACCTCGTCACCCGGCCCGTGCGGGATCGGAGGCACGCAGGCCTTGCCGGACTTGGGGGGGCCGCCGTTGATCTGGCAGCCGATGTTGGAGTTCGCTGCCGCGAACACGCCGATGAAAACCATCAGCAGGGCGGCCAGGATCATGCCGATCACCCAGCCGCGCACGCTGCGGAACTTGGTCCACTCGGCGCGCAGGAGCCCGCCGAAGCCGGTCCCGCGAGGGCTGTCACCGGTGGCGGCGCCGGGCTGGGGCTGCGCGGTCGTCTGCGTGGTCATCGCCCGACCTCCTCAGCCTCGGCGGCATCGAAGCCTGCTGGACGGAACTCGACCGCGTCCCTGGTCAGCTCCATGTACGCCTGTTCCAGCGTGGCTCGGTGCGCGGACACCTCGGAGAACGGCACGGCACTCCCGCTCAGCAGCGCAACGACGCGCTCCGCTGGCAGCCCTGAGATCATGAGCGCGTCCGCGCCCGTCGCGGCGACGGTGGCCCCCGCGTCCTCAAGCACCGTCGTCGCCTTCGCTGGTGCGGACGTGCGCAGCGTCACCCGGTCCCCGGACGCGGCCGCGAGCAGGCTCGCCACCGTGGTGTCGGCGATGACCCGGCCGCGGCCCACCACCACCAGATGGTCGGCGGTGTCCTGGAGTTCGCTCATCAGGTGGCTGGACACCAGCACGGCACGGCCCTCGGCGGCCAGCCCGCGCAAGAAGCCACGCATCCAGACGATGCCCTCGGGGTCCATGCCGTTGAACGGCTCGTCCAGCATGATCGCTGCCGGGTTACCCAGCATCGCCCCGGCGATCCCCAGCCGCTGGCGCATGCCGAGCGAGTAGCCGCCTGCCCGGCGCCGCGCGACCCCTTGCAGGCCCGCCTGCGCGATGACCTCATTGACCCGCTCGGCCTTGAGGCCCTGCGAGCGGGCCAGCCAGAGCAGGTGGTTGCGGGCACTGCGGCTGGGCTGCAGCGCACCTGCGTCCAGGAGCGAGCCGATCACCCGCATCGGGTGCCGCAGGCTCCCGTACGTCTGTCCGTTCACCAGCGCCTGGCCCTCGTCGGGCGCGTCCAGGCCGAGTATGACCCGCATGGTGGTGGACTTGCCCGCGCCGTTCGGGCCGACGAAGCCGGTCACCTGGCCCGGCTGGACGGCGAACGACATGCCGTCCAGCGCCAGCGTCGGCCCGAACCGCTTGCGCAGCCCGGTCACTTCGATCGTGGCGTGCATCATGAGATCCCTTGTCGGTCGGGGTTGGAACTTGCTGTGACCTGGTTCTACCGGAGCGGCCATAACATGGGCCGCACGCGAGCTGTTATCCCGTTGTTAGCCGCGCTAGGGCATGCTGAAGCGAGATGGCCGGGCCGAAGCCCCTGATCAGGGCCACTGCCAGGGCGAAGGGGAGGCGGATGAGGCTGCCAGGATGGGTGAGGCTGCCGGCCTGGATCCGGCTGCCCGGCCGTACCGTCCGGGTGCGCCTGACGGCGCTGTACGGGATCCTGTTCGTGATGTCCGGCGCACTGTTGCTGGCCATCGCCAGCGGTGTCGCGGTCGTGCGGTCCTCCGTTTCGGTGGCGGCGCCGGGCCCGGCCACCGCCGTACCCGGGACCGCGCTGGGCCGGGCCCAAGCCCGCATCCACCAGCTGCAGACGCAGGTCCAGGGTCTGCAGTCGCAGCTGGGCGGCCAGCCGGGTCAGGGACGGCTGTCACGCGACCTGCTGATCGCCTCGCTGTTCGCGCTGGCCGTCATGACCGTGGTGTCGGTGGCGCTTGGGTGGCTGGTCGCCGGCCGCGCGCTTCGCCCGGTGCGTGAGATGACCGCGGCGGCGCAGCGCATCTCCGAGGACAACCTGGACGAGCGGCTGGCCGTGCAGGGCCCGAAGGACGAGCTGAAAGAGCTTGGCGACACCATCGACGGCCTGCTGGAGCGGCTGGAGATCGCGTTCAAGGCGCAACGCCGGTTCGTCGCCAACGCCTCGCACGAACTGCGCACGCCGCTGACCACGATGCGGGCCGCGCTGGACGTCGCGCTGGCCAAGCCCGAGCCGGCTCCGCCGCAGACGATGGCGCTGGCCGCCCGGTTGCGCACGGAGCTGGACAGGATCGGCCGGCTGCTTGAGGCCTTCCTGGTCCTGGCCCGCGCGCAGCACCGCAGCCTGCCCGGTCAGGCGGTGTTGCCGCTCGATTACATGACTGCCAATGCGCTGACCGGCCAGGCAGCCGCGATCAGCGCGCGCAAGCTGACCGTCCAGGAGGTCAGCGAGCCCGGCGGAGCGTGGGTGGCAGGCAGCCAGGCGCTGATATCCCGGATGGTGGAGAACGTCATCGACAACGCGGTCTGCCATAACACCGACGGCGGTTGGATCCGCATCACCTCCGGCACCGCAGACGGGCGGGCCAGCGTGGTGGTTGAAAACGGCGGACCGGTGCTCGAGCAGGATCAGGTGCGCGAGCTGTCCCAGCCCTTCCGGCGGATCGGGGCCGACCGGACCGGCTCGGACTCCGGATCGGGCCTCGGGCTATCGATCGTCGCCGCGATCGCCGAGGCGCATGGCGGCTCGCTGGACTTGCAAGCGCGGCCAGAGGGCGGCCTGCGGGTCAGCATCCAGTTGCCCGCCGTGGCGGGTGTGCCGGCCGGAGCCCGAGCATGAGGGTCCTGGTCGTCGAGGACTCGCGGTCTCTCTCCGAGGTACTCGTCGAGGGCCTGCGGGATCAGGGCATGGCCGTCGATGCCGCGCACGACGGGCTGGAAGCGGCCGCGAAGCTGGACCTCAACGCCTACGACGTCGTGGTCCTGGACCGCGACCTGCCCGGCATCCACGGCGACGCCCTGTGCCAGATGATCACCGACAGGGAAGACCGGTCGATGGTGCTCATGCTGACCGCGGCGGGAGCGCCCGGCGACCGGGTCGCAGGCCTGGGCCTGGGTGCCGACGACTACCTCGGCAAGCCATTCCACTTCCCTGAGCTGGTACTGCGCATCCGGGCGCTGGCCCGCAGGCAGCCAGCGGCCCGGGGCCGGGTGCTGCGCGCGGCCGGGATCGAGTTGGACCAGATCCGGCGAACCGTCAGCCGTGATGGGCGCCAGCTAGACCTCTCGGTCAAGGAGTTCGGCGTGCTGGAGGCGCTGCTGCTGTCCACGCCCGCGTTCTTGCGTGCGGAAGATCTGCTGGAGCGGGTCTGGGACGAGCAGGCCGATCCGTTCACCAACACCGTCACGGTCACCATCGGCAGGCTCCGCCGCAAGCTCGGCGATCCGCCGGTCATCGCGACCTCCCCCGGCGTCGGCTACCGGATCATGCCGGAAGCCGGCTGATCAGCCGCTCCCGCAGCGTCCACCGCGACTTCCGGTTGGTTCCCGTCGTTTCCGGACCGCGTGCTGAGGCCGTGTCCTTGCGCGCCGTCAGGTTAATGCCCCCCGCTCCAGGTCACTGGCCATGCGGATGCTCAGACCCGTCTCGCCTCTCCCGGCGTAACTTCATTTCTGGGATCCGACCTGTCGCTTCTGCCGCTGGCAGCGCGCTGGGCCAAGCGCAGCGCAGCCGGGGCGCGCCGGCGCAACGTGACCGGGATGCCGTCGAGCGATTGACTGGAGCGTCCCCCGGCATGCTGGTCGCATGGACTGCCCGGAGGGACCACCTCGATCACTGTGATTTACGCTGAGTGACGTAGCGGTCAGAAATGGACGCTCGCCGAGCCGCCGTTATGCATGGCCCTGTCGGGTGGTAGGGGGGCCGCAGCCGAAAGGCTGCAGATGGGATGTTTGGTGCGGCGTTCACAGCCCGGCTATGGTCTTGACGTACGAATGGGTAGCGTCAAGCTGCCGCCCGCTGTCCTCGGCAGAGATGCGCCCAAACTATCTCTGCTCGCGGGAGCGCGGCACGACCAGTCCTGACTCGTAGGCGGTGACGACCGCCTGGGTCCGGTCGCGCAGGCCGAGCTTGCTGAGGACCCGGCTGACATGCGTTTTCACTGTCTCCTCGGTGACCACGAGTCGGCCAGCGATCTCCGGGTTGGACAGGCCCTCGGCGACCAGGCGGAGCACCTGGGTTTCGCGCGGCGTGAGCGTGGCGAGTTCGGCCGCGGATGGGGCGGCTGTGTTGGGCCGCAGCCGGGCGAACTCGCTTATGAGGCGGCGGGTGACGGCGGGCGCGAGCAGTGCTTCGCCTGCGGCGACGACCCGCACGGCGTCGAACAGCCGCTCGGCGGTGACATCTTTGAGCAGGAAGCCGCTGGCCCCGGCGCACAGCGCGTCGTAGACGTACTCGTCCAGGTCGAAGGTGGTGAGGATGAGGATGCGCGGCCCGCCCGTTCCGGATCCGGCGAGCTGCCTGGTGGCTTCGATGCCGTCCATGCCCGGCATGCGGACATCCATGAGGACGACGTCTGGATGTAGGTCGCGGCAGATCCGCACCGCCTCAGCCCCGTCGCAGGCAGTGCCGGCGACCGCGAAGTCCGGCTGGGTGTCCAGCAGCGCGGCGAACCCGGTGCGTACCACCTGATGGTCGTCGGCGACAATGATCCGGATCACCGGGGACGGAGCGGCCGGGGTTGTCATGCAGCCGCCTCCGCCGTGGTCGGCAGGGTGGCCTCGACGGCGAAACCGCCGCCGTAAGCGGAGCCGGTGCGTAGCTCACCGCCGACAGCAGCAGCGCGCTCGCGCATGCCGAGCAGCCCGTGGCCACCGGACGGCGGCGTGGCGGGCGGCGGGCCGGGCCCGTTGTCACGGACGCGTAGCCGCAGGGCGTCCGCGGTGTAATGCAACTCCACGTCCACGGCGGCGCTCTCCGCGTGCCGCCGGGCATTGGTGAGCGCCTCCTGCACGATGCGGTAGGCGGCGAGCTCGATGCCGGGGTCGAGGGCGGCCATGTGTCCGCGGACGATGAGGCGGATGCCCGACCCCGAGGCGTCCCGTGCCTCGTCGAGCAGCTCGTTGAGCTGTAGCAGGCGGGGCTGGGGCTGCCGGTCTGCGACGCTGGCCTGGGTGTCCTCGCGCAGCACGCCTAGCAGCCGCCGCATCTCGGTCAGCGCCGCCCGGGCGGTGTCGCCGATCGCCGACAGCCGCTGCGCCCCGGCCGCGGGCATCCCGGCCGTGGTCAGCCGCGCGGTCTCCGCCTGCACGGCGATCATGGAAATGTGGTGGGCCACGACGTCGTGCAGCTCGCGGGAGACCCGGGCGCGCTCCCCGCGCGCCGTGTGCTCGACCAGGGTGCCGGCGATGACCTCCCGGGCGGCGTTGTGCTCGGCGGCCTCGCTGCGGGCCCGCCGGGCGGCCCCGGCCCACGCGGCCGCCGGGCCCAGCGCGGCCAGCAGCACGGTGAGGGTCCTGGCCTCGAGGCCCGTGGGACCAGCTAGCGCCAGTACGAGGAACGGCAGCGCGAGGCCCGCGGCCAGCAGCTGTGAGCCGCTGCGACCCAGCCGGTACAGGGCAGCCAGCTCGGCGATCAGGCCGGCCACGGTCAGCGTGTGGAAGGCCGAGAGGGACAGCACGCACGCGGCGGAAACGGTCACGGCAGCTGCTGTCGGGTATGCCCACAGGAGCCCGAGCGGCAGCGCAGTGAACAGCGCGAGCAGCACGAAGGCGATCTGCAGCTCCTCGCCTTCGAGGCTGCTGTTGATCGCGGGCTGCGCGATCGCCTGGGCGGCGGCGAGCACTGCAAGCAGCGCTGCGGCCACGGCGGGCGCGTGCGGGGCCATGGCGATCCGCCGCAGCGTTTCGGCCCGTCCGCTGCGCCAGCTATCCGCTCGGTCCACGTAGCCATTGTCCTCGCTGGCCAGCGAGCGTGCGTCCCTCCGGACGAGCATCCTGCCGTCCCTCGCGCGGGGGATGCGCCGTAGCCGGTATCCCTCGTGCCAGCGACGGCGAAGACGGCTCGCCGGCGTGACGACAGCACCGCCGGCGTTTCCCTACCGTGGCGGGCATGGAAGCAACGATCGAAGTCAGCGGCCTGCGCAAGCACTTCGGGCCGGCCGTCGCGCTGGACGGGATGACATTCTCCGTCCAGCCGGGGCAGGTCACCGGATTTGTCGGTCCCAACGGGGCCGGCAAGTCCACCACGATGCGGGTGATCCTCGGCCTGGACGCCCCCGACGACGGCAGCGCGCTGATCGGCGGCCAGCGGTACCAGAGCCTGCGGCACCCGCTGAGCCACGTCGGCTCGCTGCTGGACGCCGCCGCGCTGCAGCCGAGCCGCACCGCTCGCAACCATCTGCTGTGGCTGGCCCACTCCCAGGGCCTGACCGCCCGGCGGGTCGATGCGGTGATCGAGCAGGCCGGCCTGGAGAAGGCGGCCCGGCGGAAGGCGGGCGGCTACTCCCTGGGCATGCGGCAGCGGCTCGGGATCGCCGCGGCCCTGCTCGGCGACCCGCCGGTGCTGATGTTCGACGAGCCGTTCAACGGCATGGACCCGGAGGGCATCGTGTGGATGCGCGGGTTCCTGCGATCGCTCGCCGTCGAAGGCCGCGCGGTGCTGGTGTCCAGCCACCTGATGGCCGAGTTGCAGGACTCCGCCGACCATCTGGTGGTGGTCGGCCGCGGCCAGGTCATCGCCGACACCACCGTGGCGGAGCTGATCGCGGCCGCGTCCGATGACCGGGTCTCGCTGCGCACCACCGCGCGGCCGGACGCGATGACGGCGCTCGCGGACGCTGGCGCCACCATCGCCGCCACCGGCCGTGACACGCTCACCGTCTCCGGGCTGCCGGCCGAGCGCATCGTGGCCGTCCTGTCCGGCAGCGGGGTGCCGTTCTCGGAGGTCTCCGCGCACCGCGCGACGCTCGAGGAGGCCTACATGGAACTCACCCGCGACGCGGTCGAGTTCCGCGCCGTGCCAGCCGCGACGGCCGCAGGTTCGTCCCCCCGGGCCAGCAGCGAGGAGGTCGCGAAATGAGCACGGGCACGATCACGCCGTACCGGTCCGGCCAGCGGCCGGGGCGCGACGACTTCCCGCACCTGCTGCGGGCCGAGTGGACCAAGTTCCGGACCGCGCGCGGCTGGCTGATCAGCCTGGTCGCCGCCGCGCTGCTCACCGCGCTGGCCGTGGTGGCCCTCGCGGGGGCCTCCAACGGGAGCCAGAACGCCGGAGCTGACCCGGCCGTTGCCATCGGCCCGGGCGGCGAGGCGGTCACCGACGACTTCTACTTCGTCCACCAGCCGCTGGCCGGCAACGGCAGCATCACCGTCCGGGTCACCTCGCTGCACACCGAACTCCCGCTGCCCACCGGCCCGGCCCCGCACATTGCCGTGCCCTGGGCCAAGGCCGGGATCATCATCAAGGCGAGTACCAAGCCAGGATCGGCTTATGCCGCGGTCATGGCCACCGCCGACCACGGGGTGCGGATGCAGTACGACTACACCCACGACACGGCCGGCCTGTCCGGCACCGTCTCCGCGGCGTCGCCGCGCTGGCTGCGGCTGACCCGTTCCGGCGACACGATCACCGGATACGACTCCGCCGACGGCAGGCATTGGGCCGAGATCGGCACGGCCAGCGTGGCCGGGCTGCCGTCCACCGTGCAGGCCGGGCTCTTCGTAACCTCGCCGCCCCTCCTTGTGGTGAATAGCACCCTGTCCTGCGGCCGGGGAGCCTGCTCGGCCGCTGCGCCCGCCCAGACGTTCGCCAGCAACTCCTCCCTCGTCTCCTATGCCACCCAGGCCACTGCCGCCTTCGGCCACGCCAGCCTCCGGGGCGAGCGGCCCGGCAGCGCGTGGCGCGGCGGCCAGATAGGTTTCCCGACCGGCATCGCGTTCATCTGCACGCCTTCGCCCGGACATTTCTGTCCGAGAACGCCGGCCGGCGGCTTCACCAAATCCGGCGGCACGTTCACCATGACCGGAAGCGGCGACATCGCGCCGTACGTGACCGACGTCGACCCGCTCGGGACGGTCCTGAAGGGCTCGCTCGTCGGCCTGCTCGCCGTGATCGCCCTGGGGGCGCTGTTCATCACCGCCGAGTACCGGCGGGGCCTGATC
>WNGQ01004291.1_pt1 | contig 14181 bp, 9 predicted proteins | sample 5407661 | NCBI WGS metagenome assembly WNGQ01 (sample SAMN13153382, study PRJNA577476) | soil metagenome | isolation source: 60 cm soil or saprolite under Garry oak tree replicate 2 | place: USA:California | collected 2016-06-15 | reverse complement strand
TCATACGGTGGCCCGGATGTTGTCGCGGACGAAGCGGATGATGTCCTGGGTTGTGGCACCGGGGGTGAATAGCTCCTTGACGCCCATGGCCTTGAGGGCGGCGATGTCCTCGGCCGGGATGATGCCGCCGCCGAAAACGGCGATGTCCTCCGCGCCTTTCTCGCGCAGCAATTCGAGGACGCGCTTGAAGAGGTAATTGTGGGCCCCCGAGAGGACGGAGAGTCCGACTGCATCGGCGTCTTCCTGGATGGCCGTCGCCACGATCTGCTCCGGCGTCTGGTGGAGACCGGTATAGATGACTTCGAACCCCGCGTCGCGGAGCGCGCGCGCCACGATCTTGGCGCCACGATCATGCCCGTCCAACCCGGGCTTGGCGACCACGAGCCGTATCTTCCGCTCGCTCATGACTCGCGCCTTTCGAGATTTCCCTCGGCCATGACTATCCGAACATGGCGCGGATACGGTCCGCGGTGCCCATGATCTCTTCCCGGTTCCCTGGGACTTCCTTCCAGTCGAACCCCTTCCCGTCGTTCGTCCACCGCGGGATGAGGTGCAGGTGAAAGTGTGGCACGGACTGGAAGGCCGCCGCTCCATTGGCCTGGAGCAGGCTGAGCCCGTCGGGATTCAGCGCCTTGCGTATGGCGCCCGCCACCTTCTTCGCCGTCGCGATGGCGGCCTTGAGATCCTCCGTCTCCGCCTCGTAGAGCGTGGCCGCGTGGGCCTTGGGCACCACCAGGCAGTGGCCGCGGCTCAGCGGATTGATGTCCATGAAGGCAAGCGTTCGCTGGTCGTCGTAGACCTTGGCGGACGGGATCTTGCCGTCACGGATCATGCAGAACACACAGTCAGCCATGGCGGCCGCTCGACTAGACCTCCACCGTCCAGCTGCGCGTGTCCGGGAGCTTGCCGTACTGGATGCCCACGATGGCGTCGTAGAGCTTCTGGGTCGTCGGTCCGATCTTTCCCTCGTTGATGACCATGCGGCGGCCCTTGAAGGCGAGCTCGCCCACGGGAGAGATGACGGCGGCGGTGCCGGTGCCGAAGATCTCCTCCAGAGTGCCGGCCGTGTCGGCGTCCACCACCTCGTCGATGGAGATCTGGCGCTCGCTGACCTTGCTGCCCCAATCGCGCAGGAGCGTGAGGACAGAGTCGCGGGTCACGCCCGGCAGGATGGTGCCGGTGAGCGGAGGCGTGATCACCTCGCCCGCGATCTTGACCATGATGTTCATGGTCCCGACCTCGTCGATGTACTTCCGGTGGACGCCGTCGAGCCAGAGGACCTGGGTGAAGCCCTCGTGCTTGGCCTCCTCCCCGGCCATGAGGCTCGCCGCGTAGTTGGCGCCGGTCTTGGCGTCGCCCAGCCCGCCCTCCACGGCGCGAACGTGCTGCTCCTCCACGCGGATCTTGACGGGGGCCATGCCCTCCGGGTAGTAGGCGCCCACGGGCGAGAGGATGACGAAGTAGATGTACGACTTGGCTGGCCGGACGCCCAGAAAAGGCTCGCTGGCGATGATGGTCGGCCGGATGTACAGCGACGTGCCAATGGCCTTGGGCACCCACTCGCGCTCGATCCCCACGAGGGTCACGAGCGACCTCAGGGCGAGCTCGGGGTCCAGGGGCGGGATGCACATGTGCCTGGCGGAGTTGTTGAGGCGCTCCACGTGCTTCTGCGGGCGGAAGAGACGGATCTTGCCATCGACGCCCCGGAACGCCTTGAGGCCATCGAAGACGGCCTGGGCATAGTGCAGCACGGCGGCCGCAGGATCGAGGGGCAGGACCCCGTAAGGCTCGACCCGCGGGTCGTACCAGCCCTTCTCCTCCTGGAAGTCCGCCACGAACATGTGGTCGGTGAAGACATTTCCGAAGCCCAGCTCGGCATCCTTCGGCTTCGGCTTGTGCGTGGACGCCTTGACGACCCTGATCGCATCGGACATGGCTCCTACTCCTTAGCAGGCGACTGAAAAAGGCCCATCTGCTTCGTTAGCGCCCTCGACCGCACGCTCAACGTACAGAGAGTACGCCTCGCGTGCGGCCTTCGGGCGCCGCCTCGCATCTGGACCTTTTTGAGCCGCCTGCCCGTTCTTCAGCATGTGCTTAGAAGATGATCGGTTCCCGGTAGAGACCGAAGACCTGCCGGTACACGTCGGACACTTCGCCCAGGGAAACGTAGTCCTTGACCGCGTCCACGAGGACGGGCATCACGTTGTGGCCGTTCCGGCACACCTCCGCGAGCTGCTTGAGCCGCCGCTCCACCTTTGTAATATCGCGCGATGCCTTTCGCGCCCTCACGCTCTCGATCTGCTCGCGCTCCATCGCCTCGTCGAGCTTGAGGTACTCGACGGGCTTCTCGTTCGCCATCACGTACTTGTTGACGCCGACCACGACCTTCCGGCCGCGGTCGTCCATGAGCTGGTACCCGTAGGCCGCGTCGGCGATCTCGTGCTGAGGATAGCCCGTGTCGATGGCCCGGATGATGCCGCCCAGCTCGTCGATCTTGCGGATGTAGGCCATGGCCTGCGCCTCCATCGTGTCGGTGAGGGACTCGAGGAAGTACGCGCCGCCGAGGGGGTCGATGGTCAGGGTCGCCCCCGTCTCCTCGGCGATGATCTGCTGGGTGCGCAGGGCCACCGTCACCGCCTCCTCCGTGGGCAGGGCCAGCACCTCGTCGAAGGAGTTGGTGTGAAGGGACTGCGCCCCTCCGAGCACCGCGGCGAGCGCCTGGATGGCCACCCGCGCGATGTTGTTGAGGGGCTGCTGGGCGGTGGCCGACACGCCGGCCGTCTGCGTGTGCGTGCGCAGCCGCATGGACTCGGCCTTCTTGGCGCCGAAGCGGTCCCGCATCACGGTGGCCCAGATGCGCCGGGCCGCCCGCAGCTTGGCGATCTCCTCGAAGAAATCGTTGTGGATGTCGAAGAAGAACGACAGACGCGGCGCGAAATCGTCCACGTCGAGCCCCCGCTCCACGCAGGCCTGCACGTAGCCGAAGCCGTCGGCGAGCGTGAAGGCGAGCTCCTGCACGGCCGTGGAGCCGGCCTCCCGGATGTGATAGCCGGAAATGGAGACGGGATTGAACTTCGGCACGTGCCGCGCGCAGAACTCGATGGTGTCCACCACGATGCGGACGGCGGACTCCGGCGGCGAGATCCACTCCTTCTGGGCGATGAATTCCTTGAGCATGTCGTTCTGCATGGTGCCGCCGATCCTGTCCCACGACACGCCCTGCTGGTCGGCCAGAGCCAGGTACATGGCGAGGGCCACCGAGGCCGTGCAGTTGATGGTCATCGACGTGGTGACGCGATCGAGCGGAATGTCGCGGAAGAGGACCTCGAAGTCCGCGAGCGTCGAGACGGACACCCCCTCGCGTCCCACCTCGCCTCTCGCGCGTGGATGATCGGCGTCGTACCCCATGAGGGCGGGCATGTCGAACGCGGTGCTGAGGCCCGTCTGCCCCTGCTCGAGGAGGTACTTGAAGCGGGCGTTGGTGTCCTCGGGACGGCCGAAGCCGGCGAACATGCGCATGGTCCAGAGCTTGCCGCGGTACATGGAGGGATAGGGCCCACGCGTGTACGGGAACTCGCCCGGGAAGCCGAGCTTGTCCTCGTAGCGCCAGCCCGCGAGGTCCGCGGGGGTGTAGAGCGGCCGGACGGGAATGCCCGAGAGGGTCTCGTACGGCACGTCCCGCTCGGGGGAGCGCCGGACGGAGTGCCCGTACGTCTCCTTTTCCCAGCGCTCCTTGTCGTCAGCCATGTCGCTCCTCTTTCAGCTCGAACTGCCTACGCTACGCTGCCTGCGCCTGACCGCCGAGAAGGTGTCGAGCGATGACGAGCTTCTGGATCTGCGACGTCCCCTCGTAGAGCTGGGTGATCTTGGCGTCCCGGAAGTGCCGCTCCACCGGGTACTCCGTGATGAACCCGTAGCCGCCGTGGACCTGAATGGCGTCCGTGGTCACCCGCATGGCCATCTCGGAGGCGAAGAGCTTGGCCATGGACGCCTCGGGACCGAAGGGCAGGCCCCTGTCCTCGAGAAAGGCCGCCCGCCGCGTGAGAAGGCGCGCCGCCTCTATGGCCGTGGCCATGTCCGCCAGCATCCACTGCACCATCTGGTGCTCGCCGATGGGCACCCCGAAGCTCTTGCGCTCGCGCGCGTAGGCCAGCGATGCGTCGTAGGCCGCCACCGCGATGCCCACGGCCTGGGCCGCGATGCCGATGCGGCCGCCGTCGAGGCTGCCGAGGGCGATCTTGAATCCTTCGCCCTCGTCGCCGAGGCGGTCCGCCACGGGCACCCGGCAGTTCTCGAAGAGGAACTCAGCGGTGTCCGAGGCCCGGATCCCGAGCTTCTCTTCCGTCTTAACCACCGTGAAGCCGGGCGTCCCCTTCTCCACGAGGAAGGCGCTGATCCCGTGGTGGGCACGATCCGGGTCGGTCTGGGCGAAGACCAGGGCGGCGTGCGCCTCGCGCCCATTGGTGACGAAGATCTTCCGGCCGTTCAGCACGTAGATCTCGCCCTCGCGCTCGGCCCGCGTGTTCTGGTTGGTGGCGTCCGACCCGGCTTCCGGCTCCGTCAAAGAGAAGCAGCCGAGCTTGGCGCCGGAGGCGAACGGCGCGAGGAAGCGGCGCTTCTGCTCGTCGGTTCCGCGCTCCCACACGGGGGCGCAGTAGAGTGAGTTGTTCACCGACATGATCACGCCGTGCGAGGCGCAGCCGCGAGAGACTTCCTCGACGGCCACGGTGTAGCCCACGGCATCGCCGCCGCTGCCCCCCCACGCCTCGGGGACGCAGATGCCCATGAGCCCGAGCTCACCCATGCGGCGAACGGTCTCCCGGGGAAAGCGCGCCTCGCGGTCGATGATCCCCGCGATGGGCCGCAGCTCTTTCTCGGCGAAATCGCGCGCCACGTCCTGGATCATCCGTTGCTCGTCAGTCAGCTCGAGATCCATGCTCGCCGCTCCGTATCCGGCTACTTCTCCAACAGCTTCTTGAACTCTTGCTCGAGGGCCGGGGCGACCTCGAAGAGATCGCCCACGATGCCGAAGTCGGCGATCTTGAAGATCGGCGCCTCGGGGTCCTTGTTGATGGCGCAGATCACCTTGGAGGTGCGCATACCCGCCAGGTGCTGGATGGCGCCCGAGATGCCGAACCCCAGATACAGCTTCGGCGAGATGGTCCGCCCCGTCTGCCCGATCTGGAAGCGGTGGGGCCGCCAGCCCGCGTCAACGGCCGCGCGCGAAGCACCCACCGCCGCCCCCAGCACCTTGGCGAGGGATTCCAGGATGACGAAGTTCTCCGGTCCCTTGAGCCCGCGGCCGCCTGACACCACGATCTCGGCCTCGGCCAGCTCGGGAAGACCGGTCGAGGACTCCTCCCGCCGCTCCACGAGGCTCATGGCGGGCGCGGGCACCGTGGCCGCCGGCTTGTCCACCGCGGCCGCAGCCCCCGACTGGGCCTCTGCCGGCTTGAAGACATTGGGCCTGAGCGTGGCGAGCCACGGCGTCTTGGCCCAGGTCATCTTCGAGAGCAGCTTGCCCGCGTAGACGGGCCGCGTGGCGACGAGCTTGCCGTCCTCGACCGCGAGGGCCACGACATCGGCGGCGAGCCCGGCGCCCAGCCGCGCGGCCAGGCGCGCCATGACCTCGCGCTGCCTCGTCGTCACCGCGCCGAAGACGGCCTGCGGCGACTCCTTCTGCACCAGCTCGGCGAGCACGGGCGCCCACACCTCGCCGCGATACGGCGCGAGACCGGCGTTCTCGACGAGAAGCACGCGCTTGGCGCCCCACTCACCGAGCTGCTTGATGCCCGCCTCGGTCGCCTTGTCGGTGAGCCACACCGCCTCCGCCTGGCCGGCCAGCGGCGAAGCCAGCCGCGAGGCTTCGCCCAGTACCTCGGCCATCACCTTCTTGGGATTGCCCTGCCTGTCGTCCTCAACCACGCACCAGATCGCGCCGGCCATGTCGTTGTCGTCTCCTAGCAGGGTTAGATTGCTTTGGCGTCTTCGCGAAGGGCCTTCACGAGGGCCTTGGCCGCCTCCGCGGGGTCGCCGGGAATGATGCGTCCCGGCGGACGCGGCGGGAGCGCTTCGAGCTTGACCACGGACAGGGCGGGCGCCTCGGAAGCCAGGCCGAGATCCGCGGCCTTGACGTCCTTGATCTCCTTCTTCTTGGCTCCCATGATGCCCTTGAGCGTCGGATAGCGGGGTTCGTTCAGGCCCTTCTGCGCCGACACGGCGGCGGGGAGCGGCAGATCGAAGATCTCCAGTCCGCCTTCCACCTGGCGCCCGACGCGGATCGTCTTGCCCGCCTCGTCCACCGACTCCTCCATGATCCAGGACGCGCACGGCCAGCCGAGCAGCTCGGCCACCGCCGCGCCCACCGCGCCCATGTCGTCGTCGATGGCCTGGCGGCCGAACAGGGCGAGGGCGGCCTGCTCCTGCTTGATCACGGCCGCGAGCGCGCGCGCGGTGAGGAGGGTGTCGGCCTGCTCCCAGGTGGGATCGTTGAGATGGACGGCGCGATCGACGCCCATGGCGAGGCAGGACCGCAGGGCCTCCTTGGCGCGCTCCGGGCCCAGGGTGACAGCAACCACTTCGCCCTGTCCCCGCTTCTCCTTGATGCGGAGCGCCTCCTCGACGGCGAACTCGTCGTAGGGAGAGACGATCCAGGTGATGCCGGCCGTGTCGATGGCCTTCGGATCCGCAGAGATCTTCACCTGGGTCGCCGTGTCCGGCACCTGCTTGATCATGACGAGGATCTTCATGCTGTCGCACTCCTGTCGTAGTGGAGTTGCCGCGTGATGCGGAAGCGATCGCCGGGGATGAAGACACGGTCGTAGACGATGGGACGGCGCTCCGCGTCGGTGGAGACGCGGTCGGAGCGGAAACATGGAGCGCCCGCCGCGCAGCCGAGCTCTCGGGCCGCCCGCGCGGGCAGCGTCTCCGCGGACACGGTCTCGCGAGCGGCGGTGATCTCGATGCCGAGCTTGAAGGAGAGGACGTGGCGGAGCGGGGTCACGGTCAGATCCGCCTTGGCCGCCTCTTCGCCGATGGCCGCGGGCAGGTGCGAGACCTGGAAGGACAGCGGCTGGCCGTCCACGAGGCGCAGCCGCTCGAGGACGAACATCCGCGCGCCCTCGGCCAGGCCCAGCTCCTGCGCCACGCGCCGATCGGCCCGCCCGAAGCGGCTGCGGAGAAACCGGGTCGCCACGTCCTCGCCCACGGCGCTGAGATCCCCCGCGAGCGTCCTGAACTGGAGGATGTCGTAGTCGACGGGCGGGGGCGCCACGAAGGTGCCGAGGCCGTGGCGGCGCGTGATCAGGCCCTCGCGCGCGAGCACGTCGAGGGCCTGGCGGAGCGTCATGAGCGTCACTCCGAAGGACTGGGCGAGCTGGCGTTGATTGTCGAGACGCTGCCCCGCCGTCAGGCCGCCCGCGCTGATGCGCGCGCGCAGAGCCTCGGCGATCTGGTGATAGCGCGGCACCGTCCTTCGCATCTCCGCCTCCGGGCTCCTGGCCGGTCTTCTAGAACTCTGGTAGCCGCTCAACGCCGTCGTCGAGCTACGGAACGGGATTTCAGAAGGAACGACCGGCAGTTACGGCAACCAAGGCCATTGTAACCGGGGGCCCCGGCCCGGGTCAATGGCTGTTCGACCGCGCGAAGAGTCTGACGAAGTAAGGCTCATGCCCTCACGAGCATGAGTGTTCCGCTACTAGTTGGCGGCGAGGCTCTGTGAGCGCTCCACGAGGGCGGCGAGCTTCGACGCGGCCGCGCCCGAGTCGATGGACTGGGATGCCATCCCCACGCCCTCCTTGAGGTCGCGCGCCTTGCCTCCCGCCACCAGGGCCGCCGCCGCGTTCATGAGGACGATGTCCCGTCGCGGGCCGGGCTCGCCCCCGAGCACGAGGCGGATGATCTGCGCGTTCTCGCCGCGGTCGCCGCCCCGGAGATCACGGATCGTCGCGCGGGGCAGGCCGAAGTCCTCGGGGCGCACGCGCGAGCTCCGCACCACCCCCTGGTGCACCTCGGAGATCTGGCTCTCGCCGGTGTTGGAGATCTCGTCGAGCCCGTCGGCGCCGTGGACGACGAAGGCCCGGATGGTGCCGAGCTCCGCGAGCACGCGGGCCAGGGGCTCCGTGAGGCCCGCCGAGGCGACACCGATCAGCTGGGCGTTCGCGCCGGCGGGATTCGTCAGCGGCCCCAGGAGATTGAAGACGGTCCGGACACCGATCTCACGACGGGCCGGCATTACGTGCTTCATGGCCGTGTGCAGGAGAGGGGCATACATGAACCCGATGCCGATCTCGTCGATGCAGCGCCCCACCTGCGCGGGGGTGAGCTCGAGGCTGATCCCGAGGGCCTCCACGACGTCGGCCGATCCGCACAAGGTGGAGGACGAGCGGTTGCCGTGCTTGGCGACTTTCAGTCCCGCCCCCGCCACCACGAAGGCCGTGGCGGTGGAGACATTGAAGGTGCCGGAGGCGTCGCCGCCCGTGCCGCAGGTGTCGATGAGCATCTCGCGGTCGGTGCCGGTGAGACCCGCCACCTCGTCCCCGCGCGTGAGGACGCGAACGACCTTCTGCCGCATCACCTGCGCGAAGCCGATCAGCTCCTCCACCGTCTCGCCCTTCATCCGGAGCGCGACGAGAAAGGCCGCGATCTGCGCATTGGTGGCGGCACCGGACATGATGGCGTCCATGGCTCCCGCCGCTTCGACCCGGGAGAGGTCACGCCGCTCCACGAGAGCCCGCACCGCGTCGGCGATGATGGGGCTCGTCACCGCGCGCTCGGGGGCCGAAGGGCCGCGGCGACTCCCAGGACTTCCTTGATGTTGATGGGCTTGGCGAGAACGGCGTGGACGCCGCTGGCCTGCAGCTCCTCGGGGCTGACCTCGACGGCGTAGCCGCTCACGAGAACAACGGGCATCCCGGGGAGAATCTCCTGCACGGTGCGAGCCAGCTCCCACCCCGTCATGCCGGGCATGCTCAGATCGCTGAAGACGAGGTCGAAGGGCTCCGCCTTGATCCTCGAGAGTCCCTCGGCCGCGCTCCGCGCGACCTCCGCCGTGTGCCCCGCCGAGCGCAGCACGTCAGCGACCACGTCGCCCACCGCCTCTTCGTCGTCCACGACCAGGCAGCGGAGCGAGGAGACCGCGGGCGCGGGCTGGGCCTCGGGGGCGGGAGTCCTGGCCGCCGTGCCCGCGGGGAAGAGCATGGCGAAGGTCGTCCCGCGGCCCTCGACGCTGTCGACGGAGATGGTGGCGCCGTGTCGCGAGAGGATGCCGTACGTCATGGAGAGGCCGAGGCCGGTGCCCTTCGGCCCCTTGGTCGTGAAGAAGGGATCGAAGATCTTGCTCCGCACCGCCTCCGGAATGCCCACGCCCGTGTCCGTGATCCGGATCTCCAGCTTGTCGTTCCGCTTGGCGGTGGCGAGGGTGAGCGTCCCGCCGCGCGGCATGGCATCGACAGCGTTCAGGATCAGGTTGGTCATGACCTCGCGCAGCTCGGAGGGGTCGCCGATCGTCGTGGGCAGATCGGGCTCGAGCTTGGAGACGACCTGGACGTGAATCCCTCGGCGCGGCGGCTCCAGGCGCCAGGACGCCTCCGTGATCTCGAGCGCGTCCCGCACGACCTGGTTGAGGTCGACGGCCACCGCGGGCTGATCTCGCCGGATGCGCGTGAACTCCTGCAGGCGCCGGACTGTCCTTGCGCCGTCGGCGGCCGAGCGCTCGATGATCTGCAGCCACTGCCGCGCGGTGGGATCCTCCACCTTCTGGAGCAGGAGCTGGGCGCGCCCGAGAATGGCCGCGAGGAGATTGTTGAAGTCGTGGGCGACGCCCGAGGCCATCTCGCCGAGAGCGCGCAGCTTCTCGCTCCGGACGAGCTGATCCTGGGCCTGGGCCAGCTCTTCGTAGGCCCGCGTCCGGTCCTGGTATAGACGCGCGCTGCGCAAGGCGAGGGCGGCCAGGCCGGCCAGATTGCTCAGCACACGCTCGTCGTCTTCCGTGAACCGACGCTCCACGCTGCGAAGGGCGAGCACTCCGACCACCTGGGTGCCCGCGAGCATGGGCACGCCGATCCAGTGCCGCATGGGCACGGGGGATTGGCTCGCCTCCACTCCCCGCCGTCGGCACTCGCCGAGGTAGTCGTCCGTGCGGATCGAGCGGCCGGACTCCGCGACGAGCGAGGCAAGGCCTCTCCGCTCCGCGCTGCTGAGGGGCGGCGGGTTGAGCACCCGCGCGCCGTCACGAAGGAGGAGAAGCGGAACGAGGTCTCCCGTGGTCTCGTCGGTCACGGCGAGGATCATGTTGCGGATGTCGAGGAGCCGCGCGACCTGGCGCTGGATGGCTTCGACCACGTCCTCCTGGTGGAGCTGGCCCGTGACCGTGCGCGAGAGATCGTGCAGGACGGACAGCTCGGCGAGCAGCGCCTCCGTCTCCTCCAGCCGGAGCCGGGTCTGACGCGCGAGCTCGGCATTCTCCATGGCGAGGCCGACCTGCGCGGCCACGCCTTCGATGAGCCGCACTTCCTGGGCCGTGAACTCCCGCCCGGCGCCCCACCAGATGAGGAAGACGGCGCCCACCGGCGCGCCATGGGCCATGGTGGGCGCGAAGAGCACGGCATGGGGCTCGAGATCCTCGAAGATGGCCTGGGCAAAGCCCGGGTCGTTCCTGACATCGGACGACCAGGCCGCGCGGCCCGAGCGCCAGGCCTCGCCGAGGGCGGGCATGCCGTCGAGCCGGAAGGGGCGCGTCATGAAAAGCTGGAGGAGGTCCTTGGGCACGTGCCAGCCCGCCGCGGGCACGAGCGCCTCTTGCTTGGGGTCGAACCGGTAGACACCCGCCATGTCGGCGCCAAAGGTCCGGCCAGCCTCGCGCGCCACGCTGCGCATGACCTGGTCCGGCGCGTCGATCTCGGACAGGGCCCGGCTCACCGCGAGGAGGGTCGTGGTCTCCCGGAGCCGCTCCTGCGCCTCGGCATAGAGCCGCGTGTTGTCGAGGGCAAGCGCGAGCTGGCCTGCAATGGTCACGGCCAGATCGGCCTGCCAGGGCTCCCAGGGTGGCTGGCGGTCGGTGTAGTCGAGCTGGATGGCCCCCATCACGCGGCCCTGGCGGATGAGGGGCACGATCATGCAGGTCTTGAAGCCGAATCCCTCTACCCAGTCGCGCGGAAGGAGCTGCGTCTCCGCCACATCCGCGATTACGACGGGCCGGAGCGTGCTGATGAGCTGGGCATAGGCGGGTACGTCGGCGGGAGTATGCGAGCGCAGCTCCGTAAATCGCTTCCACATCACGGAGTCCCGGCGACCGTCGGCGTACTGGGACATGAGCGGCGTGACGCCATCCTCGGTCCAGCGCTCCACCGAGCAGCGATCGACGCGGCAGACCTGGGCGATCTTGGCGCAGGCGCGCTTCAGCATCTGCTTGGGATCGAGCGAGGCGTTCAGGATCTCGGCTACTTGGAGCAAGGCCCGGGTCTGCTCCAGGCGCTGGGCCGTCTGGGCATAGAGTCCCGCGTTGCGGATGGCCACCGCGGCCTGCGCGACGAAGCTCTCGAGGAGCTCGCGCTCGTCGGCGTCGAGCCGGAAGGGCGCCCGCCCGCAGAGGGCGACCACGCCGAGGAGCCGATCCTGGAGCACGATGGGCATGCCGAGGAAGCTCGTGAGCGCGTGCTCGCGCCACCAGTCCTCGCCGAGCAGGCGCGGGTCGTCCACCATGTTCGGGATCGAGAGAGCCTGGCGATGCAGGGCGACCAAGCCGATGGAGCCCTGCCCGAACGCGATGGTCCGCAGCGGGAAGGCCTCGCCCATGGCGGCATCCGAGAAGGCGCGCACGCTCAAGCTCTCCGTGTCGCCGTCGGCCACCCACACGGACACGACAGGCACGCCCATGAGGGCGGCGGCGGCCCGCGCGATCCCCCCCAGGACCTCGTCCGTGTCCAGCGAGGAGGAGATGAGCTGGTTGACACGCGCGAGCGAGCGGAGACGCTCGGCCTGCTGGGCCGCCTCCCGGAAGAGCCGCGAATGCTCGAGCGCGATCGCCGCCTGGCCGGTGAATGCCTCGGCCACCTCCTGGTCGCGCCGAGTGAAGAGCCGCCGAGCGCGGAACGTCAGCACGCCGATGATGCGCTCGCCCACGCGGAGGGGGACAGCCATGTAGTGCGTGTAGCCGAGGCGGCGATCGGCCGCCATCACCTCGGGCGTCATGGCCGGCAGCTCGGCGAGCTCACCGATGACAGCCGCCCTGGTCGCCACGACATGCCCGGCGAGACTCTGGCCCTCGTCCACCTTGATTCGCGGTCGCAGCATCGTCTCCGGCGCGGTCCCGGCGAGTCCCGCCACCACCAGCTCATCGCCTTCGAGCAGCCGGAATCCAGCGTTGTCGAGGTCCAGCAGCCGCATGGCCTCTTCGGCCACCGAGGTCAGGAGGGCGTCGGTGGGGCCGAGGGCGCCGATCTTCTTGTTGACCTCGAGGAGGGCGGAGAGATACGCGCGGCCGCTCCGCTCGTCGGCAAAGAGCCGGGCGTTCTCGATGGCCACCGCCGCCTGGTCGGCGAGCGCAGTCATCACCTCGACCTCCGCCGCCGAGAGCGCGTGGGGCTCCCACCAGTACATGGTGATGCCGCCCCAGGGCTCGCCCTTGATGAGGACGGGCACGGTGAGCACGCTCCGGTAGCCCTCGTGCTCGACGAGCTGCCGCGTGGCCTCATCGAGCGGGATGGTCGGGTCGTTCAGGATGTCCTCCGTCCACACGGGCGCCCGCTCGCGAATGGCCCGGCCGGCCGTCCCCTCACCCACGCGCACGCGCAGGCTCGTCACGAACTCCTGGGAGACGCCCGCCGCGCGCAGATAGCCGATGGAGTGCGTCTCGGGGTCGACGCGGAAGATGCCCGCCGCCGCCGCGCCCGTCAGACTCTGACAGCGCTCCACGATGGCGTCCAGGATGGGATCGGCCTCGAGGTCCGTGGCGAGGGCGCGGCTGATCTCGAAGAGGGCGCGATAGCGGGCGGCGCTCGCCTGCTCCTGGGCGAAGAGCTGGGCATTGTCGATGGCGATGGCGGCGTGACTGGCGAAGGAGAGCAGGAGGTCCATGTCTTTCGGCTCGAAAGCGTCGGGAGCGCGCGTGAGCATGGTCAGGGAGCCCACGAGCCGGTCGCGCACGAGAAGGGGCAGAGCTATCCCCGCCACAAAGCCTTCCGCCAGGAGCCAGGAGCGGCCGGCCAGATCCAGATCGTCCTCGATTCGCTCGCACACGGTGGGGGCGCGATTCTGGGCCGCGCGCCCGGCGAGGCCCTCACCCATGCCCAGGCTCTCCACGATCTCCGCGGGCGCGCTGCCGCGCAGGCCCGCCTCGGCGCGGAACACCAGCCGGTCGCCTTCCACGAGGGCAAGGCGGGCGGCCCCGTCGGAGACGAGCCGGCGCGCGGCGCTCACGACGGCGTTCAGCACATCTCCCAGGGAGCGGGCCGCCGTGAGGGCGTGGCCGCTCTCCGCGAGGGTCTCGAGGCGGCGGCTCTGCTCTTCCATCTCGGCGAGGAGCATGGACCGCTCGACCACCTGGCCGATCTGGTGAGCCACGGACTCGAGGACCTTGACTTCCTCCTGCGGGAAGTCGCGGCGCTCCTGCGAGATGAGCGACATGACCCCCCACGTCCTGCCCTTGACGGGAATGGGGAGAGCGAGCTGGCTGCGATGGGCCCGCGTCGCCTGGAGCCGGGTCAGCTTGGGATCGGTGATCGAGGCGGGATCGATGTGGGTCACGATGAGGCGCCCCGTCCGCGCCGCCTCGCCGACATAGGAACCGTCCAGCGGCCTCACGCGGATCTGCTCGGCGAACTCGGGCGAGAGTCCGCGCTGGGCGATGAGGGTCAGCGTGCCCGCGGAGGGATCGACGCGGTGCACGCCTCCGACGTCCATCTGGGCCAGCGCACGCACGACGTCCAGCATCTCTCCCGCGGTGGCCAGCACGTCGGCGGAGCGGCCCATGCTGAGGGCAACGGCGTTGAGGGCCTCGAGCTCGCGGTTACGACGCTGCAGCTCGGCGTCGGGGTCTTGCGTCTCGAAGGGTATGAACGGGGTGGTCTTGCTCGCCCGGCCTCCCCGCGAGGGACGGGCGAGAACTAGCGCAGCCACCGCGCTCGCCAGGGCAATCACCCCGAGGCCGCCGAGCCAGGCCAGGAGCTTCGACCGCTGGGAGGC
>WNGQ01002054.1_pt1 | contig 14181 bp, 15 predicted proteins | sample 5407661 | NCBI WGS metagenome assembly WNGQ01 (sample SAMN13153382, study PRJNA577476) | soil metagenome | isolation source: 60 cm soil or saprolite under Garry oak tree replicate 2 | place: USA:California | collected 2016-06-15 | reverse complement strand
CGCCATCACTGCAGCCTGCAGCCCGTTTTCGACCGCCCGCAACGCGGCAAGAACGGCGACTACCGTCTTGCCGCTGCCGACGTCGCCCTGCAGCAGGCGATGCATGGGATGAGGTTGAGCGAGATCGCGCTCGATCTCCCCCCAGGTCCGCTGCTGCGCTCGCGTCAGGCGGAACGGCAGCCGCCCGATCAGCGCAGAGGTGAGACGGCGCGCTCTTTCGACCGGCGCCTTGAGCACCGGGGCCGTGCGCGCCTTGCGCTCAAGGTAGTGCTTGCGCATGGAGAGCTGCTGCGCCAGCAGCTCGTCGAATTTCACGCGCCTCCAGGCGGGGAGCGTGCGGCCACTTAAAGCCTCCTGATCCGCTCCGGGGCGGGGATGATGGAGGGTGTCGACGGCCTCGCGAAAACCGCACAGGCCGAGCCGCTTCAAGACTTCTTCAGGTAGCGTGTCATCGAGTTGTGCGTGCGCGAGCGCGTCTTCGATCAAGCGCCGCAGCCGAGTCTGCGCAAAGCCGGCCGTGGTCGGATAGATCGGTGTCAGCGCCGTCGGCAGCGGAGTCGCTCCATGCAGCACGCGAAACCGCGGATGGATCATCTCTCCCCCAAAAAAGCCCGTGCGCACTTCACCGAATGCGCGCACGCTCGCGCCCGGCTCAAGCGCCTTGGCTTGACTTCCATAGAAATTGAAGAAACGTAGCACGAGCTCTCCCGTGGAATCCTCGATCCGCGAGATCAGCTGGCGCTTCGGGCGGTACACGATCTCGGTCGAGCGCACCGTGCCTTCCACCTGAACAGGCAAGGCGGGAGGCGCGTTCGCGATCGGCGTGACGCGCGTCTCGTCCTCGTAACGCAACGGCAGGTGCAGCACAAGATCGAATTCGCGACGGATACCGAGCTTGCTGAGCTTCGCGGCAACCGTCCGGCTGCTCGAAGATCGAGGCGAAACCTTCCGCACGCCTGATCCCTCGATCTCCAGTCCTCAATCCTGAAGCGCGAGAATCGCGTCCGCTTCGACCAGCGCGCCGCGCGGAAGGGCTGCGACGCCGACCACGGCGCGCGCCGGATACGGCTTGTCGAAGTATTGGGCCATGATCTCGTTGACTCGGGCGAAATGCGACAAGTCGATCAAATAGATGGTGAGCCTGACCGCGTCGTCGAGCGATCCGCCGCCGGCCCTCGCCACTGCCTTCAGGTTCCCGAAAACACGGTGGATCTGGTTCTCGATTCCATCGACCAGTTGCCCGCTTGCCGGGTCGAGCCCGATCTGGCCGGAAAGATAGAGCGTGTCGCCGGCGCGCACTGCCTGAGAGTAAGTGCCGATAGCAGCCGGGGCATCCGAGGTGGAGATCGTCGATCGTGTCATATCGAGGATGAAGTCCGCGAGAGGCAAGCGGATATAATATCCGCGCTCGGCTGGGCGGCGCCAGCATCCCGGTATCCTCGATGACTTCGCAGCAGATAGTCAATCTCTTGAAGCTCGTGGGTACGCCCAGGGACGGCGCGCTCTTGCGTTTTTCTCTTGGAAGCGAATATCTGAAGTGCGCCGAATTCGAACCCGCCGTCGCGCATCTCAATGCCGCAGTCGAAAAGGACCCGGGATATTCCGCAGCGTGGAAACTCCTCGGAAACGCGCTTGCGGAGCATGGACGGGCCGACGAGGCGCTCGCGGCCTACCGCAAAGGCATCGAGGTCGCGGAGAGCAAGGGTGACCGGCAGGCGGCGAAGGAAATGACCGTGTTCGCGCGCCGCCTCGAAAAAGCCATCGCATCGGGCAAGGCGACCCCCGCGCGCCCATGAGCGAGTTCGCGAATCTGCGCCGGAGGCTGTTCGGCAAGCCGCTCGACCCGCTGGATGCGAAGGCGCGACGGCATATCGCGCTCGTCGCTTTTTTCGCCTGGGTGGGTCTAGGAGCGGACGGGATATCCTCTTCCTGCTATGGCCCCGAAGAGGCGTTTCGTGCGTTGGGCGAGCACACGGATCTGGGTCTTTACCTCGCGCTCGCCACGGCCGCGACCGTGTTCATCATCGCGCTCGCCTACAACCAGGTCATCGAGCTGTTCCCCACGGGCGGGGGCGGGTACCGCGTCGCCACGCGGCTGATCGGCCCTTACGCGGGCCTCACCTCCGGCGCCGCGTTGATTCTCGATTACGTGCTCACCATTTCGATTTCGATAGCGAGCGGCGTCGACGCGTTGTTCTCGCTGTTTCCGCTCGGCTTCCAGCCGTACAAGCTTGCGGCCGAGGTTGCGTTCATCGTGGCGCTCGTGCTGCTTAACCTTCGCGGGATGAGGGAGGCCATCACGGTGCTGCTGCCGATTTTTCTCGGTTTCATTCTCACGCACGCGTTCCTGATCGTGTACGGCGTGCTCTCCCATGCGACGGTGCTGCCGACTCTGGTGCCCGATGTCTGGCGCGGAACCTTGGAACTTTCAGGGCAGGTCGGCTGGACGGGCGTCGTGGCGTTGCTCCTGCTCGCTTATTCACAGGGGGGAGGCACCTATACCGGGATTGAAGCAGTGTCGAACAACGTCAACGTGCTCGCCGAGCCGCGAGTGCACACCGGCAAGGTCACCATGCTCTACATGGCGCTGTCGCTCGCCTTCACCGCCGGCGGGATCATTTTGCTGTATCTGCTGTGGGGCGCTAGTCCAGTGGAAGGACAAACGCTCAACGCAGTCGCCTTTGGGGCGATCATAGATAGTTTCGGCTGGGACGCCCGTATGGGCGGAGCTGCTTTGCTGGTCGTGCTTGCGCTCGAAGCAGGGCTTCTCTTCGTCGCCGCCAACACCGGTTTCCTGGGCGGTCCCGCGGTGCTCTCCAACATGGCCGCCGATTCCTGGGTGCCGCATCAATTCCGCTATCTGTCGACGCGACTCGTAACCCAGAACGGCATCCTGGTCATGGGACTCGGATCGCTCATCATCCTTCTGTGGACCGGCGGCAGCGTTTCCACGCTCGTCGTCCTCTACAGCTTGAGCGTGTTCCTGACCTTCGCCGTGTCGCTCTTCGGCCTGTGCCTGTACTGGGCCCGCCTACGCGCCGGGCGAAACTGGCTCGGGAGGCTCGCGCTGTCCGCTGCGGGGTTCCTGGTGTGTGCGGGCATTCTGCTCATGCTGCTCACCGAGAAGTTCCTTGACGGCGGATGGCTGACGGTTCTCATCATCGCGGCGATCATTGCGGCGTGTGTCACCATCCGCAACCACTACGACTGGACCAAGGCGCAGCTGAAGAAAATCGACGCTGACTTTTCGGGCATTCCCTTTGGCAGCGTCGCCAATCCGCCCAAGCCTGACCCCAACCGTCCCACTGCGGTGTTTCTGGTAGGCTCCTCGCGTGGCGGTGGGCTGCATGCTCTGCTCTGGGTACAGCGGATGTTCCCGGACCACTTCAGGAACTTCATCTTCGTCAACGCGCGCACGGTGGACGCGCAGAGTTTTGGCGGGCGCGAAGACCTCGAAGCAATGAAGGTGGAGGCGAACGCCTCGCTTTCCTACTTCGTCAACTTCTGCAACAGCAAGGGGTGGGCGGCAAAATCATACCTGTCCTTCGGAACCGATCCCATCGATGAATTCACACGGCTCGCCGAACGCGTTCGAGGCGAGTTCTCCAACGCCATTTTCTTCACCAGTAAGCTCATCTTCGACGAAGACAACTGGTTGACGCAGATACTGCACAATCAGGCTGCGATTGCGCTGCAGCGCCGCTTCCATCTGCGCGGCATGCAGATGGTCATCCTGCCGATGAAATTGAGCGTCTAGCAGTGACCGCTATTTTGTAGATGTGGGGAGCATTCCGTTTTTCGGACGATAACGGCGAGACACGTCTCGCACCTCCGTGCGCAGCCGCTCCCTGTCCCAGTCTTTCATGATGAACTTGTGAATACCGGCTTCGTTGACGGCGTCGGCGAACACCTTGGGATCCTGGGAGCTGGTAAAGACTATTCTGATCACGTCGGGATAGAGCTTTCTCACCTGCTTTAGGAACTCCACCCCGGTGAGCCCCGGCATGTTTTGGTCGGAGATCACGATCCCGACCGGATGACTCGCGAGCAGCTCGAAGGCGCGCACCGGATCAGTCGTCTTCAGCACCTGGAATCCGTCGGGGCGCAGGATCTGCTCAAGCAGCATCAGATCCCTCTCGTCGTCGTCGAGCAGGAGGACTGCCGGCTTTGACCCAGTCTCGCTCGTGGAAAGGCCGAGCCGGCGGTCTTCACGCGGCATGGAATAGCCGGTGCCTGCGCGCGTCTACGCCTGCGCGCTTCAAGTCGATCATCTGTTCCATGCCCGCGATTCCTTGTTGAGGCTCGATTTGGCGAACAACAAGTCAAGCACTTCATGGAACCCGTGGGCGAAATCATCCTTAGGCAAGAAGGCATCCGCGCCTGACGCTATCGCGCCAGTGCGATGCTCCTCGCTGCCCTCCAGCGTCATCATCACGATCTTGGGTGCGGCGTTCCGCCCCTTGATCAGGGAAGTCACCGCCAAGCCGTTCATGCCGGGCATGCTGATGTCGATGAACATGAGGTCGGGCCGTTCAGTGCTTGCGCGCGCCAGCGCCTCGCCCCCGCAATTCGCACTTGCCAGCACTTCGAAGTTGTCGTTGCAAGCGAGAAACTGTCCGACCGCGCTTGCGAACTGCAAGCTGTCGTCGACGACCATGACCCTGATGCGCTTCAACGTCTCCCCTCTCGAAACGTGAGCAGGCGAGGCGCCGCTCCGGCGGGCGTGGCGAACCGCCTGCGAGTGATTTCCGACACCTTAGAGCGAGCTGCGGGACGAGCCAATCGGGCAGGCCCTGAGCAACGCCCGCTAAATACCTTAAGCGAGAGTCGCGGTTAGGAAGAAACTCCTGATTTCAAAGCTTATTATTTTGCGGTGGTGACGAGGCCGTTGCGGATCGCGTATTTCACCAAACCCGCGATGTCGCGGATCTGCAACCGCTCCATCAGTTGAGCGCGATGGGTCTCCACGGTCTTCACCGAAAGCTCGAGGCGGTAGGCGATTTCCTTGGTGCTGTGACCCCCGGCGATGAGCTGCAGGACTTGGCGCTGCCGCGGCGTAAGATTGTCGGACTTAGGCTGCTCGCCCCCGACCCGCTGCACGTAGCCTTCCACCATCTGCTTCGATATGCGCGGACTGAGATAGGTTTCGCCTTGCATCACGGCTTGCAGCGCGAGCTCGAGTTCAGCGGTCGCGGAGTCCTTGAGCATGTAGCCTGAAGCTCCCGCGCGCAGCGCCTGCAGCACGTATTCCTCGTTGGCGTGCATGGAAAGCATCACCACACTCACCTCCGAAAGCTCCTGCTTGAGCAGAGCGCTGGCCTCGAGTCCGCCGAGCCCAGGCATGGAAATGTCAAGCAGCACGACGTCCGGTCGATGCTTGCGCGCAAGCTCCAGTACCTCGCTACCGTTGCCTGCCTCGGCCACGACCGTGACCCCTTCCAGACCCTCCAGGAGCGCACGTATGCCGGCGCGCACCAACGCGTGATCGTCCGCCAGAAGGACGCGCACCGGGATCATACTTGTTCCGCGCCCGCGCGAACCAGAGGGAGCGTCAGGCTCAACCGGGTCTCCCGCGAGAGCGCCGAGTCGATCGCGAGCCGTCCGCCGGCGAGCGTCGCGCGTTCTTCCATGCTCAGCAGCCCCATGCTCCTGCCGGCCGTCGCCCCCCGCCGCGCGGCCGCGACGTCGAAACCCCGACCATTGTCACGCACCTCCAGACGCAATTCCTCGTCCGTCCCGGCGAGCGTAACCCAAACTTCGCTCGCCTGCGCGTGGCGCGCGATATTGGTGAGCGCCTCCTGCGCGATACGAAAGCAGGTAGTCTCGATCTCTGCGGCGAGACGTAGGGGCACTCCCTCGTGCGTGAAATTCGGCTTGAATCCCGCGCTGCTTGCCTGCTGGTCGAGATGCGAGCGCAACGCCGCCAACAGACCAAGATCATCCAGCTGCGAGGGTCTCAGGTCGCGCGACACGCGACGCACTTGCTCGAGCGCGTCGTCGATCGCCGCAACGCATTCGCCCCGGCGAGAGCCGTAGTCTGCTGACGAAGGATTGAGGCCCGCGAGGCGCAATTTAACCGCAGTGAGCAGCTGCCCGACGCCGTCGTGCAGTTCGCGCGCGATGCGGCGGCGCTCGGTTTCCTCCACCTGGAGGAGTCGTACCGAGAGCGCCTGCAGCCTGCGGTGGGCATCCCGCAGGGCCTGTTGCGCAGCGCTGCGATTGGCCCGCTCGAGGCGGTCGTTCAAGGCGCGAGCTACAACCGGCGCAAGGCGCTCGAGCCTTTCCTTCATCACGTAATCGGTGGCGCCCGCTTTGAGGCTCTCGATGGCGCGTTCCTCGCCGAGCGTCCCGGAGATGAGGACGAAAGGGATTTCCAGGCCGCGCTCCCTCAGCAGACTAAGCGCGCTCAGCCCGTCGAAATTCGGAAGATTATAGTCGGCGAGGATCAGCTCGAAACCCGGGCGATCCAGAGAGGCCTCGAATTCCTCCCGGGTCTGCACTTGCTGCCAGTCACAGTCGTAGCCGGCGGCCTGGAGCTTCCCTACTTCGAGCTCGGCGTCGAAGGCGTTGTCTTCGAGAATCAGGAGTTTGAGGGGCGTGGGCATGCGTCAATGAGGTGGGCTCGGCCCACAATACGTCAAATCCACGGGGCGGTGGTGGAGTTGAGGAGGATCGAACTCCCGACCTTCGCATTGCGAACGCGACGCTCTCCCAGCTGAGCTACAACCCCACGCCGCGGTAATTTTAGCCGCAAATCGCCCTCTTCCTCAACGCCGCGCAGCACAAGACCTGATCCGCAAGGGCGCCATGGGACGCATTTACGCCCACCTGATTTCTCTGGAGAACTTTGCACGGCTGCTGACGAGAAAGGACGCCGCGGGCAATCTCGCGTAAGGCCTTGTCAGCCCGAGCGAGCGCGACTAAGCCGGTCCCGGATTGCAGTCCATTCTGACGTTGCAGGCGGCTCCTCCACCAGAATCTGATCGCAGCCGGATAAGTCCAGCGCGCGCAGGTTAGCGTAAAGGTCGTGTCCATATTGCTGCGGCTGCACGGACGCTTTGATCCACATCCTGCTCATGTCACCTTCCGGAGGTGAACGGAAGGACAGCACGCCTCGGCCATGCGAAGTACCCGTTACGCTTCGTTCCCACCGGTCTGATTCGATGAGCCGAAGGGGTTGCCGGGGCGCGTAATGTGCCGCAAGCGCCCCGGGCGCGCGTGGAGCATCTGAATCGCGCGATAGGGGCGCGACGCCGAGTGTCGCGGCGATATCCCCTGCAGCGATTCGGCCAGGGCGAAGCAGCACAGGCCTCCCTCGAGAGAGATCCACGATGGTGGATTCGATGCCGATCTCGCATGCGCCTCCGTCCAGGACTAGGTCGACTTCGCTCCCCAGATCCCTTCGCACATGCTCCGCCGTCGTCGGGCTGATCCGGCCAAATCGGTTGGCCGACGGAGCAGCTATGCCTCCGGCAAATTCCCGGAGGAGCTGAAGAGCGATCGGATGTCCAGGAATGCGCAGGCCAATCGTATCCTGACCACCGCTGAGCTGACTACCGACACCTGGCGCACGCCTCAGCACCAACGTCAGCGGCCCCGGCCAAAAGCGCGCTGCCAGTTTCATCGCGGTATCGGGAATCTCGCGAGCCCAGCGAGCGAGCTGCCCGACATCGCCAATATGAACGATGACGGGATGGTCCGAAGGACGGCCCTTGACCTCGTAGATTCGCGCGACCGCCGCGGGGCTGGATGCGTCGGCGCCCAGTCCGTATACCGTTTCGGTGGGAAAGGCGACCAGCCCACCACGCCGCAATATCGCCACGGCATCCCGAATCGGAAGGGGTCGGGGTGCGTCGACTCTCGCAGGCAAGGAAAAGCGGGACGAAGCCCGTGTTAACGCGGCAGCTTGGCGTTCTTTACAGCTTCGACCTGGCCCGCGCGGAATTGTGCGAGAAGTTTGGCGAGTTTCGCGTCTCCCTGGGCAAGCATCGCAACGGCAAAGAGTCCCGCGTTGGCGGCGCCCGCTTCGCCGATGGCGAAAGTCGCCACCGGGATTCCCTTCGGCATCTGCACGATCGACAGAAGTGAGTCCAATCCATGCAGATACTTGGAGGGCATCGGCACCCCGAGCACGGGGACTATCGTCTTTGCCGCGATCACGCCGGCCAGATGCGCCGCGCCGCCGGCACCCGCGATGAAACAGCAGGCGCCTTTAGCACCGAGCTGTTCCACCCATTCGGTGAGCACGTCGGGCGAGCGGTGCGCCGAGAGTACCTTGGCTTCGTACGGCACGGAAAAATCGGTGAGCTGCTTTGCCGCCTCGCGCATCACCTCCCAGTCGCTGGTGCTTCCCATGACGATCCCGACAAGCGGCGGGCGGCTAGCCATTTTTATCCTCCCAATTGTTGTCCCGTCAGACGGCAAAGGGCTTCGCGGTACTTGTCGGAAGTCTTTGCGATCACTTCCGCCGGGAGCCGTGGCGCAGGCGGCGTCTTGTTCCAATCCAGGGTTTCCAGGTAGTCGCGCACGTATTGCTTGTCGAATGACGGGGGGCTCGAACCGGGTTGGTATCGGTCGGCGGGCCAGAAGCGCGAGGAATCCGCGGTGAGCGCCTCGTCGATCAGCACCAGATTCCCCTTCTCATCCGTCCCGAACTCGAACTTGGTGTCGGCGATGATGATGCCGCGCTCTCGGGCGTAGTCTGCCGCTTCGCGGTATAGGCGCAGGCTCACATCGCGCACTTTGGCCGCAAGCGTCTTGCCGATCAGCTTCTCGGCCCGCTCGTACGATATGTTCTCGTCGTGAGCGCCGGCTTCCGCCTTGGTGGCGGGCGTGAAAATCACCTCCGGCAGCCTGTCCGCCTGCTTCAGACCGGCGGGCAGCGGAATGCCGCAAACTGCGCCAGTCTTCTGGTAGTCCTTCCAGCCCGAGCCGATGAGATAACCGCGCACCACCGCCTCGATCGGCAGCGGCTTGAGTCTTTTCACGACTACCGCTCGGCCTTTGACCTGCGCCGCTTCGTCGCCACCCTTCACCACCGACTCGGGCGCGACGCCGTCGAGGTGGTTGGGAACGATGTGTCCGAGCCTCCTGAACCAGAAATTGGACATTTCGTTCAGTACCCGCCCCTTGTCGGGTATCGGATCGGGAAGGACCACATCGAAGGCCGAGAGCCGATCGCTGGTGACAATGAGCAAGCGGTCGGCGTCCACTGCATACATATCGCGGACCTTCCCCCGGGCGAGCAGTTTCAGGCTCTTGAGATTCGACTCGTAGAGCGGGGACGCCATTCCCTATGCTGCCTGTTTCTCCAGCTCCGGGCGGTATTTTCCTTGAGCAGCGAGCCCGTTCATGCGGGCCCGGTGATAGAACGCCCGCTGAGCGGCTGCGACGTTGCCCGACTGGCCGCGCCAAGTCTTCAGAGGCGGATTCTGCAGCGCGCGGCTGTAGGAGAACGTGAGCGGCCAAGGCAGTCCGGGCATTCTCGCCATCTCGTTGAGGTGTGCGGTCGCCGCCTCATCGCGTTGGCCGCCCGAGAGAAATACAACACCGGGCAGGGCCGCGGGCACGGTGCGCTTCAGACAACGCACCGTTTCCTCTGCCACGCGCTCGACTCCGGCCTGTTTCGGGCAGTCCTTGCCAGAGACAACCATCGAAGCCTTGAGAACAGTATGCTCGAACGACACGTTGTGGGCACGAAGCGCCGCGAATACCGCGGAGAGCGTTGCCTCGGTTGCCTCGTAACAGCGTTCGATCGTGTGGTCACCGTCGAGCAGCACCTCGGGCTCGACGATGGGCACGATGGACGCCTCCTGGCACAGAGCCGAGTAGCGCGCCAGCGCGTGCGCGTTGGCGTAGAGGCAGGCGTGGCTCGGGATCCCGGGACCGATTGTGATCACCGCGCGCCACTTGGCAAAGCGCGCGCCGAGCACGAAATAGTCCTCGAGCCGACCGCGCAGGCCGTCCAGTCCCTCGGTCACTTTTTCTCCGGCAGAGAGCGCGAGGTCGTGCGTGCCCTTGTCCACCTTGATGCCGGGGATGACACCCTTTTTCTCGAGGTATCTCGGGAACGGCTCGTTGCCCGATACCGTGCTTTGGCGGAGGGTTTCGTCGAACAGGATCACCCCGCTTACGAATTCTTCGATGCCTTTGGTAGTGAACAGCAGATCGCGGTAGGCACGGCGGTTGGCCTCCGTGCACTCGACTCCAACCGACTTGAATCGCTTCTCGCATGTGCCGCTGGACTCGTCGGCTGCGAGCAGCCCTTTGCCTCTTGCGACCATGGCCGCGGCGGTTTTGGAAAGGAGATTTCGGTCCATGAGACGGTCCTGTTGCTGGATGCGGAGGAACCCCTAGAACTCGCAATTTTACCTTCCCGGCCCCGGCACCGCCAAACGGGTCGATCCTGCCTGGAAGGCTAACAGGCTGTCTGGTGCCGCACGCGGCAGGTCGCGAGCACTTCATCCGGGTCCCGCTGCCACCAGTTGCGCGAAGACAGGATCTCGACTTCGTGGAAACCGCGGTACCCGGCCCCCTCCATCCACGCACGTATGAGCGGAAGATCGATCACGCCATCGCCCATCATTCCCCGGTCGGTGAGCAGGTCGGCGGTGGGCACCAGCCAGTCGCAAATATGGAACGCAAGCAGGCGCTTGTCGCCGGCGCGCTCGATCTGAGTCTTGAGCGAGGGGTCCCACCAGACGTGGTAGGCATCCACCACCACGCCGAGAGTTTCACTTCCACTGCCGTCCAGCTCGTCGCACAGATCGAGCGCCTGCGCGAGGGTGTTCACGCAAGCCCGATCGGCGCAGTACATCGGGTGCAGCGGCTCGATCGCGAGGCGGACGCCCGCCGAGCGCGCGTGATCGAGCACGTCGCCAATACCGTCCCTCACCATTTCGCGCGCGCCCGGCAGGTCTTTTGAACCCAGAGGAAGCCCGCCGACCACGAGCACGAGGCACTTGGCCTCGAGGGTCGCAGCATCGTCGATGGCGCGCAAATTGTCGTCGATCGCGGCCTGACGCGCCCTCCGGTCCACGCCCGGGAACATCCCTCCACGGCAAAGCCCAGTGACGACGAGGCCGTTGTCGCGGATCGCCTTGGCCGCTTCCTTCACGCCCACCTCCGCGAGTTTGTCGCGCCAAGGCGAGATTCCCCGGATGCGGTGGCGCGCGCAACCCCCTATCATCTGGCGCAGGTTCCACTTTTCCCGCACGGTGGCGGTATTGAGCGAAAGCAGTTCTGGATCGGGCGGATTGCTCATCCGCCGACGCCGTTCACGGTGAGAAATTGCCTCATCCTGGACGCTGCGAGCTCAGGATCACGCAGCAATCCGGCCGCGTCGGCCAGCCGGAAGGTCTCTGCAAGATCCACTGTCGAGCGCGCCGATTGCTGGCCGCCGACCATGACGAAGTGCCCCTGATGACCGTTCAACCAGGCCAGGAACACGAGGCCGGTCTTGTAAAAGCGAGTCGGCGCGGCAAAGATGTGACGCGCGAGCGGAACCGTCGGTGCGAGGATATCGTGAAAGCCGGGCGCGTCACCGGCTGCCAAGCGACCCAAGGCGGCGGAGGCGGCCGGGGCAATCGCGTCGAAAATGCCGAGCAGCGCGTCGGAGTGGCCCGCCCGGTCGCCCTCGATCAGCTCCGGGTAGTTGAAATCGTCCCCGGTAAACATGCGCACTCCCTCGGGGAGACGCGCACGCATGTCGATTTCCTTTTGCCGATCGAGCAACGAGATCTTGATGCCGTCGACCTTGGCGCGGTTTGCTCTGATCACCGCGAGTGCCACATCCATTGCCCTCCCGTGATTCTCCTCGCCCCAGTAGCCGGTGAGCTGCGGATCGAACATCTCGCCAAGCCAGTGAATGATCACGGGCCGCTTCACCTGGGAGAGGATGCGCGAGTAGACCTTCTGATAGTCGTCCGGCGAGCGGGCGCAGGCGGCAAGGGCGCGGCTCGCCATGAGCACGATCCGCCCGCCCAGCCCTTCGATCGCCTCGCACTGCTCCTCGTAGGCGGCAACGACCTCAGCGAGCGTCACGCTGGCGGAAGGCGCGAGCTGGTCTGTGCCCGCGCCACTGAAAAGCACTGCGCCTTCTATGTCCCTCGAGGCCTCGATAGAGCGGAGGATCAGTTCGAACGAGTTCTTCCAGTCGAGCCCCATGCCGCGCTGCGCAGTGTCCATCGCTTCGGCGACGCCCAAGCCGAGCGACCACAGGTAGCGCCGATAGGCGAGGGTCGCATCCCAGTCGACTGCCGCATCGAACCAGGGACTCCCCGCGGCTATAGGATCGGCAACCACGTGGGCGGCGGCGAGCGCGACGCGATTGAACGCTTTCCTTCCGGCCGCGCCGAAGTCGCGGGGCGCGCTCAGCCGGAACTCCTCGAGCTTCCCGCCTTCGGAAGGAAGCTTGATACGTACCGCCACCTTTTCAGGCGCATTCATGCCGCTCTACACTTTCAGTCTGGGAACGTCGACCCAGCGTCGCGATCGCCACGATTTCATGGCGCAGTCGACCAGTTGCAGCCCCTTCGCACCCTCTAGGAGGTTCCATCTGAACGGCGTGCCTTCGCATACGTGACGGATGAAGAGCTCCCATTCGGCCTTGAACGCGTTATCGTATGCCTTGTCGTCCGGAACCTCCTTCCAGTCCGCGCCGAAATCGTGGGTTTGACGCACGTCCGGGTTCCATACGGGCCGGGGCGTTTCCGCAAGCGACTGGGTAAAGCAGCGCGTCAAGCCCGCCACGGCCGAACCACGCGTACCGTCAACCTGGAATGTCACCAGATCGTCGCGACGCACGCGCACGCACCAGGAACTGTTGAAATGCGCAACGACGTCGCCCGCGAGCCGGAACGTCGCGTACGCGGCATCGTCTGCGGTCGCCCTGTACCTGTTTCCGTTTTCATCCCAGCGCTCGGCGATGTGCCGCGCACCGAGGCAGGAAACGCACTTCACTTCCCCGAACAGGTTGTCGAGCACGTAGCGCCAGTGGCACAGCATGTCGAGGATGATCCCGCCGCCGTCCTTCTTGCGGTAATTCCAGGAAGGCCGCTGCGCGGGCTGCACATCACCCTCGAAGACCCAGTAGCCAAACTCGCCGTGGACCGAGAGTATCCTGCCGAAGAAACCGGCGTCGCGCAGCGCCTTGATCTTCAGCAGTCCCGGCAGCCACAGTTTGTCCTGCACCACTCCATGCCGAACGCCTGCATGTTTCGCCGCGCGACAGAGTCCGAGCGCCTGCGCGAGGGAGGTGGCCACGGGCTTCTCGCAGTAGATGTGTTTCCTTGCGGCGATTGCCCTCTTGAGTACGGCGGGCCGGAGCTTTGTCGAGGCAGCGTCAAAAAAGACCGTGTCGTCGGGGTTCCTGAGCGCCTCGTCCAGGTCGGTCGTCCAGCGCTCGACGCCGTGCTCGACGGCGAGCTTCTTCAGCTTCTCGGCATTGCGCCCAACAAGGATCGGGTCGGGAATCACCCGCGTGCCGTCGCCAAGCCGCACCCCGCCCTCCTTACGGATAGCCATGACGGAGCGCGCCAGGTGCTGGTTCGTGCCCATGCGGCCCGTCACTCCATTCATGATGACGCCGAGTCTTTGCTCAGCCATGGCGGCTTATTCGAAATTATCCCTTCCGGTGCTCCCCGACGCGAACGATCTTCATCGTGTTGGTTCCGCCGGCCTTGCCGATCGGCTCACCGATGGTGAGCACGATGAGGTCCCCCTTCTGCACCACGCCGTTCCTCACCAAGACGTTTTCGGCCTCCTCCAGCAGCTCCTCGCGATCGTCGCCGACGTACTTCACGATCAGGGGATAGGTGTCGCGAAACAGCGCGCAACGATAGCGCGTCACGGTCTGCGAGGTGAGAGCGTAGATCGGAACACCGCAGTTGATGCGCGACATCCACAGCGCGGTCGACCCCGACTCGGTGAGCGCGGCGATCGCTTTCACCTTGAGATGATAGGCGGTGAAAAGCGCCGCCATGGCGATCGACTGGTCCACTCGCGTAAAGACGCGATCGAGGAAGTCGCGGTCGAGCGTCACCTCGGCCGAGTCCTCCGCGACTGCGCAGATGCGGCTCATCGAGGCGATGGTCTCGACCGGGTATTTGCCGCTTGCGGTTTCCGCGGACAGCATCACCGCATCGGTCCCATCGAGCACGGCATTGGCGACATCCGACACCT
>WNGQ01009077.1_pt1 | contig 14188 bp, 10 predicted proteins | sample 5407661 | NCBI WGS metagenome assembly WNGQ01 (sample SAMN13153382, study PRJNA577476) | soil metagenome | isolation source: 60 cm soil or saprolite under Garry oak tree replicate 2 | place: USA:California | collected 2016-06-15 | reverse complement strand
CGTAAGCTCCGGCGGCAGCTGCTCCCACTGCGGCAGCTCCGACACCTACCGCCACCCCACGGCGCACGGCTGCACCACGGTAAACGCCACCGCGATAGACGCCGCCGTGGTAAACGCCGACGCGACCAACCCCAACGCCTCTTCGATATGCGAAAGCGTCGGTTGAGATCGTCGCGATACACGCGATACCGACGATAACGGATGCGGCGAGCGAGACAATGATTCGGCTCGACATGACTAATCCCTTTCTCTGGCCGGTGACCAAGTTAAGCATAAGGAAAGCTCGGTGAGCCGACTATGCAAAAACGATCATGGCGAACCGATTTGACGCGTCGCCTACCACTGAACTCATCCCACTCGGCGGCTGCCATCCGCTTCTCGTCGCAGCGTACTCGCGCACGACCATTCAGCTCCAGTTCATCGCCTCTACATGCATCGCCTGGAACGTTTGCATGGCGCGATTGCGTCCGTCGGTGCTTACCCCAAAGCGTTGCCGTTGGCGCTTTCGCAGCCCTTTCTCGCGCTCTTCATGGCGCTTCTCACGGCGCCATTCCGACAGATATTCCGAGAGCTTGCGTGCAGCCTGCTGGCCGGCGAGAAACTTGAGCCAGCGCCTGAACGCGTTCTCGCCAAGACGATGTTGGCGACAATATTTCCGTATTCCGGCGACCGCCTGCTACTTTGCATGGGGTTGTTTTCGATATTTTTGGTTGGGAGCCACAGCGACGCGGCGCGGCTGCGAGAATCCTGCTTGAAGCCGCATCTGGATGCGGCGCGCAGGTGTGGCGTTCCAGTTTTTAACGCTCCATTTTCCAATACCCGCAGCGTGGCCGAACTGGTGATCGGCGAAATCGTCATGCTTCTTCGACGCATCCTTCCGCGCTCAGCGGCGGCCCACGAAGGAGGATGGGATAAATCCGCGATAGGCAGCCGCGAGGTGCGAGGTCGTACACTCGGAATTGTAGGCTACGGCAATATAGGATCGCAGCTCTCGATGCTTGCGGAAGCGATGGGCATGAAGGTCATTTTCTTCGACCGCACCGACAGGCTTCGCCACGGTAACACCGAGCCCGTCGAGAGCCTTCAGGATCTTTTGACGCTGAGTGACATCGTCAGCCTGCACGTACCGGAGACGCCAGCCACTTCTGGCATGATTGGAGAAACCGAGCTGCGCTTGATGAAGCCAGGTTCGTATCTGATTAACAACAGCCGCGGTACGGTCGTCGATCTAGATGCGCTGGCTAAGGCGCTTCGTGACGGTCATTTGGCGGGAGCCGCACTCGATGTTTTTCCCATCGAGCTACCAACACTAGACGGCTCAATCACCAGAAACGCCGCTAGATGAGGTATGCGGCAGACGTGCTAGTTACCTGGGGCGCGGCAGCTAATCTTAAGTGAATGTCACTCCGAGACGCTGGTATTTTCGCCAAACGACACGACAGTTCTTATTATTGATGCGCTCTGAATCGATCGTCAGATTGAACGCCTCGGGAATGCAAATCGTCCCTTTTATCTCGATTGCCGCGCCAGATTGCGACACGTTGCAAACGAGACACTCGATTCCCGAGCCGTTAAAGCCAATCGTTCCAGGTTTCATGACCCTATGTCGTGGACCGATGCGTTTTTCTTCCATGACAGTCACCTAAGTGAGTACGTTAAAAGGACGACCGAATGCCGGCATGACGTACCCCATCCGCCGGGGTGCTCAATTGAATCGTTCGGCCCACCCAACGCACTCGCGCGTGGCGGGCCTTCTGGCTTCAGGCAACGGCTCGCTGCGCGGGCTGGTTGATGTTTTCGAATTCCAGCTCGGCTTGCTGCCGGGCAGTTTTCAGGATCTGGACGGCGTCGGCGATATTCTTTTCTGAGTGGTTAGCCATGACTTGCATCCGGATGCGCGCGGCCCCCTTCGGGACGGCCGGGAATTCAACCAGATTGGCGATCAGTCCGAGTTCCGGCAATCGCTTGCTGACCAGACGAGCCAAGCCTTCCGTTCCCATCTTTACGCAGACGATCGCGGACGGATCGCCGTAGTAATCGAGACCAGCCTCCCGCAGCTGCTGACGAAGATCCAGGACGTTTGTCATCAATGCCGAACGCTGTACGCGTCCTTCTACGGAATCGACGATGTGGAACGCTTTCAGGATAGTAGCCGCCTGGACCGGCGAAAGCGCGTTGGAGAATGTCGCGGGCGCGCTGTAGAAGCGAAGATATTCCTTCACCGCGCGGCTCTTGCAAGCGACGAAGCCGCCATTTGACGCGAAGGTCTTGGAGAAGCTGCCCATCACGATATCGACCTTGCCCAGCATGTTCTGGATGCCGATGTGTCCGCGGCCGTCGTCGCCCAGGCAGCCCAAGTCGTGCGCAACGTCAACGACCAATGTCGCGTCGAACTCGTGGCAGAGGGCCTGGAGTCCAGCCAGATCCGGAGTATCCGAATCCATGGAGAACAGGCCCTCGGTAACGACGAGAATGCCGTTCTCCTTATCCTTTGCCCTGATCTTCGCAAGGATGGTCCGGCAATACTCGTTATCGAGGTGACGGAACAGATGAACATTGTTGGTGGCAGCGTTTGCGCCTTCCTGCAGACAGGAATGCGACAACATGTCCATGACCACATGGTCGGCCGATCGGACCAAGCCCTTGATCACGCCGAAACCCGCGGCCCAACCCGTCGGATATAGAACCGCTTCCTCCATTTTCAGGAAGTCGGCGATCTTACGTTCAAGCGCGACGGAATAGGACGTATTGCCGACCAACGCCGGCGAACCCGCGCTATGCACGCCACAGCGCTCGATTGTTTCTTTGGCAGTCGCCTTGATTCCGGAATGTGACGACAGGCTCAGATAGTCCTGCGAAGCAAAATTGACGCCACGCATCTTGTTGCCACTATCGTCCTGTGCCCAACAAACCGTGTTCGGCCCATCTTCGGTCGCGCGGGAAAACGGCCAGAGACCATTCTGACGACGCAGATTTTGCCACTTGAAAAACCCTTCGGTGCGTCCGAGGAGATCCGCCCCGCCGGGCACCCGGAAATCTCTCATACTGCCGCTCAATGCAGCAGGCGGAATATAGGCGTTGGTAGTATCTGACATTGCTATCCCTGTTCGGCGTTTTTTGAATGGACTTATTGCCGTCTGGGAAACGATGCCCGAGCGGAATTAACATTCGATTCCTTCTCGCCTGTTTCTTAGGTGTCTATTTACCGATGTGAATCTTTGGTTCTCCGCTAATTAATTCGATCGACGTTTTCGGAGCGTGTTTGGCCGAAACTGTCCGATGCCAAGCGACATAAGGAGGACGGCCAACTTCAAAGGGATTAGGCGACCATTAACCATAATGGCCGCATACTTCGTCTATGGAACGCATTGTCTGACAATCCGTCGGGCCGTTCGAGAATTCGAGGATTCAATGCTCGGCTCACCGCGCGCAGTTGCAGCACGAATCAGTTCTTGCGCTCCTTGCACCGCAGCCGCCATCGTCCTGGCGTTCATACTTTCCAACCCCGCGGACGCGGCCGATCTGGGGTTTCCGGCCAAAGCGGTACCGCCGCTTCCGATTTTCTCGTGGACCGGACTCTATGTTGGTGCCGACGTTGGATATGCCTGGGGTCACGACAGCACGACCGAATACTTTACCGCAACGAACACGCTTACGGGTTTAAAATGGGATTACGCTCCGAAGGGCGCGGTTGGGGGCCTCTACGCCGGCGGCAACTATCAGATTGGCGCAATGGTATTAGGCCTTGAGACGGATATTGAAATGGCCGGCATTAAAGGTGGCTTCAATGATCCCGCGCTGGGTGGGGCTGGCAACACGAAAATTGGTTGGCAAGGATCGTTGCGAGGCCGGCTCGGCTTCGCGGCTGAAAAAGCGATGTTCTACGGAACAGGCGGATTGGCGTATGCTGACATAAGTCACACGTATAACAATCTCGTCGTGGGGAACACCGAGACGACGTCGGCGGTCCGTACCGGCTGGACCGCAGGCGTCGGCGCAGAAGTGGCCGTTACTCAAAATCTTCTGGTGCGCGCCGAATATCGATACGCCGACTTTGGGCACTATCGGTACAATTCGGTGGTGACATTTCCGGGGTTGACGGGCCAGCAGGAGCCAACTTTCAACACCGTTCGCGTGGGCGCCGCCTATAAATTTTAGTGAGGCAGCGATTCGATTGCGCAGTCAGGCAACAGCGTTTTCGCGGGCTGTGGCGGGCAGACAGCCTCGAATTTTGCCCAGCAATCGCTGCATATCAACGGGTTTCGTATCGAAGTCGGAGCATCCAACCTCGACGCTCTTGTCGCGATCGCTGGCCAGAGCGTGGGCCGTTAACGCGACGATCGGAATTGCGGATGTTGCAGGATTAGCCTTGATCAACTGGGTCGCTTCCCAGCCGTCCATCGCTCCCAACGCGACATCCATCAGAATCAAATCCGGCATCTCGCTCGCGGCCATCTCAACGCCCGTGGCGCCATCGTGAGCGCAACAGACCGAGAAACCGTGACGCTGCAGGCGCCGCGTCAGCATGTCCCGGTTGATCTCATTATCCTCAACAAGCAGAATTTTATGCATTGGTCGTTTTCAAAGCAAAATCGGAGGCTGCGGGGACGAGCGTCGCGGATGCCAATGCATCCCCCTTCCGCCTTCCAGTGAGCAGCGGCACCCGGATCGTAAAGCGGCTTCCCGCTCCGAGTTCGCTCTCGACGAAAATCTCGCCCCCCATCAGCTTGCAGAGCTTCTGGCTAAGCGCCAGCCCCAGCCCGGTACCACCGTATTTGCTGGTGCTGGAGTCATCGGCGACTGTAAATTTTTCGAAGAGGTTGGCGATCTGATCTGAAGCAATGCCGATACCGGTATCGATGACATGGATCAGGAGATCATCGCTTGATCCATCCAGATGCCGCTCAGCAACCAGTTCGATCTTGCCGTTGTGAGTGAATTTTACCGCGTTATCAATCAACTGCCCGGTCATATTGCGAAACTTGCTGGCGTCGCAGAGGGCCGTTCCGAGATTCGGGGCTATTGTACAGAGAAGCTCGTTTCCGTGTTTCTTGGCCGCCGGCATCGCCGCGTGGACGATCTCGCTGAGCAATTCGGCCAGATCAGTCTCCTCCAGATCCAGCTCCATCTTGCCCGCTTCGATCTTCGACAGGTCGAGTACCTCGTTAACGAGCTTAAGCAGGTGCTGGCCGGCGTTGTGAATCTTGTTCAGATCCGCGGTGGTCTCGCTATCGCCTTCATCCTCGGCGTCTTCAAGGAGGATTTGACTGTAGCCGATCACCGCGTTCAACGGCGTTCGCAACTCGTGGCTCATCTTGGCAAGGAATTCGGCCTTGGCTGCGCCCGCCAGTTCGGCTTCCTCGGTGGCAAGGCGGAGCGCCGATGCGGTCGCCATATGCTGGCGCATTTCGCTTTCAAGCTCGGTCTGCGAAGCCTGTATTTTGGCGTAGTAGAGCGCCATCATCGCCACGTATAGCGATGCAGCGACGGTTGAGATAAGTCCTAGTCCTTGCATCGCCGCAACCGGCAGATCGTTTTTGACTGGGAAACCAAACAAATAAGAACCGCTGAAGATCGCCAGATTCGCAGCGAACATGATCATTACGATCGCGCGAAGGGATTTGGACGAGCCAAGGTAGAAGAACGCGAGCAGTGGAATGACGAGCACCCAGGGCAGAGTTGGGGAGGTCACTCCACCGTAAAAGTAACAGCTCCAGAGAATACAAAAGATCAGATTCTGAATCGAAACCAATGCCAGTGGATTGTAAGGTGCGCCGGCGCGCAGCAGGAACGGGAAGATCCAGAACGACGTGATCGAAATTGCCAGTACGGCCACTTGGTATCCTGGCGTCGGATCGAGCACATAGAGCGCTATGGGAACGACGTTTCCAATCAGCGGCCCAAGAATATGGCTAACCAGAAAGACGTGCGCGCGGTTTCGCCCGTCGCGGTCAACCGCGATCCTGGGTGGGATGAAGTAGTTCACAAGGCGATCGAGGGCCACGATCATTCTTGAGAGTGTGGCTTTCATGAATTCGTGCCAATTTCGCGTTAGTATTAAAAATGTATGCTGCCGCCGCCGTCAATTCTCGTGACCCGCAGAACGGCAACATCCTACTGTCGCTGGGGTATTAGACTTTCAGGCTCGGCTTAAAGTCGCGTTAATCCATGAAATCTCACTTAAACTGAATATTAAAGCCACATGCGCTAGCTTTCCGCCTTGACAAGAAATCATCAAGGGCTGGCGGCAAATGCTGATGTGGAATCGACTTATCGGGATAATCGATTGGTTCATTCCGAGTGTGGCGAAGGTGGAACGTTCGGAACATGGCCTGGCGCGAAATTTCGTCTTCACGCACCTCTTCGGCCCCGCACTGTCGCAGTCGATCAGTCTGTTCCTTTACCTTAGCGATCCTCACCCGGGCTTTGCATGCTGGACAGTGATAGCCTGTATATGTTTGTTCTGGACGCTGCCTTTTGTCTACAAGCTAACTAGCAACCTGCATCTGTCGGCCCTGATCTCCGTTGAATTGCTCGCATTCACCTCGCTGTTCGGAGCTTATTATTACGGCGGGGTGAGCTCGCCGTTTCTGCCCTGGCTAATCATCAGCCTCTTGCTCGGCTTCTTCTACTTGTCCGAGCGTCCAATCCTTGTTGTCGGATTATTTACCCTCAATATTGTTGGCTTCTGTTCTGCCTTTCTTCAATGGGGCTTCCCGGAACTCGTTCCACTGCAACAACTCTCAAAAGTCGGTTGGATCTCAATTCTGTCGGCAACGATCTATATGTCGTGGATGGCGATCTACTACGCCAATATGATTGCGATGCGCTCCGATCTCGAACGCGAAGCGGAGAGGCATCGCGAAACTGCAATCCGTCTGCGCGAGGCCAAAGAAATGGCCGACGTGGCCAATCGCTCGAAGTCGATTTTTCTTGCCAAGATGAGTCACGAATTGCGGACGCCGTTAAATGCGGTGATCGGATTCAGTGAAATCCTCCTTGAAGGTGTCGAACTGGACGGCAAGAACAGGCACAAAAAACTTGACCTTGAACGTATCAATGCAGCTGGAAAGCACCTACTGTCACTTGTAACCGACGTGCTTGATCTTTCGAAGATCGAGTCCAATTTCATCGAATTGAAAATCGAGAAATTCGATCTCAATGAGATGGTCCGCGAAGTGGTTGCAAATGTCCAGCCGATGGTCGCTGAAAACGGCAACAAGCTGGTGGTCAAATGCCCCAATGACCTCGGGATGGTCTTAACCGATCCAACCAAGTTGCGGCAGGCGGCCCTGAACCTGATGAGCAATGCCGCGAAGTTCACTCAAGAAGGGTTAATCACACTGTCTGTTCAGCGCCGAAAGAGTCAGGCCGGGGACTGGATCGAAATTCAGGTGCAAGATTCCGGAATTGGAATTGCCCAATCGGACATGGGTCGCCTGTTTCAGAACTTCAGCCAAGCAAATCGCGGTACGTCCACCAAATACGGCGGAACCGGTCTCGGCTTGGCGTTGAGCCAAAAATTGTGCGCGCTCATGGGCGGTGGAATCTCGGCGACCAGCGAGCTTGGACATGGATCGTGCTTTTCGATCCGCGTGCTCGCTTGGATGAGCGAGCTGCAAAGCGCCCATGACGACTTCTCTGGAACAGTTCCCCAACTCGCAAGTGCAGTCTGAAAGATAAACTGATGTCTGTATCGAACGCTCCAACACCGCGCGTTACCGTGCTGCGGCCCGACGTGAACCAATCCGATACGGCCGACGATAACACGAGTGTCCGCCCCCGCTTGCTCATTGTAGACGACATCAGCGATAATCGCACGATTCTGACGCGACGTTTTCAACGGCGCGGATTTGATGTGGTGGAGGCTGAATGCGGACTGACCGCTATTGAGCTTATCGACAAGGAATCATTCGACCTGGTCCTGCTTGACGTCATGATGCCGGGGATGGACGGGATCGAGACCCTTAAGCGCATTCGCAGTCGGAATTCCGCATCTGAGCTCCCGGTGATCATGGTCACGGCTAAATCTGAAAGCACCAATATTGTCGATGCACTTGAACTTGGCGCAAACGACTATGTCACGAAGCCCGTGGATTTCGCTGTGGCTTTGGCCCGTGTCAATACCCAGATCAGCCGCAAGCGTGCGGTAGAACGGGTCGCGTTGGCGAACGAGGAGCTGCGCAAGGTTAATGAAGGTTTAGAGCGTCGTGTGGAAGAACGGACGAGCCGCCTCATCGACGCCAATCAACGGCTCAAGGTTGAGATTGCGGACCGCGAGGAATCGCAGGCGAGATCACAATACCTGGCTTATCACGACTCGTTGACCGGACTTGGCAATCGCCTCTTGTTTAAGGAGCAGCTAGAAGAAGCACTTAAAGACGTTTCAGTAGCGTCGCATCCGTTGGCGGTGCTATTCTTGGATCTCGACGGCTTCAAGGCGGTCAATGACACTTTGGGGCATTCAATCGGCGATCTGCTTTTGAAATCAGTTGCAACGAAGCTTCGCGATATTCTTCCGCGAACGGACCGTATCGCACGACTTGGCGGTGATGAATTTGCGATTTTGCAGATTTCCGCTGCGCAGCCAGGTTCGTCTATCGCGTTAGCAGAAAAAATCATTGAGGTTGTTGGTCAACCGAACAGTATCGACGGTCACGATGTAACGGTAGGGGCCAGCGTCGGGATCGCTGTTGCACGCCCCGGCGATATCAATACTGAGAACTTCTTGAAAAGCGCGGATCTCGCTATGTATAGCGCAAAATCCGACGGCCGCGGTACTTATCGCATGTTCGATCCGGAAATGGATGCGATCGTTCAGGCGCGGCGCCTTCTCGAGCGAGATATGCGCACCGCGCTTGCGCAAGACGGTTTCAGGCTCTTCTATCAACCGCTTGTCAATTTGCAGACCAAGAAAGTGACCGCCTTTGAGGCGTTGATGCGATGGCAACACCCCGAGCGCGGTATGGTGCCCCCTTCGGACTTTATTCCGGTGGCAGAAGAGATGGGTCTGATTGTTCAACTCGGCGAATGGGCATTAAGGCAGGCATGTGCCGAAGCGACTGAATGGCCGGATGGAGTTTGCGTTTCAGTCAATTTGTCGCCCTTGCAGTTCTCCAAGGGGAATCTCGTTTCCTCGGTAATGAGCGCCTTAGCCTCGGCCCGGCTATTCCAGCATTGGCTATCTTCGTAGTTTCCCGTTCGACAAGATCAAGATTGATCAATCTTTTGTCCGAGACCTACTCGTCGACGAGGGAAGCCTTGCTATTGTCCGCGCCATCGCGGGCCTTGGCGTGAGCTTTGGCATGATCACCACCGCCGAAGGTGTTGAGACTGAGGAGCAAATGCGATGTTTGAACCTCGAAGGCTGCATTGAGGTTCAAGGTTATTTGTATAGCAGACCTGTACCGGCTGACGAGATCGCCGGGGTTCTTGCGAGCCTGAACAATCGAAGATTGCTGGATCTGCGAGATTGATTGCAAACGTGTGTGGAGAGTGTTCATTCCGGGACCTTGCGGGGTGTACGCAAAGGCCCGGCGTCCCTGATCGAAACCTGTAAGCTGAACGACGTCGATCCGCTCGCATACCATCGCTGCCTAATCGGTCAGCCTTCAAACGTAACTATTCGTGCGCCGCGAGTGGGCTTTCTTTTTGTATCCGTTTTCCTCGAGTGAGCCGGATACCGTGCTCTGGTCGAGACGCGGCTTTGATGGATCGAATATACATCCCAAAGCATTCTTATCTGGTGCTTCAAGTGAGTAGCAAATCATCCCGATCGCGTTTGGGGCGATGTCTCTGCGCTAATGTGTTGCCGTGTTGCAATTCATTAGGTGTGGAGCTGAGGTAAACGACGATCCTCACAATCAGCGGCCGCAGCGTTCTTGCGTGAACGATAAAACTCCAGAACACTCCGGCATGTTTGGATGTTGAGACGAATAAACTCTTCTCTCATGCCATCCAGGTCTCGTGCAGCGATTCGATGGTCTTTTGCGTGAAGGAAAAGCAACGACATCGTGGTCTCCCACGAGAAGTCGAGGGCTTTCGCCAAGATCAATGTCATTTCCCTGTTGTTTTCGATCAACGCACGCTCTACCACATCGACAGGCAATGAGCACAAAAGCGACAGTCCGACCGTGGTTTCCTCCACTTTACGGGACCGAGCGTATTCAAGGATACTGTTCTCGGCAAGATTACCATATTGGTGCTTGCGTGCCACGACCCGCTTTGCGGTAAAATAGTTCTTCGATGCCGGTCCGAACTTCGAATGCAACGCGCCCGTGACGTCGGTCACCGAAGATAGAATTTGGCTTGCGATATCGGGGCGTTCCCGCGCGAGTTTCTTCTTCACGTCATCTGAAGCTTTCGCGATCAGTTGCTGAAAAAGATGTCTTGGTATGTCCTTACGGAGGCCAAGCTGCTCAGCGAGAATTGAATCACTCTCGGAGCGTTTGATCATGTGCAAAAAGCCGAAATTCGAGAAGCGCGCACCTTTGTTCGCCGCAACCGAGCTAACAACTTTCCGATTGCCTCGTGCTACGAGTTCGTCCGTTACCGGAATGGCAATCGAATTTCGTTTGGATATAGCCAGAAGATGGGACTGGCTTTTGGCTCTGACGTTGTCAACCAAGGTTCGAACGTCGAGCCGCTCGGAGTACCGGAGGATAGGGCCGGCCACATCGATCGAATCGTCAAAGGCAAGCTTATTGATGATTTTGATCGGAGCATTGTCGATGCGAGCCAGCCGCTTGGCGAGCTGGGTGCGAGCCGCGACTTCAATCTCGCTGGCCAGCCGTCCAATCACCTCTCCGAAGGTCCAAATTTGATCTTCGGTGTACGTGCCAGCGATCAGTAAATCGGTGGTGTGCCATAACGCTCGCAACCGACTTTCGGCCGATCCTCTCGAGACCGCGTCATCCAGTTCTTGCAAAAGCGAGGGGGCATCCATTGTTGCAACGCGGACCATTCTGAGTGACAGGAACTGCGCTGACTATCCAAATACCGGCGACAGGCGTAAAACAAATCCGTCGAAAAACAGGCGATCGAGACGGATGTGCTTCTTGAGCCATTCATGTTGCCGTCCGAACAATTCAGCCTGGCAGACAAACCAAAGTTTTCAGTAAACGGCGCAGAGATTGCGGATCAACTTCGCATTGGACATGGATCGCCGAAATACACGCGACCAATTCAGTTCGGCGATCTACCAGGTGATCCGCTCGAGTTCGCTAAAACTGATCGTCGCACCGTTGTTGAGATCGATGTGACCGCCGGCATCCTGAGACAAAGAGATGACATGATGCGCCGTGTCGGTCGAGACGATCGAGCCCGACGTGACCGACAGCGTCCAATCGACGCCATAGGTGCCGAGCGCAGAAGTGCCGTCGTGGAGGTTGACGGAATCGGTCCAGCTCGCGCCGGTACCGCCGGTTACGGTATCGTTGCCGTCACCCACGTGATAAACGAAAGTGTCGGAACCACCGCCGCCACTGAGCGTGTCATTGCCCAGGCCGCCGGTGATGACGTTGTCGTTGCTGTCACCGGTGAGCGTGTCGTTGTATCTCGACCCCGTGACGTTCTCGATTCCTGAGAGAGTGTCGGTGCCGGCATGGATGGTGTCCTGCGGGGCGCTGATGCTCAGGTTGACGGTGACGCCGGCGGTGGCGCTTGAATAGTCGGCGGTATCGATACCAGTTCCACCCACGAGGATATCGTTGCCCGCTCCGCCTATGAGTGTGTCGTTGCCGGCGCCACCAACGAGTGTGTCGTTGCCGGCACCGCCGGTCAGTGTGTTGTCGTTGCTGTCGCCGGTCAGCGCGTCGTTGTAATTCGACCCCGTGACGTTCTCGATGCCGGTCAGGCTGTCGCCCTGGGCATCGCCACCGGTATTGACGTTGGTGGCAAGATTGACGGTCACGCCGTTGGCGCTGGTCGAGTAGTCGGCAGTGTCGATCCCGCTGCCGCCGATCAGGGTATCCGCCCCCGTTCCGCCGATCAGGGTATCGTTGCCAGCGCCGCCGTCGAGTGTGTCATTGCCGGTCGCGAACAAGGTGACATTGTCGATTGCGGCACCGATCGTGTCATTATCAGCGCTCGACTCGGCGAATGTCAGCCGATCGAGACCGCCGGTGCCGACCACGGAATAGGTGTGAGTCTCATATGAGGTGCCGCTCGGGTCGAAGGAATCGATCAGGGCGCCGTTCCAATAGACGTTGGCGGTCTGCGTCGTGGTGGCATAGCCGCTGCGAGCTTCGGCATCGAAGCTGAGCTGATAGGACTGGCCGTTCGTGGTCTGGATGTCCTGGTGGAACGAATCGACCCCCGTATCCGCATCGAGATCGGCGAATTGGGTTCCCTCGTCGGCATACTGGCCGCCATAGCCGTCACCCTTGATCTGGATCTGGCCGGTGTCCGCGGTCCACCCGGTGACAGCATTGAAAAGCTGGTTTGAGTTGTCGCCGACGACCGCGGTCTCGAAGCTGCCGTTGACGATCAGATTTGTCGCGCCGCCGTCGCCGATCAGCGTGTCATTGCCGGCGCCGCCGGAGATCACGTTGGCATGGGCGTCGCCGGTCAACACGTCGGCGTAGGCTGAGCCGGTGACGTTTTCAAAGTTGGCAAGGACGTCGCCGGCGGCGTCACCGCCGTTCTGCGCGCCCGCATTGGTCAGGTTGACAGTCACGCCGGCCGACGAGGCAGAATAATCAACAGTGTCCGTGCCGGTCCCGCCGTCGAGGGTGTCGGCGCCGGCGCCGCCAGCAATCGTGTCGTTGCCGGCCCCGCCGGAGATCACGTTGGCGTTGGCGTCGCCGGTGAGGGTATCGTTGTAGCTCGACCCGGTGAGGTTCTCGATCCCGGAGAGCGTATCGGTACCCACGCCGCGGGTGTTCTGTGCGCCCGTCATGCTCAGGTCGACCGTGACGGCGGCCGTCGCAGTCGAATAGTCGGCGGTATCGATTCCGTTGCCACCAATGAGCGTATTATTGCCGGCGCCCCCGATCAGCGTGTCGTTGCCGGCGCCGCCGTCAAGGATATCGTTGCCAACGAGGCGCACATTGTCGATCAGTCCGCCCAAGCTGTCGTTGTCGGCTGCAACTTCGCTGAATGTAAGCCGATCGGAGCCGCCGTCTCCCGTCACCGTATAGCTGTGCGTGGCCCACGACGTCGATGTCGGATCAAAACTATCGATCAGGCTGCCGTTCCAGAAGACCTGTATGGTTCCTGTCGACGAGGGAGCACCGGCGCGCATGGCAGCGTCAAACGCCAGCGTATACTGCGCGCCAGAAACCGTCTGGACGTCCTGATAGAAGCTGTCGAGCCCCATGCCGGAGTCGAGTTCGATGGATTGTACCCCGTCGGAGGCTGTGTAGGTCTGGCCGGAAATTGTGAGATGGTTCCACGTTTCGAAATCGCCCGACGCTGCCGTCCACCCCGTAAGTGTGGCCGTCGGCGCCCATGAACCCGCCGCTATGTGATTGGCCTCGAAGCTGCCGTTGACCAACAGGTTCCCTGTGCCGCCCCCGATCAGCACGTCGTTCCCGGCACCGCCCGTGAGCACATTGGCGCCTGCATCGCCGATCAACGTATCGTTGAAGGCCGAGCCGGTGATGTTTTCGAAATTCGATAGAACGTCGCCGGCCGCGTCACCGCCGCTCTGGGCACCTGCGTTGCCGAGATTGACGGTTACGCCTCCCGACGAAGCCGAATAGTCGACCGTGTCGGTTCCGGTCCCACCATCGAGGATATCGGCGCCGCCCCCGCCCACGATTGTGTCGTTGCCGGCCCCGCCATAAAGATGATCGACCCCGGCCATTCCGGTAATCGTGTCATTTCCCGTGCCGCCCGTAATTGAAAGCTCGGTCACACCGGTATCGGCGAACGTCACGCCGCCATTGGCGAGCTGAATGTGCTCGGCGACGTCGGCAACCGTGACGGCGATCGCCTGCGTGTCCGTAAGAGTGCCGTCGGAGACCTGGACGGTGACGTCGTAGACATTGTTGGCGCCGGCATCGGTGGGGGTCTCGTAGTCGGGAGCCGAGACGAACGACAGCGCGCCAGTCGAGGCGTCGACGGTGAATCTGGTGGCGTCGGCGCCGCCGACGATGGAGTAGGTGAGCGTGGAGCCGGCATCGGCGTCGGTGGCAGTGACGGTCGTGACCGCGGTGCCGTTCTCGGCGACGTTGACGGACGCCGC
>WNGQ01004287.1_pt1 | contig 14190 bp, 11 predicted proteins | sample 5407661 | NCBI WGS metagenome assembly WNGQ01 (sample SAMN13153382, study PRJNA577476) | soil metagenome | isolation source: 60 cm soil or saprolite under Garry oak tree replicate 2 | place: USA:California | collected 2016-06-15 | reverse complement strand
CAGCAGCTCAGCGAGAATCTCCTCCTCGTCCGGCTCATATTCGTAAGCGGCAGACATGCCGTTGCCAGCGTCCGGCTCGAACACTGGCGGAATGATCTGCTGGGCGGTCGGGATCTGCGCGATCACCGATTTGAAGCGCGAGAAGAACAGCGTGCAGACATCGAACTCGCCCTTCGCATAGAGCGCAGTGGTCCGGTCGGCGACCGATTCCGCGTTGATGAAGCCGATGGTGCGCACCGAGCGCAGCTCGACGTGCTCGATGATGTTGCGCTCGTACTGGCGCCGCAGCTGCTCGTAGCCTTTCTTGCCGACGCAGAAGATCTTGACCTCCTTGCCGTCAGCCAAAAGCCTGCCGGCGTGCTCGCGCGCGAGCCGCACGATCGCCGAGTTGAACGGGCCGCAGAGGCCGCGCTCGGCCGTGCAGACGAGCAGCAGGTGCACACGGTCGCTGCCTGTGCCACGCAACAGCGCCGGTGCGGAATCGAGCCCCGCGACCGAGGCTGCAATATTGCGAAGAACGGCGTCCATGCGCTCCGCATAGGGCCGCGCGGCCTCGGCCGCCGACTGCGCGCGGCGCAGCTTCGAGACCGCGACCATCTGCATGGCCTTGGTGATCTTCTGCGTCGCCTTGGTGGCGGCGATGCGGACCCGCATGTCCTTGAGGGAGGCCATTGTCGGTGTGCGATCCTGTTAGGCGAAGGTCTTGGCGTAGCCGTCGACAGCGCCCTTGAGCTTGGCCGCGGTCGCGTCCGAGAGGTCTCCGGTCTTGCGGATGTCCTCCAGAATGTCGGCGTTCTTGCTGCGCAAGAGCGTCAGGAGCCCTTCCTCGAACCCGCGCACCCGGTTCACTGGCAGCGGATCGAGATAGCCGTTGACGCCCGCATAGATGACGACGGCCTGCTCTTCCATCTTGAGCGGCGAGAACTGCGGCTGCTTGAGGAGCTCGGTGAGCCGGGCGCCACGATTGAGCAGGCGCTGCGTGGTGGCATCGAGGTCGGAGCCGAACTGCGCGAACGCCGCCATCTCGCGGTACTGCGCCAATTCGCCCTTGATGCGGCCGGCGACCTTCTTCATTGCTTTCGTCTGCGCAGCAGAGCCGACGCGCGAAACGGAAAGGCCGACGTTCACCGCCGGGCGGATGCCCTGGTAGAACAGGTCGGTCTCCAGAAAGATCTGGCCGTCGGTGATCGAGATCACGTTGGTCGGGATATAGGCCGACACGTCGTTGGCCTGGGTCTCGATGATCGGCAGCGCGGTGAGCGAGCCCGCCTTGTTGGCGTCGTTCATCTTGGCGGCGCGCTCGAGCAGGCGCGAGTGCAGATAGAACACGTCACCCGGATAGGCTTCGCGGCCCGGCGGACGGCGCAGCAGCAGCGACATCTGGCGATAGCTCACCGCCTGCTTCGAGAGGTCGTCGTAGATGATGACCGCATGCATGCCATTGTCGCGGAAGTACTCGCCCATGGTGCAGCCTGAGAATGGCGCCAGGTACTGCATCGGAGCCGGATCCGACGCGGTCGCCGCGATCACAATCGAGTATTCGAGCGCGCCCTGCTCTTCCAGGACCTTCACGAACTGCGCCACCGTCGAGCGCTTCTGCCCGATCGCCACATAGACGCAGTAGAGCTTGATCTTCTCGTCCGGCTGCGCATTGAGCGGCTTCTGGTTCAGGATCGTGTCGAGCGCGATCGCGGTCTTCCCGGTCTGGCGGTCGCCGATGATCAGCTCGCGCTGGCCCCGGCCGATCGGGATCAGCGCATCGACCGCCTTGAGGCCGGTCGCCATCGGCTCGTGCACCGACTTGCGCGGAATGATGCCGGGCGCCTTGACGTCGACGCGGCGGCGTTCGGTCGCCTCGATTGCGCCCCTGCCGTCGAGCGGATTGCCGAGCGGATCGACCACGCGGCCAAGCAGCCCCTTGCCTACCGGCACGTCAACGATCGCTCCAGTGCGCTTGACGGTCTGCCCTTCCTTGATCTCGCGGTCGTTGCCGAAGATCACGATGCCGACATTGTCGGTCTCGAGATTGAGCGCCATGCCGCGCACGCCATTCTCGAATTCGACCATCTCGCCGGCCTGCACCTTGTCGAGCCCGTAGACGCGCGCGATGCCGTCGCCGACCGAGAGCACCTGGCCGACTTCCGAGACCTGGGCCTCCTGGCCGAAATTCTTGATCTGCTCCTTGAGGATCGCGGAGATTTCAGCGGCGCGGATGTCCATCAGGAGACCTCTTTCATCGCCTGTTTGATCGAGTTGAGCTTGGCGCGGAGCGAAGAGTCGACCATGCGGCTGCCGAGCTTGACGATGAGCCCGCCGATGATCGACGGGTCGACCTTCAGGTCGACCTGCACGTCCTTCTTGGTGACCGCCCTGAGCGCATCCTTGATGGCGTCGAGATGCTCGTCCCTCGGCTTCTCGGCGAGTGTCACCTCGGCGGTCACCTCGCCCTTGTGATGGGCGACGAGCTTCCGGTAGGCTTTGACCATGTCGGGGGCGGCAAAAAGCCGCCGGTTCGACGCCACCAGCTTGAGGAATTTCGCGGCCAGCCCGGTGATGCCGGCCCGGTCGAGCACGGCCGAGAGCGCCTTGAGCTGTTCTTCGGCGGAAAAGACCGGGCTGCGCACGAGGCGGGCGAGGTCGGCGCTCTCGGCGACCAATGCATCGAAGCGATCGAGCTCGGCCTTGACGGCGTCCACGGCGCCTTCTTCAAGCGCGAGCTCGAACAGCGCGGTCGCGTAGCGGCCTGCCATGCCGGATATGATCGAGATTTCGCGTGCCACGTCTTACATCCATCTTGTCATGATGCCCGGGCTCGACCCGGGCACCCATGCAGCGGAGCCGTCCCACCCCTACCCTTCCCCGCGCGCGGGGGAGAGTGGGGTGGGGGAATGGGCCGCCACGTCAACCCCGCTGATGACGCTGAGGAGTTCATTGCCGACTTTGGCGACATCGCTCACGCGGGCCTTGCTTTTCGGATAATTCCGCGGGCTCGGCACCGTCGCACAGGGCGGTACCAGCCCATGAAGTACAGAGGAGACTTCGAATTTTCGACGAGGGCTCGCGGAGAGGCCTCGAACCCCACGAAAATCGCGGGTTTGCTAACACACCGATGGCGGCCGTGCAACACGGCCGCGCTTCGCGAAAACCAAGGAAAATCAGGGGTGCTGCCGGTCGCCCTAGGCACCATCGGCAGCGCTTTGACGACAGGCGCCAAGGGAGAAAGCGGGCTGGCGCCGGAGCTAGCCGATGAATTGTGCCATAACGCTTTGTCGCCCGCGAGGACGGCAAAATCAGACCGCGGTCGACGGCGGCACATTTGAACCCAAGCGAGCTGCGGAAACACGGCAGCCGCAATGGAAATTGGATCGGTCTTTAATATCTACGGAATGAAAGTCTTGAATGCCGCGTCGATCACCAGATTGATCAGAGCGTTGCGAAAACGTTGAATCCGCGCCGCGGTGATGCCGGCCTGGGTCAGGGCCGCCATTTTGGCCACATCGGCTTCCCCGCGAACGAGATCCTCGAACTCATCTTTGCTGAGCTTGTTCTCGGCAAGCTCTTTGGTCCATCGTCGGAAGTCGTCTTCTGATTGTTGCAGAAACGCCTTCGCGTCATCCGTCGCCGCGGCGAGAAAATCCTTGAGCGATCCAGTTGCCAGTCCTTTCACGCCATTCAAGACGATCTTGGTGAAATCATCAAATTTGCTCATATTGCTCCCCCGCGCCGGTTGTCATCATTGAACGGCCGACGCCGATTGGCTGACGTTTTGACAGCTCCTGGACTCCTTCTTGTTGGCTTCCAGACAGATGATCTGGTCAAAGGCCTTGCCAAGCTGGAATTTTTTTTCCGCCCGGAAGGTATCGGAAAGCCTTCCCTGTTGTCGCCACCGTTTCACGAAGGCGCCGTACAGGTTGCCATCCGGGTTCCGCAGAATCTGCCACTCCTCGGCGACCAATTGATTGCTAGGGAGACCGGCCGCGAATTCGTAGGCGGCATTGATCTTGACCGTCAGGTCATCGACGTCTTTTTTATGGCTTGAATAAGATTCACCCGACTTATCGACGAGCCCCAGGGTCTCGGCCTTGAGCGTCGTGACCGTCTTATAGGCATCTGCGTTGTATTCGGCGATGAGCGGGGCACAGCCGACCGTGACCAGGACTGCGAGCAACACCCCGAGGACGCTGCGCGGAAAAACATACGCCACTGACATGTCGACCCCCATCGACGTCCCTGACTTGACGCAACATAGCATAAAAGTTGCACCTTGAAAAAACCATCCGCAGGGTTGGCCAATGGCGCGCAGTCACAATGATCGGCATGGATAATTTCGCGTTACACGTCTTTGTCTCGCCGCCAGGCCGATCGGGCTCAAGCGCCCGGTTTGCGATCCAGAACGCGCTCCGCGAGCCAAGTGTGCGAATGGCCCGGGAATGGCGCGCCAAATCGCTCCACCAGACTGGCGTAGCCTGGTCCGACCATCGAGGCCTTCGCCACATAATCTCCATTCGACTTGGCGCGTAGCGCAACGCCGCCGCCGCGCTCGAAATATTCGAGATCATGGGCAGCAAGCCGATCCTGCACTTCATGCCAGGACGACGATGACGCAACGGCCGCTGAAACGACTGAAACGATCTCGGGCGGCGGCCGTTCCGGGCCCCGCTCGCGCGTGGACACCGGTTCCGGAGTACCGTTAGAACCACCCGCGGCACCTTCTGGCCGGTCTCCCCCTCGATGTTGCCGGATTACGTCGAGGAAGGCCTCGCCGTATTGCCTGAGCTTCGCCTCACCCACCCCGTGCACCTTGCTCATTTCGTCCGGCGTCGTGGGTTTGAGTCGCGCCATGTCGAGGAGACTGCGGTCTGCGAAAACGACGTAGGCAGGCACGCGCTGCTCCTTGGCGAGTTCGCTCCGGCGCTTGCGCAGCGCCTCGAACAGCGACCCGTCGCCGTCCGATCCCACGGCGAACGACGCGGCGTATGGAACGCCGCGCTCGGCGCGGCGCGGGGCAGGCTTGAGCGCGTCCTTGCGCAGCTCGATCTTGGCCGCGCCCTTGAGCACACGGCGACCCGCGTCGGTGACACGCCAGCGGCCATAGCCGACGATGTCGAGCGAAATGATGCCCGCCCCGTGCAGCTGGCGGAAGATCGAGCGCCACTCCTGCCTCGTATGGTCCTTGCCGACGCCGAACGTGGGCAAGCGCTCGTGACCGAATTTCCGGATCGCTTCGGTCGCCTCGCCGCAGAGCAGATTGACCAGATGCTCGGTGCCGAAGCGCTCGCCGGTGCGCACGATCGCCGACAGCGCCTTCTGCGCCTCGATGGTGCCGTCGAAGACCTCGGCGCCTTCGAGGCAGAAGTCGCAATTGCCGCAAGCGTCCGCCGTCTCGCCGAAATAGGCGAGGAGGGTCTGCCGGCGGCAGCGCGGCGTTTCGCACAGCGACACCAGCGCGTTGAGCCGCTGCCGATCGACCCGCTTCTGCTCGTCGGAGGCGTCGCCCTCGTCGATCTGCAGCCGGCGCAGCCTGATGTCGCCCATGCCGTAGAGCGTCAAGGTGTCGGCCGGAAGGCCATCGCGGCCAGCGCGGCCGATCTCCTGGTAATAGCTCTCGATATTGGACGGGAGGTCGGCATGGAGGACGAATCGGACATCCGGCTTGTCGATGCCCATGCCGAAGGCGATGGTGGCGACGACGATCACGCCGTCCTCCTGGAGAAAGGCATCCTGGTGGCGCGAGCGCATGCCGGCGTCGAGCCCGGCGTGATAGGGCAAGGCCTTGAAGCCGCCCTGCCGCAAGAATTCGGCCAGCTCCTCGGTCTTGCGCCGCGAGCTGCAATAGATGATGCCGCTCTGGCCGCCGCGGTTGCGCACGAAATCGAGGACCTGCTTCCGGCCGCCAGCTTTCGGCCGCATCATCAGCTTGAGATTCGGCCGGTCGAAGCCGTGCACGAACACCGTCGGCCGGCGAGGGAAGAGCTTTGCCAGAATATCGGCGCGGGTCGCCGTATCGGCGGTGGCAGTCAGCGCAATCGTCTGCACGTCGCCAAGCTCGGCCTGGATCGCGCCGAGGCTCAGATATTCCGGCCGGAAGTCGTGCCCCCATTGCGAGATGCAATGGGCCTCGTCGACGGCCAACAGACCGACCTTCGAGCGCTTGAGCAGATCGATGGTTTCCGGTTTGGCCAGACGCTCCGGCGCGACGTAGACGAGGCGAAGCTCGCCCCGCCCGATCCGATCGAGAATTTGGCGGTTCTCGCCGAACTCGTTCGCGGAGTTCAAACTCGCTGCCGCGATCCCGCAACTCCTGAGCTGCGCGACCTGGTTGCGCATCAACGCGATGAGCGGCGACACCACGACGGTGAGCCCCTCGCGCAACAGCGCAGGAAGCTGATAGCAGAGCGACTTCCCGCTGCCGGTCGGCATGACCGCCAACACGTCGTGGCCGGCAAGAACCGTCTCGATGATCTCGGCTTGACCCGGCCGGAAGGTATGGAACCCGAACGTAGTGCCGAGCACCTTCAGCGCCGCTGCGAGGTCGGACATGGACTGGCCTTCCGCGATCGCTCTTGTTCTAGTTTTGTTCTTGGCGAAGAGCAAGCGATTTTGGCGCAGTCTGCCCTGATTCGGCCGTCTCGGGTCAGCCGCGGGCCGCGGTGAGGACGGGCGCAAAGTCGCGAAACTGCGGCATGACCTCCTCGGCGAAGACGCGCAAGGTCTGCTTCGACCCGGTCGTGTCGATCAGCAACACATATTCGACGCCGCCGCTCTGGAGCTGTCTGAGCTGCGCGACAATCTCGTCCGGAGTGCCGATCAATGCGGCATTCTCGCCGGCGAGGTCGGCTTCGGCGAAGCTTGCCGCATTCTGGTAACGCTCCGCCCCCGGGCCGCGCGCCAGCGCGCCGATCGCCGCCAGGGTTTTTCGCCGCAGCGCGAAGGCGTGCTCGCGTTCCTCTTCGGTGGTGACGATCTGCAAGGCGCGGGTGACCCCGACCCGCATGCCGTCGAAAGACCGGCCCTCCTGCTCGAGCTCGGAGCGGTAGGTGGATACGCGCTCGATCGTCAGCTCGATCGGGGCGATCTGGTCGAGCAGCAGGTTATAGCCCTCACGTCCGGCCCGGCGGATCGCTTCCGGGCTGCCGGCGCCCAGCCAGAACGGCGGATGCGGTCGCTGCACCGGCCGCGGCTCGACCACGATGTTGCGGAAATTCCAATGCTTGCCGTGATGCGAAAACCGCCCCTCGGTGGTCCACGCCTGGCGCAGGATCGCCATGCACTCGTCGAAGCGCTCGGTTGCTTCCGCCTTGGGGATGCAGAAACTTTCGAACTCGGTGTCCCGATAGCCCTTGCCGACCCCGAAATCGAAGCGGCCGCCCGACAAGAGGTCGAGCGTTGCAGCCTGCTCGGCCAGCAGCACCGGATTGTGCCAGGGCAACACCACCACGGCGGTGCCAAGGCGCATCCGCTGCGTGCGTCCGGCGAGGTAGCTCAACAGATTGAGCGAGGCCGAGACCTGGCTGTTGCCGGTGAAATGGTGCTCGACCACGAACAGGCTTTCGTAGCCGAGCTCCTCGGCGGCGAGCACGTAGTCGATGAACTTGCCGTAGCTCTGGCTATCTCCGACCGTGCCGTCGCCGGTCGACTTGGCCCCGCCGAAAAGACCGAATTTTCACCGACGTGCTCTCATCGTCCTCTAATTATGCTTTCAGCATGCGCCGGCCGATCCACACCTTCAAGATGGCTAGAGGAAGCTTTGCGGATCGACATCGACCTCGCGCTTGATGTTGCCCTTCGCCTTGGGCGCCGCGGCGAGCCACTGGCGCAGATAGGCCGAGAGGTCGAAGCCGCGCGGCGACTTCACCAATAGGCGGAAGCGGTGGCGGCCGCGCACGAGCGCGAGCGGCGCTTCGGCGGGGCCGAGGACACGAACCTCGTCCGCGCGCGGCGAGACGGCGGCGAGACGGCGCGCATGGGCTTCCGCCGCGTGCTTGTCGGCGCCGGAGACGACGAGGCTCGCGAGCCGGCCGAACGGCGGATAATGCGTCGCTTCGCGCAACTCGATCTCGGCGGAATAGAACGCTTCACGATCGGCGGCGATCAGCGCGCGCATTACCGGGTGCTCGGGCTGGTGCGTCTGCAGATAGCCCACGCCGCGACCTTCCTCGCGGCCGGCGCGGCCGACCACCTGATGGAGGAGCTGGAAGGTGCGCTCGGCGGCGCGCGGGTCACCGTTGCTCAGCCCGAGGTCGGCGTCGATGATGCCGACGAGGTTGAGCTTCGGAAAATGGTGGCCCTTGGCGACGAGCTGCGTTCCGATGACGATATCGACGAGACCGCGCTCGATCTCGGTCAGCTCCTGGCGCATGTGCTCGACCGTGGCGACGAGGTCGCTGGAGAGCACCATGATGCGCGCCTCGGGGAACAGCGCCGCCGCTTCCTCCTCCAGTCGCTCGACGCCGGGGCCGCAGGCGACGAAGCTTTGCGCCGCCTCGCACTTCGGGCATTTCTCCGGTGGCGGGATTGCGAAACCGCAATGGTGGCAGACGAGCCGGCGCTTGAAGCGGTGGTCGACCAGCCAGGCATCGCAGTTCGGGCAGGCCAGGCGAAAGCCGCATTGGCGGCAAAGCGTGAGCGGCGCATAGCCTCGGCGGTTGAGGAAGAGCAGCGCCTGCTCGCCGCGCTCGAGCGCTGTTTTCACCGCCTCGGCGAGCCGGGGCGCGATGAAGCGGCCACGCGGCGGGCCCTCGCGGCGCAGATCGATCGCCTCGATCGACGGCAGATGCTGGCCGCCGAAACGCTCGGGCAGATGAAGCCGCTGATAGCGGCTGCGGCGCGCATTGACCTCGGTCTCGACCGAGGGGGTGGCCGAGGCGAGCACGACCGGGATCTTGGCCACGCTCGCGCGCACCACGGCCATGTCGCGGGCGTGATAACGCACGCCGTCCTCCTGCTTGTAGGCGGGGTCGTGCTCCTCGTCGACGACGATGAGGCCGAGATCCGGATAGGGCAGGAACAGCGCCGAGCGCGCGCCGACGATCACGCTCGCCTCGCCTGCCGCCACCGCCGTCCAGGTGCGCGCGCGCTTGCGCGGGGAAAGCTGCGAATGCCACTCGGCCGGACGGGTGCCGAAGCGCTCCCCGAAGCGGTCGAGCACCTGCGCGGTGAGCGCGATCTCGGGCATCAGGATCAGCGCCTGCCGCCGGCGGCGCACGGTCTCGGCCACGGCCTCGAAATAGACCTGGGTCTTGCCCGAGCCGGTCACGCCGTCGATCAGCGTCGCCGAGTAGCCACCGTGCGCGACGGTCGCGCGCAGCGCGTCCGCGGCCTCGCGCTGCGCCGGCGTGAAATCGGGTTGCATGAAATCCGGATCGGGCGCGCGCGCCACCGGCTCAGGCGGCAGCACCACGGTTTCAAGCGTGCCTTCGTCGATCAATCCATCGACCACGCCCGGGCTCACGCCGGCCTCTTCCGCGGCCTCGCTCTTGCCGCGCGCGAGGCCGTCGGCGAGCAGCGCCAGCACACGCTCGCGCGCCGCCGTCATGCGCTGGGGCGGCGGGCCATTGAGTCGCACACCGATGCGCTCGCGCGGGGGGCCGAGATGCTCGCCCATGCGCAGGCACATGCGCAACACCATCCCCCGGGGCGCGAGCGTGTAGTTCGAAACCCAGTCGACGAACTTGCTCAGCTCCGGCTTGAGCGGCGGAACATCGAGCTTTTCCTCGACGTCCTTCATCCGGTTGTCGAGGCGCGGATTGGGGTTCGGGTTCTCCGACCACACCACCGCCATCGCCGCGCGCGCCCCGAGCGGCACGCAGACGATGTCGCCGGCATCGAGGTCGAGTTCCTCCGGCACCCGGTAGGAATAGGCCTGGTCGAGGGCGACCGGAAGGAGGACATCGACAATGCGCTTGGGCATGTGCATGCGGCCGATTCGCGGCGGTTTAAGGAAGGATGAAGGAAAGGGGTGAGATATAATCCTGCCGTGTCAAGCTCAACACCCGCCCCCGATCTTGCCTTCGCGGCGACCGACGTCGCAAGCGAGGTCGCGCGCTGGCTGGCCTATCTCGCGGCAGAGCGGCGGATGTCGCCCAAAACCAGCGAGGCCTATGGGCGCGACGTCCGCCAGTTCCTGGCTTTCCTGTCGGAGCATCTCGGCACCCGGGTGACGCTCGCCGCGCTCAGGCGGCTTGCACCAGCCGATGTGCGCGCCTTCATGGCGTCGCGACGCGCCGACGGCATCACCGGCCGCTCGCTCATGCGCATGCTCGCGGGCACGCGCTCGTTTGCGCGCTTCCTCGAGCGCAACGGCAAGGCGCGCATTGGCGCCCTCGCCGCAGTGCGCACGCCCAAGATCGCCAAGACGCTGCCGAAGCCGCTCGCCGTCGCCGCGGCCAAGCGCCTTACCGAGACCGAGCTGCGGGCCGGCGAGGAGCGCGCGCCGTGGATCCTCGCGCGCGATGCCGCGGTGCTCGCGCTCCTCTATGGTTCGGGTCTGCGCATCTCCGAGGCACTCGGCCTCAAGCGCAAGGACATGCCCGAGCCCGGGCAAGGCGACGTCATTGTGGTCACCGGCAAGGGCAACAAGCAGCGCATGGTGCCGGTGCTGGCGCAGGTCGTCACGCTCGTGGCCGATTATGTCGCGCTCTGCCCCTGCGACCTTGCCGCCGACGGCGCGCTGTTCGTCGGCGCCAAGGGAGGCGCGCTCTCGCCGCGCGTCATTCAGCTGGCGATGGCGCGGCTGCGCGGCGCGCTCGGCCTGCCGGAGACCGCGACGCCGCATGCGCTACGCCATTCCTTCGCCACCCATCTCCTGGCGCGCGGCGGTGACCTGCGCGCGATCCAGGAACTGCTCGGCCATGCCTCGCTGTCGACGACCCAGATCTACACCGCGGTCGACGCCGATCGGCTGCTCGAAGTCTATCGCAGCGCCCATCCCCGCGCATGACCAAGGTGCGACAACCGGCCCCCGATGGTGCTCGACCCCCTTGCGAATGCCACCCGCTTCGCTACATCGTCCGTCCAGACGAGCCAGGGAGGATGTCATGAGCCATGGCGTGCACGCAGTCGAACACGAGGTCGAGCACCGCCTCGAACACGAGCATGGAGGGGGCCACAAGAACACGCTCATCCAAGGCCAGAACAAGAAAATCGCGCTGCTGATCTCGGTGATCGCGCTGTTCCTGGCGTTCTCCGAGACGCTCGGCAAGAGCGCGCAGACGAAGGGTATCGAATTGAATATCAAAGCCTCGGATACCTGGGCGTTCTTCCAAGCCAAGACCATCCGCCAAACCACGCTGCGCACCGCCGCCGAAGCGATGACGGTTGAACTGGCCGCTGCAACCGATGAAGGGGTGAAGGCGGCAACGCAGAAGCAGATCGACACCTGGAGGGGAACTGTCGCGCGCTACGAATCCGAGCCCGAGACGCAGGAAGGGCGCAAGGAACTGATGGCGCGCGCCCAGGCCGCCGAGCATGACCGCGATCTCGCCATGGCGAGGTATCACCACTACGAGATTGCGTCGGCGATCTATCAGATCGGGATCGTGCTGGCTTCGGCGGCCGTCATCACCGGCATGATGGCGCTCGCCTACGCGGCCGGCGGTCTCGGAATCCTTGGACTTGTCTTCACCTGGATCGGCCTGTTCGCGCCGCATGCGGTGCATCTCTTGTGATGCCGTCGGCCGCCCCGACAGGGTATGTCATCGCTATGCTGCCGCGCGCGCCGCCTGCATGCGGCGGCGGATGCGCCGAAAGAGGCGGAGCATGCGCCCTGCACGCTTGGGCGCAAACATGCGCAGCCAGATCCTGACCCGGCGTTTGACCGGATCGACCAGCGCATGCGCCCAGTCGATGCCCCGCATCACCCAACCGTAGAGCCGGCGGAACCAGGCGAACTGCAAGAGCTTGTCGCGGGTGAGGTCGAAGATGAAGGCGGTGACGCCGAGGCTCACCACCTTAGCGAGCGCGAGCACGCCGATGGCGCCGAGCCAGTAGCCATGCGCCAGGATCCACAGGCCGAGGAATTTCAGCGGCAGCAGAAGCGCGAGCGGCGGCACGATGGCGACCAGGAGGGTCGCCGTCGGCGGCAGGCGCTCGATCCAGGCCGCGAGCCTGGCCTTGATCGCGCGCAACGGGATGCGCGCGACGACCCAGCCGACGATCGGCGCAAGGCGATCCCACAGCCACGCCTCGAACAGGAAGACGAGGGCGAGGACGATCACGAGCGGGCGGAGCAGGCGGCGCATCATGGTCACATATTGATAGAGCGCTTGGCGACCGCAAGCGCCGCCTCCTTCACCGCCTCGGTGAGGGTCGGGTGGGCATGGCAGGTGCGGGCGATGTCTTCCGAGGCGGCGCCGAACTCCATCGCCACCGCCGCCTCGGCGATCATGTTACCGGCATCGGCACCGACGATATGGACGCCGAGCACGCGGTCGGTTCGCGCGTCGGCCAGAATCTTCACGAAGCCCTCGGTCTGCTGGTTCACCTTGGCGCGGCCGTTGGCGGTGAAGGGGAACTTGCCCACATTGTAGGTGATGCCGGCCTCTTTCAGCTCCTCCTCGGTCTTGCCGATCGAAGCGACCTCGGGGAAAGTGTAGATGACATTCGGGATCACGTCGTAGTTCACATGTCCCGCCTGTCCGGCAAGAATTTCCGCCACCGCCACGCCTTCGTCCTCCGCCTTGTGGGCGAGCATGGGCCCGGCGATCACATCGCCGATGGCGTAGATCCCGGGCACGCTGGTCTTGAAATGCCCATCGACGACGACGCGGCCACGGTTGTCCTTGCTCACGCCCACCTGTTCGAGGCCGAGTCCTTCGGTATAGGGCACCCGGCCGACGGCGACGAGCACCACGTCGGCCTCGATGGTTTCCACGGCGCCGCCGGATGACGGCTCGACCCCCGCCTTGAGCCGCCGGCCGGACGTGTCCACTGCGGTGACCTTCGACGACAGCCTGAACTTGATTCCCTGCCTTTCGAGGAGGCGCTGAAATTGCCGGCAGACCTCGTTGTCCATGCCCGGCAGAATGCGGTCGAGGAACTCGACCACCAGCACCTCCGAGCCGAGCCGCCGCCACACCGAGCCAAGCTCAAGCCCGATCACGCCCGCCCCGACGATGAGGAGGCGGCTGGGCGCCTGGTCGAGCACGAGCGCGCCGGTCGAGGACACGATGCGCTTCTCGTCGATGTCGATGCCCTTGAGCCTCGCCACGTCCGAGCCGGTGGCAATGACGATCGCCTTGGTCTCCAGCACCTGAGTCTTGCCGTCGCCCGCTTTCACCTCGACCTTGCCAGGCGCGACGATGCGGCCAATGCCCTGGATGCTTTCGACCTTGTTCTTCTTGAACAGGAAGGCGACGCCCTTGACGTTGCCGTCGACGCCTTCATCCTTGAACTTCATCATCGCGGCGAGATCGAGCTTCGGCTGGCCAATGTCGATGCCCATCCGGCCGAACTTGTGCCCCGCCTCCTCGTAGAGCTCCGACGCGTACAGCAGCGCCTTCGAGGGAATGCAGCCGACATTGAGGCAGGTGCCGCCGAAGGTCTTGTCCTTCTCGACCACGGCGGTCTTGAGCCCGAGCTGCGCCGCGCGGATGGCGCAGACATAGCCGCCGGGGCCGGAACCGATGACGATGAGGTCGTAGGGCATGCTATCTCACAAATCCAGCACCAGCCTCGCCGGATCCTCCAGGCTCTCCTTCACGCGCACCAAAAACGTGACCGCCTCGCGGCCGTCGACGACGCGGTGGTCGTACGAGAGCGCGAGATACATCATCGGACGTATCTCGACCTTGCCGGCGACCGCCACCGGCCGGTCCTGGATCTTATGCATGCCGAGGATGCCGGACTGCGGCGCGTTGAGGATCGGCGTCGACATCAGCGAGCCATAGACGCCGCCGTTGCTGATGGTGAAGGTGCCGCCCTGCATCTCGTCGATCTTCAGCGCGCCGTCGCGGGCGCGGCGGCCGAAATCGGAGATGGTCTTTTCGATGTCGGCGAGCGATTTGGCGTCGGCATCGCGCACCACCGGCACGACGAGGCCCTTCTCGGTGCCGACCGCGACGCCGATGTGATAATAATTCTTGTAGATCAGATCGGTGCCGTCGATCTCGGCGTTGACGGCGGGAATTTCCTTCAGCGCCGCGACGCAGGCGCGCACGAAGAAGCCCATGAAGCCGAGCTTGACGCCGTGGC
>WNGQ01004670.1_pt1 | contig 14202 bp, 10 predicted proteins | sample 5407661 | NCBI WGS metagenome assembly WNGQ01 (sample SAMN13153382, study PRJNA577476) | soil metagenome | isolation source: 60 cm soil or saprolite under Garry oak tree replicate 2 | place: USA:California | collected 2016-06-15 | reverse complement strand
TGCCTCGCTTATAGTTGAGAGCCTTGTTCACGACCACGAGCGCGATGGTCGCTCCTGGAAAGCAGAATGGGCGGTGTTAGCTGAGACTTGCCTGGCGGTTGGCAAGCTGCTATCGCTATTGCGAACATTGACGGGGAACCTTGTGATCCACGCAGACCGCATGCGTGCCAACCTGGAGGCAACGGGAGGCTTCGTACTCTCCGAAGCGGTGATGCTGGAACTGGCTGCGCGCATAGGCAAACAGAGCGCGCACACTTTGGTCTACGAAACGGCGATGCATGCCCATGCCTCGGGCCGTGGACTCAAGGAGGCCATCCTGGACAATCCGCAGATCACTGCACACCTCTCGACAACAGAAATTGAATCCCTCTTCGATTACCGGCAACATACAGGCCAATGCGGCGCGATGGTCGATCAGGTCTTAGCAGAACTTGCGCAGATCCTTCGCTGCGCTCAGGATGACAAGGGCCGTGCTCAGGATGACAAGGAGGAGATTGAATGACTGACTGGGGCGAGGCTGCATTCAATCCGAGCAGTATAGCGCTCGTTGGCGCTTCAGCGAAGAGCAGCAAGCTGGGATACATACTTATGCGCAACTTGCTCGAGGGCTATCCCGGCAAGCTGTATCCGATCAATCCTGGAGAAACAGAGATAATGCTAAAATTGGCGCTAAGGCCGCGTTAGTGCTTAGTGGCGGATTTGCTGAAGTCGGGCAAGACGGCCAGGCTCGCCAGGAAGCTCTGATTGAGGCTGCACGCGCAGGAGGAGTGCGCCTGATTGGGCCAAACTGCTTCGGGCTGTACAATTGCAACCTGGGGTTGAACGCTTCAATGGGGCTTGGTCTACCGCCAAAGGGAGGTAGTATCTCCCTCGTCACTCAGAGTGGCGCTTACGGTATGGCAATCTTTGGATTGGCCCAGCAGCGTCATTTGCGCTTCGCTAAAATCCTCTCGCACGGCAACAAAGCTGATCTGACCGATCACGAGATATTGGACTACTTTGAGCAAGATGACGAAACGCGCGTCCTGTGTCTATTTCTGGAATCTGTAAGTGACGGCCGTGCATTTTATGAGGCTCTGGTACGCGTTGCACAACATAAACCGGTAGTTATTGCCAAAACTGGACGTTCGAGCGCAGGCCGGCGAGCTGCTGCTTCACATACAGCCGCCTTGACCGGCGATGCGACGGCATTTGTCACCGCTGTACGCCAGGCCGGCGCTATCCTGGCCGAAAGTGGCCTGGAGATGGTAGACATCGCCGAGGCATTGAGTCGCCAACCACTGCCATCAGGTCGCCGCGTAGCCATCATCACTAATTCGGGAGGCACGGGAGTCGAACTGGCGGATATGTGCGAGCGCTTCGGACTGAGTGTACCCGAACTGCCTGAGGATACTCAAGCCCGCATTTCGCCATTGATCCCCACCTACGCCAGCCCACGCAATCCGGTTGATGTGACTCCTGCCTGGGCACGTTTCCCGGAGATGTACGCTGGCAGCATCGAAGCTCTATATGCATGCAACGAGGTGGATATCATCATACCAATCCTGCTGCAGCGTTCAGCCCTGATGCGCGAGAACGTCGAGGCTGTCAGCGAGGCGGTGCTACGCTGCCAGCGCGAACCAGGTCTAGCTAAACCAACTTATGTCTGCTGGGTAGTCGGTAGGGAAGGCGATGAAAACCAGGCTATCTTGCAGGAGGCTGGTATACCGGTCTACGAGTGGCCGGAGCGAACAGCACGTACAGCAGCAGCCATTGCTGCTTATTCAGAGAATCACCACGCCCGCTCGGAAGCAGCCAATGTCAACCCTTCGTTCCACTCAGGGCAAGCTCTGAGCGCAGCCAATGTCATCCTGAGCGCAGCGAAGGATCCAGTCCTACCACCCGAGGCGCGCGAACAAGCAGGCAGCATACTTGCTAGAGCACGCACACAGAATCGCACCTCACTGCTTGAGAGTGAGGTCAAGGCCTTACTCGCAGCCTATGGTGCAAGGATTCCACGCGAGACCTTGTGCACTAGCCCTGCGGAGGCTCTGGCTGCGGGTCAGATACTGGGCAAAGCGTGTGTGCTGAAAATCGTTTCACCCGACATCAGCCACAAGTCGGATACCGGTGGGGTACGCGTCGGTGTCCTGCCAGCGGAGGTTGGAACAGTATTTGAGGAGATGCTGGCAGAGGTGCGTACCAGGCAACCCACGGCACAGATTCTAGGGGTAAGCGTCCAGGAACTTGTACATGGGCAAGAGGTAATAATTGGCGGCCTGCGTGATTCCGAGTTCGGGGCAATGCTGATGTTCGGCCTGGGCGGAGTGTTCGTTGAAACGCTACGAGATGTCGCTTACAGGCTAGTGCCGGCCTCCGCCAACGAGCTGCGTGCGATGATTCACGAAGTCCGGGGGTATCCTCTCTTAGCTGGTATTCGCGGGCATGCCGCTGCCAATGTGGAAAAACTCATTGAACTATTGCAAGTGACGGCACATCTGCTCGAGGCATTCCCCGAGATTGCCGAACTCGACCTGAATCCCGTATTCGCCGGACCAGAGGATGCAGTTGTCGCCGACGGACATGCAGTACTGGCAGAGAGAAAGAAGGCACCAGGCTAGTTAATCATTTTTTCAATGGAGAGGTTCTATCTCGTATCTGTAGAGGCAATAGCCCCGTGCAGGTGGGTCGCCTTTGGCGACCGCAAGTTGTAATACACGTTTGTGTGTTTTGCGTGCGCTTCAGCGCACGCAAAACACACAAACGTGTACAAAAGACGAGTTGCGGCTACGCCGCAACGTGTACGGGGGTATTGCCTCCACGGTCTCGTATTGTCATCCTGAGCGCAGCGAAGGATCTTGGATATGGAGAGGAAAACATTATGGCAAATGAAATGACAGTAGTGGGAAGTTTAAAGGCAGGGATGCGCTTCGATGTAGAAACCGGTTCAGGACATCACGTCCCCCTTGACGCAGCCGAACACAACGGTGGACAGAACAGCGCCCCTCAGCCGATGGAGATGCTCCTGGTGGGCCTGGCGGGCTGTGCTGCGATGGACATCATTTCGATCTTGAGGAAAAAACGCCAGGACATCACAGCGTACGAGGTACGTATCCGGGGTGGGCGCACCGAGGAGTATCCGAAGGTGTTTGTTGAGATTGCTGTCGAGCATATCTTCACCGGTCACGGGATTAACCCGGAAGCGGTGAAACGTGCCATAGACTTGACCGAGGAACGCTACTGCGGCGCGAGCGCAATGCTGCGCAAGACGGCCAGCATAACGCATAGCTTCCACATCAGCGAATCAATTGAAAAAAGGTGACGACTCCCCACGGCTAAAGCCGGGGGCTTCTCAGAGGCGCGTCCCCTGAGCGCTCCGTCCGAGCGCGGGATGCTGTTTCGAGAGCTTGCAATCCAAGCTGGAGGATGTTTTTCGCGGCGTTGTGGTCCCGATCCAGAGAGCAACCACAGGAGCAAGAATGCCAACGCTCCTTTAACTCTTTCTGGACAATTGCGCCACACCCGCTACACCTCTGGCTGGTGTACTTGGGGGAAACAAACAGGACGCGAGAACCGGTGCACGCTGCCTTGCTCTCACAGATCTGTTGGAATTGTCCCCAACCAGCGTCAAGGATACTTTTGTTCAGGCCAGCTTTCGCACGGGCTCCGTTTGGGAGGTACTGCCCGGTTGTCTCATCCTGTTTGGGCTTTGGCCGCTTGCTCATATTCGAGGGAGCTAACTTTTCAAATACAATGGTTCGGTACTGTGTAACCAGCTTGCGAGCCTCTTTGTGGTGGAAATCTTTCCTCTGATTGCGAAGATGTCGGTGTGTCTTGGCAACTCGTTGTGCGGCTTTTCTCCGTCGCTTTGATCCGCGCTTTTTGCGGGAGAGCGCCTCTTGTAACTTCTTCAGCTTTTGCTCGGCTTGACGCACATGGCGTGGATTCTCAATAGTGCTTCCATCTGAGAGGGTGGCAAAATGCACCAATCCTAGGTCAATGCCTGCGCATTCTGCTGATGGATGATAGACCATCTCTTGCTCCCGTTCACAGGTGAAAATGACATACCAGTGATTGGTTTCGCGTTTGATCGTACAGGTTTTCATCTCACCTACAGGCGGATGGGCTTTCTTGCCTGTGGGGAATTTGACTTTGATGGTCCCAATCTTAGAGAGGCAGACCCGGTTATCCTCAGTCAAAGAACAGCCCGATTGTGGAAACGTGAAGGATGCATAGCGCCCATATCCATGAAAACGCGGATAGCCTGGTGTTTTCCCCTCTTTGACCCGCCGGAAGAATGCCTGGTATGCCTTGTCCACGCGCCGTAAGACATCTTGTAAGACCTGAGAGTGAATGTCGTTGTACTCTGGCCTAAGCTCTTTGATTTCTGGAAGCTGTGTCGCCTGCCGGGTGTAGGTGAGAGCGTGTTCTTGGGTGAGTTGCTTACGAGTCGCTTCATCATGATAGTTCGGGTGCCGTTTGATCCTGATCTCATAGACAGCACGCCGTTCCTGGATGGCGGCATTGTAGAGTTCCCTTGCCCGATCGAGGGTCCATTGCAGCTTTTCTGCCTGCTTCTTATTGGGGTACAATCTGTACTTGTAAGCTTTCAGGTTAGACATGCTTCTGGTTCTCAATATATTGCTGAATGACTGAGAGTGGCGCTCCCCCAATCGTGCTGGCGAAGTAACTGTTGGTCCAGAGCGTGGGAAGTTTGCGCTTCAATACCGGAAACTCCTAGCGTAACAACCGCAATGAGCGGCCTTTGAGCAAACGCACCAGCCGATGAATACCGAACTGGGGATCGCACTCGACCAGCAAACGCACATGGTCAGGCATGACTTCCAACTGCACTATCTCTGCTTGATGCTCCTGGCATACCTCAGCAATGATTTGCTTCAAACGTTCTGCTATGCCTTCCAGGAGCACCTTGCGCCGATACTTGGGGCACCAGACCACGTGATACTTACACGAGTAGTAGACGTTCCGGTTCGATTTGTATGCTATTGCACGCATGAGAACACTCTACAGCATCAAGCCATATAGTGTCAATCCCTCACATTACCCCCTCTCCCAAGCCACTTAAAAGGAACGCGCCTTCTATCCCTAGTGCAAAGTCACCAGAGCTGTTCGGAAAAGGGGTGCAGGGGAATCCCCCTGCCGGGGTTCAAGGGGTGTCCCCTTGGTTTCCCCTTTTCCCAAAAGGTTCGTTGAAAATGCACTAGGGCTAAAGCCACAGGGTTTTACGGCGCGGATTGATAAAAGCTATTATCTACCTAACAGGCGTTGAGTTAGCTGCACCAACTCCATTGCAGAGCCAGCGAGGGGAAATACATGAATGTGCCCATGTAGAATAATCTCAGACAATTGAGGGTCAGAAATGGAGGATGGCTTCTCTTGCCATAACCTGGCAATCTCATCGGCTAACCGTCCGCTGCCCTCGATAACAATGATGGGTCGCCTCTGGCGCACATTATGCAATACCTCGCTTTTGGCGATAGAACCACCGTTGATAAGCACAGCGACTGAAGGACGGCCCGCCGACAGCGTCTTCGCCAACTCGTACATCGTTTCTGTCTCACCTCCCCACTTATCGGTCTCCACGAGAACAAAATGTGAATGGTTTGGATCAAGTGGCACACCTGGTACACTTTCGCTGCCGCTCATGCCGGTCGACTTGCCCGGATATGTGACAATCCCAGCCGGAGCCACCCCCAACAGCGTTGATCTTCGCTGTTGTTCGGCTACCGCCTGACCCATGATCGCCATCACTCCCGCATGCGTGCCACCATCAATGATCAGCGCCCCGGCAGAGGTAGCGACCTGAGCAATACCACGAGTAAATAATCGATCCAGGTCAGGATGCACCTGCGCATCCATCTTAGAGGCCCCACCGGCGATGATAATCACAGCATTGGGCTGCTGTATATTCAATGTATGCAGAAGATCAGTTGCCCGCGTGCCAGCAGGAGGAAGGATTGCCTGTGCCAGGTTCCCGTTGGGAAAGTGAATTTCTCGTTTGTTCATAGCCTGCGATGTTGGCTGGGTATTCATAAACTAGCTTCCATTTCCTCGAGTATCATAATCCATTTTTGCTTTGCCCCCTTGATTACGGCGTATCCATAAACTAGCTTCCATTTCCTCGAGTGTCATCCTGAGCGCAGCGAAGGATCTCACTTGAGGTGTAGTAATACCTATTAACTCGAAAATTAGGTCTGAAAGGTCTAGTAGTCAGTCCAGATAGGTTGTGAGACAGAAATGTAGTGGCACCCCTTGTGGGTGCCAAGCTCCACTAGAAGCATAGTACCACTTTAGTGGAGGCTTGAAAAGCCGTGCTTTATTATGAAAAGGCTAGAGCAGCATCGTGGAAGAAAGCGAGAGATACTTCTTGACGATATTTCTGAGGTCAGTTAAACGAAATGGTTTGGCAAGAAAGTCATTAGCACCGCACTCGCCGATTGCTTTCCGCAGACCGACGTGGGCTGAGAGCAGGATCACGGGAATGTGCCTGGTTTTCTCATCGCACTTTAATCGCTCACAAATCGCGCGGCCATCTTCTCCTGATAACAAGACATCCAGCAGGATCAGATCCGGCAGATCGTTCTCCATCTGCCGGAAACACTCCCCGGTTAGACTCGTGGCTACCTCGTAGCCTGCCATCTCCAGGGTCATTTTCACCACTTCCACAATGGCTTCGCTGTCGTCTACTACCAGTACTCTCTTCTTCATCCTTGCCCACCTGCTCGATGTCTCTTTTGTCTTCTCTCTTCTTCATCGAATGGGCAGTGAAAAGGAAAAGATTGATCCTTTTCCCTCGACACTGTCCACCCACATCTTCCCACCGTGACGGCGTATGATTTCATGGGCAATGTAGAGGCCGATGCCTAAACCCGGATAGGTTTGATCTTTCTCACTATAGACACGATAGAAGCGCTCGAAAAGCTTCTCCTGATGGCTCTGGGCGATGCCGATACCAAAATCCTGCACACTCACCGTCAGCGTATCACGCGTTTGCGCGACTCTCACCACGACCGTTTCTGCTTGTGGCGAGTATTTGATGGCATTGGTCAGCAGGTTCATCAAGACCTGCCCAAGGCGATCCCTATCCCCGGTGATGCTGCGGTGTGCCGCTCCTTCGACCAGCAGGCGATGGGTGGTTGTCGGTTGCAGGTTATCGACCACTTCCCGCAAGAGTTCGTCCATGTCAACCGCTTCCTGCGCCAATTCGAGTTTGCCTGCCTGCATCTTTGAGATATCTAGCAGATCAGCCACCAGTTTGGTGAGCCTGGTGATCTGGTCATCCATTTTGGAAAGATGCAGCATCACGTCTTGCCTGTCCTCTGCTTCAAACCGCTCTCGCAGGAGTTGGGTAAACGCACTCAGAATAGCGAGCGGCGTCTTTAACTCGTGACTGGCCATACTGATGAAGTGATCTTTGCGCTGCTCAAACTCTTTTTGCTCAGTAATATCCGTAAACACACTGACCACGAATTGCACCTGTGCTTGTGCGTCAAAAATGGGCTGGGCTCTCATCAGTGTCCAATACCCCTGGTCGGCCAGGGTATCTTGATACAGGACGAGTGCATGCGCTTTTTTGCCTTGCGACGCTTGAAAGCCTGGGCGCTCTTTAAAGGGTAGTGGTCTGCCCTGTTCATCCCATGTCGCAAACCTCCTGAGTCTCTCGCCAAATGCAGACTGTGGCGCGGCCAGCATAGCTGCTGCCGAGGGAAACCCGGTCATGCGAGCTGCGACATCATTGACATAGACTAAACTGTTGTTGGCATCGGCTACGACAATGCCATCGGCCACGTTGTTCAGGATGGCTTCAAGCTGTTCTTTCGCTTTGGCGACCTCCTGCTCCAACTGTTTGCGCTCTGTCACATCACGGAAATTCCAGACGATGGCCTCGACACCCGGCTCATCCAGCAAATTGATGCCGGTGACTTCCATCCAGATAAAGGTGCCATTCTTATGCCCGGTGCGGAATTCAAGCAGCTGGCTCTTCCGTGGTTCCTCCAGCACGCGCGCCATAAGGCGTCTCGTTGCCTCACCGCCATCAGGGTAATCCTTCCTGCCAAAGATACGACCGCCGACAAACTCCTCGGGAAGATAGCCTACCATGCGTGTCGTCGACGGGCTGGCATAGGTAATGACCCCGTGCATATCCGTCAGGGCAATCCCATCGGCGCTGTTTTCAATCAGGGCGCGGAAATGCTTTTCACTCTGGTGCAGGCGTTCTTCTGCTTGTTTTCGTTCAGTAATATCCTGGAAATAGACACAAACACCTTCTTCAGAAGGATAGATATGGACGTGAAACCATTTATTGACGGCAGAAGAAAGATATTCAAAAGACACGGTTTTGCCTGTGGTTTTCGCTTGCTGGCAATTCTGGAAGAGAGGGGTGTCTCGTATTTTCGGAATGGCTTCCCAGATACTGCTGCCAAGCAGTTGTGCTCTCGTTTTCTGTAAGAACGATTCTGTCTGGTGGTTGAGATACGTGATGCGCCCCTGCATGTCCAGGGCCAGTAAGGCATCCGGCATATGCTCAAAGATCGTGGTGTAGGGGATGGCTGATCCCTGAACCGTTTGCTCAGATGTACTCTTTTGCTCTTCTCCATCGTTCTGGTCCGGTGACCGTAGAGACTCGTCGTGGGCAAGGTCCATACCATAAAACCCTTCTATCAACAACGCCGTTTTAAGACAATTTAAGCTTCTTTGAGTATATCAGCAGATGAGAAGCAAAACAATACCCTGTTGATACTACTCAACCATTCTTGATCTATGAATTACCTGCGCCAGAACGCGTATCCCGGTATCAATATCGTTGGGAGTGGCACGGCTATAGGCAAGGCGCAGGTGGTGTTCACCATCGGCAGGATGCACGAAAAAACCCTCACCCGCCGCCAGCGAAACTCCTTCCTGGAGGGCCAGGCGCTTTACGTCTTGCGCAAAGACCTGCTTTGGCAAACTGAGCCAGATGAAAAAGCCGCCCGCAGGGTGGGTCCACCTCACATCAGAAGGCATGTATCGGCTCAGAGCGGAGAGCGCTACGTCACGGCGCCCTTTGTAGAGTGATTGCAAGTGCACAATGTGCTTCTCCCAATGGCCGCTCCGGCAGTACTCGGCAACCATGTGGGCCACAAACGGGTTGGCGCCACCTCCCATTTGCATCGTCCCGCAGTTGATGCAGCGGCCGATTACATCCTCGGAACCGATCAACCATCCCAATCGCAATCCAGGCGCAAGCGTTTTCGAGAAACTGCCAATGCTCACCACCTGGTCACCATTGGTCAGGGCATAGAAGCTGGCAGGCACTGCACCCTCAAATGAGAGGTCGCGATAGACATCATCCTCCACGATCAGGAAACCATAGTGGCGCGCCAGCTTGATCATCTCGAGACGCCGCACTTCGGGCAACGTGCAGCCCGTCGGGTTGTGAAAGTTCGCCACGGTATAGAGCATGCTGGGAAAGGTGCCGCTTGCGTGCAGCCGTACCAGCTGTTTTTCTAATTCGCTGGGAATGAGGCCAGCTTCGTCGGTGGGAATAGAGCACAACTCGATCTGCTGATCCCGAAAAATGTGTATGGCATCCACATAGGTCGGCGCCTCAACCAGCACTACTCCTCCGGGCCTGGCGTACAGCCGGGCCAGCATATCCACGGCATGCGTCGAGCCTGCCACCACCATCAGGTTGCCAGGCTGAAGTGAGAGGCCCTGTACTCGATTGATTCTTTCAACGAGAAAACTGATAAGGCCTTGCGTCCCCTGCTCTGGACCGTACTGGAGGGCCGTATAGGCTTGAGGAGAGCTTATGATGCGCTGCATAGCATGGCGCAGTTCAGGTGGAAGGAGAGTCTCCGGGTCTGGATGGCCAAACAGGAGGGAGATCGTGTTCTGTACCATTCCTTGAGGTAAATCGTTTGTGGTCATTGGATGCCCTTTTCACTATCACTCTGGGTGTGCTGTCTGCTTCCCTTTCTTCGTTCTCTATGATACTACGACCAGTGGGGGCAATACTCACATACATATTGCGGCTGCGCCGCAAATAGTCCTTTTATACAAGTTTGTGTGTGTTTTGCGTGCGCTGGCGCGCACGCAAAACACACACAAACTTGTACTACAACGTGTGGTCGCCGCTGGCGACCCTCCTATACTCTGTTACCAACACCCTCAGGTTATGAATTGTTTGTTGGCAATCAACCAACCGGGTGGCGAAAGTGGAACAGACAGGCCGTAGGGGCCGCTTACGCCAGCTTGCCAACCATTAATTAATTCATTACTTCGCTTGCTGGAGAGCGTTGTAGGACTCCACGACGGTGAACTCTTCCAGAATTTTGACGCTCTGCAGAGTCTCTTTCACTCCTGCATTCGCGCCCACAAGATAGATATCCTCGTCGAGGTCTAGCTTTTGAAATACAAAGCCCAGCGCGCGGGCCGATGTCTTCGAGAGCGCCTTCAAGTTTTCCACGCGCAGGATGACTCTCTTCGGGTGTGCAGAGACGATTTTGTCCATCTGCGCTTTGAAGATTGGCTCGGCCTCGTCGTTGAGATTGCCGTACAGGAGCAACTGAGCAACGCCTTTACTGATCTCCAGCACTGCGTCAAACTGCGCTCCGGTTGGGGCCAGGCGCACGCGGACTTTCAGTTCGCGTTCCGCGGCAGGACTCAGCGCGGGATTGCCGGTCCATTCAGGGCGCTGCTGGAGAGGATGCTGCTCCTGCATTGCAGGCAGCTTCACCGTTAAAGCTTCCGGGTCAAAGTCGCTATAGGGGTCGCTGTTGATCCAGACCGCCTCGATGCGCACACTACCGGGTGGCAGGATGTCGGGCTGCACACGCAGGATGTTATCCTTGAACGCGCCCGGCTCCGGCTTGAAGTAGAAGTCCATCGGCTGCTTCTTGATGAGCAGATTGGTGTAGACCGACGCCAGGTAGCACAACTCGAAGGAGTGATAGCCGGACATAGAATGGCTGCCCTTGAGACGCTCGGTGCCAACCAGGAAGGGAACGCCGCTCGCCAGGACGTTGAAGTAAACTCCCCCGTTGTCGTGATCAGGAAAGAAGGCGTTATAAAACGCCACCGACTCCCGTGCCAGGCGCAGGTACCCGGGCTCTTTAAGCGAGCCATGCAGGATAAGATAGGCCAGGATGGCCTGCTCTTGCTGCCACCACGCCTTGCGGTCGTGCCAGACAAAGCGGTTCCACTCCTCACCGGTACCTCGCACGCGCTCCATCACGTCATACCAGCCTCCGCGCTGGCTGTCCATGCCAACCGCCGGCATGACCTCGGCAATCTTTCTCGCCAGGGCCGTATAGCGCTCGCCTGGACGCAGGTGATGGATGCGCATCAGGTTCCAGGCGATCTTCAGATTGTGTCCGACGACGGCGCGGTTCTGCTGCCAGCTCCAGGTCTCGTCGTGGCTCCAGTCCTCGTGGAAGCGCTCCTGCACAAACGGGCTGTGCTCGTAGTCCTGGAAGTGCTCGACAATCGTATCGGCAGTATAGGCCAGGAAATCGGCATATTTCTTCTCGCCCGTTGCCAGCCACAGGTTAATCAAGTAGGCCGGGGCATGATCGCCAACGGAGTTCCAGTTCTTGCGCGCCTGGTCCTGCCCCAGTGTCTCGTCTCGCGGATTGAACGTCAGTGGGTCGATGTGGGAGAAGTAGCCGCCTTTCTCATGATCGCGGAAGAACTTGTCGAACAGATTGATGGTCATCTCAGCGTCGCGCAGGATGCGGGGGTCGCCGGTCACGCGAAAGGTCTGTACGGGACCCGCCAGGGCGTAGATCTGCTCGTAAGCGGGAATAGCATCGTAATCATCGCCAAACTGCGAAGCGAAAATTTTGCGCTCGCGACTGCCGCGTACATCCATCGCGTGATACCAGTAGACGACTTCTTCGTCTGCGTCAATGGCGCGCATGTGCTCGCGCAGGTACTCCGTGCCCTTTTCCGCGGCTTCCAGGTAGCGATCTTCGCCTGTGAGCAGGTAAGCCGAGGCAAAGCCGTAGATCATGCGCGAGATGGTATCGGTCTCCTGGCGCGTGCTTTCGATCTTCTGTCCCTCGAGCGTCAGGTGCGTGCGATAGTTGCGGTAGTCGATCACGCCGTCGGGGAACTGCGCGTTGAAATAGAAATCGGCCAGTGCGCGAATCTGCTGCACCCACCAGTCGGGCGTTTCAAAGCGATATTCATCGTTATTGCGCCCGGCCAGAATGACGTGCTTGGCCTCGAAGCCGAAATCACCAGCTTCCGGGTAGAAGATACCGCAGGCGAACAGATACCTGCCAGGTGCCAGCAGACTCTCCAGCGGAACTCCGGGGTCCTGGAAGGGTTCTCCGAGGTTGCGCACCAGTTCCGCATAGGTCGTGTTCGTCAGTTTGACCTGAAACTCCCTGTCACCGGCTGTTTTCAGGGTAAAGGTTTTCCTGGCCTGGTCAATAGATGTGACATAGCCCGCTATGGTATCTGAGAAGGTGAAGTGCATTTTCTCCTGTTTGGAGGCGTGCATCTTCTCCCCGGGCTGCTCCCGTAACTTCATAGCCATGTTTTTTTGTTCCTTTCATATCCCGGGCATTTTATGTTCTACATGACTGGCTGCGGTGCCAGTTTTTCGATCTCTTCCAGGAAAGTCTTCATGAACGATTCGACTACTCCTGGATGCCTTCCAGTGATCAGATTGCCATCCACATAGGTGTCAATAAGCTGGTCCTCATAGAAAACCAGGGTCCCCCCGGCGTTTTCCACATCACCCATAATGTTGTGCGCGCAGGTGACTTTACGGCCTGTAAGCGTTTCCGGAGCTGCACAGAACAACCAGAGCGAATGGCAGATGGTACCGATCTTCAAGTGGCTATTGTTCATCGCCTTCACAGCTCTACGCAGGAACTCTACGGCAGGGGCCCGGTTGGGACGGCCTGGCTCGGGATGCTCCTGGTAGCGCAAACGATCCATCGCATAGCCTCCGATGAGGATAATGGCTTTATAGTCAGCCGGCTTAACATCCCTGACTTCCCTGGTAACGGTGACTTCCTGGGTGAAATCATTCCCCTTGAAGGTGAGTTTGTCCTGGCCCCATAGATGCGTGATGTATTCAACCTCGTAGCCATGAGCAGGAAAGAACTCGTTGAACCTGCGAAACTCGGTTTCATCAAAGTGTGCTTCGATGAGCACACCAATTTTCCCTTTGACCTGAGATGATTGGGCTGCCATATTCTCTTGCCTCCTTTTTTTACACTATGAACGCTTGATCTGCTCCATCGATGCTGGCGGCGCATACACATCGCGGTAGAAGGTGAGCCTCCCACGAATCTTCTCAGCAGTGAGAAAGCTTTACGTGCAATCGGTTCACGTAACCCTGTTTCATCAGAAAAGGCTCACATTTCTTCTTGAGCGGCTATAGCCCAGGCCGCAGAGGCATTCCATTTGTAGTATACAGACATGAAAAATAGGAGGTTATGAAAGGTATATTGATGGATATCCTTCTCACGAGAAGGGGCTGCTATGTGAGCGAGAAATTCGACAACGACTCGATCACCGTCAAGAGGGCAGAATGATCCAGATTTCCCTTGCCATTAGCGACGAGGGAGGTAAACAATTGCTCGACCAATGTCCCCATCGGCAAAACGACGCTGTACTCTTGCGCGATCTGGTTCACGATTTTGAGGTCTTTGAGGTGATAAGCCGCTTTGCCTCCAGGCTCGAACGCATGCTGGATCATGGACGAACCCCGCAGGTCCATGAAACGGTTCTGAGCAAGGCCACCACTGAGTACTTTCAAGATGATGTCAGGTGCGACGCCTGCCTTTGCGCCCAGTACGAGGGCTTCAGAGACAGCTTCGATGATAAGGGCGACGAGCACCTGATTACAGGCTTTCACGATCTGACCGGAGCCGCCAGGGCCGCAGTAGGTGATCGTTTTGCCCAGGACGGAAAAGAGCGGGAGTGCCCGCCGGAAATCCTCCTCGCTTCCGCCGACCATGATGGAGAGCGTGGCGGACCTTGCCCCCTCTTCGCCTCCGCTCACAGGGGCGTCGAGCGCTCGCACGCCATGGGGCTCAAGGATGCTGGCAATACGTCTTGTCGCCAGAGGTGAGATGGTACTCATGTCGATGAAGAGCATTCCTTCACGCATGCCCTCCTGGAGGCCATCAGCCCCCACGATGACGGACTCGACATCTGGACCATCCGGCAACATCGTGATCACCATATCGCTCTGCTCAGCCA